>Ga0209390_10000058_pt1 | contig 164805 bp, 133 predicted proteins | sample BON01_FD_187212 | JGI IMG/M metagenome (GOLD analysis project Ga0209390, IMG submission 187212) | Freshwater microbial communities from Lake Bonney liftoff mats and glacier meltwater in Antarctica - BON-01 (SPAdes) (version 2) | ecosystem: Environmental > Aquatic > Freshwater > Ice > Glacier... | reverse complement strand
GATTGATCAGATGAAACGCCTGAACCTCATCCGCCGCACAAACTTCCGTTCGCTTTACCCGAGGCATCGTTCGCTCCTTTGGTCAAAGACAGACTTTTCGCATAACCCAACCCGCGATCACATTTGCGGAAGCCTAATCGCTGAATAACCTTCCGTCAAATGGGTGGGTGGCACTGTTTTGCCTTTCGTCCGTGGTTCACCGGTGTGTTTCTGGAGAATCGGCTGACGACGTCGAGTCGCTTCTTCAGGTTTATTTTTCGCATGTTTGCCCTCGGCGATGCAGCCTTGCCGGAAGAAGGCATGAGCGCGATCCCGAAGCAACTGGCCGAAGGCCTGACTTCGGCCGAGTTGCGGTTGAACACCCGGGTGGATTCATTACAGGAGCTTCGAGTGAACCTGCAGAACGGCGAAGCGATTGACAGCCAGGCGATTGTCATGGCCGTGGATGGCCCCGAAGCAACTCGCCTGACTCACGGGCAAATTCGTTCTCCGCAGTTTCATTCGACGACCTGCTTTTACTTCGCCGCTGCGGAACCGCCGTTCCGACAGAAGTTGCTGATGCTGAATGGCGATCAAGCGGGCCCGATCAACAACCAGTGCGTGCCGTCCAATATTGTTCCCGGCTATGCACCGCATGGTCAGGCCTTGATCAGTGTGTCGGTTGTCGGATCCAAACAGGATACGCCCGATCTTGAAGGCGCTGTGCGAGCCCAGTTGCGGGACTGGTTCGGAGCGAAGGCTAATCAGTGGTCTCTGTTGCGAAGTTATCTGATTCGTCACGCACTCCCGGATCAGTCGGCCCCGTTTCGCGATACACCCACAACGCCGAAGATTGCTGCCGGCCTGTATCAATGCGGCGACCACTGCGAAACCGCCTCAATCCACGGCGCCATGGTCAGCGGCCGAAAAGCGGCTGAGGCTGTGTTGGCGGACCGAGCGTTCGAAAGCCGTTCGGCCTGATAATCAGGATGATCCTGCCTGAAGATTCATTCGCGTGCCACGCGGTTATGAACAGAGGTTTCCTTGAGCATTGCGGCATCGGTGCGGACCAGGTTAACCGTCCAGTGGTTCAGCCATGTGTCTGACGGAAATTCGAACTCATGTTCGCCCGGCGGCAAGGAGTTGAATATCGACATCGCACGCTCGCCGGAACCAAGCAGCCACACGGATGCCTTTTCTTCGGCAGTAAAATCTGGAACCCACCAGTCGCTTGCACTGATCAGATGCACTGCACCTTCAGGTGACTTCTGTGGCCCTGTCCACAGTTTGACGCGTTCAGCGGGCCAGTTCAATTGTTGGGCATAGCACCGTGCGACAATGAAGTCCATCGGCGAACAAACCACGACCGTCATTTCCGCATTTGGATCCGTCTTTGCAATTTCGAGCATGGCGCCGCGAACAGCCTGACGGTTGGGCACGTCGCGAAGACCCCAGGAAGCCACACTCGCGCCAATCGAAACACCAATCGACAGGAGGCAGACAGCGAGCCGAGTTTTCTGGTTTGAGGCCAGTGTCCAAAGCGACATCGCAACGCAGACCAGCAGCGATACGTGAGCAAAGCGAAAATAGCGAGATTCCCAGAGTGGTGTGTGTAGCGACACCAAGGCGATCACGCCCATCGGCGCGATCGACTGAAACCAGAGCAACGCTACGGATGCTCGCATCTTCCGCGACACTCGGAACATAAGCCAAACCAGAACCCCTGAGGAGAACAAGCCGAACCAATGAAATTCTGAGCGACGGCCGGGCGGCGGAGATAACAGAAAATCACAGCACGTTTCGGGAAGGCTCCACAATGACATCGGTTCAATCCAGAAATCGTGATGGACGCGTTGCAGTTGAACCGCCCACAGGGCCAACCCCGGAATCCAGAGCACGCCAACGACGAGCACGGAGATCACCCAAAATCGGGTTGCCACAGATTGAACACGCGACCGAACCTCAACCGAAAGGCCATCGCTGGCAGACGGCCGCCGGATACTCCAGATTAGCCAGGCAGCCTGCACAAGCGACGTCAGAGCCAGAAAGTGATGTGCATAGACGCAGGCTAATGTCAGGCCCACGAGTACCAGCCAGCGGCGAAGATCGTTTGGGCGAGCCGCGACGGCCAATGTGGCGAACGTGGAGAGCACGGTCAGCAGCGTTCCCAATGAATACATCCGAGCCTCAACGGACGACCAGACCTGAAACGCATTGCAGCCACACAGGGCGGCACAGAACAGGCCAAACCATCGTGCGGCCTGCAGTCGCTGCGGCTGGGGAATTGTGTCAACGGGAGCCATTGCTTTCCCCAGCATTCCGCAGGCCACGATGGTCAGCAAGCCAAAGAAGACTGACATCGACCGCAAAGCAACGGGAGATTCGCCAAACAGCAGCATCCAGGCTCGAAGCACTGGATAATACAGCGGCACATGTGTGCTTTGGCGAAGGCTGTCAATCAGTTCTGCTGGGGTGAAGTGCGCAGTCAGCCAACTCGATCCTTCATCGAACCACAGCGATCGACGATCGATCCACGTGACTCTAAGGCCCGCGCTGATTACCAGAATGAAAACAGCGGTCAAGGTCGGCATCACACGCACGGCTGGAATTGCTCCTTGCTCATTAGCCCAGCAAAAAACTTCTGAAGATTCCTGGAAGTATTTTGCCGGTGCTCTTGAAAGAACTAATGCACACTACACACTACACACTACACACTACACCGGCAAATCACTGTATGACAAATATTTGACCACACTGATGTGATTTCCGTGATGCAACTTTGCAGTGACCATTTTGGCACTCAAGGAGCAAGTGATGTCTTCGATCACTGAGATTGGTGCGGCTGAGGAGACCGAGCAGGACACTGTTTTGCCCGCAAAATCCTCGTTATCTGTGATCATGCCGGCCTACAATGAAGTCGCGACCGTCGCCGAAATCCTGCGTCGAGTGCTACTGCAGCCGGTTGTCAGCGAAATCGTTCTCGTGGACGACGGCTCCACGGATGGAACATGGGAAGCGGTGCAGCGATTCGCCGAATCGCTCCCTTCGGCCGATCGCGATCGTCTCGTCTTGCTTCAGCACGATAAGAATCGTGGCAAGGGCCGAGCCATCCGCACCGCTCTTGATCAAGTCAGCTGCACGCATGTTGTGATTCAGGATGCCGATCTTGAGTATGATCCGCGCGATATCAGTCTGCTGTGGATTGCTGCGCAGTCGCCGGATGTGGATGCCGTATTTGGCAGTCGATACCTGACAAACAACGGATTGCAGACCGGTCGAGTTTGCATGGTGCTGGGAATCCGTCTGCTGAACACGCTGGTGTCTCTGCTGCACGGAATCAGGCTGACCGACGAGGCGACATGTTACAAATTGTTTAGACTGGCCGACCTTCAGGCTATGCGTCTGCGTTGTACGCGATTTGAATTCTGCCCTGAAGTGGTTGCCGGTGCAGCACAGTTGGGGTTGAGAATTCGCGAAGTGCCGGTTTCCTATGCTCCAAGAAGTGAATCCGACGGAAAGAAACTCCGCATGTCTGATGGATGGATCGCAATTCGAGTGCTTATTGTTGAGGCGTGGAAGCGACGGTTTAACAATCGGCTTCAAGGTTCCTCGCATCAAGCACTGATTTCAGTGCCATCGAGTGACACCGCTTCGGTAGCACCGAACGCCGCGAAGGTGTGGTCATGACCGAAACCAGTTCGAATTCGGCAATTGAACCAGTCGGTGGCGAGGTGCCTCCCGAATTACAGTTGCAGCAGTCAGTGGGGCGCATGATCCTGAGCAGCGTTTTTGTGGCGCTGTCCATGCTCGTGGTGATATACATTGCGGCTGTGGCTTCGTTTGGTGGCTTGAGCGCTGCCGCTTCATGGATTAATGGCTCCCCGATTCACATTGATCAAACGGTGTCTGTTGTCAACGTGAAGTCCGGTGAGTCGATCACCATACCGATTGCCGTTCGTCGTCTGACTTCAGAACCCATATCGATTGTTGGTGCGACCGCTGGCTGCGGATGCGTCTCCGTCCTGAATCTGCCGTTGCGACTGACGAATGATGTTCATGATCTGCAACTTCGATACGAAGCGAGCACCATCACGTCGCCTGATTTTGATCAGCAACAAGTTCAGCTCCATCTGAGCATTGACTCACCGCCCGTAGTTCTAAGTATTGAGGCTCACATCAGTCCCTAACGTCCTGCTGTTTTAGATGCGTTTTGTTTTTGTTTGAGAGGAAATTGTTCAATGCGTTCACTTCGAATGTTCGTTCCTGCCACGTTCGGTGCCGCTGCCGCGTCACTGGTCGTTGGGTTAGCGTTGTTCAGTTCAGGCTGCGGCTACTCAGTAATGGCAGCATGCAATGGGAACTGCATCGCCACTGAAGAAAAAGGCTGCGATATGATGGAGTCGGATTGCTCAACCGAACGGCCATCATCGGACGGGAAGGATTGCGCATGTACACCCCTTTTTACAGGACCATTGGAACAGCGGATAGCTAATGGCTGCAGCGGCTGTGAGGGTTGACGCCATTGAACAGTTGCTGTCCAACCCAGGGTCGAGATTTGGAGTATTTCTATGGCGATCCTCCGCCGCATGTGTGTGATCCTAGCGTTGTCGTTGGAACTGCTGTCTGCCGCCAAAGCGATTAGAGCTGATGATGTCAGCCATGCCGGTGAAGATTGGGTAGTTGACGATGACTTTCTCAGTACACTGCCAGATGATCAGCAAGCCTTGGTCAGCGATTTTGTCCACAAACGCAAAAACCTTCGGCATGTCTATAGTAACATGTCTCTTGAGGCGTCAATCACTTCTCAGCGAGCCAAACGGCCGGGCAGTGAGCTCAGGAAAGCCAAAGATTATTCGGGCAGCCTGGCGACACTAGATGGGAAGTGGTTTCGGCTCGACGGAGTTTACGCTGGAACGCCTGGCGTAGCGATTCTCGGTCCAGGAGAAGGATTCGTCTTCGGCAAGGGAAACAAAACAAACGCTTGGTTTCTGGTGAATCGCTTCACCGCAGATTCAAGACAGATTGATCGATACACGCAAGCGTTTCGCTTCGACTCTCATCCGATGGTCTGCGGTGCGTTCTCAAGGGCTGTTTATAAAGGAAAACAACCCGGAGAGATCATTGAACTGCAGTCAATGATCGAATCTGGCGAGGGCAATGCGACAATCGTCACTGCAAAACTCTTGTCGCGGCTCCCGCTAGAGAATGGTCGCTTCCACCATACGTTCACGCGAGTGGAGTTCTTGCCACAATTGAGCTGGGCAACAAAGAAGTGGTTTCAAGCGTCGGCGCTCGCAAAAGACCGCTATTACAACATTAACGAACTGACGATCGACTATCATGGTGAACATAAAGGAGTGCCGCTTCTCAAGTCCTCTGTTGAAGAATTCAGTGTGGCAATGTTTGCGGGATCTAGCGAATATTGTTCAACAACATACTCTGCAGGACCACCAATGGTTAGCAATCGCCAAACGGCAATTGTCACACGGTTTGATCCTACGCCACCTTCGCTTTCTACGTTTGACCATCGTCCCTTTCTCAAGGCTGCAGGCGGTCTTGGTGATGTCCTGAACCCCTCCCGGACTGCAATCATCTTTGTACTGAACGGCATTGTTCTGTTCTTCGTCGGTCTGTGGCTGTTTCGTAAACGGTCCCGGCGACGTACTGCTTCTGAGGAAATCACCGGCCAGACAACGTGAATCTGGAAGACGGATCGTTGAATCGTAGTCACATTTCAATGTGACGCCTCTGCTGCCAGGGATTCGGTGCCATTTCGGAACGCGGTTTTTGGGCTGGGTGGTTTCTGTGACTGAATTCAATGCAGACTGGAGTACGGCCGCTCGACTCTGGAAACTTGGCGCTGTGGTCTTGTTGGTTTTCCATATCGTTCTGGCCATGACCAGCGCCTGTGTTCACAGTCCGAGCGTCGATGAAATGGCACATCTTCCAGCCGGACTCAGCCACTGGGAAGTTGGCGGATTTGATCTTTACGCTGTGAATCCACCGCTGGTGCGCATCATCGCAGCGAGTCCGCTACTCTTCATGGAAAAGTCCGTCGACTGGTCTTCGTATTCAACAGTCGTCGCTCACAGATCTGAGTTTCCGGTCGGAAGACAGTTTGTCAAAGTAAATGGGACACGGTCGATGCGGCTGTATGCAGCTGCAAGGATGCCACTCATTCTGCTGGTATCGGTGATTGGTGTCCTTCTGTGCTGGAAGTGGGTTGCGGAACTCTCTGGTCGGCAAGCGGCATTGGCAGCAGTCGCATTGTACTGCCTGTCACCTGCCGTCTTTGCGAGTGTGGCAATGACGACGCCCGACGCCGGGAGTGCAGTGGCATTGTTGGGAGGGTGGTGGGCCACACGCAGATGGCTGTTTTCGAAGAGCACGAAGTCAGCAGTCGTTTGTGGACTCGCAATCGGACTGTCGCTGCTGACGAAGTTCACTTCCATCGCAGTCGTGCTGACAATCCCGCTTCTGATGTGGGTTTACGGTCCACCGGATGTCGGGCCGATGGTTCGAGCACGAAAGTTGCCGATTTCGCTCTGGCAGGGATGCCTTGTCGGCATTGTCGCCTTGTACGTCCTCAACAGCGGCTACGCTTTCGAGGGAACAGGGGAGCAACTGACCAATCTTGCCTTTCAAAGTCATCGGCTGAAAGCCTGGAGTCAGTCTGCCGAATCTTTTGCAGAACACATTGGTCTACAGTCCTGGCGAATCCCGGTTCCAAAGAACTTTGTGATGGGGATCGACACTCAAGCCAGGGATTTTGAATCGGGGTATCGTTCGTACCTGATGGGCGAATGGAAGCATGGGGGTTGGTGGTACTACTATTTGATCGGGTTTTTGGTGAAGGAGCCGATTGGGTTTCAGTTGATGTTGTATGTGAGCATCCTGCAAGGGATTTGGGGTTGGAGACGATGGACTCGGGATGGGATTCGCGAGTGGTCTTTGATCGTTGTTCCACCGCTGTTGATTTTTGCGTTGGTGTCGTCGCAGACGGGGTTCAATCACCACATGCGTTACGTCCTGCCAGCGTATCCGTTTCTGTTCATCATTGCGGCTCGCACGGTGACGCTCGGACGATTCTGGAAGTGGTTCTCGTACGCTTGCATGACATGGCAGGCGGCTTCGGTCCTTTGGTTTGCTCCCCATTGGATGTCGTACTTCAACGAAGCGGCTGGAGGGCCTCTCAACGGTCACAAGTGGCTGGTCGACAGCAATATCGACTGGGGGCAGGACATCCTTGGGCTGAAGAAGTGGCAGGACCAGCATCCCGAAGCGGCTGACCTTCAAGCCGCCTTGTTTACTGGGTTTGATCCGAAGGACATCGGGCTCAGGTTTCGCTTGCCAACTCCGTATATCGCCGGGGAGCCTCAAACTCTCAGCAAAGACAAGCAGCGCGGGCCGCAGCCAGGCTGGTGTGCGATCAGCGTGTGCCAGCTCAAGGGACACAGCTTTTCAGTGCCAGCAGGAGATGGAACCTGGGAATGGTCGGAAGGACACTTCACCTACTTCCTCGACAACTTCGAGCCCGTCGATCGAATCGGCTATTCAATCTACATCTATCACATCACCGAAGCACAGGCCGCGACCGTTCGCCAGAGACTTTTGGAAGAAGAAGTGCGGTGATGCCCCAGAAAGGACAGAGTGAAGTATGAGCGTTCTATGTCGCAGGCTGGAATTCTGGAGTTCAGTAGTCCCGGTGTTTCTACTACTTGCCACGCTTGTCGGATGTTCGCGGACGAACGACCAGTTGTTTACAGATCAGGTCCAGTTGGTGAAGACTGGAAAAGCGTCGGAGATTGATATCCGAGAGAAACCAATCTCTGGCGACAATGCGTTGCTCGTTTTGCAGAATACGGTAGGGCTCCGCAAGTTGAATCTGGACAACAGCCCAGTCACGGATGCCGGATTGGCGTCACTTGGTCCGATGCCCGAGCTTCGAGACTTATCCCTGACGCGGACACTGATTACTGATGACGCCATCGTGATGATTGCCCGACAATTTCCGAGCCTGGTATCACTGCGGCTCGATCGGACAGCCATAACGGATAAAGGCCTTTCGGGGTTAAAGTCACTGACATCGCTCCAGCAACTTTCACTTTTCCGTACACGGACTTCAGACGTGGGCTGTGCAGAACTGGCCAACATTGCGTCACTTAAGTCACTCAGTGTGGACCAGACGCTGATTACTGACGCTGCGTTGCAGACACTGGTCACGTTACCGCAGCTGGAGGCCCTTTCCATCTGGAATACGTCCGTCTCCGACGCTGCAGCCGATCAATTTATCAAAGAGCACGACAAGATTAAGTTAAATCGCTGATGTTGTGGCACGCAGCGAAACATGTTTTCGAGGCCCCAAGGAACATGAAGAACTCCAATCGCTTTTCAGAGCCGCGTGTGAGTATCCTTCAACAACTGGTGAAGGATCGAGCCCGTCGTTCAGGCACCTGCAATTCACATCGGTCGTGTGGTCCGACGGATGGTCAGGGACGGATTTCCAGAGGCGGTTTTACACTGCTGGAACTTCTGGTCGTGATTTCCATCATTGCCATGCTGATGTCATTGATCCTTCCGGCAATTCAAACGGCCCGGAAATCCGCCCGCCGCATTGAATGCCTCAATCACATGCATAATCTGGCAATCGCAATGACAGCGCGTACTGAGGCCCATCGGCGATATCCAGCGGCCGGTTATTGGGCGGGACGACCCGGAAATCGCTATCCCAGCCACAATTGGTGCGTAGATTTGTTGCCTTATGTGGATCGGTCGGATCTCGCGGATCGCTGGAGCTATGAAGTCGGGTACGCGGACGCTCCAAACGGCCAATTAAGCATGACTCAGGTGTCTGTGTTTTTGTGTCCCGAAGACGACAGCGTGCAAGGTGCAGGAGATCTGAGCTACGCTGTGAACGGCGGAATCGGATACTCAACGTTTCTGAACAACGTTCATGATGTTCCTGTCGATCCCTTCGGTAATGCGATCGACCTGAACGGCAATGGTATCATAGGGCTTTCAGGCGATCAGTTGGATGGAAGCCCGTCTGATCGAGAGTTGTTGCGCCATCTGGGCTTGTTCTTCATGGAGAACTTTGGACCGCATCGTGGCGTGGTTCGTCATCACACCACGGCGTCGGTTCGTGATGGATTTTCCAATACGCTGATGTTTCTGGAGAATGTTCGCACTGGGCGGAATTCGGCAGAACCGGACGAGAACTGGGCGACGCCCTATGCCCATAAGTCAGCAGTGTTTTTTGGACCGAATGTTTGTGACGCCAATATCTGCCAAACCGGGCACGTGGATTATTCAAAGGCCAATTCCGGACAATGGAAAATCAACGCGGGACTGAATGAGCCCGAGGGGCAATCGCCGTTTGCCGCCAGCAACCACCCTGGCGGCGTGAATGTCGCGTTCGCGGACGGCAGTGCAAAATTCCTGTCACAGGAAGTTTCCGGTGCCGTGTACGCGGCACTCTTCAGCCCGGTCAGCGTGCCGCTCGATGGCTTGCCGCTGGAGCAAGTCGTGCCATCGGCGAATGAATTCTGATCCAGATGAAATTGAACTGCCGGTATGAGAAATACGCAGAATACCATTCACGACGTGTAATTAGGGGTGGATGACACGGGGGTCTCTTTCCTGCAAAACCGTCTCCATCCACGGCGCAATGGTCAGCGGCCGCAAAGCAGCCGAGGCAGTGTGGGCGGACCGAGCTCGCGAACGCTCGGCTGCTCTTGAACCTGATTGAGAAGTAAGTGCAGCGGAATACACTTCTCACGTGACGCCGAGCGGCATATTTCTGAAACAATTGTGCCACCCACCTGGTTTGCTCCAGCAAACTGAAAGACAGTTCTTTCGAAACCGTTTTTGCAGTTCTGACTCCGGCAGTTGCGGCTTGAGCCCGGCGCGCTCGACGTTTGGAACGGAAGGCGCGGAGAGATGGCAGAGATCCCGCCTCGTTACGGAAACGCTTACGGAAGTTCTTCACCAGAAGCATCAACGGAAGCAATCAAAAGCAATCAAAAGCAATCAAAAGCAATCAAAAGCAATCAAAGGGGTCAGGCCTCTTTGTTTTCCTGATCCTTTGGGAAACGAACTTGTGGGCGGCCTCGGGGACGGATGGTGGATTCGAGGTTGAGTCGTCGTGCCATCGATTCCACCCATGCTTCGTTGCCGAATGGTTTGCCTCGCTGAGCTGACAGCCGAACCGCGTCCAGTTCCTGTTTCGTGATGCTCTCGTTCATGCGAGCCGCCCAACCAGGAAGCCGAGGCAACGGCCACGGTGGCCGCAGTCTGGGTTCGGGCTCCGTTTTTTGCAACCAAAGCCACAGCGACCCCATCGCCAATCCGCCAGCTTCGCCAATCCGTGGTAGTCTTGCCATCGCAGGTTTTCCTCGAAAGTGTCGCCGGGGGCTACCAGCGTTCGAATACACGGTCGCTGACCCCTTTGATTCTTCAGTTCCCTGGAGTGCGGCACCGCAGTGCCGCCTTCACTTGTGGCGGAGCCGCCTTTGACTTCTGTCTTCATGAGTCCACAGACGTCATCGACCGATAACGATTTGCCACGTGAAAGCGGCTTCACCGCATTGGAAAGCGGCACTGAGGTGGCGCACTCCAGGTTCGCAATACCTCGAACCTCGGTTTTCGGTTCGTGCAACCTTTTGACGCTCCAGATCCATCGCGAAAGTTAAGCTTCACAAAACCTCTCCAATGATCCGCAAAGCACCACCGCAAGAATGCCCCGTGAGACATCGTACGTCCACCTTAACGTAATTGGAAACGAATCACGACGCAGCAGATGACATCACCGAACCGCTGCCTTGGAGTGCCTCCGTTCAACGGGATCTTGTGACAGCGAAGAGACCCGCGGTATCGTTCGCCTGCAGGCAAGATTCCCATAGCAGTCCGCAGCTTGTAGACTGCTGCCTGCAGGAAGTGCAGGATGACGCAACAGTTCACAAAAGGAGGTCACAATAGTATGAGCCGATTAACCATTACGCTGGCGGCCTTTTTGGTCATGGGCATTGCAGTTCCCAGCACCGTCTGCGAAGCGGCACCTCCCGAGTCGCTTTCCACGTCTCTCATTTTCCACGCGCCGTTCGATGGTGGAACTGACGCGAGGAAAGCCGATGATCGCACGCTGTACACAGCCGAAAGCATGGAAAGAAAGTCGGCAGTCGCCGGCAATCAGCGAGCCGATGTTTCCATTGTCAGCGGGGCAGGGCGGTATGGAGATGCCCTGCGCTTCAAAGACAATTCGCCACAGGTCATTTTCTATAAAGGTGCCAATGCAGGCTTCAAAGAAAAAGACTGGTCCGGCACGGTCTCCTTCTGGCTGAAGCTGGATCCCGACAAAGACTTGAAACCCGGGTACTGCGACCCGATTCAGATCACCGACAAGACATGGAACGACGCGGCCTTCTTTGTGGACTTTGATAAAGAACTGCCACGCACTTTTCGGCTGGGCGTCTTTTCCAATTACAAGTTCTGGAACCCGAAAGACACGCCGTGGGAACAAATCGCGGTCGCCGATCGACCGATGGTGCCGGTGGTCAAGCCGCCATTCACCAGGAGCGAGTGGACTCACGTGGCTTACACTTTTGAGAACATTAATTCGTCAACGAATACCGAATCAACGGCGACGCTGTATCTGAATGGTCAGTCCCAGGGTTCTCTGAAGGCACCGCTGAAGTTTTCGTGGGATCCTTCAAAAGCGGCCATCATGCTGGGGATCAGCTACATCGGCGACTTCGACGATCTGGCCATCTTTGATCGCGCGTTGACGCCCGAAGAGATTGCGACGGTCTATCAGTTGCCGAATGGTTTGAAGTAACCATAGTCGTAGTTCACGCAGAACTTGCGAATCTCTACAAGCTCGAAGCGCCAGCGAGTGGGCCAGCGTGCATGTTTTGAAGTTGCGCGAATGCGAGGATCCCAACCCGACACGTCAGTGAGGGATTGAGTTTTGGCGTATCGCCGGTATTTCCGAAAATCCCTCGCTGACGCGTCGGCTTATGATAAGTCCCCTTGTTTTCGCACGTTTAATCCTCCGCAGTCTTGAATAACTCAACTTCAAAACGTGCATGCGAAGCCCACTCGCTGGCGCTTCGAGCTTGTATGGGACGGAAGCATCTTCTCGAACGGCGACACTCAGACTCGAATTGTATCCCAAGCCACCAAAGCGTCGCGCACACTGCGGACGTCGTGAATGCGCAAAACATCGACGCCCAGCTCCGCCAACGCGATGGAGACACCCACGGTCCCCGACTCACGCTCTTCGACACTGCGGCCCAGGATCTTCGATAGAAATCGCTTGCGAGAATGTCCAATGAGAACCGGTCGCTGAAGTTCCGCCTGCAGTCTGGGGATCGCCTTGAGCAACTGCAGATTGTGATCGGCCGTTTTTCCAAACCCGATGCCCGGGTCGACACACATCCGTTCCGCGAGGATGCCGGACATCAGACAGCGGTCCACCTGCTGTTGCAGGAATTCGCTGACCTCACCGACGACGTCTTCGTAATGTGGATTCTGCTGCATCGTCTGCGGCGTGCCCTGAATATGCATCAGACAGATTCCCGCGTCCGATTCACGGCACACGTCCATCATCGCACGATCAAACGTCAGGCCTGAAATATCGTTGACGATTTCCGCACCGGCATCCAGAGCCTGGCGAGCGACTTCGGATTTGGTGGTATCGATGGAGATGGGAATCCGAAGCTTCTTCGCCAGTTCGCGAATGACGGGAATCGTCCGCTGCAGCTCTTCATTCAGCGTCACGCCTTCAGACCCAGGGCGGGTGGATTCGCCACCGATGTCGATGATGTCGGCTCCATCGGCTTCCATCTGCAGGGCTCGAGCGACAGCCTGATCCATGGCATTGAACTGGCCGCCGTCCGAGAAGCTGTCAGGAGTCACATTCAGAATCCCCATCAGCAGCGGCAGTCGCTGACGTGTGAGGTCCCGGGTTCGCAGAGTCCAGTTATTCGTCATACTGCGTTCCATTGACTTGCGGAGTTCCGGAAGTCTGTCTTGCTCTGGCCAGCCTGAAAAGGTGCAATGCTATGATGAAGATGATCCCGGACAGCAGGCCAGCGAGGAGAGGCGTACCGATGAACGTGCCACTGGGAAACAAGGATGATGACGCGAGATCTCCAGCAATTCCGAAGAGAATCAGCCAAAAGATCGGTCGTGTCCGAGGTTGCCCCTGTGACATCGCCACTCTCCTCTATCCCGGGACTCCGGTGGCCGAACAACTGGTCGCTGCCATGACAGTTCCCCCGATGATGGGCAATAGACTGCGGCTTCCATTTGTCTGAGTATCCAGCTGCACAAAAACGCCGGGGTTCTCTTCCAGTGGAGTAGGCGGCAGATCTTTAGCCAGCACGGTTTCAATGAAGAACTGCAGCAGATCGCGAATCTGAATATCTTCGATTTCCGCCACCAGCGCCTCGGCTTTTTCACGAGACCGCTCGACAAACACTTCCGCCTTTTCAAACACATCACACGCACGGAAGATCTCACGCAGGCGATCGATACGCTGCTGGTTTGACGAGCCACCGGATGTCGGCGATTCGGAAAGAATCTGCTTCAGCTCGGCTTTTTGCTGCTCATTCGCATCTTTCAGCGCTAGAGCCAGCAGCACGGTCGGTCGTAGCGCCAAAGCATCCTGGCCTGCGACCAGCTTGTTGTCAGTGTCGCCGTTCCAGTCCTTCAGGTCGTTCAGCACCTGGAACGCAACGCCCACATGACGACAGAACTGAGGCACCAGATCCGTCTTTGCAAGCGGATGACCGGCCATTCGCAAGCCGGCATAAAGAGCAGCCTCAAACGCAGGCGACGTTTTCAGAGAATAAATCTGCAGGGCGTCGAGCGGGGTCAGATTCCAGTCCGGCGATTTCTGAAAGGCCATCTCCGCACCCTGTCCGTCGCAGAGGCGGATGTGAGCGGTCGACATGCTATTCAGAACGTCCATCGCCACTTCAGGGCTTAGTTCCCGAGCTGCATGGATCAGACGATAGCCGAGACCGATCAGATAATCGCCAATGTTGATCGCGTGGCCGGCACCATACTGGCGATGCAGAGTCTCGCGGCCATAGCGATATTGGTCGTCATCCTGAATGTCGTCGTGAACAAGCGACGCTTTGTGAAACGCTTCGATAGCCATGGCTACTCGCGCGACCCCATCAGGGACTTCCGGAGTCGGGTCGCCGGTTGTGAGTGCTCCACCGCCACAGGCCGCGTGCCATGCGGCCAGCGTGATAAACGGGCGAAATCGTTTGCCGCCTTTGCTGAGCCAGTCGTAGGCAATGTTTTCTGTAAAGGCGATCGGCGAATTGCGACGCGTTTCGTCTTTGGTGCGAATGCGAGGCAGCAGGCGTTCGAAATCACTCTCGAACATCTTTGCAGAGGCTCGCATGAGCGGCACATAGCTGGTCGTCGGTTTTTCCGGAAGTGGCTCGTACTTGTCAAGCACGTCCCAGACCCAGGCTTCATCGAGCGTGGTGTTGAGACAGTCGCCGGAATGCAGCGGCACTGCATATGAGGGCACTCCGGCGATGAGCACTTTGTCGATCGCTTTCTCGAGCACGTTCAGACAGGCAACGCCGAGGATCCCGTCGATGTAACCGGAGACGATAATCTTCAAAACAACGGGCGAACCTTCGGCAACGAGAACCTTGTAGCCCAGCTGTTCAGCCCGCACTTTGTAATCGGCAATTGAGCATGCGCCACAGCGTTCGCAGTCGAGACCGAACTGAGTGTACTCCGCCGGGCAGCCCTGAGCGTGCTTCAGACAATGAGGCAACAATAGCATACGGCGGTTGAAAGGGATCGCCAGAAACTGCTGCTTCCAGAAATAGTTACCCACCATGACCATGGAGAACCCGAGAAACTTCTCGGGCAGCCCCATTTGATCAAGCAGGGTGCGGCCGTGATGCTCGAGTTCGCTGCGAGTAAACGCGCGACTGCGATTCAGACAGCGAGCGTACTCTTCGGCGGCGACTTTGACTTTCTCGCGAAGTTCAAGCGTCTCAGGCATCGCCTTCAGATGCGTCGTACTGCGCCGCTTGCCCTTTTTCCGAGTTGGCGCAGGATCGTCGTCTTCCGTGAGGCGATGATCCTCTGGAAAGGAGGGACGCATCGGCTCGACGTCGTCAGCAATTTGGTTGTCGACAGGGGCGATAGACACTGATGAGATCTCCGGAAGGAGCGATGTTCTGGCAGGAAGTCGGCGGCGGGACTGTGCAGGAAATCTATGATCGGATGGAGTTCAGAAGAACGAGACTTGGCTGACCATAATCCACATCAAAGAATATTCCGCCAGCGGTTTAACCCGGCAGCGGCGAATATGATTGGGTAAAGATCCTCAAAATACCAGAGTCGAGCGAAATAGAAGCCAATCGGTGTGGGCCGATCTACTGAGCCTTCATTCACCCTCAACGCCAGCCATTGGGCTGCTCGGTCAATCGCTGGCCGAGCAACCTCAAAGTCGACAAGACTGTCCAATGCCAGTCCTGTTTCTTCCACGGAACTTTCCAAACCACGGCGAGCCGACCAGCCACCGTCGTCATTTTGGTTTTCCAGCAACCACCGCACGGCCCTCTGACAGGCGTCCGACGATTGCTCGCCTATCGTACCCAGCGCACGGACGACTCGCGACGTTCCATACAGAGGATTTTCGTCGTCTTCGTTGAATTGATGGCCAAACCAGAGCGGAAGCCACGTTCCGTCGGCCCGTTGAACGTTTTGGAGGAACCGAATCCCCTTCCTCATCGATCGTTCGCATCGGTTTTTTAAGGCGTGGTCCGTTTCGGGAACTCGCTGCAGCCACAAATGAAGGGCTCGCAGCGCATGAGCTGTCAAATCGCACGAGCTGCGATCAAACGGCAGCGTTCCCCAGCCGCGGCAAAAGGTAGGCCAGCCGCCGTCCCGATTCTGCAGGTCCAGCAGCCAGATGGCGGCTGCGAAAAGCGAGGAAATCTCCTTCGAAGAAAGCGATTCGGCGGGCTCGCGAAGATTCATCAGGGCGAGCATCGCACCCGGAGTGTCATCCGCATCCGGAACACCGCCCGGCAGATCCGTCCATGACCAGCCACCCGGAGCCGCGTGAGTGTAGGGATGAACGGTCCGGTACTGCTGGTTGAGTAACCAAGTGCGAATCGTATCCCGTAGCCCCGTCGCTTCGTCGACGGGATGCGCACTGCCTGCCGACGGAGCGGCGGGTTTACGAGACGGACTCATCGCATTCACACTCAGCGTCGTCACCCAGGTGGCAAGGTTAGTATCAATCGGCCAGCTGCCGTCATCGCTGACCGAGGCTTCAATGAACTTGAGACATCGCTGCGTCACCACGTGATCAAACAGGCCGCATCCGAGGAGACTCATGCAGACAAAGCTCGTGAGCGGCGTGGCCTCAAGGAACCCGCCGTTGGGTGGCTGAATGGATTCCAGAACTTTCAAGGAAGGCTCGATGGATTTACGCCGGATCATGCGGAGCACAGGATTCCAGTGGCCCTGGTGTTTGAAAATCACCTGGCCGATCGCAATTAACGCCGGCAGCGCGTAACTCACCACCGGCATCTTCACTGCGGCATACCAGCGATGCGGTACACAAGCCAGCTCAAACGGCAGAGGAATGACGTCCTTCCAGTCCACGATTCCAGCGAGTGCACAATGCGTCAGAATGGGAACAGAGAACGTCCGATCCTTGCCGTAACGTTTAATGACGGCTGCAACGCCGCCCTCTTTGGTACTGTATCGTCCGGATGCTTCGATCACATCGGGGAAGTCGCGTCCACTCCGTCCCTTCTCGCCTTGCCAGGGGAGAAGGTGGCCGGCAGGCCGGATGAGGGGAGCATCTGCTCGATCAGCTTGGCAAGATGTTTCTTTTCCGTCGGTTGTCAATCTGGAAGCCGCCCGAAACACGCCATGAGCCAGCATCGTCGTGGAAATATTGCTGATGCTGAGAACCGTATCGCCCCAACCGCCGTCGGAATTCTGGTGATCCGCCAGCCAGTTCAGGCCGCCATCAATGAGCAGCTTCCAGCGGGTGCGCTCCGTCTCAGCTGTCGTCGCTTCGACCGCTTTCAGCAACGCCATCACGGCGGTTGCAGTCGACAGCGCCGACGTCGATAACCGGCCTGTCCACCAGCCGTGTTCGTTGCGCCGCGACATTAACAACGCGTTGACTTTGTCCACTGCGGCAATAATCGAAGCGTATTCGTTTTCAGAAAATGACATCAGCCAGTCAACATCCTCACAAGAGTTTCTGGCTTCACACCAGACCGTTTCTGTAGCCTGCGTTGGATAAGTCCGACGGAGCACGCCGACATATTTCGGCCAGTGAATGGACACGCGGGAAAACCTGTCCGTTTTTTGCTTCCGGCAGGAAGAGATCGCCTTCCCCGTGAGCCGCAGAGTAACATTCTCAACAGCCCTTGACAGTCGTACTCGGGGCAACGCGTGACGGATCGCTTTTCGTGAGACTTAAAAAGAGGCCGCTCTATGCAAATCTGGGTTGATGCCGACGCGTGTCCGGTCGAGGTCAAGGAAGTGCTTTACAAAGTGGTCAAACGGCTGCAGATCCAGATGACCCTCGTTGCCAATCAGATGATGTGGATCCCAAAGTCCAGCCTGATTGGCTTCGAACTGGTCGGAGCGGGAGCAAATGTGGCCGATCTGCGAATTGTCGAACTGGTCGCCGCGGGCGATTTAGTGATAACCGCCGACATTCCGCTGGCCGCCGCGGCTGTTGGCAAGGGAGCAACCGTACTGGATCCTCGCGGCGAAATCATGGATGCCCAAAATGCCGGATCGCGGCTGGCCGCTCGCAACCTGATGGACGAACTTCGTGGTTCAGGAATGGAAACGGGGGGCCCGGCCCCATACAGCGCCCGCAATAAGCAGGACTTCGCCAACCAACTGGACAAGCTGCTAACTCGGCTTCGACGATGAAAACACCTGGGTGTTGAAACGGCAGTGGGCGAGTCGCTCCGGGGCAATGAACTTATCCAGGCTCGAAGCGTCAGGTTTGAAGTTGCGCGAATGCAAGGATCCCAACCCGACACGTCAGTGAGGGATTGAGTTTTGGCGTATCGCCGGTGTGTCCGAAAATCCCTCGCTGAAGCGTCGGGTTATGATAAGTCCTGTTTTCGCCCTTTTGATCCTCCGCAATCTTGAACGGCGCAACTTCAAAAAGCGGCATTGCAAGTTGTGTTCACGGAAGCTCACTCTCTCACTCTTCCAGATAGCTTTGCACAATCTTTTCGACCGGAGGGCGACCCGCATGGGTTTTCTAAGGTCGCAAACCCAACGATCAGCGCATGAAAAAGCCCTTCGGCGGTGAGCAGGTGCGGGGACTGAACGTAGAAGAGGACTGGGTAAGCTGGCGGCGGCTGGGTTGACCGGCTGCAGCAATGTATTCTTCGTTCAACACATACTCATCCATGCCGAAGGGCGGCTGGGTAGGAGATCAGTTGCACACAACATGCCAAATCTGCCGATTTTCATGCCACACGCCAAATCGCGGTTTTTCATTCTACAATTGCCATAACTTCAACCCCACCATTATGATAGCGTTCGAGTTTTCGGCGCCGAGAGGGGTGTTGGTTGAAATTTCGGCGCCGAACTACTACTCTTCGGTGGGTTCTATCAGCGCCGAACCGCGCCGCAGCGTTCAGAGGTCAGATGCATGAAACTTTGGTCATCCAATCCTCAATCGACTGTCCGTGATTACCGCGGTTTTGTCGCGACATGTACGGGTTTGGTTGTCACGTACTGCGTGACGGTCTTGTGGAACGTGGCAACATTCCCAGACGTAGGCCTCCGTTGTTTGTTGCCTGATGGCCCGCTGCCGATCCAGACCGTTCCGGCCGTGGATCTCGATTCTGCGTCCCGACTTCTGTCGCACGGCTTTGGAAAACAGGTGCGTCAGGCAAACACTGAGATCGCTCATCATGAAATTCGGGACGGGGTGCGAGTAGGGGTTCAGCTTCTGTCATTGTCATTTGGCCAGGATCAGCAAAAAGGCGTTTCCAACGTTGGTAAGCGGGACAGCTTGATTGAACCCCAGACGCTTTCTAATAACGGAACTGCTCTTCTGAACGTGCCGATACCTGAGCCGGGGATTGAGATTTGGGAATGGGTCCGGGGGGAATCGGCAAAGGTGCAGCCGGCTCCGAGGGCGGGCGATCATCTGGTGCGGCTGAACGGTCAGCGGATTGGCACGTTCCTGGATTTTGTGTCAGCGTTGGAATCGCTGAGATCAGCCAAGATACCTCCGGGCGGACAATTGGCTCCGGGATCCGATCCCGGCGAACTGAAAGTCCCACCGCTGGTGGAAGTCTACAATTCCAATCCAGCGCTTCCCGCGGAGCGACTGGTTGAGGTGGTTTTTCGTCGGCCAGGCTCACCGCGGCCCGATTTGGAGAACCGGGTATACGTGCCCATTCATCCGGTGAACGTCACCGAGGTCTCACTGACCATCTTTTGGTTTGTCTGTCAGCTTTCGATTCTGGCCGTTGCCTTAACTTCGTATTGGTATCGCCCATTTGATCGGGTCGCTCAGAACTTTTGCCTGATGTGCTGCGCGGCGATGGGAGCGTTCGTACCCGGTTTTCACTGGTGGATCCTGGCCGACAATCCGCTGCTGAACATTCCGTTTATTGTCTGCGCGTCGATGCTGCCTTCGCTGGTACTGAACTTCTTTCTGGTGTTCCCCAAAGAGCCTGAATATGTCCGCGGACATCGTGGCCTGGTTTTCGGCACGCTGTTCGGGATCGCCGGACTTATCTGTACGGCCCTGGTCGTGATTTACTGGTCGGCCTGGAGTCTGAACGGAAGCACAACGCTGACAATCTTTCAGAAGCTTGCCGTGCTGTCGCAGATTGTTGTTTTGGGAGCCGCTTCAACCGCCGACTCGGTCTCTCAATCGACAGCGCTGTTGTCATTGCTTCGTTCCACAGTGCATCTGGCCATCGTAATGGCGTCGCTTTACTTTGCCGCGACAGTGGGCAAACTGGCCGTGAGTTTGTTTCGGATTGAGACGCCTCGTGAACGCCGCCAGGTTGTCACGATCCTGGGCGCCGCTTTGCTGTCGACGATTCCGATTGGCTACACATTGTTTCTGGCGTTCTTTCGCAAGGTCGACTTTGCGCTGGGGCATGCTCAGTTCCCCATGTTTATCGCCAGCATGCTGTTCATGGCGGCCTATTCGAATGGAATCTTTCGCCATCGGCTGATGCTGGCCGAAGAGGCTGAAGATCGCAGTCGGCGATACATCCTGATGTCCATTCTGGTCTCAGGCGGCTTCGCCACGTTTCTGGCGATCGGCGGAGTCTTTGCGCATTCCTACAGTTTGCCGCTGAACTCGACAACGACACAGCAGATCTCGTTGTTCTTCATTCTGCTGCTCGCTGCGGGCCTGAGTCTGTGGGTGCGCGATCGTCTGCAGGCCGCGGTTGACCGCCGTTTCTTCAGTGAAAAGTATCAGCTGGATCGTGCGATGCAGCAACTCAACCGCTCGGCCGCGTATCTGGCCGAGCCGTCCGGGATGGCCGACATCACGTTGAAGACCTGTCAGGACCTGATGGATGCGTCATGGGCGATCATGTATGTGCGCGACGGGCAGGGCGTGTTTCGTCTGATCGGGACGCGTGCGACAGCGACAGCTCCGGCTCAGTTGCGGCCTGACCAGGTGCACGTCGAAATTGCCGGGGAATCCGTGATCCATCGAATCCCTTCGGCCAATCGGGAAGTCATGTCGCCGATGCAGCAGCTTCTTCACGATCTGCGAGCCGAACTGCTGTGTGTGATGGAAGGCGAAGGCGGAGTTCACGGTGTGATCATTCTGGGTCGACGACGGGGCGGTACGGTTTTCACGGCCGAAGACATTACGTTCCTGCACGCGATCGCTCAGATGAGCGTGCTGGCTCTGCACAGTTCGCGAGCCAATCAGACGATGGCCAAACTGGATGCGGAACTGAAAATGAAGATGGACCGCATCGCCGAACAGCAGCGACAAATGGCCGCTCTGCGTGCGGAGCTGACAGCTCTGCAGACAGATGCTGGTCAATCGCCCGTGGTGGCGTCTGAACAGGAATTTGATCGTGAAGGCGTGCGAGGAAACAGTCCGGCGCTGCTGGAAGTGCTCGATCAGGTTCGCAAGGTGTCTCGGAGTACGTCGACCGTTCTGATTCGTGGAGAAAGTGGCACCGGCAAGGAATTGCTGGCTCGGGTGATTCATCGCAACAGTGATCGAGCGACCGGCAATCTGGTCTGCGTAAACTGCGCGGCGCTGTCGCCGTCGCTCCTGGAAAGCGAACTGTTCGGACATGTGAAAGGTGCGTTCACCGGGGCTCATGCCGATAAAGCTGGCCGATTTCAGGCGGCTGATGGAGGCACTTTGTTTCTGGATGAGATCGGGGATATTTCTCAGGAGACTCAGGTGAAGCTGCTCCGCGTTCTTCAGGAGCGATGCTTTGAACCGGTCGGCAGCGACAAGACGGTGCATGTGGATGTCCGGCTTGTGGCCGCGACCAATCGTAATCTGGAAGAGATGATAGCCAAAGGCCAGTTTCGAGCCGATCTGTTTTATCGTCTGAACGTCGTCGCGCTGACATTGCCGCCTCTGCGAAACCGTGAAGGGGATCTTGCGGAACTGGTCTTCTTCTTTCTAAGCCGTGCTGCGAAGAAAACGAAGAAGCAAATTCGCCAGATTGACCCCGATGCGCTGGCTGCCCTTGAGGCTCATTCCTGGCCGGGCAACATTCGAGAGCTCGAAAACAATATAGAGCGGGCAGTGGTTCTGGCCGACAGCGACATAGTGACGCTGGCCGATCTTCCGATTGAGCTTCGGCACCCGCTGGAAACGGTTCCTGGAAATTTGTCGAAGCGAAAATCCATCGCGTCGCCAATCACCGCGGTGGTGAAAAGCGTGGCTCGTAAACTATCGGACCCAGACGACTTTTCCTCGTCGTCCGTTTCACGCGATGCGGCCTCTGAAGAACAACAGCTTCGCGAAGCTCTCCGCGTCGCTGGCGGTAATAAAGCGGTCGCCGCGAGACAGCTGCATTTGCCTCGCAGCACATTTTTCAGCAAGTGCAAGAAGTACGGGATCACGTGATCGGCTCGGGGCATCCCAGTAGGTCCACTCTGCCGGAGTGGACTTCGCGGCTCGCCGCGACTTGCGTGCACTCCGTCTCCCAAAGTCGGCCGAGTATTCAGTTCCAGCGCGGCGAATTAAGATATATGCCCGGCCCTGTGTTGCGCCTTTTGGCGAAAGTCCTTTCCGGCAGAAAGGACGTACTCCGACAGCCATCCCAACGACGGTAACAACGATGGTTCGCAAACCAGTGACAACGGGTTTTTGGATAGGGCGTCTGCCACACTGGGAAGTGGAAGATGGGCGATATTTTGTCACCATTCATCTTGCCGGAGCAATCCCGGCCGATGGTATGAAACGAATCGAGCAAGTGGCTCAGGAACTGTCCAACAAGCCCGCGGTTGATTCCGCCAGCACAATGACCTTGATGCGAACCATCTTCCGTGCGATGGAAGAATGGCTGGATCGTACACCTCACTGCTCGCTGCTTTCAATTCCGGAGATTGCTCAGATGGTCATGGAGGCGATCGAGCATCGAGTTCGCATTGGGCGTTGGGTCGTTTACAAGTACGTTTTGATGCCAAGCCATTTACATATGTTCCTGAGCGTCGCCGAGGGCACGCTGAAAGAATCGATCGAAGACTTTAAACGATGGACTGGGCACCAGGCCGCGAGAATCGTGGAGCTTTCTGAAGGCCGCTTTTGGCAGGATGAATGGTTCGATCACTGGTCTCGCAGTGACGAACAGGACGACCGGATCAGCCTTTACATCCGACGCAATCCCGAAACCGCCGGACTGACTGACGACTTTCTTCAGTGGCCATACGGCAGTTGGAAGAGCGGGTCATCTCAGTAGGTCCACTCTGCCGGAGTGGACTTCGCGGCTCGCCGCGACTTGAGTGCACACCGTCCCCCAAAGTCGGCCGAGTATTCAGCTCCAGCGCGGCGAATTAAGAAGTACGCCCGGCCCTTTGTTTCGCCTTTCGGCGAAAGTCCTTTCCGGCAGAAAGGACCTACCCAACACCGTCCTTTCCGGCAGAAAGGACCTACCGTCGATCATTCTGCGAATGCCGGATTAATGTCAGCGAGGGGTTTAATCGACGGGTGATTTTCGCTCAACGAAGAGCACCTTCACCGGTTGCTTTTCTCCGGTGAACTGGATCCTCGTTGGCTCCGTGAACGGGTTTGGCGTTGAGGGTCACCGACGCACTCTTCGATCGCCACGCCGAAACGGATTAGGTCGAGGGAAAGAAGCCGTTGGAGTCATCCGGTCCGAAGTCGATTGGAGGCAACGGAGGTTCGGGTACTAACACAGGCAACGGTTGGAGTGGCTCATTGACCATGGAACGAGTGATCTTCTGCAGATGAACGAATCGAAGTGTCTCTTTGTCGGTTTCGAATTCTCGTTTGAGGCGTTCGGCCGGAACAAAGACACCGTCTGTTTCGGAATAGGATTGCAGCAGATCGTCGCGAAGAAACGATTCGCCATTGGGCAGGACTTCGACACTGCTTTCCCGCACGACGTTGTAGCCATGGGACTCGGAAATGATTTGCGGACCAGCAATTTATCTCGAATGCCAGTGTACACTTTTTCAAACTTCCAAAGTCCACTCCTGTGATCGGGGGCTCGATAGGCGAGGATAAAGCGTCGTGCCTCGGGTATCGCGTTCCTGCGAAAGTGTTGAAGGTACTTCTCCATTCGCTTCCAATGCAGTTCGTTTTGCCGTCCAAAAAAGAACGGCGTATAGAAAACGGCCTCCTCTCGAAAAATCGGCTCCTCCTCGAATTTCATGAGCCCTGGCTTTACGGAAGTTGTCTGAACGGCACCACCTTTTGATGCCTGGACTTCCAACTCAAAGCGAACGAGATGCGATTTCTCGGTCATGCCCTGATCGTACCGATTGAAGATTACTTCTTCGCACTCACCGCTCCATGTCCTGATTTTTGAGTAGTTGGCCTCCATCGCCAACATGACTGTTTTATAGGCCTCCTCCAGAGCGACTGGTTCCCAGTCCGTTTCTGAAACTGGTGTCATCGAGGTGTATTGCTGAGGTAATCGAGTTCTTCTCGACTCAACTCCTGCATCACCACTAGACCGATTCGATGGATCTGCCCTTCCAGCATCACAGCGACATCAGACGTCTTTGACGTCGCGGAGCCAGATTGTGCTTCGTCGTCTGCTTTCGACAAGGGTTGTGATGCAATCGTTGAGGTCCAAAATACGGCGATCCCAAGGCAAGTAAGAGTTGCGAAAAGCCAGCGAGGATTGATTCGGACGGCATCGTCTTCACGAGCGTCAAGCCGCCTCATAATCCGCAATCGCAACTTTGATGGACGTTGCCCATCAGCGGCGAGGCCCAGATGTCTTCGGCCGGAGATAGTCGATTGGTTCAGTTCTGCCACACGCAGCAAAGACTGAGCGTACTGAACACGATCGCGGCCGATGGAGACGACGAGATCATCGCAGCAGCATTCTCGCTCATGGTGAATCTGGCGACTGAGATACCACGTGACGGGATGGAAGAACAGGATCGCTTCGAGAACTCGCTGGGCCACGATAACGATATGGTCGCCTCGACGAAGGTGAGCCAACTCGTGAGTCAACACGGCTTCGAGTTGTTCGGTGGTGAGCCCGCTGAGCATCGCAGTGGGGATCAAAATCATCGGACGCAGCAGGCCGACGACAATTGGCACAGCCACATGATCGCAAATGGCGATCACAGGCTGAAATCGCAAAGACAGTTTTCGAGCCTGCTCGGCCATGCGAGCGAGAAGGTCCACGTCAGAGATCGGAACGCTGAAAGATCGCAGCCGACGGGTGACTCGCACACCGATGCTCAGCTTGATCAACATCAGAAGAACACCGATGACATAAGCAACCGTGACGAATGGTGCAGCGGACTTTGCCAGCTCACGCAGCTGTTGGCTGACGGCAATATTGGATGAGAAACGGGTTGCAGATGCCTGAGCATCGGTGACGACAGCGTCAGGCTCCGAAGCCAGAGCGGTCGCGCGGGCAGAAGATTCTGGCGGATACGAAGAAGGTGATGAGTCGATTACAGGTGTGTTAAAATTCGATGTCTGCACCAGAGGCGATGCGGCTTGCGGCGATTTATCTTCTGCCAGTACTCGGATCACAACAAACGTGATCGGCAAACTGGCGGCCAGCGTCATCAAGGCTGTCATGTAAATCCAGTACCGCCCCGCGGCAGATTTTTGGGAGAAAGCTCGACTGGCAATCGCGGCCATCAGACCAATCAACACTCCCAACCAGCTGACGTGAAACAGAGTCAGCGTGATCTGCCAGCAGAGGGTGGAATTCAGAGTGAATACAATCATTGATTCAGCTCCTTTGCCTTGCGGTTGATGAGCTGGCGAATGGCGGCCAGCTCTTCGGAATCCACGTCTGCTGTTTCCAGCAACTGCAGCACAAGCGACTGCGCTGAACCATCAAAGACGCGAGTCATCAGATCCTGCAGCATGCTGCGACCAACGGTGTCTTCGGCAAGCAGTGGAGTAAACTCAAACGCTCGCCCGTTCTTGGCCCGCTTCAGATATTGCTTGCGGACCATGATGTTCATGATGGTGATCACGGAACTGTGACTCAGTTCACGTCCCGCAGCGGCGAGTATTTCGCGAACCTCGTCGACGGTTTTCGGAGCGTTCTGCCACAGCACCTTCAGAATGCTGAGCTCAAGTTCGGTCGGATGTTCGGATGCCGGACGAGCCATAAAGTAACGCCTCCATCGAGTTTGTTTTAATTCGTTAGAGTTTCGCTGAAGCGGCCAGGGCTCGTCAAGGCTGAAAATCTAAAGAATTAGAACTAGTCGGTGTTTTTGGGGCTTCATACCTTGAGATGCTGGCAGCATCGGCGTGTTTAGTCGTCTCACCCGCGGTCGGTTTGCGGGATCAGCGGCGGTCGAGCACGAGCAGGCCGGCGATGGTGAGGCCGATTCCGGCGAGGCCGATGGGAGAAAGAGTTTCGCCGAATACCAGCACGGCACCAACGGCGCACATCGCATTCTGCGACGCATTGATGATGTTCGCGCGGCTAACGGTCAGGTGCCGCATGGCGTGTGTGATCGCGTAAAAGCCGATCGCATTAAATGTTCCCGCCGTCGCAATCGTGAGCCACTCGGTCGGAGTGGTATCGGCAATTGTTTGAAGAGGCAGCATCAGAAGGCTCAGTGGACACAGCACCAGAAATCCGGCCGCACTGAACATGAACAGCGTCGCGGCAACCGGCATGTGTGACCGGACCGCTTTGCGAATGAAGACGCCGGTCACGCCGTAGCACAGACCCGAAAACATCGAAAGAGCAACACCCATAGGAACGCTCATGGGATGCGATGTTGAAGAAGCGCCGGCCGGTTGTATGATGCCAGCGTTCGCCGATAAGACTTCCGTCGGGGAAGACAGAGTCGGTACATCGGCAGTGCGTGATTTGGCCGCAGTCGACAGAAAGAAAATCGAAGCGATCATCAGGGCCATGCTGATTCCCGTACGAAGGGATACCTGATCATTCAGGAGGATCCGGCCGACGATTGCGCCGCTGCAGATGATGGACGAAAAGCAGATCGGCACAGAAATGGCCAGACCGAGGGCTCGGAGAGACATTTGAAAAGCGAAGTTACCGCCCATCTGATTGAACAGAGCAGCGACGGCGATTGGCCAGACGAACTCCCAGGCAGCAAAAGTCGTCTGGCCTCGAAATTTGCGGATTGAAAGGAGCACAACGGCGACAGCAAACGTGGGAAACGCTTTGGTTCCGGCGACCCACATATCCCAGCCGGGTCCGCCGTTTGTTTTCGAGAGGCCTCGCAGGGCCATGTTGGCCACCGAGTACGTCACAGCGGCCAGCAAGCCAAGGAACAGCGCGCGAACCACGGCCGCTGTCAATGGAGGGTCAATGGGCGGGACCGGAAAAGGATCAGAGCCAACGCCAGGTGTGACGGCGTCGGCCTGGGAATGGGACGAAGTTCCGGACATAACGCCGTGTCGAACCTGAGCAAAGACAAATTCAGCCAGATGGTTTCCTGAGACGGTCCGCATCATAGTAACGAAGCCCGGCTTTCGGAATAATGACGGCAGTTATCGCACGCCGCCGAGAGGAAGAAGAGTTGCGATATTCCCTGAAGATGGAGGCCTTTGGACAGCTGGCCGGTGGTGTGGCTCACGACTTCAAAAAGCTGCTGGCCAGATCCAAAGAAAAGGCCCGGCGTCTTTTGGAAGAGCCGGGCCTGAGCAAATACGAGTTGCGCACGCACGTTCTGTGGCTTAGCTCAGCAGGTCCTTGACACATTCACGTTCTTCACGCAGTTCGTTGATCGTGATATCAATTTTGGACTGAGCGAACTCGCTATGTGTCTGGCCTTTGACCATCGACACCTTCTTGCCATCGCTGACCAGAGGGAAACCAGTGATTAATCCAGCATCAATGCCATAGCTTCCATCGCTGCAGATGGCTGCGCTGAAGCAGCTGCCGGCAGGGGTTGGACGAATCACGCCTTTCACCGTATCGAGAACCGCATTTGCGGCTGATGCGGCGCTGGAAGCACCGCGAGCGGCGATGACTGCAGCTCCGCGTTTCTGAACGGTGGAGATGAAATCGCCCTTGAGCCATTCATGGTCGGTGATGACTTCCGTCGCCGGCTTGCCGTTGATTTTTGCGTGGAAGAAGTCGGGATACTGGGTGGCCGAGTGATTACCCCAGATGCCTACGTTGGTCACAGCCGCATTCGGAACGCCGGCTTTTTGTGCCAACTGTGAAGTGGCGCGATTCTGATCGAGCATCGTCATGGCAAACCATCGATCGGCGGGAACACCTTTGGCGTTGTTCATCGCGATCAGACAGTTCGTGTTGCAGGGATTTCCTACGACCAGAACCCGGACGTCAGGAGCCGCAGCGGCAGCGATCGCGCGGCCGGTGCTGGTGAAGATCGGACCATTGATGCGGATCAGGTCACCGCGTTCCATGCCGGCTTTGCGGGGAACGCTGCCGACGCAGAGAACCCAGTTGCAGTCGCGGAAGCCGTCCTCCAGATGATCACTGTCGGCTTTCACAACACCGGCCAGAGTGGGGAACGCGCAGTCGTCGAGTTCCATATGCACGCCGTCGAGGGCTTTCAGAACTGGCGGCACTTCGACCAGATGCAGGATGACGGGCTGGTCAGGACCAAAGACCTCACCGGACGCAATGCGATAAATTAGTGAATAACCAATCTGGCCAGCTGCACCGGTAACGGCAACACGAATCGGGGACACCATGGAAGAACGACCTTTCTCAACAGACACAAAGTCACTTAGGGCAGGGGACCGCTGTGGTATACGACGACAAGCGATGCTGACAGTGTAGTGTCGGAGGTATGTGGATTTCAAAACAGCCCGCGAATGATCGGCCGGTCCGGTTTCAGAATAGAGAAAAACAACCGCCGCTGCCTTGCGGGCCCGCGGTCCTCCAGGCCCATCAATTCGGCCGAATCGGATTTGGTTCAGGTCTCCAAAAGCCGCCGTAATCTGCCGTTCTCTGCTAATTCCCAGAAACCAGAATGACACAGTCAAGGGTCCGTCGATGGCCAGGCGAACGGATAGCAGCCTTTGATGTGCGTCTGAGACGGCCCTGACAGCAGTTTTTCAGAGGTCAGGGCTTTGATTTTTCCGGGGAGGAAAATGAGTAGAATGGTGCCAGGATCCTCAGTCGAAAAACGAACGAACTTCCTGGCCTGAGTTTGGGCCGGTTGGCTTGGCTGGCTTGTGGAGGACAGACGCATGATCTCAGAAGAAATTGAACGGCTCATTCGGCTTCGAAACTCGGGCGCACTTTCCGCAGAGGAGTTTCTGCTGGCGAAGCAGACAGTGATCAATGGCGGCTCAGTCCCGCCGCAGTCGTTTGCATCCCCCTCATCAGAGCAGCCGAGTGCGAGTGCAGGGCTGGTCTGCGGTGTCGACCAGAAGATGTGGTGCGCATTGATGCACGCATCCCAGTTGCTCACCTGGACCGGCGTGGGAATCGTGGCGCCAATTGTCATGTGGCTGATCAGCAAGGATGAATCGCGGGAGGCTAATCGACACGGGCTGGTCATTGTGAACTGGATGCTCAGCAGTCTGGTTTACCTGGTAATTTCCGGACTGGCCTGCATGATTGTGATTGGAATCCCGATGCTGTTTGTATTGGCTGGTCTGAACATCCTTTTTCCGGTCATTGGAGCGATTCAGGCCAGTCGCGGAACGCTTTGGCGTTATCCGCTGACCATCCACTTCTTCGATCCAGAGCCGGTCGCCTGACCAATAGAGCAGAGATGGTATGGGGCGATTCTGGTATTTACGGATACCGGACGGGGAGGGGACCGACGATCTGAAGGGTGGAATTCTCGTGGGCAACCGCAAGGTTTTCGCAAAAAGATGGGTGTTATGCGGGGCTTGTCCGACGTTCTTCCTCACTTCGCCTAAATTCTTCGGTCCGCGCAGTATTGAGGGAGGGGGCTTGTTAAACTGTTCCGCTCGGAAAACCGACAAATTCGTGGGGACGAGATTGTTGGGAAACTGATCTGCAGCGTACTGCCGGTCAGACTTCTGTTGTTTGAAGCGGCTGGGTCCCGTTTCGTAACCGTGCTGTCTCTTGTTTCGATCGTGTGTCGCAATGCGAACTGCACGTGTCGAATGAGATCGGCTCGGGCATGAGCATGGCCAGACCGCTCTTCGTTCAGATAGAGCTTTTCTGCATGTCCAATACATCTGCTCGTGATGTTGTTATCACCGGAATCGGCCTGATCTCACCGCTTGGAATCGGCCGCGAAGCCTTCTGGTCCAGTCTCTCCGACGGTCGTGTGGGCCTGAAAAAGGTTGAACTGGCTTCCTATGTTGGAACGCCCGACTGCATCGGCGGCGAAGTCTCTGATTTCAACGACGAGACCGCAAAGAAGGTGCACCTGAAGACAGTGCGAAAAAGTCTGAAGGTGATGTGCCGCGAAATTCAGATGGGCGTCGCCTCGGCGCTTCAAGCGATGGAAGACGCAGGGCTTGCCGCCGGCGCAGTGGCACCCGATCGCATTGGTGTGGACTTCGGTGCCAATCTGATGTCGACTCCGCCCGATGCGTTGCTGGATGCCGTGATGAAAGCCAGCGATCGATCGTCCGGCCAGGCGATCTTTGATTATGACAAATGGGGTGCGGGCCGATTCGACGGCATGGAACCACTGTGGCTGCTCCGCTATCTGCCGAACATGCCGGGCTGCCACATCGGAATCGCCGTCGACGCACGGGGACCGAACAACTCCATCACCCATGATGAAGCATCAGGCGGATTGGTCGTTGCCGAAGCGGCCAACTCGATTCGACGCAACCGGGCGGACGTGATGATCACCGGGGTAACCGGGACTCGAATTCAGACCGTGAAGGCATGCCACTACAATCATTGGGATGTGCTGGCGTCGGGACCTGCGGAAAGCCGCGTCCGTCCTTTCGACAACGGGCGTACGGGTGAAGCACTTTCCGAAGCGGCATGCACGCTGATTCTTGAAGCTCGAGAACACGCGGAAGCTCGCGGAGCAAAAATTCTGGGAACGCTCCTTGGTTGCGGTTCAAGTACTGTTGTCGGTCGTGACGGACATCCTGACGAGGCGAGCGCTGTCTATCAGGCTGCGAGTGCAGCCATGGCGCGTTCTGGTATTTCGGCTGGGGATCTGGGACATGTGAATGCGTGTGCTTCGGGCCATCCGCGTCGCGATCTTTATGAAGCATCCGGCCTGCGTCGATTGCTGGGCAGTCATGTGGACAGCGTGCCTGTCACAGCCATAAAAAGCTACATGGGCAGCGCTGGCAGCGGATCCGGACTGTGTGAAATTGCCGCGTCTCTGCTGGCATTGCAGCACGGTGTGATTCCAAAGACTCTGAATTATTCCACACCAGACTCGGAGTCGCCTCTGAGCGTTGTCCATGGCGAACACCAGACGACCACGAATGGTATTTTCCTGAAGACCAGCGTGACCCGCATGGGCCAGGCGAGTGCCGTGGTGGTTAAAGTCTGACATGCGGACAAGCCGTACGATGCCTGCAACATCTCAACAGCTCACCGATCGTTTTTCGATTCCGGGCCTGACCTTCGAAGAGGGTTCAGGCGGCCTGACCAAAGCGGTCATCCTGACGCCTGTCGCAAGTGGGGAACTCTATCTTCACGGAGCCCACGTGACGGGATGGCATCCGGCCGGTCATGCGCCCGTCCTGTGGATGAGCCGCGCCTCAAACTTTGCCGCCGATAAGTCGATCCGGGGCGGCGTGCCCATTTGTTTTCCGTGGTTTGGGCCTCATCCTTCGGATGCATCAAAGCCAGCTCACGGCTATGCGCGGATTCACGAATGGACACTCGTCGAGGCAGGCATAAGCGACGATGGCGGCATAGCACTGACTCTGGAAGCCGACATTCAGCCATTCGTGGTTCAGTATCGCGTGCAGATTGGACGTGTCCTCACGATGTCGCTGACAACACATTTGTCGGTTGCTGCGGGGACGGTCCATCGTTTTGAAGACGCACTGCATACGTATCTCGCAGTCGGCGATGTCCATCGAATCTCCATCGCCGGCCTTGAACAGTGCGGCTTCATCGACAAGCTCGATCAGGCCCAGGAAAAAGCGGCGACCGGTGTTCCGGTCGAGTTCACGGGAGAAACAGACCGTGTGTATCATCAGGACAACGGGTCCTGCGTTTTGATTGATCGGCTGAAAGGGCGACAAGTCACGGTCAGCAAGTGGGGTTCAAAATCGACAGTGGTCTGGAATCCATGGATCGACAAGAGCATCCGAATGGCGGACTTCGGCGATCATGAATGGCCCGAGATGGTCTGCATCGAAACAGCCAATACTGGCTCAGCGTCGGTCGTCCTGCAGCCCGGCCAGACTCATACGACAATAGCCGTGATCGACGTCGCTTTGCTGTCGTGATCGAGGCGAACTGTTCGGCATCGCGCGGATTACAGCGGCAATGGCGGGTTGGGGGCGTGGGGATAATCGTTGGGTTGATACGCAATCGCCAGTTCCGGCGTGTCGAGCCGCTTTCCGTTGAAAGAGCGTGAAGTCAGAGCGCGATCAAGAATCCCGGTCGTGAGCAAAGTCCGTTCAACCGGGTAGGAAGGCCGGCCGGTGTGAATCATTCGCTCGATCGCATGCAGCAGGAATCCGAAGTGTGGATGGCGAGGCACGGTCCTTTCTTCGGCCTGAGCGGCAACCGGCGGCTGTCCTCGCAGTTTGAAACCGGCGCTGATGCTTTCGACGAAACCGCTGAGCATCAACGCTGCGGCTTTCAGGCCATCGTTGTACTCGATCAGAAACATGGCATCGGAAGCCCGGGAGGCACGCAGTTCGGCCCCCGGGATTTTTTTGGAGACATCGGCGACAGCGTTCAGAACTGATTGATCCACAAGCCCAGCGTCAACAGCCTTCCAGATCTCGTCGCCGGTCAGGCATTGGACGGATTTCACACCCACTTCGCCGCCTTTGCGTTTTTCAACCATACACTGCAGAAACTCAAGCGTGTGAATCCCGTATCGATCGAGTTCCGCGTAGCCAATGGCCACCGCCGCTTCGATGTTACAGTTCAGCGGAACTGTCACATCCGGGTTTCGATAACCGACCACCAGTGACGAGCCGGCCATGAACGGAACCTTCATCTGCTGAGCCCGCTGGTACATCCAGAGCGCATCCTCCCAGCGTGGGCCAAGATGTTTATCGTTGAAGACGGGCACCACTTTGCCGTACTTCTGAAACGCGTCGGTAATCTCCTGAAAGAATCGCCGACGGGGATACAGATCCTGTTTCAATTCGTTGCGAGGATAGTCACCGTGCTCACCGATACTGAGCACACCGTCGATGGGAATGCCGTTTGTGCCGACAGTCACAGCGCCCTCAATCGTGTCAAAGATCGGGATGTTAAATTTCTTTGCCAGCTCGCGTCCAAACTCTGTTTTGACCGTCTGATCGATATAGAGCGACGACAGTTTAAGGGCCGGACTCGGACCGCCATCCATCTTCCAGCCTTCAAGCAACCGCCCGATGAGCACGTCCGAGTGTGATCCTTTGAAATAGGTCGTCAGAATTCCGGTCACGAATTTTGGTTCTCGCCCGATAAGCGACTCCCACTTCTCGCCGGCTGGCTGCGAATCCTGCGCAAAGAGCCGCCCGCTTTCCTGTGCAGCGGTTGTGAAAAGTGATGATCCGGCAGCCGCGGCAGCAGAAGTCGCCAGCCAGCGTCGACGAGAAAGGGGGCGAGGGGAATTCATGTGCGGATCTCCATCAATTGGCAGGAAAATTGAGGGGCAGGAAATGGGGGCGGAAGCAGGCGACAGGCCATGGTGGGATCGACATCGATCTGTAAGACCCAGTCGACTGTGGGCTGGTTGGCTGTGGACAAGGTGGTGAGCCAACTGCGTGCGCACATTGTCACCGAGAAGCTGTTGAGCGTGTTATACTCAGGCAGCCCAGCCCAGCGTAGTCTTCAGGCGTCAAGTGATCATGGCATGGCGAAAGAACTCGCCGGAGGTGACTTTCGGTTTGTCGGCACAGCAGCATTCACCTTTCGAGATCGTCATGCAACTGGCCAATAAGCACCCATGCACAAGTTAAATGGCAAAATCGCAGGAATCACAATCAGGGGACTAACGTCTACTGCTCCCCTGGAACTCGGCGAGCCGCGAGACGTCAGTCTCCGGATACTGTTTGCGCAATCGATTGTAATGCCCCAAAACTTACCAATGGGTGCTTATATTTCAGGGAGTTCCCTCCCGTCTGCAACTGTGCAGTTTCACCGGGAACGCCGTCATCCCTTCGGCGCGGATATTTCCGGCCGCGCCACGAGGTTCCGTTCGAAGCGATCCAACAGCAGGGCCAGTTGCTGACTGATGTCAGGCCATGAGAATCGCTGCGACAAAAATGTGGAAGGGTGAAGCTGCTGGACAGATTTCACAAGCAGGCTGCGGGAATCTGCCACCACGTGGACGGAACAGATTGGCATGCCGGCCGGAACGGTTGTCGTGGGTGGAGGCACGTCCGCGAGGCGATACATTTCGGAAGCGGATGCGTGAGTTGGGAAAGCATCGCCGGGAATCCGAATTTCGTCAGGGGCCCAAAGGATGAACCGCGTCTGGAGGGACGCGCAGGATTCCGAAGACCACCGCCACCCGGCGCGTTTCGTCGCTGGCTCTGAAGGCCGCCAGCCAAAAGCGGCCAAATGCTGACGGACGAGATTTCGAGTGGGGCCGGTAGAGCATCCAGGCGATTCAAACAGCATGTGTGAAGCGGTCAGTCGCGGATTGACTTCCAAAAACCAGGCAACACCCTGACGCAGCATGAAATCGAGACCGAAGACACCTCGCAGTCCCGTCTGGCTGACGACCTTGTTGGCCGCCGACTGAAGCTGGCGGGTCAGAGCATCGCAGGGATGGACGGGGCCCACATTTCCGCAGAACAGGAAGTCCGACGCGCCCAGGCTCCGCCATCCGATCAACTGCAAAGAGCAACCGATCAGCTCCGTGCGGCTCCCGTTCGAGCAGAACACGGCCGACATCGGAACACCGTCGATATATTCCTGCAGGTACTCCTTTGGCGAGGAGGGGAGTTGCCGGCTGAGCGAAGGCAGGCCGGGTGAAGGAACATAGGCACCGGAATGCGATTTGATGCCCAGTCCGCCGGAACCGGCGAAGGGCTTTTGCAGCCAGTCGCAGTGGGAATCGGCAGACGCCATTGTGGCCAGACGCGGCGAAGCCAGACCTGCGTCAGTCAGCCATTGAAACAGGTTCGCCGGAGCCCGGAGCCGGTCGAGTGTGTCAGGATCTGGTCCAATGACCGACCGACGCTGGGCCAGAGCGCGAAGAACGGGGCTGTGATTTTCCAGCCCGCCCGCCCAGAGTAAAGGAACCGATGCACGGACGGAATGAGTCAGCTGGGGCACGTCCGTGAACGAGCGGATTCGACCGAGAAAGCGTCCGCGTCCGTGGGCCAGCAGTTGAGAAAGGTCGGAATCTTCAAAGAAATCCACGCAGAGCGGCCTGAGGCCAGTGTTGATGGCCGATTCGGCCAGACTGCGGACACTGGCCCCGACAAGGAGGATGGATCGGACGGTGCGAACCGGCTGAACCATGTCTTGTTCGAGCGAAGTTGAGGACTCCGGCTTCAGGTCGGTTGAAGATGAGGCCAAAAGTCGCAATCCTGATCAAAGAATGAACAAGCGGGAAGCAGGGACTGCCCCTTCGCGGGGATTTCACGCATTCGCGTATTGTTCACTTTTTAAGGCGACCTTGTCCACAACACAGGCACCCCATTGCAGAAGCAGCGGCTTTGCTGCTTCCGCAGACAACTGCAAAGTGTGGCTCGGAAGTTCGTGTGTTCCGTCGCCTGTTGGCGGGATCGCATGGCTTCAAATTGTCTGCGGTCGCTGGTTTTTGGTTCGACTGGTTTTTGCAAAGGATTTAAGAAATGTCGATGTTTGTTGGTGAAGCACTGGTTGGTGATGGCAATGAAATTGCCCACATCGACCTCCTGATTGGTGACAAGGCCGGCCCGGTAGGAAATGCATTCGCAAATGCATTGGCAAGCCAGAAGCAGGGATTCAGCAACCTGCTTGCTGGAACTCCAAACCTGGCCGTAAAGCCATCCACCGTGATGGTCACCAAGGTTACGATCAAGGGTGCAAAACAGGCTGTCCAGATGTTCGGCCCAGCTCAGAAGGCTGTTTCTGACGCTGTTGCGGACTGTGTCAAATCTGGCGCGATCCCACAGGATCAGGCTGAGAATCTCGTTATCATCTGCGGCGTGTTCATTCACTGGGACGCTGATGATGACAAGAAGATCTATCAGTACAACTACGAAGCCACCAAGCTGGCTATTGAACGAGCCATGAAGAACGAGCCAAAGGTAGAAGAAGTGCTGGCAAAGCGCGACACTGCCTCTCACCCGTACTACGCGGGCTAGAGTTTCATTTGCTGATATCGCAGGTGGTGTAGTGCCTGCCGGAATCAGAACAGAAACGGCCGTGCTGTTGATCAGCGCGGCCGTTTTTTCGTTGGTCTACGAAGTTGAAGCCCGATCGCAACTTTGGATAGCCGGTTGTCGAAATTGTTCCGCGCGAGGAATCGATTACTGCTCCTGGTGGCTGTTGCTCTTTGCGCCCAGTTGGCGGATCAGGCGGCTCAGCAATTCGGGCGATTCAGTTCCCGAGATGGGCAACGAGCAGCATTCTTTCAGATTGCGGAACCACGTGTGCTGTCGCTTGGCGAACTGTCGCGTTGCAATCTTGATCTGTTCGACTGCGGCTGGCAGAGTCATCAGGCCGTTCAGGTGATCCATCAGTTCCCGGTAACCCAGCGCCTGGCAGGCGGTTCGCGACGGTGGCGGGTTCCGCAACATGAGCTGGCGACTTTCTTCCAGCCAGCCAGCCTGCAGCATTTGATCGATTCGGCGATCGATGCGATCTCGCAGCCAATCACGAGGCGGCTCAAGCCAGACAACGGCCCGGGGCCGCTCATGGGGAGGCAACGGCTGATGGTGCTGGTCCTGGGACAGCGGTTTTCCGGTGAGTCTGAAGACTTCGATGGCGCGGATAATTCGGCGCATGTCGTTCAGATGCAGGCGACCAGCCGTAATCGGATCGCAGGCGGCCAGACAATCGAGCAGCCACTGAGGGCCGTTCTGGACAGCCTGTTGCTCGAGCGATTTTCGGAGTTCCCAGTCGGGCATTGGGCCTTCGAAGATTCCACGCAGCACGGACCGAAGGTAAAGGCCGGTGCCACCGACAAAAAGGGGCGTCCGGCCTCGTTCGGCGATGTCCGATGCGGCCTCCGCGGCCAGGCGGACGAAGTCGGTCACGCTGAATTCTTCATGCGGCTCGGCTACGTCGACCAGATGATGGGGCACCCGATTTCGCTCATCCAGCGAGGGTTTGGCGGTTCCGATGTCCATGCCACGGTAAATGGCCATGGAATCGAGGGAAATAATTTCGGCCCCAAGTTCCTGGGCGAGAACGACCGCCGCCCCCGATTTTCCGGAAGCGGTGGGGCCCGCCAGAAACCAGCATTTCCGGAGCAGTGAGGCAGGAAACTTCATATTCGGCGCTTTTTCGGGAAGAACAAAAAGTAATCACCAGATCCGATCTGGGCAGAATAGAAGCGTAATCCAACGCAAATGGTCTGTAATGAGGGTGTTCGTGAGAAGATTGGCAATTTCCGGGTCAACGAATCTCAGCGAACAGGCCTTTCTGCAGTTGAACGTTAGTTTGGTCGACGATATGCTGCCCCGTTTCCGAAAAACAGCGGTGCGATTGCTGCGCGCAGTTCTCGGCGGTTGAAACGGCTTTGGCAGCCTGATTGTTAGGTTGTGGTGCAGGTAGTCTTCGTGAAGAGGCATTACCGGCAATTGGCAAAGGCGCACCAAAAAGGCTTTGGGAGTTGCCGCGTTTCGGTCGAAATTCAGGCATTGAAAGATCGTGCGCTTCATAGAATCGGCAAAATCAGCCGGAGTTTATTGTTGCGGCGTTAATCAGAGTTTATTCGGTTCTTGATTCAGGGTGATCGCAGATGTCGGAAGATCTTCTGGTGAAGGCGGAACGCCGGTCAAAGCTCGGTTCAGTAGACGCAAAGCGTCTACGTGCTTCTGGGCGAGTGCCAGCCAATATTTATGGTCTTGGTCAGCCGGGCGAGTCGGTTTCTGTCTGTGGTGAAACAGTTGAGAAGCTTGTCGCAACGCGATCTTCCGTTGTGGATGTTGAGCTCGATGGGAAAGTAGACAAGGCTGTCGTACAGGAGCTTCAGTGGGACGTCTTCAGTACCGAAGTTCAGCATTTGGACTTTCGCCGTGTTGATCCGGATGGGCGTGTGACGCTCGACGTTGCTCTGGAACTGCGCGGCGAGCCGCTTGGTTTGAAGGACGGCGGAGCGATTCGTCAGTTCCATAAGAAGGTTTCGTTGAACTGCCCGGACTATCGAATTCCGAAGTCTGTTGTGGTTCGAATTGGTGGTCTGCGAATTGGTGACGCCGTTAAGGCTTCCGATCTGCAGCTGCCTGAGCATTCTCAGCTTGTTACGGTTGCCGATGAAGTGATCGTTGAACTTTACGATCCTCGCAAGGCGGTGTAGTGGCGATGAAGATTGTGGTGGGGCTTGGGAATCCTGGTTCTCAGTATTTCGGGACTCGTCACAATGTTGGTTTCGATGTCATTGCCGAACTGGCTCAGCGTTGGCAATGCGGCAAGCCGCAGTTGAAATTTCAGGCGGAGATCCGAGAGGCCTTCCCTTCATTGGGGAAAGTGCTTCTCGTCACTCCGATGACATATATGAATCGAAGCGGGGAATCTGTTCAGCAGATTGCTCGCTTCTATCAGATCGCGTCGGAAGACGTGGTTGTGATTTGCGATGATATGAATCTTCCACTGGGACGGCTTCGATGGCGTGCCGGTGGTTCTTCAGGCGGTCAGAAAGGTCTGGCAGATATTCTGCTGAGACTGGGAACTGAACAGGTTCCTCGGCTTCGTTTGGGAGTCGGCCGACCGCCGGGAAGTATGGATGCTGCGACGTGGGTTCTGGCTCGGTTTCGAGCCGAAGAGCGAAGTGAAGCAGAGTTAATGGCAAAACTGGCAGCCGACTCCATTGAGTGTTGGGTTGCAGATGGGATTGCCAGTACCATGAACAGGTTCAATCGGTCGTCTGAAGATTAGTGTTTGTGGGTAGTTTGTGGGCACGGCGTCCGGCTTTGTTGGACAGCGTGTCGGTTCTTTTTACCTGAGCCAGTCTGGTTTCAGGTCCGCCCCAGAGGGAGCAGCAGTTCCGTGTCAGTCGTAGCAGAAAAACCGGTGCGAGAGCACCTTTATGAAGGCATGTTCCTGGTCGACAGTGGCAAGTTTGCTATGGACCCGGATGGCGTCACTAATGAGATTCTGGCGGTCCTGAAAAGGGCAGGGGCAACCATTGTTGCTCATCGTCCATGGCAGGACGGCAAGCTGGCTTACGAAATCAACGGGATGAAGAAGGGTCTTCATTACATCGTGTGCTTCACGATGCCCGGTTCGGGCATGAAGACGCTGATTCGTCAGTGTCAGCTGAGCGAGACGATCGTTCGCCAGATGGTTCTGACACATTCGCAGAGCATCTTTGATGCGACTGTCGCGGCCATCATTGGTGAAGTTGTTTCGCATGCTGTTGACAACACGCCACCAGCTCCGGCAGTTGATGCACTCGAAGACGAATAGGTCTTTATCAAGAGTCGCTGATCGTTAAGAGCGGCAGTCGGGTTTGGCAGTCTGTCCTGGCCTTATCGTCCCGGATTGGAGCAACTTATGGCCTCATTCAATAAAGTCATACTTGTCGGCAATCTGACTCGAGATCCTGAAGTGCGTTACACTACCGGTGGGTCAGCCGTGTGTGACATCACACTGGCTGTGAACTATCAGTGGACGGACAAAAGATCCAACGAACGAAAAGAAGAAGTCTCGTTCATTGATGTGACGTTGTGGGGCCGTACAGCTGAGATCGCAGGTGAGTACCTTGCCAAAGGTCGGCCTGTGTTGGTTGAAGGCCGCCTGCATCAGGATAAATGGGACGATAAAGACACAGGGCAGAAGCGATCGAAGCTGAAGGTTGTGGCCGACACGATGCAGCTTTTGGGAGGTCGTTCTGAGGGTGGTGCTCCGGCGGCTGGTGGTGGAAATCCACCGGCGAAAACGGGCGCCGCGCGTCCGGCGGCTCCGACATCTCGTGCAAATGATGGGTTTGCGGATGCTGATTCGGGGCGAACTCCTGATCAGTCGTTTTATGATGATATGCCTTCGAGTGAAGGCGACGAGGTTCCTTTCTGAGGCGTCTCCGGAACATACGAATTACAGTTTGATTGATTTGCTCATCTGTCCGGTTGTGTCAGTGAATGCAAATCAGGAATGGCGAATAAGGAATTGGGTTCGATGGCTCGTATAGCTCAACCAAGCTCACGCAACGTGGAAGTGCTGCTCGTCCACGATGTTGAAAATCTCGGCCAACGTGGCGAAATCGTGAAGGTAAAGCCGGGATATGCCCGCAACTTCCTGTTGCCACAGGGGAAGGCCACACCCGCGACGCACCAGAACAAGCGGATGGTCGAAAAGCACAAGGAAAAACTTGCTGCGATCGAAGTGGGTCGCATGAAGCAGTACCAGCGAATTGCCGACGCCGTCAGCAAGTACAGCGCGACAATCGAAGCGCACGCAACCTCCGACAACCACCTGTACGGTTCAGTTGTAGCTCGCGATATCAGTGAAGCTCTGAAGGCCGCCGGTCATCCGGTTGAGGCTGAGAATGTTCGTCTTGATGGTCCGATCAAGGAACTGGGTATGTACACCGTGAAACTGAAGTTCCACGAGAAGGTCAATGCCGAAGTCAAAGTCTGGGTTGTGCCGTCCGCAACCAGCGGCTAGGCCTCCGCCGGCAATCACGATGCACAGAAGTGATTCTACACACTGCGCAAACACACTGAGTCCTCAGGCATTTTGTCTGAGGATTTTTTCTCGGATGAATCTCAGAAACCCGGCTTTCAGCAGAAGCCGGGTTTCTGCATCGACGGTCCTCGACATTCACTCTGAGAATCAGAACACGATTCCTGGCTTTGTCAGTGTCACAAGGGAGTCACATCGTATGGCTGATGACAAGCTGAGACTTCCCCCGCAGAATCTGGATGCAGAGCGAGGAGTTCTCGGCAGTATTCTGCTGATGAATGAAGCGATTGACGAAGTGGGGGAATCGCTGAAGGCCGAGCACTTTTACAGCGACGCCCATCAGAAAATGTATGCCGCCATTCAGCGGCTGTATGAGAACGGCGTGCGAGGTATTGACGCGATCACGCTGGCGGAAGAGCTTGTCCGTCGTGGAGATTTTGAAGCCGTCGGCGGGGCCGCCTATCTGGGCGAAGTTCTGGAAGCTGTTCCTCACGCCGCCCACGTTCGCTACTACGCGACCATTGTGCGTGAAAAGTGGATGCAGCGCAGTCTGATCTACGCCTGCACGGAAATTCTCAGCGAGTGTTACGAAGCAGCCGAGGACGTTGAGGGCCTGCTGCAGCGCGCGGAGCGCCGCGTCTTCAGCATTCTGGAAGAGCAGGGCACGGCCGCCAGTATCGCGATGAGCGACATCCTGATGGAAACCTTCAATCGCCTTGATGAGCGATTGCAGAAGGTGGGCGATGTTACCGGAATCACCACCGGCTTCACGGACCTCGATCACCAGACTACGGGATTTCAGGCGACCGAACTAATTATTCTTGCCGCTCGTCCGAGTATGGGCAAAACCGCGCTCGTGTGTAACATGGCCGAAGCCATGGCCCGCAAATCGGGCAAGAGCATTTTGCTATTTAGTCTGGAGCAGTCCAATCTGGAACTGGCCGAACGATTTCTGGCCATCACAGCCCGCATTAACGGCCATGACCTGCGAGCCGGTAATCTGACGGAAGCCCAGCACGATCTTCTCGTGCGTGCCTCGGACGATCTGGCTCGGCTGCCTTTGTTCATTGATGACAAGCCCGGCCGCACAATGACTCAGGTGGCCGCTCTTTCCCGACGACTGCATCGCAAGGCACCGCTCGGTGCAATCATCATTGACTATTTGCAGCTCATTGAGCCTGATGAAAAGAATGCTCCGCGTGAACAGCAGATTGCTCAGATCTCAAGAAGGCTTAAGTTTCTGGCGAAGGAACTGAAGGTTCCTGTGATCGCGCTGGCTCAGCTGAATCGCGGAGTGGAACTGCGCGAAGACAAGCGGCCTCGCCTTGCCGACCTGCGCGAGAGTGGGGCCATCGAGCAGGATGCCGACATGGTCATGTTCCTGCACCGCCCAGATGCTTACGACCCCGAGGATCGACCGGGCGAAGCAGAAATTGTTGTGGCCAAACACCGCAGCGGTCCGACCGGGATTATCAGGCTGACCTGGCGCAAGGAATACATGCGATTCGAAAACTACAGCCCGATGGCCGACAACGATTTCAATCTGTAGCCGTAATCAGGAATGGTGCGTGGTGTCGCTTTGCTCTGAGCATGCTGAAAAATAAAAAATTGAAAAACTCGGAATCAAAAACAAACGCCGGCTCGCCGCATGGGATACCGAGTACCTCGCGAAAGTCCTCTTCGGATAACGGCTTATAATACGCAATCGCCCTGCGTGGATCTGTACCGCTGGGGACACAGATTTGTTAAATTGAAGCAAAAGATCAATGTTTTAACTCTCACTCCAGCAACGAATTCCTGACGTGGACCCAAGCGAACTGATTCTGACCTCCCTGGCGGGGATTCTGGTACTTGGAGTCGGCAGTCAATGGATTGCGGGGTGGTTAAAGATCCCGTCGATTCTTTTGCTGCTGGCGGTCGGCATTGTGGCTGGTCCGGTGACAGGTTTCATCAATCCCGATCAACTGTTGGGCGACCTGGTGTTGCCGATTGTGTCACTATCAGTTGCCATCATCCTGTTTGAAGGTGCGATGACGCTGTATGTGTCCGAGCTCAAACAGATCGGCCGGCCATTGTTCATGCTGTTGACCATCGGCGTCGCGGTAACCGCCGCGTTGTGCGCGTCAGGAGCGTACTTTGTCCTGGGTTTTGACCTGACAAAGTCTATTTTGATCGGTTCGATTCTCACGGTGACGGGGCCAACCGTGGTTGGTCCGCTACTGCATCATATCAGGCCGCTTGGCAAAGTCGGGCCGCTGGCTCGCTGGGAAGGAATTATTGTTGACCCCATCGGCGCGGTTCTGGCCGTTCTGGCGTTTGGAGCATCTCGGGCCATGCAGCGTGCCGATCTCAACGACGCCGCATGGAGTGGAGCCGTAGGCTTTGTCGCCACATTCCTGGTGGGAGCAGTGCTGGGAATTTTAGCGGCGTTGCTACTGTGGACGATGTTGCGACGGCATTTAATCAGGGATCAGCTGCAGAATCCGATGGTGCTGATGTTCGTTGTGTTGACGTTCACCGCGTCAAATCTGTTGCATCACGAATCGGGCCTGGTGGCCGTCACGGTGATGGGACTGGCACTGGCTAATCAGCACAAAGTTGCCGTTGGGCATATTGTGACGTTCAAGGAAAATCTGAGCGTGCTGTTAATTTCCAGCCTGTTTATCGTGCTGACAGCTCGACTGAATCTGGAACAGTTTGCCAATTTTGGCTGGCGTGGTCCGGCCTTTGTGGCGTTCGTAATTTTGATCGTGCGGCCCGTCAGCGTGATGCTGTCGACGCTGGGCTGCGGTCTTCCGATGAATGAGCGACTGTTCCTGTCCTGGCTGGCTCCGCGCGGGATTGTCGCAGCGGCCGTAGCGTCCGTCTTCGCGCTGGAATTGGGAAATGCTGACGACTTTATCGCAGCCGTCTTTCTGGTGATTGTGGGCACCGTGGTGGTTTACGGCCTGAGTGCTGGGTGGGTGGCTCGCAAGCTGGGGCTCAGTATTTCCAATCCGCAAGGCGTGCTGATCGCCAGTGCTCATCCCGGCGCGCGAGCCATCGCGAAAGCATTGATGAGCCAGAAGATCCCCGTGCAAATGGTCGATACAAATCCTGCGAACGCCAAAGCGGCCAGGATGGAAGGCATCCCGACGCTGTATGCCAACATCCTGTCCGAAGATATTCTCGACCTGAACCTCGGGGGACTGGGTCGCTTGCTGGCGTTGACTCGCAACACGGAAGGCAACGTGCTGGCAGTCGCTCGTGGTGCAGAATTATTTGGCACCAAAGAAAGCTATCGGCTGAGTGTCAGCAGTTCCGGTACCAGCCTTCGAGATCCTTCGACGGAAGTGATGGAAGGACGAGTGCTGTTTGCCGAAAACGCCACCTGCGACGAACTGGATCGCCGCTTTGCTAACGGCGACGTCATCAAGGCAACCAAGCTCACCGATGAGTTCACACTGTCCGACTTTCGAAGTAAATATCCGGAAGCGATTCGGATGTTTGTTATCGATCCGGCCGGTCGAATGACCGTAGTTACGACGGATGCTGAGGCTGCCCTGATCACAGGAAACACACTGATGGCTTTGGTCAGCGCGGCCAAAAAACCTGCTGTCCAGGTGCAGGGCACGTGAAATCCATCGCTAATCGCTTCAGGATGACAGCCTTCTCGAAACAGGTTACTTTCGAAGCTTCCCGGCATCTCTGAGCAACATCCGAATCACATCCGCGCTTGAGTAGCGAAACTGAAAGCCCAGCTGCGAGGTCAGTCGTTCGGGAGAAACGACCCATGGATACCGAATAAAGTTCCACAGCGGAGCCGGGAACAGAAAGATGGGAAGTCGCAAAGCCCACCAGCAGGCGGTGACCGCTCGGCAGAGCGCAAAGGGGACCGGCAGCGCGAGACGGCCGCTCATCTTCGCCAGGTCTTTCATGGTGACCCAGTCGGGCGGAGCCACATTGAAGGGCCCGCGAGCATCGCCGCGAAGAATCGCGATCGTGGCGTCGGCGACGTCATCCAGATGCACAAACTGCATTTGCGGATTATCGCCACCGGGCAGTGTCAGGATCGGCGGAACCGTAAACAGCGGTGTCATAAAGTTTGACATCCCTGGGCCATAGATGATGCAGGGCCGGGTCCAGCTGACGGTGATCGTGGGGTGAGCCGCAGAAAATTGGCTGAGCAGATTTTCGACCTGAACTTTGTCGCTGGCGTAGCGATAATCGGTGCGAGCTCTCAGAGGCTGATCTTCTGACATGGGAACCGGATTGTCGGGCCACGCGCCGTAGGCCGTCGCGCTGGAAGCCACAAAAACGCGTGCTGGTTTCACGGCGCTGGCTGCCGCCAGTAAATTTCGGCTGCCTTCCACGTTGATCTGATGCATGCGGTTTTCGTCCCGCATGGGATTCACAACGAACGCCAGATGCAGAATCGTGTCTGGTTGAAACGAGACGACGTGTTCTCGCAATTTTGGGCTGGTGATGTCACATAATTCGAAAGTGTCGGGAGCGTCCGTCATCGGGGCGACAACATCGAGTCCCAGAATATTGGCGGCAGGCCATTCTTTACGAATCGCTCCAATGAGGGCTCGGCCATAGAAGCCCGAACTGCCTGTGACAAGAATTCGCTGAGGATTCATAGGAGATCTGCCATGTGTGAGTTGTGCCTGGCCACTCGCCCACGGAATTCGTTGGGACGTGACTGTGATTGATTGGTCCCTGTGCGATGGTTCTGTCAGGTTCGGCCGGTCAGACGCCTGACCACCACGGATGCAGCTGCCATGGCAAAGGCGGCCGTCATAAACGTGGCAGTGCCATAGATCACGCGCCGTTTTTCACAGGCGTGGGGTGAGTCGGCTCGATGCGGACAAATGCATTGAAAGCCCTTGTCCAAATCCCACTCGGGGACTTCCGGCTGGCGAACTTCCTCTTCGGAAAATACAACCGACAGACCTGTCTGCCCATCGGCACCGAAACCGCGTTTCGCCAGTTCTTTTCGAAGTACGCGCGCCAGCGGATCGACTTTGGTGCGGCTAAGATCGTCGACGCGGATTTGAGTGGGATCCAGTCGAGCGCCAGCACCGGTAATGCTGATGACCGGAATGCCCTGCTTCAGGCAGGTCTCCAGCAGCAGGACTTTGGAAGTGACGTTGTCGATGGCATCGACCACGAAATCGGGGCGAGGTGTCAGAAGCGCGTCCGAGGTTGAAGCCTCATAAAAGGCCTGAACAGGGTCGACCCATGCTTCCGGATGGATGGCTCGCACGCGTTCCGCCAGCAGCTGAGCTTTCGACTGCCCAACAGTTGCAGGAAACGCCTGCAGCTGGCGATTGACATTGGTAATGCAGACATCGTCGAAGTCAACCAGAGTCAATCGTCCCACGGCTGACCGTGCCAGAGCTTCCGCCACATAACTTCCGACTCCGCCGAGTCCGAAAATCGTGACGTGGGAACCGAGCAGCGTTCGAACCTGTTCGTTACCGACCAGACGTACAAAACGATCCCAGCGACGATGAATTCGATCGGGTGCCGGCGGAAGATCCTCGCGAGTCGGTCGATTGCTGAGTCCTTCGGTGGCTTCCCACGCTTTGACGCGAGTCTGCCGAGGCAGCGACGCCTCGATTTCCGGGATCGCGGAACCAGCTTTCGAGTCGCATGCGTCCGCATGGCAGCCCGCGTCTTCTGAGCATTCTCCGTGCGTATGGCACGCCTCCACTGCAGGAATTGTGATGGAACCAGAGGTGTCGTCAGATGGAACAGTCAGGGGAGTTTCTCCAGCAACGCAATTTTGCCCGGGTCGGCTTTGCGAGTGTCAGCTTTGTCAGTATCGGCGAGATTGTAATCAGCGACGAAAAGGAGTCACAGGATTAAGCGTTCAGATTTGGTCTCGGGGAAGACCAACTACGGCAGGGCTTTATCGTTGGCCCGGATGAAATCTGGATTTGTGTGAGACACGATTGCAGAGCGACGTCTTTTTCACCACCCTTTGGCTCAGGAATTCGGACAAGTGACGAAGACGATCTCCTTCAAAGAACGGTGTTATGTTTAATTCGTTGCAACGCCCATGTTTCCGCCCTCATTCGGTAGTGATTGCCAGCATGGCTGCTGTTCTTCTGACTTCGATCGTGGCGGTGTCCCAGGATGCAAAATCAGCCGAAAAGCCCGAGGCTGCTGTGGCCAGGCGGTCGTTGATTATTCATTCCGATGACGCGGGGATGAGTCATTCGGTGAACCGCGCAACGATCGATGCCATGGAAAAGGGTTTCGTTTCCTCATGCAGTATCATGGTTCCCTGCCCGTGGTTTCCGGAGTTTGCGGAATGGGCCAGTCAGCATCCGGAAAAAGATTTTGGGATTCATCTGACTCTGAATTCGGAATTTGGTTCCTACCGCTGGGGGCCCGTCGCAGGGCGCGACAATGTGCCGACGCTTGTCGACAAGGACGGTTACCTGCATCGATCGAAAGAGGAGGTTCAGGCAAAGATCACGCGGAACGCCAGCAGCGATACCTTCAGACGTTTCGTGATTTGAAGCCTGGCGTGACGCAGATGATCGTTCACTGTGGCTACGACGATGCCGAGCTTCAGGCCATCACCGGCAGCCATTTCTTACGAGGCGACGATACTCGGATTTTCATGGACACTGAGGTGAAAAAACAGATCGAGGAGATCGGAATTGAGATTATCACGTGGACGCAATTGAGAGAACGGGCGGCGCGGGGGCAGTAAGCCAATAGCCGTCGCTTAGTGATTAAAGTAGCCGTCACTCTCTGAGTGACGAATGCCAAGGGCCGCGTTTAGCGGCTTGCCTCACTCGGAGAGTGAGGTCTACTTTGTTAAATCGACTACCATCGGAGAGGAGTCAGTCACCGCATGGGAGCTCGGCAGGGCAGATGTTGTCCTGAGTTTAGTGTGTTGTGATGGTGGCCAGATGTTCTTATTCGGCTCTGGCGGCGGTCGGCAAATTCGCGGAAACGTGGTTCACGGCAGGTTTGCGCGTGACAAAGAAGCCGATAATTTGTTAGTTTGCAAAGCCCCGTTGACGTTATCCCCGCCGATTTCCTCCGATATTCCTTCCTCTGAAAGCTGAGCAACGCCGTGTCACGTCGATCTGCCAGATTTCTGATTGCTGTCACTCTGGTGACATTTAGCGTTTCGCCAGTTTCCAGACTGCGCGCGGAAGAGCCGGCGATCGTAGACTTTGAAAACGATCTGCAGCCGATTTTCACTCGATTCGGGTGCAACGGCGGTCCCTGTCATGGCAAAGCGCGAGGGCAGGGTGGCTTTCAGCTTTCACTGCTCGGATTTGACGGGCAGCAGGACTACGACGCGATCGCAAAGGAAGGTCGCGGTCGCCGCGTGTTCCCGGGTGCTCCTGAAAACAGTCTGCTGATTGCCAAGCCCGCCGGCAAGACTCCGCATGGCGGAGGCAAACGGCTGGAAGTGGATAGCCCCGAGTACCAGACAATGGTCAACTGGGTGCGTCAGGGTATGCCACGAAAAGCGCCCAACGCCCCGACACTGCAGTCCATCAAAGTGTCGCCTCCTTCATTGGTGCTGGCGGCGAGCCAGACGCAGGTCCTGACCGTCACGGCGAAGTATTCGGATGGTGCCGAACGTGATGTCACGCGACTGACTGCATTTCAGTCCAACGAGGCGCCAGTTGCTGCGGTGAATGAGAACGGACTTGTCACCGCCGGGCAGATCACAGGTGACGCCGCGATCATGGCAAGATTCATGGGCCAGATTGCCGTTTGTGACGTGATGATTCCAAGACCGGAAGTCATGCCCGCAGAAGTTTACGCTCAGTTGCCGCGAAACAACTTCATCGACGAACTTGTCTGGCAGAAGCTTCAGCGTCTGAATATTACACCCTCACCAGTCTGCGACGATCCTACGTTTCTGCGGCGAGCCACCACGGACATCAGCGGGCGGATTCCGACACTGGAAGAAGTCAATGCGTTTCTGGCCGACACAGCCGCCGACAAACGCTCAAAACTTGTGGACCGCCTGCTTCAGGAACCCGAGTTCGCCGATCACTGGGCCAATAAGTGGGCCGACCTTCTGCGGGCGAACCCATACCATGTGGGAATCAAGGCGACGTTTAACTACGACCACTGGATCCGCCAGTCATTTCATGATCGCAAGCCATGGGATCAGTTTGTTCGCGAACTGCTGACGGCTCGCGGTGGCACTTTCCGAGATGGTTCTGTGGTGATGTTTCGTGATCGTCGTCAGCCGGAAGAATTGACGACTTTGGTCAGTCAGCTTTTCATTGGAGTTCGCCTTGACTGTGCGAAGTGTCATCATCATCCGTTTGAGGTCTGGGGGCAGGACGACTTCTACAGCTTTGCGGCGTACTTCTCAAAGATTGGTCGCAAGGGCACAGGCATCTCAGCCCCCATTTCAGGTTCGGAAGAGTTTGTCTTCACGGGAACCAGTGGTAGTGTGACGCATCCGGTGACCGGTGCCACAATGAAGCCACGGCCTCTGTTTGGTGAAGCACCGCCAGTCGTGGAAGGACAGGATCAGCGCGAATCGCTCGCCGCCTGGATCACGTCGCCCAACAATCATTTTTTCGCGCAAGTGATGGCCAATCGAGTCTGGGCCGATCTGTTGGCTCGCGGTTTTGTGGAACCCGTGGACGATCTGAGAGCAACCAATCCTCCGACGAATGGTCCGCTGCTGAAGGCCCTCGGCGAACACTTCCGAGACTCCGGTTTTTCCCTCACTGAGCTTATTCGGGTCGTCGCCAATTCGCACGTTTATCAGCTCAGTTCACTGCCGAACGAAACGAATCTATCCGACACGCGAAACTATTCTCGCCATTACCGTCATCGGCTGCGGGCGGAAGTTTTGCTGGATGCCGTATCGCTGGTGACAGGTGTTCCACAGGAATTTGATGCGATGCCGCCGGATTCGTCCGCCAAGCAGTTGTGGACTCATCGGTCTGACTCGCTGTTCCTCGACACTTTTGGTCGTCCGGATCCGAACCAGGATCCACCTTGTGAACGTATGAGTGATTCAACGGTCGTGCAGAGTTTGCACCTGATGAATTCAGAAAAACTGTATCGCGACATTGGCAGTGACAGTGGGACCGCGAAGTCGCTCGCCGACAGTGAAAAGAGTGCAGAACAGATTTCCGCCGAATTGTACGCTCGGGTATTCGGTCGCAAGCCGACTGCCGAGGAGACGGCGCTGGTGACAGAATTGTTGGCCGCTGAAGGAGCCGTGCGACGTCAGGTCATTGAGGATCTGATGTGGGCCATGGTGAACTCGGCCGAGTTTGTGTTTCAGAATTAAGATTGTTGTTGTTCGCTCCACGAACAACGACAATGGCAGAACTGACTGTTTGAAGGATTGGATCATGAGCAACCGAAAACGATGCGATGGCTTCACACGACGTGATTCGCTTCAGCTGGGGCTGGGTGGTTTTCTCGGTGCAGGTTTCGTCGACAGTCTGAAAGCCCGAGCGGAAAGCCAGCATGGTGGAGCTGTTCCTGCCGGCAAGGCGAAAAGCTGCATCCTGATCTGGATGGATGGCGGGCCGACTCACTTTGAAACATTCGATCCGAAGCCCGATGCTCCGATGGAATTCCGCGGCGAGTTCTCGTCAATTGATACTGCGGTCCCGGGTGTCGGATACTCGGAGCACATGGTCAAACTGGCGGCCAGTCTGAACGACTACGCGATGATTCGTTCGATCCGCCATGATCAGGGCAATCATGGGGCCGGCAACCATTACATGATGACCGGATCGCCGCCGCGAATTCCTGTGGGGTGCGGAGCGTTCGTCAGCTTTCATCCGAGTATGGGTTCGGTTGTCGCTCGTGAACTGGGACGCGATAACGGTCTGCCGTCTTATTTCAGCATGCCTCAGATGTCTCGCTCCGGAGGCCCTAACTTCCTCGGCGCGAAATACGCACCGTTTGTGGTTGGCGACGACCCGAACAATGCAAACTTCAAAGTGCGTGATGTGGCGCTTCCTCGTGACCTGACTGACATGCGGTTTGGCAGCCGAACCGATCTGCGATCAAAGATTGATCGCATGGTTCGCATCAGCGATGAAGCGGCCGGTGATCCGGTGCTGGCGTTTGATGAATACTTCCAGCAGGGACATACCCTGGTCACATCACCGGAAGCTCAGAAGGCGTTTGACATCAGTCTGGAATCGCCCGAGACTCGCGAGCGATACGGACGAGACGGATTCGGCCAGCGATGTCTGCTGGCTCGTCGTCTGGTGGAAGCCGGTGTTCCTTTCATCACTGTGTACGACGGTGGCTGGGACCATCACAGCGACATCTTCGGTTCACTCCGCAAGCGATTGCCGGCCTGGGACAATTCGGTTGCCACGCTGATTCAGGATCTGAAAGAACGAGGTCTGCTGGATTCGACATTGGTCGTCGCTTTGGGTGAATTCGGGCGAACGCCAAAGATTTCAACCCTGGCGGGTCAGTCAACCGGCGGTCGCGATCACTGGGCCAATGCGATGTCTGTGCTGATGGCGGGCGGCGGAACTCCTGGTGGCACAGTTGTTGGAGCGACTGATCGAAAAGGCTTCTCCGCGGTGGATCGAGTCCTCTCACCGGAGAACTTTGTGTCGACAGTTTATCACAAACTGGGCATCGACCCGAACAAGATTCTGTATAGTCCCCAGGGTCGTCCGTCGCATCTTGTCAGTGATCCAACTCCGATTACGGAACTGATTTAGTGAAGTCTTCAAAGACACCACTTAAGTAGCATGGGCATTCCTGCCCGTCGGTTGATGGTCGGACAAGAATGTCCAACCTACAGATTTGAAACCCAGGACGCCATGCCTTCCCGAACTGTTCAACTGCAAACGGCTCTTCTGACTTGTCTCGCGGTTTGCAGCTCGGCAAGGGCTGGTGAGTCGCCAGCGATTGATCGACTGACTCCGCCCGGTGGTCAGCGGGGCACTTCGTTTGAAGTGAAGCTGGCTGGCAAGGCGGGTGACGGCGATCTGAAAGTGATTTCGGAAGCGGATTCCGTAGCCCTTGTGCTGGGCGAAAAGCGAGACACCGCAACCATCACGATTGCCCCGACCGCTCGTCCCGGTATTCACTGGATACGATTCGCCAATCCCAGCGGGTCGACGGAGCTAAAGCCGTTCCTTGTGGGGCTGATTCCAGAAGCGGCGGAAGTCGAACCCAATGACAAAATCGCGAATGCTCAACCGGCCGCTTTGCCATCTGTGACCATCAACGGGGTGCTCGAAAAATCACGGGACGTTGATACCTACGCCGTGCAGCTGACCAAAGGTCAGACGCTGGTTGCCACCATGCTGGCCAATGAGATTCTTGCATCACCAATGGATGCCGTGCTTCAGGTATCCAACGCACGCGGCACCGTTGTCGCGCAGAACAATGACGACACGGATCTCGACCCGGGACTGGCATTTACGGCACCCTCGGACGGAACGTGGTTCGTACGTGCGTTTGCATTTTCTTCCGCACCGAACAGCACGATCCAGTTTGCCGGAGCAGCCGACTATGTGTATCGGCTGACGCTCAGCACCGGTCCTGTGGTCGAGCACACGTCTCCTGTAGTAAAGTTTGCAGAAGACGCAGAGACAAGTTTCAGTCTGCACGGCTGGAACCTTGCAACCACCGTGGCTACGCTCGGCAAGGACATAAAGACGCTGGAAGAAGGCCTTGCATTGCCCATCGCCATTGACACAAGTGACGTTCCGGTCGTGCAGGAATCGCAGTTGTCCGCCGAAAGACTGCTGACATTGCCTGTTGCGGTCAGCGGGATCCTGTCTCCAGAAGGAACGGACACCTATCTGCTGAATGCCGTAAAGGGACAGCAGCTTAGTCTGTCCGTTCGGGCGCGAGTTTATGGTTCGCAGCTGGATCCTGTGCTGGCTATTCAGGACAAAGATGGAAAGCCGCTTAAGGAAGCCGACGACATCAGTGGCGAGAACGCAGATGCCGAACTGCAGTTCACGATCCCGGCGGATGGACAGTATCGCGTAACCGTGAGCGATCGTTATCAGCATATCAGCGAACGGTTCTTCTACGTGCTTCGTTGCGAAGAGACGCTGCCTTCATTCGATGTGACGATTAAGAATACGGCATTCACAGTTCCCGCCGATAAGCCTTTGGAAATTCCTGTTGCCATCGAACGCAAGAATGGGTTTGTTGAGCCCGTCGACTTTCGAGTCGAAGGATTGCCGGAAGGCATCACTGCCGAGTGTCCTCGTTCAGAGAAGGACGGCGATTCTTCAAAGGCTGTGACGATCAAGCTGTCGGGCGTTGCTAAGCAGACGTTTCAGGGAGTGATCAAAATCGTTGCCGAATCTGCTGATTCGAAGCTGCTGCGATTGGGTTCATTGACGACAGCCGATCGAAAACCCATCAGCGAACTCTGGCTGACAGCGATTGCTCCGGAAGCCCCGGCACCAGCGGCGGAGGAGGCTGCATCTCCAGAAGCAACTTCAGCCGAGCCGCCGAAGCCGTAGTCAAAGTCCCGGCAATTGCCTGGCTGCCAGAATCGCGTGATGCAATCGCGACTTGACCGTACCGAGAGGCAGATTCAATGCCGCGGCGATCTCTGGCTGAGTCATCTCGTCCACATATCGCATCAGCAGGATCTCTCGATGGTCTTCAGAGAGTGACGCCAGTGCCCCGGCCAGTTCCAGTCGGCTCGCGTTTTCGACCGATTTCGTTTCCACAATCAGCGGCAACTGCTCATCGCCACCAGAGGACCGATTTCGTTTCCTGCGAGCGGCGATCGAAAAGTTTCGTACGGCCGGATACAGAAATGTCGTCAGCGCAGACGTCAGCACGAAGCCGGGAAACTTACGAGCCAGATAGGCGAAGGTTTCCTGCAGCACGTCCAAAGCATCATCGTGATGTCCCGTGAATCGCATCGCCAGGCGCATGGTCCAGTCGCGATGCCGATAGTAGAGCGTTTCAAAGGCGTTGGCGTCCCCGGTGTTGATGGCGTCCACCAGCTGCTGATCCGTTCGATTGTCGATCGGTGGTGGCATAGGGGGGAAGTCTCAATGACCAAATCTCAAGCAATCAATCCATTCTGTAGCGGAACGCGCCAAGCGTTTCGTGCGTTTCCCCGACAAGCCTGCACGCCGAAAGCCTTGGCGGCTTCCGCTACCGTGTACGGTAACGGAGTTCGAATTCGGCGGGAAATTATAGGGGAAAGCGGGGTTAAAAAATTCTTTCCGGATTCTTTGAACCAATTGGCTGCGACGCGCACTTCACCTTCAGAGAGTTTTGCCACGTCCAATCCGTGGCCATTTCGCTGGTCCAGGGGGAGCCAAAGAATGCTTGTCGTTCATCGGATTGCGTTGATCCTGATCCTGATCCTGTTTGTTTGTATTTCCGGCTGCAGCGGGGCTGGTGGGCCGGATCAATTCGTAGCTTCGGAATCAGACGCGGGAACGCAGCCAGAAAGCAAGGCGGCTGTTCCAGACTCACCGACGACGAAGTCCTCACGCCACATTATTCGTGAAGGAGAGCTGCGTTTTGAAACCGGTAACCAGATTCAGACTCGCACCGCGATTCTGCGTTCTGTGGAGACTCGCCATGGCTATCTGTCTGAAGACAGCGAACACCGATCTGACAGAGTTGTCGAGCAGGTGATGGTGATAAAGGTACCGCCGGATAAGTTTGACGGATTGCTGGACGATATCTCGCGTGGTGTCGTCAATTTTGATGTGCGAAGAGTTCAGGCAATTGACGTTACGGAGGCATACGTTGATGTGGAGGCTCGCCTGAAGACACGCAAGGAGACCGAGGCGCGATATCAGGAACTGTTGAAGCAGGCAGGCGGTGTCGAAGATGTGCTGAAGATTGAGGAGCAGATCGACAAATTGAGGGTCGAGATTGAATCGACGGAAGGTCGACTGCGCCTGCTTCAGGATCGAGAGTCCTGGAGTACTCTGCGTGTTTCGTTTTACGAAACGACCGGCAGAGCACCCGTGTTTGTGGTGAGATTCCTGAAGAACCTGTCAGTCGGCTGGATGGGGGTTGTCGAGACGGTCATCGTAATCGCGGCGATTTGGCCGTTACTGGTCACAGGTCTGCTGATTGCCTTCGCCATCCGATTCAGAAGCAAACGAGTGAGTACAGAAAAGGTCAAAGCATGAGGAACGAAAACGAATTCGACGACCTTGAGCAGAGTCTGCCGGAAACCTTGCGGTTTGCCATGCGAGATCGGAGCGGTTCTGTTCCCGCTATTCCGTCCGAAGTCGACCGCGCGATTCTGGCCGATGCACGCAGGCATCTGTCAAAGCGCGTTCGGCCGATTCGACGGCGACGCTGGAGCGGTTGGCAGTTCGCTGCCATCGGGACCACAATCGCGGCCGCGTCGATCATGGTCTTTGCGTGGCTGCCAGGCCAGACCGACCAGTCGGGCGGCATGTCGGGCTTGATTGAGTCGTCTACTTTGAGCCGTGAAGCTCGTGATGGAGATGTCGATGGCAATGGGCGAGTCGACATTCTGGATGCCTTCGTGATGGCTCGGGAGATTCGCAGTGGACGGGGCCAGATCATTCACGACGTCAACGGCGACGGCCAGCTCGATCAGGCAGACATTAATGAGATCGCTCAACGAGCGGTGATGTTGTAGTTCGTTGCGAAGCCATCGTCGTTCACGGAGAGGTAATGAATCTGATGGTTTCGTAGGGTGGGACCAGCGAGCATCGCGAGCGCCGGCCCGCCGTCTTGAGGCTTTCGCGATGGTGGGCCGGCGCTCTGCTTGTCCCACCCTATATAAATTCACAACCCGGGAGCGAACTGCGGCTTCAGAAAATTTATTTCAGGAGAGAGACTTTATGATCGCGGATAGTCATCAAATGGGGACAACCCGCCGTTTCAGAATTCCTAAGTGCTGGGTTCTGCTGATCGCATTGGATTTTTGCCTGATGGCTTTTGCGTTCGCTCAGGACAACGAATCGCGTTCAGACACCGCACCCGTTCAGATAACGGACGTCCGCATTTCGGGACCTGAAGAGGTCGCAATCGATGCGATTCGCTTTGAAGCGATTGATGTTTTTGTTGACTCTGGTGATCAGGCTCTGGCAGCCTGGCAGCTGGAGTTGACCAGTCGCACGAAGGATGTGGAAATTGTCGGCATCGAAGGCGGCGAACATCCGGCGTTCAAGGAACCACCGTATTACGATCCGCGAGCGATGAATCACAATCGCGTGATCCTGGGAGCCTTCAGCACAGACTCCGGGGAGCAGCTTCCCATTGGCCGCAGCCGAGTGGCTCGTGTGCATGTGCAGATCACAGGCCCGGGCGAACGACTTTGGCACACAGAACTCACCACGGCCGCCTCGTCCGATGGAAAGAAGATCGAGGCTGAATTGTCGATTGCGAAGGCACAGGGGTAAGTTCAGCCCGATTCCAAGTCTCAAATTTCAAATCTTTGAATAACGAATCACAGTCCTCTTCAGGAGATCTCTCGAATGAACATTTTCAAATCTCAATGGAACGCGTGGTGCGTGCTACTGATCTCAATGGTCAGTTTGATTCTGGCCGGATGCGGCGAGACAAGGGACGAGAACGTCAAGTTCCAGGCAGCACCAGCTACCGCATCTGGTGACGTAGGTCTTACGGGCGAAAATGACGTATTTGCGCAGGCATTGAGGGATATAGATGGCGAGGCATGGAACAGAGAACAAGCATCTGTATCGACGAGTCCGGCTAACCGCCGAGCTCTTGTGAGAGATGTCGCGTCGTTGAAAGAAAAAACCATCCGCACTACCTATGAACTCATGCCGGGTGAAGAGCTGTGGGTGATTGCACGAGGTCTCACTGCACCGGCACAACCTGCGGAAGAACGTCCGGGCTGCGGTGCGCTGATGGCGAAGTTGCCGGACGTGACTCAAGAAGTAGCCGTGCCTCTGAAGCACACGTCCGTCGTGGGCAACATCGACGGGTATATCGCGACGGTGGATGTGACTCAGCAGTTTCACAATCCGTACTCGTCGAAGATTGAAGCCGTGTATGTCTTTCCTCTGCCGGAGAACGCGGCCGTCAATGAGTTCGTCATGACCGTCGGCGATCGAAAAATCCGAGGAATCGTTCGCGAACGTGAACAGGCCGAAAAGATCTACAACGAAGCGCGATCGCAGGGACATGTGGCTTCTCTTCTGACGGAAGAACGACCGAACATCTTTACGCAGAAGGTCGCGAATATTGAACCGGGCAAGCAGATTGATATCAACATCCGCTACTTCAATACTCTGCGATACGACGATGGTGCCTATGAGTTTGTCTTTCCGATGGTCGTGGGGCCTCGCTACAACCCGCCGGCCACCACCGACGGAATCGGTGCTGTGGCTCGCGGTGCAAACGGGGCCAGCGGTCAGTCGACCGAAGTGCAGTACCTGACACCCCATGAACGCAGCGGCCACGATGTGTCGCTCAGCCTGAACATCAAAGCAGGTGTGGATATCGAAGACGTGCGATGCATCAATCACAGCGTCGATGTGAAGACAAGTTCCGAATCCGAGCGGCAGATTACTCTTTCGCCAGGCGATTCGATTCCGAACAAAGATTTCGTGCTGCAGTACAAAGTGGCCGGCGACAAGATCAAGACGGCCATGATGACTCACAAGGATGACCACGGCCAGTACTTCACGATGATGCTCTATCCGCCGGCCGAGCTGACTCAGGTGCAGCGAAGTCCAATGGAAATGGTGTTCGTGCTCGACTGCTCAGGCAGTATGAATGGACGTCCGCTGGAACAGGCTCGCGCTGCCGTGTCCCATGCTTTGCTGACGCTGACACCGCGTGACACGTTTCAGATCATCAACTTCAACTCCACTTCTTCTCAGCTTGGCACAGCGCCGGTGATCGCAACGCCGGAAAATATCCAGAGAGGGCTTGAGTATCTGGCTTCACTGGATGGCGGCGGGGGAACAGAAATGATTCGCGGCCTGCAGGCGGCTCTGGACTTTCCTCACGATGAGGGCCGCTATCGCCTGGTCTCCTTCATGACCGACGGCTACATCGGCAATGATGCGGATATTTTGCACGCGGTGGCTCAGAAGGTTGGTGATTCACGAATCTTCAGTTTCGGAGTCGGCCAGTCACCCAATCGCTACCTGATGGATCGCATGGCGTTGCTGGGGCGAGGTGCGGTGGCTTATCTGAGTCTGAATGATGATCCGGTGCAGATCATGAATCGCTTCAATGAACGCATCAGCCATCCGGCGATGACGGACTTGTCAATTGATTGGGGTACGATGAACGTGACCGATGTTTATCCTCAGATCCTTCCGGACCTGATCGTCGGTCGCCCGGTTGTGTTGACGGGGCGATTTACAGGTGAACCGAGCACCGTTACCGTTGGTGGCCGAACAGGTATGCAGCCGGTGTCGTATTCCGTGGCTGTGGATTCACACGATACGAACAAGGAACATCAGGGCATCGCTGCAGTCTGGGCTCGGCTGAAAATTTCCGACCTGATGGCTCAGGTCTCCCGCACGCCCAATCAGGCGGGCGAACTTCAGCAAACCGTTCTTCAGACGGCCCTGGATTATAGTCTGATGAGTGCCTTCACAGCTTTCGTGGCGGTGGATTCGATGACGAAGACCGAAGGCGAATTTGGGACAACCGTGGCTGTACCGGTGTCAGTTCCGGAAGGTGTGCGATACGACACGGCGGTTGAGAATTGAGACGACAACTGGGACAGCGACTTCCTGAGAATATTCTTCAGGGCTGTCCCGATTTTGTCAGTTGCGTGAATATGAAGACGGCTACCCCAGGGTCTTCCCGACTCGATGTCCCGTCAAGGCATTCACTTCCTGAGCCTGGCCCCAGCGGTACATGATGAAGCCGAGGACCACGCCAAATGCGGCCGACGACAACACTGCCGCTGCGCTGTGCGTGAAGGTGGAATTTTCGGCCGCGGCCTGAGTGGTCAGGACAAGTCCCACGGCGCTGATCACAAGAGCCACCGCATCGGACAGGATTTCTCGCAGATTCAAACTGCCACGAAACAATAGAGCCAGTTTTCCAAGAACAAGCTGCAGCGTAAAACTGACCACACCCGCCGACATGAAACCGAAAGCCAGCCAATGGAAGGCAGAAAAATTGAGTGACTCGGCCAGCTTGTAGATTGGGCCGAGAACTCCTTCGGCTGCCTTCTGAGCCATCGGGTTCTGATCTACCGTTTCAGCGAGTTCTTCCACTTTGGTCTGAGCATCCGAGGCCAGATCTTTCGCCTTGTCCCCAATCTCCGGCTCGGGGCTTTCAATTGGCGGTGTTTCGGTTGAGGCCGTTGATTCTTCAGCAATTGGTGCTGAGGTATTTTCGGACGTCGTGGGGCTGTCTTCCTGAGCAAAGCCAGTCGGGGATGTCAGGAAGAGAGCGGCAGCGATAGACAACAGTAATGTTTTCATAGGACTTCTCCAGAGTAAAAGGTCAGGGCACGTTCAATGATGGCCTGTGGTGAAGTCCAATCAACGTGGAAAACCGGCGAAAGGATCAATGTTTCCGAAAACTCCCGGCATCGCTCTCTGCCCAACAAGCTCGAAACGCCAGTGAGTGGTCTGTGTTCGCGGCAGCCCACTCGCGGGCACTTCGAGCTTCTAGAAACCGTAATGCTTTACGCCGAGATCGGGCCGTCTTTCCGAGCGCGATCGTAAAGTTCTCGCCAGCGCGGTGTGCCGTCGTTGGGGACGAGTTTGGTGTCAGCGCCGTCGGCGAAATAGGGATAGCGGTCTTCATTGGCTGCGGTGAGCATGAAATTCACTTTGCCGTTGTTGGCCGTGTACATTCTGCGGCCATCGGACCAGGTGGTTTCAATCAGACGCTCTGGCTCGGGCCGTTCTGCCGGCTTATCGATCTTTAGTTTCTCCACGATGTCACGGTTCACTTCGTAACCGAGACCCGGACGATCGGGCACAGCAGCGTGTCCGTTTTTCAGCACGATCGGTTCCGTCAGAAGATCATTCTCAAACAGCTGATGACAGTTCACAGCCGGCCAGAGTGCCTGCTTGAGAACTCCTCCGAAGTGCAGCGAATGAGCGGCCGTCAGGCCTCCGCCGACCATCTGCAGCCAGAGTGGGAAGCGAGTTTCTTCACAGAAGCGTCCTGTCTTCATCAGCTTTGTTGCCCCGCCACCGGCAACGAAGCCGTCACAACAGCGTGTCTGAGCGCAGGTTTCTGGATCAGGAGTGCCATAGTGGATCGCAACTTTAACGTGGGTGGCGTTGGTGATGTCTCGATTGCCGTCCACGTCTTCCTGGGGAATTGGGCCTTCAAAAATATCCACATGCGGATACTTGCCGGCGCGTTCCAGAATCGGCATTCCCTGCGCGGCTGTCCGCAGAGTGTCGTTGAAGTCCATGTCGATCTTGAATTCAGGCGGCAGATCTTTCGTGGCGGCGTCCAGTTGCTTGAAGAGATCAAACCAGGGACGGCCCTTCGTTTTGTAGGACATGTAGCCCAGCCGCAGGGCCTCTTTGCATTCCGAGGCCATATCTTCGGCAGACGTATCAATGTTCCACCACGACAGCGGAGTTTTCTGATGGACCTGATTGCCGAGCAATGCATGCACAGGTACTTCCGCGGCGCGACCGACGGCGTCAAACAGAGCCATCTGCAAACCTGCGCCCAGTGAATCGTCCCACATGACTTCGATCGCGCTGCGACCGATGACTCGGGTGACGGCTTCGTCCGGAGTGACACCCCACGTATAGAACAACAGCGTTTCGCCGGTTCCCGTGACACCGCATTTGAGTGTGACGTCGCACAATTCGATGTAACGCCAGTGAGGAATCTCACGATCCATGTTGCGACGTGGTGTAGGCCGGAATTCCAGCTTGACCGTGGTACGCTTGATGTCGGTGATTTCAAAATGTTTTTCAGCAGCAACAGATCCCACAGCGCGAAGTGTGTGGCGGCTGAATCCGGACAGTGTCAGCAGACCGAGAAGTCCGGCAGATTGCTTTAAGAACATGCGGCGTGCAGAAGGCATGAGCGTTCCTTTGGCGGGAGTTGAGCAGGACAAAAGCTGGCGGGACGCGAAGTATGACCGCCAGCCGTCCGAAAGCAAACCCGCAGAAAGTTGAGCCTGATTGTTCCGACGCATTTGAGCTGCAGGGTTCATTGCCGACGGCTTTAAACCGGGCGTGACGTTTTGGGGAAACGGACGAGTTTGGATTTGGGCCGGTGGGCCAGCCGGTTCACGTTCGCGACATCCACGCGACATTGCTGCATCAGCTGGGAATTTCTCATGAACGGCTGAGCGTGCGGGCTCAGGGGCTCGATTTTCGCCTGACAGGCATTCTGCCTGCACGAATTGTGAATGAAGTTGTCCGCTGATACCCGGAGGTTGCTGACGAGCGGCAGATACGACTGGCTTTGAAGAACTTTCGCCGGTAACATGGCAGATCATTTGACAGGGCAGCCAGCCGTCCACTTTTCTGGAAAAAGGCGTGAACAGCGTTGGTTGTCCTGGAGATTCAAAACAGACTTGCGGAAAATTTCGAGCGAATAACAGGCAGAATATGCTTTTGGCTTCTGAGACGCAGACAGCTGGCGTCGAAACATCGTGTCCCACACCCACACCGACAGCTTCCGCTATTCCAAAATTTGAGCGGCACGACGAGTTCTTCGTGGCCCTTAAGCGTCGCGTGGATCAATATTTTCAGATCACGAAGAAATCGCCTCGCGACTGCTGGCAAATGTATGTCAAAACGTTCGTGATCCTCAGCTGGTTTTTTGGAACGTTTGCGTTTCTGGTGTTTGGCCCTGTTTCGTGGTGGACAGTTGTTCCTGCTTGCGCGTCGTTGGGCCTGTCGATGGCCGCCATTGGATTCAGCATTCAGCACGATGGCAGCCACCGAGCTTACTCACGGTTTTCCTTCATCAATAAACTGGCGGCTGTGTCGCTCGATATGCTGGGCGGCAGTTCTTATTACTGGGCTCGCAAGCATAATGTGATTCATCACACGTATGCCAACATCACTGGCCACGACGACGACATTGACCTGGGCCTTTTGGGCCGTTTGTCGCCTCATCAACGGCACATCGGAATCCACCGTCTGCAGCATTTTTATCTATGGTTTCTCTATGGCTTCATCGGCATCAAATGGCAGTTCTATGACGACTTTCGTGACCTTCTGCGCGGGCGGATTGGCGTACACTCGGTCGTCAGGCCCAGAGGCCAGGAACTAGCCATTTTCATTGCGGGCAAAGTTTTCTTTCTGGTCATGGGCGTCACCGTGCCATTGATGCTGCATCCGTGGTGGCAGGTCCTGGCGGTTTACATGGGCGTGTCGTTTTTTCAGGGGCTGACTCTCAGCATCGTGTTTCAAATGGCTCACTGTGTCGAAGAAGCGGCGTTCCCAATGCCTGAACCGGCGTCTGGTCGCATGGCTTCATCGTTTGCAATTCATCAGATTGAAACGACGGTCGACTTTGCTCCTGATAATCGTCTGCTGTCGTGGTTTGTTGGTGGCCTGAATTACCAGATTGAGCACCATCTGTTTCCTCAGATTTGTCACATCCATTATCGCGCCCTGAGCCCGCTGGTGAAAGAAACCTGTCAGGAGTTTGGGGTGCGCTACAATGTCCATCAGACCTTCCGATCGGGTCTTGCATCGCATTATCGCTGGCTGCGTCGGATGGGTCTTGCGGAAGCTCAGTAAAGCCCACGGCAGACGGACATTGCACAGTGTACGCCGCTCGAAGATCGAAACGTCTGCCCGTGCGCCGGTCGTTCACGCCTTTGCGCCCGGCCGATTAGGGAATGCTCTGGGGCTTGGAGCGGTTCCTCAGTTCCAGCAGCAACTGATGGGCCTCACGAAAGCGGGGCGCGCGTTCAAGTGCCAGCAGGACATGTCGGCGAGACTGTTCCGTCTCTGTCTGGCTCAGCAGTTTTGCAATCCGATAATGCAGCCGAGGAGCATCGTCCGGCTGAAGTTCCAGCAGGCTTTGCAACTGATTGACCGCCACATCCGTCTTCAGGAGCGCTTCAGCCGCCTTGAGCGTTCTCTGAATGGCGGCCACCTGAAATGGATCAATGGCCACGATGGTGCCACCCAGCTCCACGACTCGCTCCGGCTGTCCGGCCGATTCGCTCAGTTCCTGCAGACGCAGGGCGGCTGCCAGGTCATCGGCCGAACGCTGCAAATGTTCGGCCAGCGTGGTCGCTTCCAGTTCTGGCCGCCCCTGCTCACGAAACAAATCGGCCAGCAGCCGTCGCGGCCCATTCGTGCTGGCATCGTCGGGCACCAGTTCCACGAGATTCTTTAGCGTGGCCTCGGCCTCGTCCAGTTTGTTCTCTTGCAGAAGTAGAGTGGCCTGCATCAACAGGGCCGGAAAGCTGGCGGGATTCTCCTGAAGAAAAAGCTGGATCGATGCGGAATCCGTGATCGCTGTCGTGGCCAGAGTCTCCGTGGAAAAATCAACGCCCGGGGCAAACAGCTGAGCCTGCTCAGTCGCGTAAGCCGTGAACGACGCTTCGAGCACCTCCAGTCCGCCCGCATGACGATCAAGAGCGTCGTTAATCTGGACTCCGTTGCCAAGATCCTGGAGGACGGCATTCAAAGCGTCGATCCCATGTTGAGCGACAATATGTTCGACCACCAAGGAAGATTCGAAGTACGCGAAGTTCATGTCATCGCCTGTCTTCGCTTTCAGGAATGCGCTGCTGAGTTCCGCCACGGGTGTGATTTTTCCGGCGAGAATGCGATCGCGAAAATCTGCACTTATTCGCTGGCCCCAGCGCGGATCCGTGCGACGTTCTTCGTAAACCGAAATTCCCTCACTCAGCCACCGCGGCATTTTATTGCCAGTCTTCTGCAGCGTGATGACGTGACAGAATTCGTGCCAAAGAACTGATTCCCAGCTTGTGGGCTGATCACGTCGCGAGGCCGGGCTGTTGGCTGTGATCACTTTGCCAAAACAGACCCCCAGAAATCCGGTGACATCCGGAATGCCGAATGTTCGCACCGCAAAATCATCTGCTCGCGGATAAATCTCAACGACCACCGGAAGTTCAGGAGTGAATTCATAACGGACAGTCAGTTCGGACCACGCCTGTTCCAGAAGAGCCAGAACTCGCGGACCATAGACAGCGGCTTCGTGAGTCTCCATGCGAATCCGAAAGTGCGGACTTGTGACGTCGGTGAACTGGTTCAGACTGTCCTTCAGCTGCAGCAGATTGAAAAGATTGGTGTCATAGCCGTCCTTCTGATGGGCCTCTTCTGCCACTTGCCAGCCCTCTGCTTCCTGTCCCAATCGCAACAGATCCTGAGCCAGCTGAACTCGGGCTGGATTGAAATTGGGATCGGCCTCCAGAGCTCTTCGCTGAAATGCGGCCCCCTCCGCGAATCGATATTTTTGTGACAACTTGCGACCGATCAGATGATCGACTTTCGGATCAGCCAGGGAAAACTTCACGGCTTCCGCATGGCTGGCAGCGGCTGCATCCGGATTGTTTTGAACATGGTGAATAACTGCCTGCAGAGCATGAGCTTCCGGCTGATGCGGATTGACAGCCAGCAATTGCAAAATGGTCTGTTCGGCATTGGTGTAATCTTCTGAGTCAATCTGATCTTCCGCAATACGCAACAGCACACCGGCATGATGTGGATTGATGGCCAGGGCCTTTTGAAGCAGCTGGCTGGATTGCTCACGGTCGGCTTTTCGAGTGGCTTCTGACAACAAAAACAGAACCTCAGAGTTATCGGGGAATTCTTTGGCGGCCGGAGTCAGCAGTTCGGCCGCAAACGCCACGTCGCCTTTATCCAGAGCCAGTCGACCGGCGGCAAGAAACCCGTCGGGGCGGTTCGAATAGTTCTTTCTTGCGCGTTCGAAGAAGCCATCCTGCACGGCTTTTGCGTCGGCTCCAAGTGCAATCGCGATCTGGCCCAGCGCCGCAAGGTCATCCGCATCGGTGTAACGCCACGAAGCCGATGCCACCAGTTTCTCAATTTCAACCAGAGCGTTCGCGGCCTGCTCCTTCTTGCCATTGGCCAAAGCACACTCATACTCAAGCTGCCGCAGACGGACACTCCATGCGTAGCGTTCAATTCCTGCGGCAGTGCTTGCCAGAGCTTCCGGATATTTTCCCAGAGCCAACTCGCTCTGTGTTTTCAGAATCGGCCATTCCTCACCATAGCTGCGTTCCGTGATCGCTTTGGTGGTGGCTTCGAGACACTCGTTGTATTGACCGGTGGCCAGCATCTTCTGACACTCGGCCACCGTAACAGCCGCCTGCAGAGAAGCAGCCAAGGGCACCGTTTGCAGAATCAGCACAAGGCAAATCGCACGGATCATGGGTTTGTCCTCTCATGGCTCCTCGACAAAACGGCCAACGCCCGTTCAAGGATCGCAGGAGGCAGGGTAACCGGCGAGACGACGACTGCACAGCGTAGAGTGCTCGCTCAAGAGCTCCTTCAATCGATACAGGGGTTGCAGTCCGGCGGCGTGGCTCGCGTTTATGTCAAATCTGGCAGGATGTTGATTTTATGCCACTTCTGGCGAATTCATGAACCAGGTTTTTCATGAGCGGCATCTCGCCGACTCTGAAGACTCGGATTCACTTTTCCCGCGGATCGAAGAGTCTGAACGCTCCCCGCGTGTTTTGCTTTCCCGACTCAGGAGGTGGACTGTGCAACAACGACAAGTTCGAGATTTGATGAGAATTCGTCACGGGCACGTGATACCGGCATCCACAACACTGCGCGAAGTGGCCGAACGGCTGATAGTGAGTGACTGTGACGTCATGGCCGTCACTGACGGCGACGGAAGACTGTCGGGGATTGTCTGCGAAAGCAGCGTTGTTCGCGCCCTGATGTCCAATCCCGCGGAAGCAGCCACGATTCACTCCATCGTGAGTCGACATGCGGAATCCGTTCGCCTTGATGCCTGCCTGAATTCGGTTCTCCCGCTCTTTCGGTCGTCCGCCAATACGGCGATCCCCGTCATTGACGACGCTGGCCGCGTTTGTGGTCTGCTGATGCGTCGTGATGTCATCGGAAGCCTGCTGCATCGTCGCATTGATGCGGCAGAATCCGTGGAGATGAAAGGCTCAGCGACGACCAATCCCACTGCCGTGATTCGACCGCCCTTTAAACAGCCGTCGATTCAGCCGATCCCGCCGTCTTCCGAAGAAGCAAACAGTCGCCCCAGCTCACTTGCTCAGAAGCCACATTTTCTGCGTGCTGAAGAAGCGCGTCGCATCCTCTGGGCGGCCGAAGATCGTCTCTAAGAACGCCTAACAAAACTGGGACTGGCTCCCGTATCTTTCGGAAAATGTCAGAAAAATTACGCAAGGAGGGTGCCTGTCCCACTTTTGTTAGAGCCTCTAAGCCAACACCGTTTTCAGTTTCGTGGTTCGGTGAAATATTTCCTGACAATCCATTCCGGTTGCCATTGATCGGGTTCTCGTTTGCGACCCGTAAGGTCAACAACTTCCGGAGACTTATTTTCGGTTGGCAGTTGCAGCTTGTCGCCTGTTTGGGTTTGCCAGTCCCGCATGAGGCTCAACAGCCGACGCACATCGTGCGCATGTTCGGGACGATCAATCAGGTTAAGCTTTTCGTCCGGATCATCCGCCAGATCAAACAATTGCATGTGACTAATTTTTGGATAGCAGATTAGTTTCCAGCGATCATCACGAACGGCTCGTTGAATATTGATGTACGGCAGAAAGACTGAGTCCCGCACGCGATCGGTCTTCTTTTCCCAGACAGGCCGCAGGCTGTGTCCTTCAAGATCGGCCGGCGGCTGCACGCCGATGCTGTCGCACAGCGTTGGAAACAGGTCCAGCAGATAAGTAAACGCCTCAGACGATTCACCACGAGGAATCCCGGGGCCACTGATGATCAGCGGAACTCGCATGCTGTGTTCAAAAACACTTTGCTTGCCAAGCAGCCCATGGCTGCCGAGTGCCAGTCCATTGTCAGCCGCATAGACCACGATCGTATTGTCTGCCTGGCCCGATTTCTTGAGAGCGTCCAGAATCCGGCCGATCTGCTGATCCATGTGGGAGATCAATCCGTAGTACTCGGCCAGCTGATCACGAATCATGGACTCGGTACGCGGCCAGGCTCCGAGATTCTCATCGCGGCCTCCCTGCATCATGCCGTTATCAAATGGTAACTGAGGCAAAAAGTTGGCAGGGAGTGGCGGCAGATTGCGATAGTACATGTCGCGCCATTCTTCAGGCGGCTGACGAGGATCGTGGGGTGCCGTGAAGGCAACGTAGGCAAAGAACGGTTTGCTTCCATCCTGCTTCTGCAAAAACTCCGTTGCGGCGTCGGCGAATAACTCACTGGAAAATTTCTCCCCCGTTCGCTGCATCGTCAGCCTGCCGTTGGAATCCAGATCCTTCAATGGCACGAGCGTGTGATCCGACATGCCTCCAAAGAAGATATTTTTCCCCTCCTGGAATGCTCGCTGCCAGGATTTCTCACCATTGTGCCACTTGCCGGTTCCGAATGTCGCATAGCCGTTTTCCTGCAGCAGCTCGGGCAGCAGCTTTTCCCCCTTCAACGACGCCGTATCAATATGGAACCACGTCTTTCCGGTCATCAGCATCGCGCGGCTGGGAACGCAGACTGCTCCGCTGTTTCCGCCAAACACATAGTTGCGACGAAAGCTGAAACCCGCCGCAACAAGGCCGTCGATGTTCGGCGTCTGGATATGCGGATTTCCGTGCGCCGCAATCGTGTCAGCTCGCTGATCATCCGCAAACAGAAACAGGATATTGGGCTTGTCCGCACCGGAAACCGGGAGCGTCAGGCAAAGCAGCGAGACGGCAATCAGGAAAGCTCGCATGAGAACCTCACAAGGAAAAAGCGAGAAAGGACAACGAACAAAGCCGCTCCACGAAGATGCGGACCGTGGCCGACGTTCGGGCATTTGTGTTCATGATTGAGGTAAAAGTGAATGGCATCGGCATCCTTCGTGAATACCGAAACCCTACGCTCCGGCGAATCACTCGCCAAGATCAGAGCCGAAGAACCAAACTGTTACTGTTGGGTTCACAAATGTCATCGTAACGCCCCGGTCGCGCGTTGTCCCCGTCTCGGAGCCAGTAGGTCACGTTTGCCGTGCAGGACTTTCGCCAAAAGGCGAGCCGCAGGGGTAGACTGCCGTCTTACATTGTCCCATGCAGCAGCATCTCCTCGCCTCTCATGTCAGCCCCAAATGCACTCACGTCACGACAAGTCGCGATGCCAGAAAATTCGTGTACAAAGAAAACCCGTCGCGGTATCATTGTTGAAGAAAGTGAGACCCCTATGTCCGTTTACGAATTCCCGGCATCTGTGAGCGAACTGATTGAAAAACAGCTCGCTACCGGACGTTATCAGAGCGAAGACGAAGTTTTGGAAGCCGCATTGCAGCGACTCGATGACGAATCGGATGACTGGCCCGCTGTCAAGATGGCTCTCGAGGCACTCGATGCGGGAGACAACGGGGTGTCTTTGGACGACGCTTTTCAGGAAGTCCGTCTTCGGCATTCTCTGCCGAACGAAGAATGATTTTTCAGGTAAGGCTCCAGACCGCCGCAGTACAGGATCTGGATGCAGCCTATCATTACGCAGCCAGCCATGCTCCGGCACCAGCCGCACGTTGGCTTGGACGGTTTAAAGCGGCATTGAAAACGCTGGAACACAACCCGGAGCGTTGTCCGCTTGCCCCTGAAAGTCTCAAGAGCTCTCGCCAGCTTCGCGAATTCCTGTTTGGCAAACGTCCATTTGTGTTTCGTGTGATTTTCATTGCTCCGAAAACAGATCCCGACGGAATCAGCGGTCCCGAATTCCTGGCATTGACCAACCACGCCTGTCTGCCAACAGCAATGACTTTATCAACGAAGGTTTTGCTGGCTTTGTCGTGCCTCAGGTTGCTTTGCTCTTTCGGCAGAAGATCGAGCGGACAATCCATTGATATCGCTCTCGCACCGAGTGCCGTTCCGTAAATGAGACTTTTCGTCCGGTTGCGGTGAGCCATGGCGTCCGCGAACCATCGAAAGGGATTGTCAGGATTTGCTTCATGTTCTCTAAGCAATATAAAGAAGGCGCACAGGTCATTCTCGGAAAAGTTGCCGCGGCAGAGTTGTTCACAATGATTGCCGATCAACTGCCCCGCCTTTTTATCAACTGTGCTAACCTGCTGTTTGGCCATGTTTCCATCTCCATGCCGCTGACTTGTGGTTTTCAGCCTTCTATTTGAGTTGACTGAGCGATTCAACTACACGTGTTCCGAAGTGCAAGCCGCATCTGTGAATGCAGGGAGGGGAGGTCTGTCCGCCGTTTTCGTCTCCCGGAGAGTATCACTAAGCGGTGTACCACAAACCCGGCTTTTGAAGGTGCCATTTACGTGTGGGTTCCGTTTCCGCTCTGTTGAGATGCCGAGTCGACGGAATGAACCTAAACGGCTGCAGTGCTCCGGATTACACCGGTGGTTCGTGCTGTCGCTTCCCGCAGACACGTCACCCTTCTGACGTCAATGCCTTCAGGGATTTCTCACAGCGAACCATCGATCCAATTCACTCAGATCGTCAACTTCCGATTTCGGCTTGTTACATCCCAGTACTCTTTGATCTGTTCGTTTTCAATGACCGCGACTTTGTCGTACAGAGCGCTGGTCGGGCAGATGTGCACGGGAATGGCCATCAGAACGTCGCCCGGCTGGTACTTGTCTGCGTCAGGTGTGACGAGCCCCATGTGTTCTTCACTGTGGATTTCCTGAACAGCATTTGGCAGTTCGGGAAGATACATCCGTGACCCTCGTGGCGGATCCGCAGCCACTGCCTTGTTTCCAATATCCAGAGTCACGCGGTCCGCAGCCGGGCGACTGATGACTCGTGTAACCACGGCAGCGGCTGGAGAAAACGGCAGGTCGGGGAAGCTGGTGCCGTAGCCCGCGTCATGGAACACACATGTCCCCGGACATAGCTCAATGGTTGGATCATCCATCGCCGCGTAACATGGAAAAGTGGGCGTGCCGCCACATGCGAGAGCAGGCACCTTCGCGCCGGATGCTTCGCACTTTGCTCGCAGCGCCACCACGCGCGGCCACTGCTGGGCGACGGCGGATTTACGTTCTTCCAGACCGAGCTGACGCTGATGGCCATCGTAGACGTGAAATCCAGCGGGACGCAGACCGGGCAGGGTGGCGGTCAGTGCATAGAGTTCGACAGCGCTGGGGGTCTCGGGCGTAATCCCGGTGCGATCCATTCCGACATTGACGTCCAGCATCACGCCGATGGTCACTCCTGCCGCAGAAGCCGTCGCCGACAATTCCCGCAGAGGCCGTTCGTGATCGTTGGTGACTGTGAATGCACAACCAGAATACTTCGTCGCGAGTGCCACGATGCGAGCGACGTTGGGTCCGACAGGGTTGTAGGCAAACAGAACATCCTTCGCGCCGGCACTGGCCAGCATCTCACACTCTGCGATCGTTGCCGCTTTGTGTTTGGTCACACCACGTTCCAGCCAGAGTTTGATGACCTGTTCCATTTTGTGAGTTTTGCAGTGGGGCCGCAAACGGTCAGGGGATTTGGCCATGGCCAGCATGCCGTCGAGATTGGCAATCAGGCGTTCGCGAAAAATGACAAGTGAAGGGCTGGGCAGGCTGGCCAGAGCAGAAGGCGCAATGACAGGTAGGGTGAATGACATGAAAGAGCTTTCAAGAAGTGCAAATCAGCAGGGAACGGCCAGACATCTGTCACCGCCGGTGCGCGGCAATCAGAAGCGGTCACAAGGGTGGGAAGTTTGGAGAAGTCGAACGATTAGCCATCAAAACAAAAAGGCTGCAATCCGTTACCGGATTGCAGCCTTTGAAATGTCGTCGTTTCTGATCGCAGCGTCAAATTAGCTGACGAAGGTCTTTCGCTTCAGAGCGGCAAGACGAGACTTTGTGCGGGAGGCCGCATTCTTGTGGATCAGCTTCTTTGCAGCCGCCTGATCGAGCGCTTTTACGACAAGGCTGAATTCCTTGTCAGCGACTTCCTGAGTCGGCTTTTCGCCAATCAACGCGCGGAATTTCTTGATCCGGGTCCGCAGAGCACCGCGCTGATGGCGATTACGCTCGCGGCGAACAAGAGACCTACGAAGTGATTTTTCTGCAGACGCTGAATTAGGCATGGCGTAAACTGAATCGAAAACGTGTCAAAAAGCTGGGAAAACGCTCAAATGCAGCGCGAGCGCCGTCGCTAAGAGTGAATCGAGCCACGCAGGATAATGGTGGACTCATCAAATTTCCAGCCTGATCGGCGAAATGTAGGCGTCTCTCCACCAAAACGAGAAGAGAAGTGGGGGAAAAGGCGATTTTACCGCCTTACCTGGCTCCAGATGCCCCTTTTCCAACCAACGACCCATGAAAGTCGCTTTCCTGCCATGGCCAGATTCAGAATTTGGCCAGCCGCGATCCGTTGCCGCTGCAGATCTCAATAATTCACCTGAACCTGAAACCGGAGCAGCTGCCCTTCAAACTGTTCATACGACTGCGTATTCGCAGTTCCGATCGCCTGAGTGTTGGTCCTGTCCGTGATGGTATACATCGCGACAAACTCAAGAGACTTTGAAAACTGCCACTCTGTTCCGAATTCCCACTCTTCAATCTGGGAGTTAGGGGCGTTTCGTTCTGTTTTGTAGCCGCCCTGATAATAGTTCCAGCGAGCGAAGGGAATCAGTTCGCCTTTTTCGAGTTTCTGGCGGTACATCGCCATTGCATATCCGCCGTAAAGAGCGGCATCGCCGATTTCTGTCTGAGCTTCATTCAGCGACGGACCTCGGCCAACTGTCCACTCAGACTGGAAGCCGATCGGCTGAGGATAATACACAAAAGTCCAGGCCAATCTTTCATCCGTAATGCCATTGGCATTACTCGTTGGGGCAACAGGGGCACCGACGCCGATTGGGCTGATCGGTGATGTCAGAACAGTGTATTGTCCCGTGTAGCCCTGGAAGCCAACTTCGACAATCTGGGAGTCATTCAGCCAGAATGGATAGGCGATTCGTGCAAACGCGTGAAGGTCATCGTTCTGTTCACGAAGAGATCCTCCCTGGCCATTGCAGACTCCAAAACCAACCATTCCGTAGTTGCCGGAGCCTTTCAGTCCTTCATCCATGATGTACTTGAAGGTGTCCTGGACCTCAGTCGGAGTCCAATAAGCAAAAATGCCAAGGTCGCGTTCGTTTCGCACAGCACTGTTCAGAGAATCGCTTCGATCGAGAGGCAGTCGATTGGAGCTGGATTGAAGATTCTCCCAGCCATACGGAACCTTGGATTGTCCAATTCGAAAGCGAAATTCCTTCTCGTCGTCCAGAGAGATGTCTGCATACAGGTCGCGAATTTGAGCGAACTGGTTTGCGTCCGGACTTCCCGGAGGAGCCACAGCGAAGTCCGGCTGGAAATACAGCGACAGATGGTCAGAGACGTCTCCAGAAAAGACCAGCCGTGCACGGCGAATTAAAAAGCTCTGATTATCTCCTATGGAACTGTCTCCCACTGCCTGTGCCTTTGCGGGGCCGTCGTTGTCCATGACATCGTTGACGCGGAACTGGGCGTATCCACGGATCGTATATTTTTCGAACCATTTTTTTCCCTTCTTCGCGTCTTCCTCTTTTTTCTTCTTCGCTGCGTCTGCCTCCTTCTTGAGGCGTTCTTCGATTTTGCTCAGACGCTCGTCGGATTCCTGACTGGATTTCAGCAGGGCTTCAAACGAGTCAGGTGAATCGTCTACGGCTTTGCTGGACGCATTCTTTTCGATCAGGCTCTCTGCACCACTTTGAAGTGCCAACTCGGCTTCGAGCTTCGCGTTTCGCGTCTCAAGTGCGGCCATTCGACGCTGCAGTTCGTCCAGCGTATCTGCAAAGCGATCACCAGAGGCCCCGTCTTCAGTTTCAGTCTGTGCAAGGGCCGGACGTGCAGAAGTAATTGCCAGCAGAAGCAGACAGAAAAAAACAAGAGGACGGACCACCGCGAACTCCATTTTACTCAGATCCGATGAACCGCTTCTCTGGTTTCAGGCTCAGGCATCTAATCAGCAGAGCTCGCCTCTTTTGACATTTGAGGCGGAGTGCGAATCCGTATCAATTAAACTTTGAAACGCCGCCTTCATAATGCTAAGGAAGTATCGGTTGTCCTCTTAACATTCGGGGCAGGATTGTCGCGGTCTTAACATTCCAGAACGCTGCCTCACACAAAGTCCATTTCATATGCGGTCGAATCCGCCGATCGCTCTCGCATCGAGATGGGAATCTTTCTGTAGTTGCGATAATCGCTACAGGCGTTGCCGTCGGTCGCCTACGGCAGGTCCAGATTGTTAAGAAGAAATCCTTCGTGGCCCTTGAGACAGCGATTTGTCGGTCAGACCTCTGCATTGGTTTGCGTTTCACTGGGTCGTGAGCGGCCGCACAACAAGAAGCCGGGCCACTGCCAATACCGGTTCTTTACGCAAGCTTGTGAGATACCTCGGGATTCTCAGGGACAGCTAAAGTTCCATGGATCCGTTTGACGTGGGGCTGCCGCCGCTGCGGAGCACGATTTCTGCCTTGGCAACGATCGCTTCGTCAATGCCACAGGATTGCATGTGACGAATGGTCTGATCGATGTCATAGTCCACTCGGCGAAATTCCACCTGGCCATTCTCTATGATGGCATAGGCGGCTCGAGGATCGCCGTCACGCGGCTGGCCCACGCTGCCGGGATTGATCACCTGATTTTTTTCGAGCTGCAGCTGCATCGGAATGTGAGTGTGGCCGACACACACAAAATCCACGTCCACATGCTCCAGCCGCTGTTGCCACTGATCAGCGTTGTCGCCGAGGTATTCGTCAATGGGATCTCGCGGGGTCGCGTGGACCAGCAGGAAGCGATAATCACCCAAGGTCAGATGACGAGTCACTGGCATTTGCGCGAGCCAGGTGAGCTGTTCGTCGTCAAGAACCTCGAAGTGTCTGGGTCTCATCGCAGCCGCCATGCGGCGAAATGTTCCCCCGGGGCGCACAAGAACTCGCTGCGCCACCGAGTGATCGTGATTACCGCGCACCATCGCTGTCGCATGTTTCCGCACCCAGTCGATACAGGATAACGGATCGGTGGCGTAGTCGACGACATCGCCGAGAAACAGACACGCGTCGAATGTCTCATCGATCGCAGCCAGAGCCGGCCAGTTGGAATGGATGTCGGCAATCAGAAGGATGCGCATCGGCGAGTTACTCCCAGTCCAGCACTTCAATCAGGTTGCTGAAATCATCCGTCCAGAGCACTCGCCGTTCCATAGGCAATGTCTCCCTGGAAGCGATTTCGAGGAATCTCGCCCTGTTTAACGATTCCCGATCCTGAGCCATCAGGACCCAGCGGCTGCCTGGTTCTGTGAGACTTTGCGTGCCTGTGCTGCGGTCAAGAACAGCAGCCGTTTCCAGGGTCACAGCATTGAGTCCCGCGGCGGCGGCCAGGGCATCTGTCACTCGACGAAGGTTGAAATGAATATTCGAGATGTGGATGGCAATCAGCCCGTCCGATCGCAAATGGCGAAGATAGGTCTGCATGGATTCCAGCGTCAGCAGATGCGTCGGAATGGCGTCTCCGGAAAACGCATCCAGCACCAGCAGGTCAAAGTTCTGAGGTGACTCGTTTTCCAGCATCAGGCGCGCGTCCCCGTGAACGATGTGAACTGTTGAAGGACAATTCTTCAGAAACGTGAAATGCTCCTCTGCCAGGCGGGTGACATTCTCGTTGATTTCATAAAACCGGAACTCGTCGCCTTCCTGGCCATAAGCCGCCAGAGTGCCGACGCCCAGACCCACCAGCCCAATCTTCAGCTTTGCTTTGCGATCCCGCAGTTCTGCGAGTGCTCGCCCCACACCGGTTCGAAAGCCGTAGTACATCGTCGGCAGGCTTGGGACACCATTGAGCTGCAGGCCGTGCATGATTCGGCCATGACGCAGGATCATCGCGTCTTCAATCGGGTCATTCTGCACTTCCAGAACGCCGTAGAAATTGCGGACCATCGCGACCGAACTGGCGTAACTGGTGACCGCTGCGGCGAACACGGTGCCGATGCCGACAAACAAAACGATCGCCAGACCCACCCACAATGTCGAAGGACGTTCGTCGTCGGACCACCAGCCGCGATGATCAAAGTAAACGATCACTGCAATTATGCAGGAGGCGATCAAGCCCAGATAGTGTTCCCAGAAGGCGGGAAAAATCAGAGGCGAGAGGATACCGACGAATAAGCCGCCCGCTGCTCCGCCGGCTGATAATGTCAGATAAAAAATAGTCAGTGATTCGGACTGCGGGCGAAGTCTGGCCAGTTCCCCGTGACACAGCATGCAGATGCTGAACAGAGCGCCGAAGTAGATGGCAAGCTGCACGGGGAGAAAAGTTCGTGCTCCAAAACTCTGCAGCCAGCAAACGGCCAGCACAAGAATCGCCGTGCCCAGCGAGTACCACGCACGACGGTACCACCGATCATTTTCGAAACACAGTATGAAGGACAGCAGATACAGCGAGAGTGGCGCGACCCACAGGAATGGAATGACGGCGACATCCTGACAGACTTCATTGGTTTCCGCCAGCAGCATGGTGGAGGCTACCATGGCCAGCGTGAACCATTTTCCAAAAGCCAGTCCTGTGCTTCCCGATTTCTGCCCTGTCGATTTCTGCCCGTGGTGATTTGCTTCCTGAGAAATACGAGTGTTCGGTGAGATGCCGGCTGGGGCTGTGTCAGCCGCTCGTCTCTGTGAATAGATTGCGCACATCGTGCACAGGATGGCAAACACAAGATATCCGCCGGACCACGACTGAGCCTGCATTGAAACTCGCATCAGCGGTTCGAACACAAACGGATATGACAGCAGTGCCAGAAGCGACCCTGCGTTTGACAGGGCATACAGACGATAGGGTGACGACGATGGCTCGACAACGCTGAACCACCGCAGCAGCAAAGGGCCCGTCGTGGAGAGTACGAAGTAAGGCAGCCCAACCGTGGAGATCAGTAACAGCAGAATGCGGATGGTCGGTGATTCTGGTCCGTTCGGTTTCCATTCAGCAGAGGGCAGAATATTCAGAAAGGCGAGGGTGATCAGCAGCAGGGCCGCATGCAGCCAACTCTGCCATCGCGGCGGAAGTTTTGCCGTGACCAGATGTGAGTACAGATAGCCGCCACACAGAAGCACCTGGAAGAACAGCATGCAGGTGGTCCAGACGCTGGGCGTGCCACCGAACCAGGGCAGAATGGCTTTGCTGATCAGCGGCTGAATCTGAAACAACAAAAACGCACTAAGGAATACAGCAGCGGCGAACAGGAAGCTGACACCGTGGGCAGCCGAACCAGAGTGCTCAACAGAGCCTTCAGCAGAGCCAGGAAAATCCGGGGAACTGGCTCCTGCGTTCATGGGACCCGATTCGTGTGCAGGACGTTGATGGTCATCATTTCCACGTGCAGACAAGTGCAGGTGTCAACTCATGGATTCCGAACAAACAGTGGCGAGGTGACACCTCCGCTGGAAGTGCCACCATAGACTGCGCCCTGTGACTACTTGCCGGCCGCCGCCCATTCATCCAGCATGGCCTGAATGCGGGCAGGATTGAAATCACCAGGAACATCGTAGTCCTGATTGGCCATCAGATCCTTCACTGTCAGCGCTTTGGAGTTCACGCCACTGTCAGGGACCATGCCGTGAGCTGTCCAGATAACGGCGTTCAGAACCAGCGTACGAAAATCACGATTGCCCCAGTTCCAGTGATCATGTCCGCCAGTGAAGCCAAAGCCCCGGCCGGCATCCTTGCGAGATACGGCCCAGGCCACTGTCTGTGGTTCCTTGCGCTCCAGCACGGCAGCTCGGACGGCCGCGTTGTTGCTGTGAGGACCGTCGGCACGTGACAGGCTGCCATCTTCTTTGACAAGAGTGTCTTTTGGTGGCAGTTCAGACAGCACGGGAATCACGTCCGCGTTTTCCGCAAAACGCATGTGATAGTACCACTCATCGTTGACTCGAAATGGCTTCACACTGTTTGCAATAACGTGCTTTGGGAAGCTGTCGAATGTTCCGGTCCAGTGAGGATTGACCGACCAGTCTGTTTCAAAGTATCCGCCGATCCACTGCAGGAAGGCATTTCCTGACGGGCCTTTGGGAACTTCGACGCCGTAGTGAATGCAGACCATGCCGACGCCACGATTCTGCAGCGCCTTCAGACGGTCGAGTTTGCTGTTGAAAGGATGCCCGCCGCCACCGTCAGCGTAGATCACAATAGTATCTGCGTTGTCGAGAACCGAATCATCCTGAGGCCAGCCATTTGTATAGACGGTGGCTTCAATACCAAGGCCTGAAGAGTTCAGTGCATCAGCCAGCAGCATGCAGCCCGCCTTATGTTCGTGGGCTCCATAGCCGTGGCTTGGGACACCGGCGATCAGGGCCACTTTCTTTGGAGCCGGCAGTCGCTTCAGCTTAATGTTGCGGAATTGGACTTCCATAGCCGGGCCGGCGTGAGCCTGGAGTGCCAAAAATCCAGCCGCGCGGCGTTCTTCCACGTCATTGTCGGTCACATCAACAGTCTTCACATCGTTGATGAAATGCTGGAAGTGATAGCCATCAGCGACGATGCGGTATTTGTTCCAGTCTTCCTTTTTGATCTTCTTCTGGATCTCGTTGGTATCGCCAACACTACCGGTAACCTTCTTCTCGAACTTGCCGTCGTTGCGAACCAGTTCGGTTGATTCGCCGCGCAGAGCCAGAATGCCACGGTAACGTTCGCCGTAGAGAATACCCGAATAGGTGTCGCCCGCTTCAAAGTCGGCCTGATAGCCGCCAATGACCCACTTTTCCTCTGGAACTTCAAAGCTGCGGTACTGAACGCCCGAATTACCGTTTACGATTTTATATTCCAGCTCCAGTTCGAAGTTATCCACTTCGCCGCCGCGCCAGATAATGAAGGTGTTTCCCTTCAGCTTTTTGTCTTCTTCGTTGTACGTCGTGCCGGTGATGGCACCATCCTTAACGCTCCAGGTCTTTGGATCGCCATCCCAGCCGTCCATGGTTTTGCCATCGAACAGGCTTTCCCATTCGTCTGCAGACGCAGAGACTGTCGCCGCGCACAGGGCGGCCATGATCAGAAAGAATCGTGGAAATCGCATCGTTTTACCTCTGAAAACCTGGTGGAATCCGATGAAGCAGGCAGGCTGCACCTCACCGGTTTCCGCAGATTTGAACACCGAGAGGCAGCGTCTGCAATCCAATAGCAGAATTCTTTGCTCGAGGGTGCCCTGTCCGCTGCAGGGCCAAGGCGATGGCGATGGTGTCAAGAAGTTTGCAGAGCCGGTTTACTTAACATCCACTTTGCCGATTTCGGCCGCCGGAACCACTGGAGGAGCCGTGGGCGTAGCGGAGAACTGGCTGGCAAGAAACTCCACTGCATGGTCCAGCTGGATGTCCTGATAAGACGTAAAGTCCGGATCGGGAGACTGTCCGTGAAGCACATCGTTTGTCTCGCGTGCCTTCATCCATTCCAGCCATTGTTCCTTTGAAAGTTCCACCAGATGACCGTCGTTGGGCTTCACGCCCCAGTCGTCTTCTTTTTTCGAGTCCGGAAAGCGGTGAATGTTGATCCCGCTCGGGCGAAAATAACTGGCCGTCGTGAGCTTCAGGGCGCTGCGTCCGGATTCCATGGGAATGACATTCTGGACGCTTCCCTTGCCCCACGATCGTTCGCCGACGATGGTAGCCCGGTGATTGTCCTGCAGACATGCGCTCAGGACTTCGCTGGCCGATGCACTTTGACGGTTCACAAGCACAGCCAGGGGAACATCGGTAATCGTGTTGCTCTTTTTGGCGTTCCATTTTCGCTCATTGACAGCCCGGCCCTTCATGCTGACGATGGCCCCGGAATCCAAAAACAGATCGGCGATCTCAATGGACGATTCCATCAGGCCGCCCGGATTGGAACGCAGGTCGAGGACCAGAGCTTTCATCTCCTGAGACCCCAGTTTTTCCAGCGCTGCTTTCAGTTCATTGGCCGTGTTGCGGCTGAAATGAGTGATGCGAATGTAGCCCGTTTTTTGCTCGCTGTTCAGGATGAACTTCCAATGCTGATCTTTGTCTCGCGACATACCAACCACGGTGGGCAACTGAATGGTTTCACGCACAACGGTCACCTGCGTCACGCTTTCCGCGTTCGGCTTGCGGATGCCAAGAACAACGGAACGCCCAGGCGGGCCGCTCAGCAGTTTGGCCGCGTCGGCCGGCGTCATATTTGTCGTGGTCTTGCTGTCGATTTCGGCGATCACATCGCCTGACCGCAAACCGGCTCGGAAGGCCGGTGAGCCGGGTAGGGGGCTGACGATTTCCAGCTTGCCGCCATTGGCATTCACATGGATGCCGATCCCGACAAACTCCTGCTCCAGATATTGCTCGAATTTGCTCAGTTCCTGAGGCGGGATATACGTTGAATACGAATCCAGATGACTGGCCATGCCCCGAACAGCAGCATCCACAAGTTCTCGCCGGTCGACTTCACGGACATAGTTGGCATCAATCTGCTCATAAGCGTCTGCAAACAGCCGCATCAGCTCAAAATCCTGGCGAGCACGTTCGGCGGCCGTCGGTTTGCTGTCAACGGCGTTCAGCGATTGCGCTCCGAGAAAACCGGCGATGGAGGCGACAATACACAGGACTGCGACTGACAGACGGTTCATCAGACTTCTCCGGAGGAGACGGTTTTCGGCGGGTTGCATCGGCGGGCCCCCGTTGGCAGACCAGATCGGCGGGCGAATTTGGCAGACCAAACAGGCGGGCCAAATAGGCGGGCAGAGTTCGGAAGGCCGTTGCAGGATAGCTCATCACGGATTTCGGAGTGAAGACCTGAATCGGCATTCTTCGGAACTCAGCCAGAGGTTAAAAATCGGCCGCTTAAAGACGCCGACTATCAAAACTGCAAAAATTTGACGAACACTGTCGATCAGCACGTTCACTGAACGACTGTGGACTGGTAACACATCTCCTGTTTCGGCCCGCATGAAGTTCAGTCAGAGCGCCGCCCGACAATGCCTATTGGGATTCACAAAATCTGAACCGGCCGACAGGACACAAATCGTCAACCAGATTAACCAAAGGCCCCCTGCTGGCTCGCCCAGCAGGAGCCAACGTTTTACAGTTAACACCGACGATCTCAAACACCGCCTCCCCGGCTGGCTTGCCGAATCGGAAGGAAATTTTCGTTGAATAGAGGACAATGCAAGGAGTCGGACACAGAATACGTCCAAGATCATTCGGAGAGAGGCGGTATCGCCAACGAAGAATCGTTCCACAGAGACTCAGGTACGGTAACCTGCACCTCCGCAATCTTACCACTGCGGAGAACTTCAAAGCACAGCATTGCGGCTTCACCATGTTTCGCATTCTGGCGCATTTCCTGTATTGCGTGGTCAAGGTGCGGCAGTTCCGACATTCCTGTGCCTTGCAGTGTCACGACGATATCAACGTCGTTGAAACCGGCTTTCTCCGCAGGCCCGTGCACCCTGACGAATGTCACGTCCAGACCTCCGAGATACTTTGCAGCCACGTTTTCTCCGCGAAATTGTGATTTCCCAATCGGCGTGAGATGAAGCCCCATCCACTCCATGATTCTCGCGGTCGTGTCTGTGACGGGTGATGGAGTCACTCCGTACTGATTCCAAAGTCGTGTTGTTGTTTCGTTACCTGCGTTCTCTGCAGATGGAATCGAAGACTTTGAGTCGGCTAGTACTGACGATGATTCAGCAGTCGCGTCTGCAGCACCGTGAGCTTGCGGGTTGTCGAAAATGGTGTCGTACGCATTTTTCGCCTCACGAAGTTCCTGCTTCGCAACGAAAAACTCGTAGCCACTTCCAGCATGACGAACCTGAAACCAGGTGCGACGTATTTGCTCGACCGGTTTTTGCATGTATTCTGATTCAGCTTTGTCCAACAACTTCTGCGTTTCCGAATCATAAAAGTGAAGTACGGTGCCCATGCTTGGATCTGGTATGCCAGCTTTGACTAAAAGTTCCAGGTCCAACGTGAAAATTTCGCCGGTATGTGATAAGAAGAGACGCTGCTCAGTCGTCGAAAGTGCTTCACGCACGACAGGTGTGCCGGCAAGATTCTTCACGTAGAAGATACGTCCATCTTTGAATACACAACCCAGTTCAATGTTGAAGAAATCCAATTGGCTGGCGTATTTGTCGAGATTTTGCGTGTTTTTAAAATCAACCATCCATCGATTTTCTCGCGGTGTTCGAGATGGAATCTGATCTGAGGTATCCGATGCCTTTTTCGATGGGTCCCGCTCAATGGTGCCTGGCACATTTTCTGCACTATCAACTTGCGGCCAACGTACATCTTCGATTCCAGCCGTCTTGAACGCCGCGAATAACGCATCGCGGATTCTTGCAGGAGTGTTGTCCGTGGCGTTTTCGCCTATGAGTCGATGCTGTGGATCCCGAACAGTGATGTTGAAAATCTCGTTTCCCTTGCCCGCTATCCGAAAGTTGCAAGTCACGCCTTCGATGGCGTTCAGATTCTGAAGCAGCTTAACGTGTTTCGCCTTATTCGGGCCCTGGCCGTTCATCTGCGGCATGACGTCCTCACCACAATAGACGTCCACAACAACTTTCCCATCAGAACCACTTAATCTGACTGCCTCTTCCCAATCGGATTGTGACTGAGCGCTGTTGACTACGCGTCGAGAACTGTCCGCCGCATCTCGGCTGATGACTTTCACAATTTCGGTCATGCCACGGCCAAGCGATACAGTCCCGTCCTTTATTTCCAGGCCGTCGAACTTACCGTCAATCTCCACAACGTAAACCCCCGCAGCAATGCGAATGGACTCTGCACCTTTCGTGACGGTCAATTGCTCGACAACCTTGTGACCTCGCATGATGCGAACGGGAACGTCGTCCGCTTCGCAATGAATGGTCAGAGTTCCCTTGTTCGTTTCAAGGACGATTAGGACTCCTGCGAAAGCGAAGAATGCAAACGCAGCGGTGGCGATCAGCCATTTGGTGAGCCCGCTGCCTGAGGCCATCGGTGTAGCGGTTGAAGAGCCCGCGGCTAGCGCCGTCGGCTCAGTGGGACGCGGGACGATGTCGGGTTGTTGAAGATGCGCGTGCCAGTCTTGCAGTAACTCGCCCACTGCAGCAGCCGTTTGAAAACGACCTGCAGGCGACTTGGAAAGTAACTTCATTACGATCTGCTCCAGCCACTGTGGGACTTCAGCGTTGATGCTGCGGAGGCTGCGTGGTTCATCGTGGCCGATGCGGTTGAGCACTCCCATGGTTGTTTCGGCGCGGAAGGGGGAACGTCCAGCAAGCATGAAGTAGATTAAACTGCCGAGGCTGAACAGATCGCTGCGGTGATCGATCGTGTCGCCGTGAGCTTGTTCGGGCGACATGTATTGTGGCGTGCCTGTGACCACTCCACTGCGAGTCATACTGGCGTCATCGATCGCTCGGGCGAGTCCGAAGTCAGTGATTTGAACCCGTTCGACGCCGTTCTCAAGCAGCACATTGGCTGGTTTGATGTCGCGATGTACGAGTCCCTGTTCGTGGGCTGCTTGAAGTCCTGATGCAACTTGAGCGGCAATGCGAACGGTTTCGATCACCGATAGCGGGCCGTTCTGTTGGACTCGCTGTTGTAGGCTTTGGCCTTCGACAACTGGCATTACCAAATAGGGCAAGCCGTTGTGTTCATCGACTGTTTGAATCGGTACGACGTGAGAATGCACAACCGCAGCGGCACTCTTGGCTTCACGAGAGAATCGCTTTCTCGCCGCCGCGCTGCTGGCCAATTCCGGAGCCAGGACTTTGATCGCCGAATGTCGATTGAGCGAAGTATCAAAACCTCGCATCACGATCCCCATGCCGCCGCGCCCCAGCAACTCCATGATCTCGTACCGTGCGAATCGGCCCAGTGAATCGGGATGATCACTCGGTTCCAGAAAACTTGTGGTGGAAGCCAAGACTCTCGCTTCTTCTTCGCCGACGCTGTCGACGCCGAAACTCTTGACGAATTTTGCTTCGGGTGAAGTTTCATCCGGCCGCAATAGATCAGACACTTCATTCCAGGTCATACCGGATTGTGAGATCGTTTCCAGTTTGGCCTGGCATACCGTGCAGGACTCGACATGGGCTAGCGCGAGATCGTCCTCGTTGCCCATGCGTCGGCGAAGCAGCTTGAGTAGCTCGTCATCGTCGTAGTGATTGTTTGCGATCATGTTTGGCTCCGGTGTATGTGGTTTTGCGTCCGCCCCGGGCCAGCTTGCCTGGCACGAGCGAACGTTTTGGTGAGCCGCAAAGCGCTAGCTGCGGGTGAGTGTAAAGAACCGCCAAAGCAACCGCCGCTAGCCGACGGTTGATTTAAGGTTGCCAGAAATAGTTCACGTTTAACCCGACTCGAAGAGGAGGTGGAGTGGTCTTGCACCTCCTCTTCGAGTCGGGTCAAACGATCAAATCAAAACCCGCGGCTAGCGCCATGCGGCTCACGATTGTGAAAAAATCAACATCTTCTAACTTCAAAACATCCCGTCCTGCCAGGCGAGCTGGCAAGGGGCGGTAGCTACTTATCCCACGGGAAGCCTGTCTTACGATTTCATTCCGGCGGCTCGAAGCCGCCACTTTGTTCAGAGACGAATACACGCAGTCGATCCAGGACGCGGCACCGAGCAACGCGGATGGCTCCTTCCGATTTTCCGAGCTGCTTTGCAACGCTTGCGATCGATTGTAATTCGACAGCCGTCAGCCAGAACGCGGACCACGTGACATCACTGAATTCGGTCTTAACGATCGACGTGGCCTGTTGAAAGCAAGCTCGACGATACTCAAGTCGAAACAACGTCGCGGTTTGATCGTCGATGGCAGGTTGCTGGGAAAGTATGCGTCCGACATCGCTATCACCACTCCCGATTGGACCGCGCCTGCGAGTCAGGTGGTTGACGACCAGATTGCGAGTGATTTGGTACAACCAACTTCGAAACCCACCCGTTTTCGGGTCAAACTGATCGAGCGATCGTTCGATGACCGACAGCACTTCCTGAGTCAAATCTTCGGCATCGGCGTGCTGCAACCCTTTCGCCCTGGCCACTCGATAAACGAGCGGGCGATAGATCGTGGCAAACTCACGCCAGCCCTCATCGGATTGAGGGCTGCTGAGTCTCGCCAGCAGTGATTCGCGGGTTTCGGGTCCTTGCATTCACTTCTCCTACAATCAATACACGGGCCAGGCTGGATTGTTACAAGAGATAAAAAACTTTGCTTCCTGCCGGGCGAGCCGGCAAGGGGAGCCGGTTGTTTCGGGCGCGTTTTGTAACCTCAAAACTTACGCTCATGTCGGGCAAGCCAACATGGGGCGATGATGTGCACCTGTCGTGGAACACGTTCCCGTCAAAGGCCCCCTGCTGGCTTGCTCAGCAGGAGCCCAAGTTTTGAAGTTAGTCCCGGAGTCCTCGAAAAACACCCCCGGTTGCTGGCTTTCAATTGGAACGAGCTTCGCAGGGCGATGAGGGGCGAGACGTTTTCGCAACTTTCTCGCAGGTTCATCCCGATTTCAGGCGAGGGGGAAATTTTCGCCGGTCTGTTAAGCACCTGTTACTGCGAGAGCCCTATGATGCGGCGGAGGTGCTCTGAGTCCACGGGTTCAGACCTGTTGGCTCAGGCTGGTGAGACAGGGTTCCCCGCTGGGCTCAGATTACAATCAGGGAAGATAAAGGGCGAATCATGAATTCGTGGGACATGCTGCTTCAGATCATTATCCTGCTCCTTGCTTGCCTGATGGCAGGAGGGTTGATGGCTCGTCTGAAGCAGAATCCCATCGTTGGCTATCTGCTGGCCGGGATGGTGATGGGTGGACCGGGCAGTTTTGCCATGGTCAGAGCCGACGAACAGATTGAGGCAATCGCGGAACTGGGCGTGGCACTTCTGCTCTTCAGTCTGGGGCTCGAATTTTCCTGGAAGCGCGTGATCGGTCTTGGAAAATCCACCTTGCTGTGTGGAGTCGCGCAGGTGGTGGTCACTCTTCTGGTCGCCGCGGTCTGTTGTTATCAATATGGAATGGCGATTTCCACATCGATCGCGATAGGAGCGATGTTGTCGTTGAGCAGTACGGCGGCTGTGCTGGGCGTGCTTGTGGATCGAGGGGAAATGGACTCGCAGTCAGGTCGTAACTCACTGGCAGTTCTGCTGGTTCAGGATATGGCCGTTGTACCGCTTGCGATTTTGATACCACTGCTGGCTCAGGGCGGCAGCGCGGCCACGGTGGCATCTCGCGTAGGTGGGATCGCGCTGGCAGCGTTCGTGATCATCGGTGGTCTTTACTTCCTGATGAACTATGTTGCCGTGCGAGCATTGCAGTCACCATCGTTTGGGAAGAATCGTGAACTGACGGTTCTGCTGAGCGTTATCGTGGGCCTGGGAGCTACCTGGGCAGCTCACGCCGCAAAGTTGTCTCCCGCGCTGGGTGCGTTTGTGGCCGGGATGTTTCTGGGGAACTCAAAGTTTGCGGTGCAGATTCGAGCCGACGTTTCTTCCCTGCGAATTGTGCTGCTCACGCTGTTTTTCGGATCCGTGGGGATGATCGCCGACCCCATCTGGATGTTCGAAAACATCCTGACCGTTTTGACTCTGGCTGCCATTATCCTGGTCGGAAAAACGGCAATCATCTGGAGTCTGTTTCGGCTCTTTGGCCATTCGTCTGGAGCAGCCCTTTCCACAGGCCTGTGTCTGTGTCAGGTGGGAGAATTTGCGTTTGTTTTGGGAGGCGAAGCGCTTGCCGGCGGTCTGCTCAGCAAACCACAATACTCAGCGATCGTTTCGGCATCGATTGTGACACTGCTCGTGACTCCGTGGCTGATCAGCTTTGCGCCGCGTGCTGCTGAATGGCTGAATCGGCGACGAAGTTCGTCCCGGCCTGATGCCGCTCCCGTTGCCCCCGATCATCCACCGTGCGAGATTCTGGTGATTGGTTTTGGACCGGCTGGACGCGGGGCAGTCAGTGGACTCGGGGAAATCCGGGATCGCGTGCTGGTGGTCGACCTCAGCCCTGAAGGAATTTCCAGCGCCGAGGCCATGGGATTTCGAGGAGCGATCGGGGATGCATCCAACGCAGAGGTTCTGCAGCATCTGCATCTGGAACATGTGCGGATTGTCGTCATCACGCTGCCGTCGCGTCAGGATGCTCTGGCGATCCTGAATCTGCTCCGCACGATCGCTCCGCAGGCCACCAGGATCGTTCGCTCCCGGCATCAGATCCACACGGACGAATTTATCATTGCCGGAGCAGATATCGTTGTGGGCGATGAAGCGGAAGTCAGCCGCGCAATGGCGGAAACCGTAGTCCAGCAGCATTCTCTTTCTTAGTCGGTCAAATAAACTGCGGGCAGATTCTTTCAATGCGGTGACTCGACGAACCTTCCAGGTTATTCTGTCGGATCGCCCACGACGACTGCGGATCTCAATCACAGTCGCTTCAGATTCGGGAACACTCGGGTTTGCCCGCTCATTGCCCTCCCTATGAGCCGACCGAAGTAACGTTCAGGTATTGAGTGCCGGTTTGTGGTTGCTCGGGTTGAGTGGAGACGAGTCCGCCGGTGAGCAGTGTGGAGAGCTACGGCGGTGCCTGAGGTGCTGGTGGTCTCCGTCGTGGGCGGATCGAGGGACGGTTTCACTACGGTTGTGTTGGCGTCTGTCTGGCCTCCGAGTCCTTCTTCCCAGGTGCCTTTAGCGGCGGCAAGGTTGGTGCGAGCGTTGGCGAGCGTGCGGTCTCGCTGACCGGCGGCCTGGACGGTGGACTTGTTGAAGTCGCGAGTCGCTGCGGACTGATCTGTAAATCCGCCTGATGCTGCAGAATGCCGGGCAATCGAATGGCAATATCGCCGCCGACAATCTCGGTTCGCCCGACAAGGTACTCCGTCTTCGCTCGATTCACGCTGCCAAGGTAGTCGGCCGCCAGCTCCGCTTTATTGGCGAGTGCCGTCCAGAACGGATTGTCGGGGGCAAGTCCGATAGTCGCCCCGTGCCAGCTTGCCTGGCATGAGCGGGAGTTTTGTCGTTAGGCAAAGGGAACAAACGCGCGGCCGCCCCGGTTGGCTCGTCCAACCGGAACGGAAAGTTTTTGCACGATGCAACATGAGCAACGCAGCGACACTTAGCTTCCTGCCAGGCGAGCTGGGCAGGCGAGCGATTGCTTGCGACCTCATAACTTCAAAACGTCCGGTCCTGCCGGGCGAGCCGGCGAGGGGCCGCGGAGTTCACAAAGCTGCTATGGAAATGTCAAAAGGGACATGTACCTATCTGTTAAAGCAGAATGTCCCCTTATCAACTTCCCTTCCCAGTCGCCTTCCGTACGGACGGCATCCAGACGCTGGTAGTACTCCTGCTGACGCCGTTTGAACTCCAGAGTATGCGTGTCTGCGAGGCTGTCAGCCACGAGGAGCGCAGGGTTTTCTGGCGGCAGACCATGCGGCACCTCCCCGCTGAGCTGGAGTCACTGGTCTGGCTGGAAGACACACAGACTGAAAACGGGAGGCCTGCTGCGGCTTAACCGAAATCAAACAATTCCCTCCAGAACGACTCCTTTTTGGGAGGAGAACGATCCTTCGAGGCTGACGAACCGCGCGAGTCAAAATGCCGTTCGCGGTCTTCGGACAACTGGCCTCCGGCGCCGTCATGGCCCGACCTTTCGATGATCTTGTCAAGCTCGCCGCGATCCAGCCAGACACCTCGGCAGGCCGGGCAGTAGTCAATTTCAACGCCGGAACGCGCTGTCATTTGCAGGCTCGAATCGCACACGGGGCATTTCATTGGAAGAACTCCATGGAAAGCGGAAGACACGGTTCAGAAGCTGCTCGAAACGAAAAACGGACATGCTTTCCGAACGAACCAGCAGTTTCTCACGCAGGCGTCATGCATGTGAGACAATCGGGACACGCGAAATTCTGGGTTCCGTCTGTCGCTCAGGCACTTTTCGACCCAAGGATAGGCTCGCAACCAGCAATAACAAATCCATTAAACGTGACTGATCTATTGATCCATTGAATATGTTGACGATTGTCTGGCACACGAGAACGGGCAAATCTTCTGAACAGAAAACAGTTCACTTTAATCAATGGTTTAGAACTTATGTTTGAAATAGTCAATCTCCAAAGAAATGATAGAGTCTGGCGGATATGAGTTTCGCGTGCAACAATTGGACCGCTTTCTTTAAGGACTATTCCACCATGGACGTGCAGCTTCTGGATCGAAACATCGGGATCACTTCTGATCAGCAGTTGAGTATCGAGCGTTGCCTGCTGTTTGCTTTCGATCGTTTCTCGTCACACATTCGAACCGTCGACGTGGCGCTCAGTGATGTCAACGGGCCCAAAGGCGGTGACGATCTTCAGTGTCGCATTAAGATCGCGCTGCATGGAAAGGGAGAACTCATTGTCGAAGGCAAGGGCATTTCCGTGAAGGCGGTTGTTGCCGAGACAGCTGATCGAGCCGCGCTGGCAGTTTCGAGGCGTCTTGATCGCCTTCGTGATTCGCAGGGCACTTCGATGTCGGGACAGTAGAACAAGAGTTTCAGCTTTTAGAGATTGAGATCCAGGCTATGACCGCGAAGAAAATTGGTGTGCTGGGCTGCGGGATGATTGCGGAGCTTGGTCATCTGCCGTCACTGCAGCATGTCGCTGGTATCAATTTGCATGCCGTTTACGACGTCAGCTGGGGCCGGGCTCTGGCCATGCAGAGCCGTTTCCAGATTCCCCATGCTTTTCCCTCGGAGAAGGCTTTCTGGGAATCGGACATTGATGCGGTTGTCATCTGCACGCCTGCTCCATTTCATCTGGCCAACGTCCTGCAGGCCGCGAAACATGGAAAGCATGTGCTATGTGAGAAGCCTTTGGCCATGAACGAGGCTGACATCACTCGCATGATCGAGACCATGGAAAAGGCCGGGCTGATGCTGTTCACCGGCTTTACGTATCGATTCAGCGGTTCCGCCAGAGAGATTCATCGACTGGTGCGAAGCGGCGCCGTCGGTGAAGTGCGGGCTCTGCGACTTAACTATCTCTGGAATCTCCATGGAAAATGGAAATGGGATGAAAAGGGCGAACGCATCGCCAGCCCCCTGCGAGTTGGTCGTATGGTCGAAGGCGGGCCGATGGTGGACTGCGGCATTCATCAGATCGATCTGGCTCGCTGGTGGCTGGGATCCGAAGTGGAATGGCAGCGTGGCATCGGTGTCTGGGTTGAAGACTACAAGGCACCCGATCATCTTTATCTGCACATGGGTCATGCCTGTGGGGCTCATACGATGGTGGAGATGAGTTTCTCGTACAACGCCACTGCCAGGGATCCACGAACACACTTCCAGTATGAATTGATCGGCTCGGATGGGGTCATTCGCTACAACCGTGAAGAGCACTCGTTTGAGCTGCGAAATTCTCATGGAACTCAATGGCTGGCATGGCATCCAGAGAAGAACTTCGCCGGCATGCATGGGGAATTCGCCCACGCTTTGTCCACTGGCGATCTGCGCGATATGCCCACAGCGATGGACGGGCTATTGGCGACTCGCATCGCGCGATTAGCGACGGAAGAAGCCATGCGTGATCGAGAACCAACAAGCCAAAGCCATCCTTCCACAATGGTCCGTGCGGCAAACACGGTCACGTCAGATGCCGTAAGTCCGCTCGACCTGGAAGAACCAGACGACGTACCACCCTCGACTCTCTCGACTCTTTTTGAACGAACCAAGCAATGATGGATTTCCTTTCGACCGAATCGCTCATTGCGCTATTCACCCTGACTTCTCTGGAGGTTGTGCTGGGGATCGATAACGTGATCTTCATCGCCATTCTGGCCGGTAAGCTCCCCGAGTCTCAACGCGACTATGCCAGGAAAATGGGACTGACGATCGCAGTCTTCTCTCGTGTGATTCTGGTTCTGGCAATCGGTTTCGTGATGCAACTTAAACAGCCTCTGTTTTCAGTGTTTGGAACCGGATTTTCCGGCAAGGATTTAATCCTGGTCCTCGGCGGCCTGTTTCTGCTGGGGAAGGCGACCTATGAGATTCATCGAAAGGTTGAGCATGCCAGCAACCCTGAAGCTGCAGCGCTCGGCGTAACAACCTTAAAGGCCGTGTTGACTCAGATACTCATCATTGACGTCGTCTTCTCACTGGATTCCGTCATCACGGCCGTCGGCATGACAGAGGGCCTGAAACGGCCGATTCCGATCATGATTGCGGCGATTGTCATCTCCGTGATCGTGATGCTGGTCTTTTCAAAGGCGATTGTCAGCTTTATCGAGCGTCATCCGGCAATTAAAATCCTGGCTCTTTCCTTCCTGCTGCTGATCGGAACTCTGCTGGTGGCGGAAGGCTTCCACCAGAAAATCCCCAAGGGTTATGTCTACTTCGCGATGGCATTCTGCCTGGGTGTCGAATTGTTGCAGATGAAAGCCGTGAAGCCGGCGGGAAGTGAAATATCGAAGTCGTCGTGACTGCCGACCGCCGCGACAGTCTCCCGTCGCTCAGCCCAATGACGTGGACTTAAGGCGTAGCGGAAGTCGCCAAGACTTTCGGCATCCCCGTTCTTGCACGGAAAACCGAAACTCTTAGCGAGTTCCGCGACAAGAAAATTCGTTAAGTCCACGCCCTTGGTCGCTCCGCCGACGGGATTTCCTCAACCGTTGTCCAGGAAGTCAACGCCGATTTCCTGCAAAGGAATTTTCAATGGTCATTCTGATGTTGGTCCTGGGACTTGTTGTTCTGACGGTCGGTGCCGAGTTGTTGGTCCGTGGTTCCTCTCGGCTTGCTATGGCGATGGGTATCTCACCGTTGGTTGTTGGCCTGACGGTCGTTGCGTACGGCACGAGTGCGCCCGAACTTGTTGTCAGCGTTCAATCATCTCTTGCAGGGCAGCCTGACGTCGCGATCGGAAATGTTGTGGGCAGCAACATTTTAAATGTGCTGTTCATTCTTGGTCTTTCGGCCATGATCGTTCCACTGCGTGTCTCGCAGCAACTGATCCGCTTTGACGTCCCTTTGATGGTGGGTCTTTCGCTTCTCGTCGCCGTGCTTGCCCTTGACGGATCCATCGGACGGTTGGACGGACTATTGCTGGTCGGTGGGATGGTTTCATACTCCGTGCTGGCGATCGTGACGAGTCGCAGGGAGCAGGCCGGGATTCAGGCCGAGTACGAGGCGGAGTTTGGAATTGGAAAGGAGGTTCAAAGCCGCGGAAAAACGGTTGTTAATCTGCTGCTGGTTGCGGCAGGACTGGGACTGCTCGTTCTGGGATCTCAGTGGTTTGTGGATTCCGCCATTGTGATCGCCAGACAACTGGGTGTTTCAGAGCTGGTCATTGGATTGACGATCGTCGCTGCGGGAACCTCCATGCCGGAACTGGCGACCTCGATCATGGCCGCCATTCGCGGAGAACGCGACATCGCCGTTGGCAATGCTGTGGGGAGCAATATCTTCAACATTCTCGGTGTGCTGGGAATATCGAGTGTTGTCTCTGCCGACGGCCTGCGAGTCTCCGACGCGGCGTTTCAGATGGACATTCCCGTGATGATCGCAGTCGCGGTTGCCTGCCTTCCAGTCTTCTTCGTTGGACACATCATCTCTCGCTGGAACGGCATCATGTTCTTCGCGTATTACTGCGCTTACACAGCGTCGTTTGTGATCGCAGAGACATTCCCAGGTCTCCAGCGCACGTTTGCGTTCGTGATGCTTGGAATTGTCGTTCCTCTGACGGTGATCACGCTGCTGATCGGTGTCGTTCGATCAGTTCGGCAGGGAAGAACTCCAGAACCGCTGAGTGAGAATCTTTCAGGCTCAGCCTGAAAAGGCCGGGATGTTGTTAGACGAACGGCAGAAACAAATTTACCGAAACCGATTGACTTGAGCCTGAGGCACTAGCCAGTTTTGCTGTCGAATCGGCTGGCGCCTCAGGCTCAAACGGTACTTTCTATTCTGCCGCTCGCCTTATTACCTGTCGCCAGATGGACGTTGCCGAAAGAAGTTGTTGACGAGACTCGCCGGGTGCCCGACGAGTACGGTCGTTAGTCAACACTGAGATTATCGAGCATATCTCCAATGCTGCGACGCGACTCCAGCGGATGCCGCAGTTTTTTATCGACCGTGATCTGGTAGGTGTTGCGACGCCCGACCTTGGTGACTTCCAGGTACGCGGCCTCGACCAGTTCCGCCACGATTTTTTGAACCATTCGCTCGGTGATCCCCACCAGGACGGCGACTTCGCGCAATGTGATTTCGGGGTTGCGATAGAGACACACCAGAACATGAGTGTGGTTCGTCAGAAACGTCCAGCCTGCCGCCCTGGGGCCTTCTTTGCTGGTCGCCATCGGTTGCGGAATCCGGGAAAGAGATTTTCTTGGTCTTTTCATTGCCGCTGTTCTTGTGCTCGACGAGTAATGGCGATACACAATACGCGAAAAACATTTCGTGTATTAGATAACGTGTTTTGTGTTTCGTAAAACGTGAGGCTTTTTTCCATGCTGGATGTTCTCAAGATCAATCTGTGTTCGCCACTCACACTGTCGTTCGCACTGGGGGTTTTCGCAAGGCTGGTTCGCAGCGAACTGTCGCTTCCGCGAGATCTCTATACGGCCCTGTCAATCTATCTTCTTTTTGCGCTGGGTTTGAAGGGAGGCGTTGAGCTTTCTCACAGCTCACTCGCGGCAATCTCAGGGCCCGCGTTCATCACGATTCTTCTGGGCTGTTTCACACCGGTTTCTGCCTACCTTGTGCTGCGTCGACTTGGAAAATTCAGCATTGCGGACTCAGCCGGCATCGCTGCACATTACGGCTCCGTATCGGCCGTTACTTTTATCGCGGCGCAGCAGTTTACAACGTCCGTCGGGGCACCTGCGGAAGGCTTCATGCCGACGCTGCTGACTCTGCTGGAGATCCCCGGGATTCAAGTCGCTCTCGCCATCGGAGCGTTTCAAATGTCCTCCGCCGCAAAGGCTTCCGGGGACGATGAATTGAAACAGCAGGTTCGACCCGTGAAAGAAATCATGCACGAACTGCTGACATCACGATCCATGCTCCTGCTGGTGGGTGGGTTGGTGATCGGCACAGTCGTCGGCGAGACTGGCTGGAAGCCGGTGCAGCCGGTTTTTGAAGGACTCTTCAAAGGACTGCTGACAATTTTCCTGCTGGAAATGGGACTTGCCGCTGGTTCACGACTGGGTGACCTGAAGCAGGCAGGCTTCTTCCTGTTGGCATTCGGAATGATAATGCCGATCCTTCATGGGACTCTGGGAGCATGGCTCGGTTCTCTGGCTGGTCTTTCGGTCGGCGGCTGCACAGTTCTGGCGACGATGGCGGCGAGTGCATCGTACATCGCGGCGCCACCCGCGGTGCGGATGACACTTCCTGAAGCCAATCCGACGTTTTATCTCACGGCGGCATTGGCCATCACGTTTCCCTTCAATCTGCTGGTCGGCATTCCCATCTACTACGAGATTTCAAAGTGGATGTGCGCTTAGCGGCAACTGCCAGTGCGGCATGCTGTCAACCGATTAGTCCGGAATTGAAACGACGCCCAATGAAAGCCGCAGCGATTGCCTTGGGGCTTACACGAATCAAAACTCAAGATTCTTCTCCGAGGAGACATCCACCGTGAAAACAGTCCCGCTTTGCCTGCTGACAGTGATTGCAGAGTCCATCTTAAAAGAACGCCTGATTCAGGACGTGCGTGAAGCCGGAGCGCGTGGTTACACGATTACCGACGCGGAGGGTGAAGGCGTTCGGCAGCGGCGAGTTGGCGAAATTCTGGGAGCCAACATCCGCCTGGAGACGATTGTGTCGCCTGAAGTTGCCGAGCGTCTGCTGCGGGTGATCTCAACAGAGTATTTTGAGCGATATGCCGTCGTGGCTTATCTTTCCACAGTGAGTGTGATTCGAGGAGAAAAGTATGTCTAAGCATGTTTCCCTGAATGGCGATGAGAACAACGATGAACACATGCCCTCTCGGCGAGGCTTATTGGGGCAGGCGATGCTGGCATCAGCTTTTGGAGCCATAGGTTGGGTTCGTCACTCCACAGCTAATACCATTAGTCTGCCGCAGATAGAAACTCCTGAAGTCCCCACCACGCCAGAAGAGGCCCTGCAAAAGCTGCTGGAAGGCAACAGGAGATTTGCGGAGGGCAAGTCCCTGGCATCCCATCGGGATATCGATCGAGTTCGAGAAGTCGCAAAAGAACAGAAGCCGTTTGCCGCCTTCCTTGGTTGTGCAGATTCCCGAGTCCCGATTGAGATCGTCTTCGATCAGGGATTCGGAGATCTCTTTGTCACGCGCATTGCAGGAAATGTCGCCTCCAGTGAGAACATCGGCAGCCTTGAATTCGGAACTCAAATTCTTGGCGCAAAGGTGCTGTATGTGCTCGGCCACACCGAATGTGGTGCAGTCAACGCCACGATGAAAGGCACCGAGGTTCCCGGACAGATCAGTGGCCTTTTTCAGCACATTCGGCCAGCCGTCAAGGCGGCGAAGGGTGATCTGAACAAAGCTATCCTGGAGAACGTCCGCAATCAGGCAATCCTGCTGGCTGAGGCGTCGCCAGTGATTGCCAAAATGGTCCAGCGGAAGGAACTGATCGTCGTCGGCGGCATCTACGATCTGGCAACGGGAGCAGTGACACCTGTCGATGTGGGCGTTCGCTGAAATCGGCTGCATCCAGGAGGCTGTTGACGTCGGGGCAATCTGCTGACTCCTGTTCGCGGCTCAGTTCATCTGATTCATCACGAACTTAAAGAAACTGATCGGACCTTGCCGTTTGTGCGATTGCGAGAACCGCCGGATGCTTAATCTTTCGCTCGGCGGAGATCGCGAAGAAATGTTCGCGGACGCCCTGCATTTCGCCGACGAGTTCCACTTCATACTGTCGATTGATCTCATCCTGAATCGCGAGGCTGCCTGGGAAGAGCCCCTCACCTGTTTGTCCGAAGGCCTTCAGCAAGGCAGTGTCGTCGAATTCGCCGCGAATCAAAGGATGAAGATCCTTACTTTCCAGCCATGAATCGATCGACCGTCGAAGTGCTGCACTGCGACCGGGCAGTAAGACAGGAGCCCCGTTCAGTGATTCTGGAAAGCCTGTTCGATAACGACGAGCCAGTTGCTTTGTCGCGAAAAGTCCCACGGCCGATTCGCCAAGCGGATGATTGTAAGCTCGTACTTTGAACGCTGCTGTGACAGGCGTGTCGGACAGGACGATATCAACATTGTGAAGGATCAGGTCGCTCAACAGATTCTCAAGCGTATTCTCTAAACAAACCAGCCTCAGATCGTCCGATAGTCGCAGCGCAGGTTCCAGAAGCCGACGGGCCATCAGTTTGGGCATAACATCCACAATGCCGACAACAAACCGCACGGGTTTCCCGACAGGATGTCCTTTGAGCGTATCGACCATTTCGCGTCCCAGCGAAAAGATCTCGTCTGCGTATCGAAACACGGTCTTGCCTGTTTCGGTCAACTCCAAAGTTCGGCCGGACTTTTGAAACAGCTTCTGCCCGAGCGATTCTTCAAGGCATCGCAATTGTGTGCTGATCGCTGGCTGCCCAATATGCAATTTCTGCGCGGCCCGCAGAATCGTGCCTTCCCGGGCAACCATCCAGAAATACAAAAGGTGGTGATAATTGAGCCAATCCATATGCCAACGATACTTCAATTTAATCAATGATTCAACAACCCACTTTGAATTAGCCAATTCTCCTGAACGGTGCAGACTTTGGTCGATGGAACTGAGTAGACCCTTGCTTGATAGCAGTTTCACACCGGAGAGTGCAGCATGGAAGTCTCAGATCAATTGAAGCCTCGATTGCAAATGTTGCAGACGGTGGTGCTCGATCCATCGCCCGTGTTCTGGATTTGCAAAGAGACCAAACAACCCTTTTCTCATCTACCGATTCACTCGATACGGGGTGATATCCAGATGCGGTTTGTCGCCGCTGACCATTTCGGCGATCAGTTTACCGGTGCCGGTGCCCATGGAAATCCCCAGCATGCTGTGGCCGGCGGCCAGCCAGACGTTGCTGAAGCGCGGAGAGCGGTCGATGAAGGGAATTCCGTCCGCTGTCATCGGCCGCCAGCCACACCATTCTTCTTCGACCGGTTCGGCCGTGGGTTCGTGCAGGTACTGAGCGGCTCCGGATCGCAGGTAGTTCAGGCGGTGCCGATTCAGCGTCGAATCGTAACCCGTGAATTCCATGGTGCTGCCAACTCGATAACCCGTCTCGAACGGTGTGATTGCCACATGGCATTCTTCCAGAATCATCGGATACTTCGGGCAGATTTTTGGGCGAGCCATTGTGATCGAATAGCCTTTGCCAGGCTGAATCGGCAGTTTGCAGCCCAACGCTTCGTTGAGCAGCGGCGTCCAGGCGCCCGTCGCAACGACAAACTCATCGGCCGCAATCGCATCGCCGTTTGTCATCACTGCTGACGCTCGATTGCCGGCTCCGGCGAAGCCTCTCATCGCGGTCTGCTCAATCACGGTCACACCGTGCTGAGTAATGATGCGGCGGACCTCGCTCATCAATTTGCTTGGACGCAGATGGGCATCACATCGATAATGCCATGCGCCTGCCAGGCCGGGCTTCAGAGCCGGCTCGAGTTCCGTCAGTGCGTTTCCGGCCAGCGGTTCAGCACCCATGTTAAAGTGCTGCTTCAGCCAGGTATCAACCGCTGCGTACTCATCGAACTCATGCTGATCGCGGAAGACAAACAGCAACCCATCCGTCTTCCATTCCACCTGCATGTTCTGGTGTTCAAAAACTTCGCGATACAACGAAGCAGACGACTGCAGCAGCGGATGACAGGCCTGACCGGCTTCCAGCATGTCCTTTGCGTTGCAGCGCATAGCAAACTTCAGCAGCCACGGGGCAAGACTCAGCAGCTTTCGCGGTTCAATGCGAAGAGCGGTCTGACGGCTGAGCATTCCCTTAACAGCCTTCGATAACTGTCCGGGACGCGCCAGGGGAATCACATGACTGGGACTCACATAGCCACAATTTCCGTGGGAGGCTGCTTTTCCAAACAGTCCCTGCTCAATCAATGTGACCTTACGACCCGTCTGCGCCAGATACCATGCCGCAAATCCGCCAATGATGCCGCCACCAATTATGATTGTGTGCTTTTGTGATGTCATGTTCGAATCCCCGCCCGAAACGGGTCTGTTGGTTGAAGGATCAGAGTGGATTCGCCTGTCACCCAGGCCGAACCGGTAATGATGGGAACGATGACAGGATCTGAGCCTGTCGGGACGGTGGCTTCATCGGGTTGCCAGCTGCCTTCGAAGACACTGCCGACGATACTTTCCTGACGCCAGATTGCACCCGCCGCCAGTTTGCCGTCAGCCGCCAGACACGCCAGCTTGGCGCTGGTTCCGGTTCCGCACGGTGACCGATCATAGGCACCTCCAGGACACATGACAAAATTTCGGCTGTCTGCTGCGAGGGAAGACGGTGGTCCGAACAGTTCGATGTGATCGATCAGCCCGCCATGGGCTCCTGTAATGCCGTCTCGTTCCAGAGCGGCTCGGATCTGCAGCGTAAATTCAGACAATGCCTTCCATCGTTCCAGGCTGAGCTCCTGCCCATGATCGCTGACAAGGAAAAACCAGTTGCCGCCCCAGGCGATGTCTCCTGTGACAACACCGTACCCCGGGATCTCCACAGGAACGGCTTTCCGATGCCGCCAGGAAGGCACGTTGCGAACCGAGGCCCGGCAGTCGTCCAGCAAAGTGGTCGTTACAATTCCCACTGGCGTTTCAATGCGATGCGATCCGGGGCCCAGCGACTTCATCCAGCTCAGAGTCACAGCCAGGCCGATCGTACCGTGGCCACACATATTCAGATAGCCGGTGTTGTTGAAGAAGATGATGCCGGCCGCGCACGCTGGATCCGTCGGTTGGCATAGCAGCCCGCCGACAAGAACGTCCGAGCCGCGAGGTTCGTTGATCACAGCCGAACGAATGTCGTCAAAACGGTCACGAAAGATGGCCAGTCGTTGCGACAATGGGCCGCGCCCCAGATCCGGGCCACCCTCGACAATGATGCGAGTCGGTTCGCCGCCGGTGTGGGAGTCGATCACTCTGATGGTCTGCACGGTTGTCGTCTGCAAAAGAATCTCGGGGGAGGCAGGAGGTTCGAAAAGGCTTTTGACCGATCCCGCCCGGACTGCCCATTCAGGCTGCGGCAACGTACAGATCTTTGTGTTTTGCCCAGGCAATGGCTGATCACACTTGCGTCGGCATTGTGTGACTGAACCTCGTCAGCGTCGAGCGAATGGGCTCAGGATTCAGCAGATTGCAGCAATCGGAACCGTCGCCGCGAGCAAAAACGAGCAGGCCGGCAACAGCGATTTCATCACAAAACTGTCTCGACCGGTCCGCCGTGCGAGGGTCTCTTAACAATCGGCCGCCCCGAATTTTTCCTGGCCTTTGATGTTAAAGTGAGGTGTTAGTGCGAAGAAAGATATTGCCACAAATTTAGAGAATGCGCACAATCTTAATACAGAATTCACAAATAGTGCTCTGAACCGCTTGCCCTGATCACACGGGCTGGCCTCCCATTCTCTCGTGGTGATGTGGAGATACGCTCGTGTTCGACCTGATGCTCAGCCTGTGCGGGATGATCATTCTCTGTCTGACAGCAGCGGTTGCCGGAGCCCATCTTCAGAAGCGGGCCGACTGGAAAATGGTGCTGCTGGCTCAGATCGCCGTCACCGGTCTGATGGTCGCATACATGTTGTGGATCTGGGATCGTCCGCTACTGATCGAGGTGCTGCCGTTTTCCAGTGCGATTGTTCTTGGCAACTGGCTTCCCGTTGTGGGAGCCTTCTTTGCAGGGATCTGCATCTGCACGGAAAAGATCATGTGGGTTCGCCGAATGCTGCTCGGTACAACCCTTGGCTGTCTCTGCTGCTATTCGCTTGTCAGCCCGCTTCTCGGTCAGGCTCCGGAATTTGAAACCCGAGAAGTCAGCAGAAGTTTGCTCCGGTCTCAGACAACACCGCAAACCTGTTCCGCGGCCTGTGCTGCGGGATTGCTGAGACTGCACGGCATTCCGGCGACGGAGGAAGAACTGGCCCGCCTTTGTCTGACTCGACAGGGAACTCACTGGCTGGGCATATTTCGTGGCCTGAAGATCAAGACGGCGAACACGGAGTGGGACGTGGTCGTCGAAGAAGTTTCTCCAAAGGACCTGACGCGCGGCGAGAATCCGGCCGGAGTTTTGGCGCTGACGTTTTGCAAGCGGTCGCGTGAGCATTCGATTGAGTCAGGCTTTGACAGCGAGGTTGGGCATACCGTGGTCAGTCTGGGAACATCCGCGTGGGGAACTCTGGACGTTTTTGATCCGTCCCCGGACTATGGCTTTGAATCGTGGAATGATCGCATTCTCGCCGACGTTGAGACCGGTATCCTGCTGCGTCTGGTGTCCCGCAACGGAAAACCGTCGCCACTGCAGGGCGTGGATACTCATCGGCCGTCGACATGGAACGACCGCCTGGCCAGTCGCTGAAAAATCCCACCGTGCAAAGCGGGCAGGTGATCTTATCGCGGATCTCGTTTTTCCGCGGCGAAGGCATTCCTCATACAAGCCTCGGAACGCTCGGCAGATTCCCCGGATCGTGTTTATTCGCATGGCGAAATTTACGCGAGCCGCATTCGCAAAATCTTCCGTGCTGGTCTTCAGTGCGAAGAACGATAAGCTGCTTTGCACATCCGCGTGTTGATACGCCCGGTCACTGCGATTCGCCCAACAGAATTCTCCCCTCCGCGTGGCAGCTTTTTTATGACACGTTCTTCTGACAGCTCACTGACACGGCCCGAACGGCCGCTGGATTTCACTCCTGCAGACCCGGTTCGTGACCATGGTTGTCTGCCCGACTGGCAGACCGGCGATCTTCCCGAACCCTTGCCATTCACGGCGGGCAACATCTTTCGCACCATCGGACCAGGCGCCATTCTGCTGGCTGGGTCCATTGGCGGCGGGGAATGGATCGTCGGTCCGCTGACGGCCGTCCGTTATGGAACCGGGATTTTGTGGGTTGCGACCGTCGGCATTTTTCTGCAAATGATTTTCAATCTGGAAGCCATTCGATACACACTGTATTCCGGTGAACCGGTTCTCACCGGCATTATGCGACTGAGTCCCGGGTCAAGATTCTGGGGCCTGTTTTACATCACCGCCGGAATCGTCCAGTTGGCCACACCGGCCATGGCACTCAGTTGCGCGGGTATACTTTTCACAGCCTGGTCCAACGATTTGCCGGACGCAAAAGGCGGCGACCGACTGTCACTGATGTGGATTTCCTATGGAGTCCTCGCGCTGTCAGTCATCCTGCTGCTGTCCGGGAAATCGATTGAGCGCATGTTGGAAAAGCTATCGTGGGCGATGGTCATTTTTATCTTCTCGTTCCTGATCGTCGCCAATTTGCTGTTCGTTCCAGCAGAAACATGGTGGGCCACTGCCAAAGGATTTGTGACGCCAGGAAAATTGCCGCCCAATATGGACCTGATTCTGCTCGGAGTCTTCGCTGCCACTGCGGGCTCGGGCGGTCTGGGGAATCTTGCGATCTCCAACTGGAGCCGCGACAAAGGGCTCGGAATGGGCAAATGGATGGGATCGATTGGCGGTGTACTTGCGGAAGGCCACACCGAAGTGGTTGCCGTAGGCCGAGTTTTTCTGCCGACCGCCGACAACCTGCGGCGGTGGGCGATCTGGTGGAAATACACGCTCCTGGATCAAACAGTTCTGTGGGCCATGGGCTGCGTCCTTGGTATGTTTCTGAATGTGAATCTGGCTGTTGCCATCGTTCCCGGGGATAACATTCCGGCCGACAACGCAGCCGGCGCTTTCCAGGCGCGTTACATGGCCGAACAACTTTGGCACGGCTTCTGGGCTCTGGCTTTGATCAATGGGTTTTGGATTCTGTTTTCGACTCAGCTGGGCAACACGGACTGTCTGACGCGGGTCGTGTTTGATTCCTTGTGGGCAGGCTGGCCCCGACTTCGCCGCTTTGCCAGCAGCCGGATTTATGCCGGGCTGCTGTCGATCTTCACAACATGGGGCATTATCGCATTGGCGATCGGTGACAGCGCTCTTAGCCTGTTCAAGATTCTGGGACTGCTGGCCAGTCCGATTCTGGCGATCGGCGCGTTTCAGATTCTCCGCGTGAACACTCGATTTCTACCGCAGGAAATAAGACCGCCGGCGTGGCGATGTGTCTGCCTCGCGTTGTGCGGTCTGATCTATGGCGTTTTGGCTGTCGTTTCAATCAGAGCCCAGCTAATGTCGATGTTGGGGAGGTAGGGGTCAGTCGTCAGTTGGCAGGGCAGGGCGGCGAGAAAGGCGTTTGTCTTCCAATGGTCATTGGACATTAGTCCTTGGTCATTCATTCAAGTGCGTTCCCCGAGACTCATTCCAAACCAGCGTCTCAGGATAAACTCGCCCAGCATCGTGACACACGCAAAGCCGACGGTGCCCAGCACTGTGGAAGTCAGGACGGTTGCATACAGTTCCGAGAGATCCAGGGAAGCCGATTTTCGCTGGATCATTGCGCCCAAACCGGGCTGGCCGGAACCGACAAAGAACTCGCCGACGATGGCCCCTACAATCGCCGAGCCGCAGGCAATCCGAATCCCTGACAGTAGAAACGGCAATGACGAAGGGACTCGCAGCTTGATCAGTGTCTGCCATCGAGTCGCCCCGTTCAGGCGAAAGAGATCCAGCAGGTTGGAGTCAATCTGCAGCAGGCCCGTGGTCGTGTTCGTGATGATCGGGAACAGACTGATCAGTGACGAAACCAGCGCGATGCTCAGGAAGCCTCGCCCGAAAGAAACGATCACAATCGGGGCGATCGCGATAATCGGAATCGTCTGAAGCAGGACGGCATACGGATACAGAGCTCGCCGAATCACGGCCGACTGCGAAAAAAGAAACGCCAAAAATGTCCCGACAACGATACTCATCGAAAGCCCCGTCAGAGCTGCCAGCGAAGTCCGCAGAGTGGCTGCGAAAAGATCGTCGCGGATCTTCCATGCCGATGATGCGACGGAGCCGGTCGGGAACGACTTAAATCGCTCGACAAGCGCCGGCGGCCATTTGTCCGCGTCGAGCCGCGAGAGGACAGGGCTGGGCAACAGGATCGGGTGAATCTTTCCGACAATCACCACCAGCTGCCAGATCGCAACAGCAAGGCAAAGCACCAGCACGGGGGCCAGTAAAGTTCGAAAGGTTGAGGCCAGGAGAGGCGTATGGCGTTTATGAATCATGCGGGGGTGGCACCAACATGCTCTGACAGGCGAAACAGAGAAGCACTGACATTCTTGACGCAGGCATAGAATTCCGCCGACTCACGATAGGCGTTGCCGCGAGCCTGCGACGTCTGCACTCGGATGTCGGCCTGAATCTGTGACGGTGTCCCACTCAGGACGATGACTCGGTCACTTAAAAAAACGGCTTCATGAAGATTGTGAGTCACCAGAATTGTGGTCAGCTGGCGATCTTCATGCAGTCGGCGAACATCTTCCTGCAGTCGAAGTCGCAGCAGATCGTCGACCGCCGCAAACGGTTCATCCAGCAGCAGCACATCCGGTTTTGTGGCCAGCGCACGAGCCAGAGAAAGTCGCATCTGCATCCCGCCCGAAAGTTCGGCCGGCCGTTTAACAGCATCGGCGGCAGTGAGTCCCACCTGGTTCAGCAGCTCCAGACGCTCGGTGGAAGTGAGAGGCCGCTCGTTGCGAAACCGGCCCAGTTCGAGTGGCAGCTGAAGATTCGCATCGGCAGTCCGCCACGGAAGCAGCGTGGGATGCTGGAAAACAAACCCGATACTGTTCCGCTGTCCGGCGGCATTGTCGGCTCTTGTTAATGTGCCCTCAGTCGGTTCCAGCAAACCGGCCAGCAGTCGGAGCAGTGTTGACTTTCCACAGCCCGAGGGGCCGACGAGCGACAGAAATTCTCCCCGATGGACGGTCAGAGACAGGTTTTCGAGAATCGAATGTCCGGCTCCCGGAAAACGAATGCTCAGGCTACGCATCGAAAATGCGGCGGCATTGAATCCAGAATAAGTTGCAGATGGGCGGGAAGGTACGGTGGACATCAGTGTCCGGCTCCTGGACGGCAAACAAAAGGCACGACCAACGGCCCTTCGTGAGCCATCGTAGTCCTCTTGCCGCACGAAACAACCGCCAGAGGTGCCGTTATTTCGACCGGCAGAAATCAACCGAACGATCTGATACCATGCTCGGCAGAAAACGAAATCAGTCCATCGGATTTCCCAGGTCATTGTCCCGAGTTGCCATTCCGGCGTGTTGATTTAGTCACAACCTGAGCCGCGAGGCGCTAACCGCGGGTGTTTTCCTTGGTTTTTCAGACACGCACCCGCTCACGAGATCAACACCCCCATTCGCCATCGAGTCCCCTCATTTGAACGAAACCGCTTTCCGAAATCTCGTCAGCAACAGGACGACAGGGCCCCTTGCGTCGGTGGCACGCGCGGGCCTCGCGACGCTGTCGGTCGGGTATCGCGGCGTGATAGGCATCCGCAACGCCCTGTTTGATCTGGGATGGCGAAAGCCACAGCGCGCCAGCGTGCCGGTCATCAGTGTGGGCAATGTCACCACCGGGGGCACCGGCAAAACACCGATCGTGGCATTGATCGTTCAAATGCTTCAGCAACGCGGATTTCAGCCGGCGATTATCAGTCGAGGATACGGATCTGTTGATGGCCAGCCGAACGACGAAAAACGAGTTCTTGAACGTCTCTGCCCGACCGTTCCTCACGAACAGAATCGATCGCGACACATCGCCGCAGAAAAGGTGACTCAGTTGAAGACGATTGATGTGATCGTCATGGACGACGGATTTCAGCACCGTCAGTTTCATCGTAACCTCGATCTTGTTCTCATCGATGCGACCAGTCCGTTCGGATACGACTGGCTTCTGCCCCGCGGTTTTTTAAGAGAACCGCTGTTGTCACTGAAGCGAGCCGATGCGATTCTGATCACGCGGTCGGATATGGTCTCGGAAAAGCGGCTGGCCGAAATTATCGACACTGTGCGACGAGTGGCTTCATGTCCTCACGAACGGATCTGTCGAATCGACTTCCGAGCCACCGAGCTGATCAATCGAGCCGGGCAGCGCTGGCCGCTCAGCCATTACAGCGAAACGCCAGTCATGCTGGTCAGTGGCATCGGGAATCCGGACGCTTTTGAAGACACCTGCCGGCGCTGCGGCCTGAAGATCGTCGGAACTCACTGGTTCCCCGATCATCATCACTACCTTCCGGAAGATCTTGAGTCGATCGAAGGCCGTCGCAAAAAACTGGGCGGCGCTAAGGTCATCACAACGCTCAAGGATCTCGTCAAGCTGCCGGATGAGTCGGAATTTCTGGCTCTGGAAATTGCCGCGAATTTTCCGGAGTCTGATCAGGCTGCGGCATTTGCGGAACTGCTGACGAACTGCGTTTCAGCAGCACACGGCGCGAGTGGCCACTAAAACTGGTTGTCGCTTAATGGGTCCTGAACGCGGATCGCCGTTGCCGGTTTGGTCCCCGCAGGTGATAAGAGCTGAGCATACACGTTTAGATCAATGTCCTGAGAAAGAAAACGGGCTGACCCATCGCAGAACACCATATTCACGCCACCCGGATGGTTGGAGTTGGGGAACGGGCGAGCTCCTTCAGGTCCTGTCCTTGCTCCATTGATGACGCCGTAGGAATGCCGGGCATCGAGCGGCGCGGACAGATAATATGTCTGAGCGGAATAGCCAGTACCTGCGTAATTGACGGGAAACACGAAGGCGACAAATCGTGGATCCGGGTCTCCCCAATGCTGACTCCCTGCCGCATTGATGTTTTCCGTGAGCATCAGCGTGTTCCCAGTGCCATCATGGATTGTTGTGTACAGATGGCTGCGGTTGGGTGCCCGATCGGGTTTCGGTGCTCCCTGACGATTTAATGTTTCCGGCCAGAAGAGACCCGATCGATGGTTGATCTGAATATCGCTCAGATCCGGTTTACTGGAGACGGCACTGCGTCCATTTTTGTCCCAGTCAAACAGCAGCTTGTTATCCGCCTGCTGCCTGGCCGCTCCCCAGCCGGAGGCTGTAGTCAGGGACAGACTGATGCTGGCATAACCACCATTGACAACATAGGTCAATGCCCCTGAGACACCTGCCGCTGTCGGATCATCGGGGCACGTCAGAACGGCCATGTTGAAGTTACGGATGATGCTGAGGTTGGATTGCCCGTTGATGGCAACGGTCGAATCGTGCTTGCGATCCTTCTGCCATCGATCGGCAAGATCCACGCGATCGATATGTGGAAGAATGTCGACGACCCAGTTCTTCAGCTGAGCCGGGTTAGCGTTGTTGACCCATTGATTCGTGGAATCACTGATATAGTCGCCCCATGTTCCATAGGCAGGAAACTGAGATTTGGACGACTGACTGCTGAAGTTGATGAGTCCGATGCCGAGGTTTCGGGAGTGATTGAGACACTGAACGCGGCGGGCCGTTTGCCGAGCGGACATTACTGCCGGGAGAATGAGCGACATCAGAACCGAGATAATGGAAATCACCACCAGAAGCTCGAGAAGCGTGAAGCCCCTGCGAAACTGCAGTGCCGATTGTTCAACGGTACGAACTGATCTTCGCAGTGACATACGGCAAGCTCCCGAACGAACTTTCCACGGTTACACAAAACAAGGCCGATCGAAAGCCTGATTCCTCTCCACGTGGAAGAGTTGGAGGCAGGCTGCTAATAAGGAGTCTTCAGATCAGGCAGCAGTGCTTTCAGATAGTTTTACACCCGGGTGTGATAGTAAACCGGCCGTACGTAAACTTAAACCCCAGGATGGGGAGATGGCTACGTTTTCGATGGGTTTATTCCGCAACGTGGCCAGAGGGGCTGATGCTTTAATCGTTCTCACAACCCGACGCGTGCGTTTTGAAGCTGCCTATTTTTGCATAATCCCAACCCGAAACTTCAGTGAGGGATTGAGTTTCTGCGTTTCGCGGTGAGTGTTCGCAAATCCCTCGCTGACGCGTCGGGTTGGGATGACCATCTGACCAAAATTACTCAAATCAACAACCTGTGCAGGCCGTTCTCCACGCAGGCTTCGCAACGCGAAGTTCGTGTCAGCAGTGCCTTTTTTGTTCCCGGACACTGTTCCCGGCCGCAAACAGACCAATAATCCACGGGAGGCCTGAACGACGGGCCTCGGAAGCCATTCACCAGGAACGAATTGACCATGTCCAGCAGCCGAATTTATCCAGCCACACTCTCCGAACTTCGAGCCAGCGGCTGGCAATCGAAGACCGTGAAGGAAGAGATCCGCCAGAACTTTCAGAAGTTGCTGGCTTCTGGGGCCGACCTTTTCCCCGGCATCCTCGGTTATGAAAACACGGTCATCCCCGAAATTAGTCTGGCACTCCTGGCCGGTCATGACATCCTGTTTCTGGGTGAAAAAGGGCAGGGCAAGAGCCGCATAATGAGAGCTCTGCCGCGTTTTCTGGATGAAGCTATTCCCTATCTGGATCTGCCCGGCTGTCCGGTTCACGAAGATCCTTACAAGCCGATCACGTCTCAGGGAAAGCGATACGTCGCGGACACCCCTGCCGATCAGATCGCGATTCGCTGGTGGCCGCGCGACGAACGTTACGCAGAACGACTTGCGCCCGGCACAAAGTTCGCCGACATCGTTGGCGAAATCGATCCGGCGAAACTGGCGGGCGGGACCAGCATGGCGACTGAGGAAGCTCTTCACTTCGGGCTGATCCCTCGAATGCACCGAGGCCTGTTTGCGATGAATGAATTGCCCGAGCTGGATGAACTCGTGCAGGTCGGTTTGTTCAATATTCTGGAAGAACGCGATGTGCAGATCCGCGGCTACCCCGTGCAGTTTGATCTGGACGTGATGATTCTGTTCTCCGCAAATCCGGCCACCTACAACCGCAGTGGCAAAGTGATTCCGCAGTTGAAGGATCGCATCGGAAGTCTGATTCATACGCATTATCCGGCCGAACGAGATGCGGGCATTCAGATTATGGAGCAGGAATGCGATGTGCCACTGGATGGCGAGTTCCCGGTCGTCGTTCCGTTCTTTATGAAACAGATCATTGAGGAGACCAGTCGCGCGGCACGGAAGAGTCGCTACATCGATCAGAGCTCCGGCGTCAGTGCGCGTTTCAGTATTGCCAACTATCAGACGATGATCGCCAGTGCTCGCCGTCGTGGAGCGGTGCTGGGTGAAAAGCCTGCGGTGCCGCGAATCAGCGATCTCGGCCATCTGTATTCGTCGTCACTTGGAAAGCTGGAAGTGGATTTGATGAGCAGCCATCAGATGAGCGAACGTCAGGTGCTCGACGCGGTGATTGCGGAAGCCATCAAGACAGTGTTTGGTGAGTATGTGGAACAGCACGGCCTGGAAGCGATTTCGCAGATCTTTGCAAAAGGTGTGAAGATCGAAGTGGGCGATATGCTGCCCAGTGACAACTACGAAAAACTGCTGAAGCGTGTGCCGCCGATCTGGGATAAAGCGTTTGAGATCAATGCCAGCGAAAGCGCGGCCGTTCGTGCATCGTGCGTGGAATTCGTACTGGCTGGACTCTACGCAACCGAACAGATAAGTCGAGCACAGCGATACGGCGTTGTAACCTACGAAATCGGTTAGCAGGCGCGGGCAGCAGCGGTCACGAGTCGATAGAGGACGCATGAAGACAATCAACACGACATGGCAGCGACAGGCTTTGCTGCTGCTGACATGTCTGTTGATCGTCAAGATCGTCGTGGCGGTCCTTCTGAGTTACCGCGATTACTTCCCGCCGAATTTTGACTCCGGTTTTTTGCTGGACCGAAACGGCTACTTCTTCGGCCGCTATCAATGGGCGTTCTATTCCCACATTACCTCCGGACCGTTGTCGCTGGTTCTGGGGTTGATTCTGCTCAGCGAGAAAGCCCGTCGACACTTTCCGAAGTGGCATCGAGTTTTCGGACGCGTGCAAACAATCAACGTGCTGTTTCTCGTGACCCCGAGCGATCTCTGGATGGCGCGGCATGCAGAAACCGGCCAGGTCGCGGGTCTCGGATTTGGAACGCTTGCCATGCTGACGGCGTTGTGCGTTGCCTTCGGATGGCGAGCCGCCATGCAGCGACGTTTTCAGTCGCATCAACGCTGGATGGAACGCTGTTTCGCGCTGCTGTGTTCGGCGGTGGTCCTCCGCATCATCGGAGGAGCTGCGACTCTGGCGAACGTCGACTTGCCGTGGCTTTATCCAGTCTCCGCATGGGCCAGTTGGCTGCTGCCGCTGATTGGGTATGAGATCTTTTGCCTGATTTATCGCAGCGCAATCGCACCGAAGCGTTGACCGTATACCAGCTCGGTTTCGCAAGAGCGAACGCTGTCACCGCACTTCGCAGTGTTCGCTCGCGGCTTGCCGTTAAACGAAAATCTGATCATCGTCCTTCTGCGTCTGCGATTCCTTTAGTGAATTTCGTGGTTAAAAAAAGGACATGCTGAATCGCACTTCGAACCACGAAATACACGAAATACACGAAAAAGTCACAAAGCTGAAAAATGAGAGGGGCGCTACCGCAGAAGTAAAAACACGAAATCACAGCCCACTCGCTGGCGCTTCGAGCTTGTCTGTTTCATACGGACGGAGCGAACAACGACGATGGTCCACAACGCATTAACGCGAAGCTCTCAGAACTCTCCGAGTGTTTCGTTGCCGTTTATCGAAATGAGTGCGCGGCGTGTTTCGGATGCGAGGTCGGCAGAAAGAAATCGTACGCTGCCGTCTGCTAATGCCGCCTGGATGCCACCCGTGTGCGCCAGCTTGTCGTCTTTGTTCAGGCTCAGAAACATCTGTTCGTCAGCATCCTGCGGCGACATCCACGGGACAGAGTTCTTCTGAGCGACCTCCATCACCATCAGTGTGTTTGAAGTGCCGTCGGTCAGTTCTGAAATTGAACGGCCGCGGGTCGGATGAAAACACAGGGACTCTCCGACAAGACACAGATAGGTTGTGTGGTGCTCCGTCAGATCTGCACTGGGACATCGATAGACCGTCGGCACCTTTTTGAAGGCTTCCGCATTGGATGGGTGCTGCCAGGATTTTGACAGATCAATCCTGGAATAAAGTTCCTGCTGTTCGAGGTACGGCAGAATCAGCGTCCTCCAGCTGTGAAGGCGATTCCCATTTTCATCGACGGTATAAGCAGGCGGGAAAGATTCGTAGTCGTCATGGTAGTTGTAAAGGGCCAGCCCGATCTGCTTGAGGTTGTTCTTGCACTGAGTGCGGCGGGCCGCCTCGCGAGTTCCACTCCGGAATACCGGCGGGAGCAGGCTGATGATCAGAATCACAATTCCGAGCAGACCTAAGACCTTTAAAAGAGGCTTCAGCAAACTTCGAGCAGGCTGTGGCAATTCCGTAAACAGGGCTGGAGTGGAGTAAGGGTTCTCGGACATCGGTCGGCCTTTGCAAGAAAAAACAGTAGGTCCACTCTGCCGGAGTGGACTTCGCGACTTGTCGCGACCGGAGTGCATGCGGTGATCACGAAGTCGGCCATTTTTTGGGGAAGTACGTGGCGACGTAAGATCCACGGCCGTCCCTTTGGTTCGCCTTGCGGCGAAAGTCCTGCTCGGCAGGCAGGACCTACCAAAATCGCTGCCCGGCAGCACCTGCTTCAATGATCAACCGAGAGTAAAATTTAGTCTACAAAATGGAACTCGTTCAGCCCGAGCAGTGCCTGGAGATAATCCTTCCAGCGAGCGTCGCGGTCGGATTCGGTCGCTTCGGCGCCGGACGCAACGAACTGTTTCGCAAGGCTGATTTCCTGGCAGGTCGGCTCACGCGCAAACAGCAGGCGGTAACATTCGGCGAGTTTCTGATCATCGTCAGGTAGCGATTTCAGGCGTACGTACAATGCCGCGGACTGCTGCTCCATCCAGGCGGAGTTGAGCACGAACAACTGCTGCAGTGGAGTTGTCGTTGGTTCGCGACGAGGACTGTGCGAACTGGCTTCCGGAAAGTCGTGCATCCGCAACACGGGATTCAGTTCTTCTCGTTCCACCTTCACATAAATCGTGCGCCGAACGTTGTTAAGATCGTCAATGGGCTGAGAAGGGCCACCCATGCTCAGATCCAATTTTCCACAGACCGCCAGCGTTGCATCGCGCCACATTTCAATATCCAGGCGACGCCGGTTGGATCGCCACAGCAAATGGTTGGCAGGATCAATCGCATTCGCGTCCGTTCGGAAGTCGGCCGACTGCCGGTAGGTTGCAGATAACAGAATCTCACGATGCAGCCACTTCAGATCCCAGCCGTGGTTCACAAATTCGGCCGCCAGATATTCGAGCAGTTCCGGATGAGTCGGTCGGTCGCCCTGGATTCCAAAGTCACTGGGAGTGTGGACCAGGCCTGCACTAAAATGCTGATCCCAGATGCGATTGACGATGACACGAGCCGTCAGTCCCTGCGATTGAGTCAGCAGAGCGTCCGCCAGTTCGGCGCGACCGCTGCCCCGCGTAAATCGGGATTCGCCTGATGGCTGAAACACGGTCAGATATCGTCGAGGCACGATCTCACCAGGATTCGAAGGATTACCGCGACGAAAAACGGGCAGGTCCCGAACTTCGCCTTCACGGAATTCCAATCGTGTCCGATCGGCTCCATCCGGCTGCACATACAGGCTGGCCTCACGAAGCACATGAGCCCACGGCAGATCGACTTTGGGATGTGCCGCACGGATTTCGGCAATCTGCTTTTCGACGGCGTCCGCTTCAGCAGACTTCTGTTCCTTCAGAGGTTTTAGTTTTGCCTCAAGGTCCTTGATCTGTTGTCTGGCCGCTTTCACGGCGCTGAGTTCCGGTTCAGGAAGCAGCGGGCGTTCATCCAACTGAGAACTCGCAAAGACTCCAGCGATCGCATAGTAGTCGGCCGTGGAGATCGGATCGAACTTGTGATCATGACAGCGCGCACAGGCCACGGTCAGACCCAGAAACGTGCGTGAGACGGCATCAATGCGTTCGTCCCACTCATCCGCAACAATCTGTTCAATTACCGATGGAGCAAGTTGCAGTTCCTTCCAGTACGTGGGACTCAGCCCGATAAATCCCAGCGCGGCCAGATCGGACGGTGCTGTGTCCGGAAGCAGATCGGCCGCCAGCTGCAGCTTCAGAAAACGATCATAAGGCATGTTCTGATTGAAGGCCTGCACCACCCAGTCGCGATAAATCCAGCCTCGATCCGTGGGGCTTTGCCAGTCCGGAGTGAAGTCCGTATACCGAGCCAGATCGAGCCAGACACGCGCCCATCGCTCACCAAAATGCGTTGACGCCAGTAGACGATCGACGACGCTTTCCACAGCGTCCGGTGATGTGTCGTTGACGAACGCATCCAGCTCTTCCGGAGTCGGCGGCAGCCCGATCACGTCAAACGACAGCCGTCGCAGCAGGGTGGATCGGTCTGCCTCGGGATTGGGGACCAGTTGCTGTTCCTTGAGTTTTGCCAGCACGAATGCGTCGACTGGACCACGGACCCAGTCACTAGGATCGGTCACCGGAACATTCACAGTGGTGATCGGCTGGAAAGACCAGAACTTTCGAGCGGACTCATAATCAATCGCATGCGCGGCCGAACGCGGAGCCACCTTGTATTCGGGCAACGCCGCCCCCTCGCGGACCCATCTTTCCAGAATTGCAATCTCATCGTCCGGTAGTTTTCCTTCCGGCGGCATCTGCAGATCAACGTCGGCATAACGAACCGTGTGTAACAGCAGGCTTGCGGCAGGGTCCTCTTTGGAAAACATCGAACCTCGCGTGCCACCGACTGCGATGCCTTCCACAGTTTCCAGAATCAGTCCGCCGTTTTCGCTGCCTGTGGCGCTGGAGTGGCATTCGTAACAACGCTTCGCCAGCAGAGGCCGGACCTGAGACTCAAAGAACTCCAGCTGCTCGGGTGTGGGCGCGACGGGCACGGTGGATTCGTCTGCCAAAGCAAACGGCATCATCTGCAGCACGACGAGCAACTGGGCCGACGCGCGAAAACACGACCAGGCAGGTAAAGGCAATCGCAACATAGGAGTCGTTGCTTTTTCAAAAGGCAGGGCAGACAGAATGCGGGCCTTTGAGAGTAACAGGAAGACTCCCAAATTGCGACGATTTTCGCTTCTCGTCGCTCTATCAGGCAAACGTCACAAACAACCGTCCGTCGGGCAGGGTGCTGATGGTGGCGGTCCGGGCAAAGTGATTGTCCAGAAGCCGCACGCGTAGAGAAGTGTTGTCATCGGACGAACTGCTGCCTGCGGCAACCGCGTAAGTCCCCGCGAGAACTCGCTGGACCATACCGCGATCGTTGCTCACGGGGCCTTCGTAATCCAGATACATCAGGCGATGATCGGGCAGGCGTTCAGCGGCGATGGGCTCATTCAGACACGGCTTCCGCAGCAGTCGCCATGTTCGCGCAGAGGTCGCTTCTTCCAGCAGAAGGTCCCAGTGCAGAAACGGACGATCGTGTTTCACAATTACGAATCGCGGAGGCATTGAAGTCTCGTTACGGCCCGTGTGGTTCAGACTCCGCCGGTCTCATCAAACGAATCGTTGATCGTGGAGCAATTGGTTTTGCGGCTGATGCGTTTCAGCAGACCCTTCAGCACTTTGCCGGGCCCGACTTCGTAGAAATCATCACAGCCTTCGCTGAGCATCAGGTTGATAGAATCTTCCCAGCGGACAGGATTCAGCACCTGACGAATCAGCAGCTGACGGATCTCTTCCGGATCCGTGTGAGTCTGCGCGTCTACGTTGGAGACGACAGGAATCTCCGGTGTGCGGATTTCGATTTCGGCAAGGACTTCGGCCAAAGCTTCATCAGCCGGACGCATGATCTCCGTGTGGAACGCACCGGCCACAGCCAGCGGAATAGCACGACCACCGGCTGCGACAGCCAGTTCGGCCGCTCGTTCACAGGCTGCGTTTTCACCGCTGACAACCAGGTTGCCGGGACACAGGAAGTTGGCAATCTGAATTGGTCCGTGAGCAGATGCTTCCTTGCAGATCTGTTCGACCTGAGGTCGTTCCATCAGCAGGATACTTACCATGCCGGACGGTGTGGCATCCGCAGCGGCCTGCATGGCTTCGCCGCGTCGCTTCACGACTCGTAACCCATCCTCAAATGAGATGGCGCCAGCGAACACGAGTGCCGTGTATTCGCCCAGGCTGAGCCCAGCTGCCATTTCACAGGCGAGGACGATTTCCGGCGAGTCGGCTCGCAGTTTTTCGAGGGCTGCCAGGCTGGTAACGAACAGCGCAGGCTGGCTGATCACAGTAGAGTCCAGTTCTGCGGCAGGGCCTTCGAAGCACAGTTTTGCCAGGTCAAATCCCATGATGTCTGCGGCGCGATCATAAAGTTCGCGAGCCTTGGGATACTGAGCCGCCAGTTTGCGGCCCATTCCGACATGCTGAGCGCCCTGACCGGGGAAGAATAATGCGATTTTGGACATGAGAACTCCTTAAGACTTCCGGGTGTTTCCACAGTCGCTGGCTATCGGCAGACGTCATCCGCTGCACGGCAACCGCGGAGCCTTTTTTGACTGCCGTGACAAGGAAGATGTCACCCTGAAACTCTGGACTCCAGGACTTCCGTCGACAAAGAGAATTCAGACCGGAGACAGTTGGCTACACAGGCAGGTTCTGTTGAGCCAGCAGATCGGTAATCCGTGAATTGATATGGTGCTTGTCGATTTCCGTCGCCATCTTCAAGGCGTTGCGGATGGATCGATGATCGCTGGATCCATGACAGATGATGCACACACCATCGATTCCCAGCAGAGGTGCTCCGCCGGATTCCTGATAGTGGAACTGATCAGTGAGCTTAGCGAGTGTCTGCTTTGCCAGGTCACGTTCTGTCGAAAGTGCCTTCATCATGGCACCACCAACCGTCTTCAGGATAAATTCGGCCATGCCTTCGCTGACTTTCAGCACGACATTGCCCACAAATCCTTCGCACACAATGACGTCTGCTTCGCCGTGATACAGGCCCCGACCTTCGACATTGCCGACGTACGAACCGTGCAGCTTGGAGTTAGCCAGCATCGTGTGTGTATCGCGATAGAGGTCAGTGCCTTTGCCTTCTTCGCTGCCGATGTTCATCAGGCCGATGCGTGGCGATTCGATGCCCAGCATTTCCTTGGCCCAGACGGAGCCCATGAGTCCATACTGGACCAGATGTTCGGGGCGAGCTGCGGGGTTGGCACCGACGTCGATCAGGATGCAGGAGCCTGTGATCGTCGGGAGGCGCACTGCAATTCCCGGACGTTTGACGCCCTTGAGGAACAGGCGAGTTCGCAGTCCAGCGGCGACAACGGCTCCCGTGTGTCCAGCGCTGACGACAGCATCCGCATCACCTGCTGCCATAGCCTGCCAGCAGCGGACGATGGAGCAATTTGGTTTTTCGCGCAGCGCAACGGTCGGCTTCTCTTCCATTCCCACGAAACCTTCGGATTCAACGATCCGGATTTTAGCGGGCAGAGAGCCGACTTTGGCGATTTCTTCTTCCAGTCGCGAGCGATCGCCGACCAGCAGGACTTCCAGATCCGGGATTCGCTCAACGGCTTCAAAAGCACCGACGATGTTCGGGCCGGGAGCAAAATCTCCGCCCATCGCATCCAGGGCGATCCGCATGGAAGTTATTCCTCGACGCTTGCAACCAGCGTTCGGCCCTGGTAGTAGCCGCACGTTGGGCATACAACGTGTGTTGGAGCCATCGTGCCGCACTGTGGGCACTTTGCCAACTGACGTGGTTTAATGGCATTATGACTGTTGCGTTTACGCGAACGAGTCTTTGATTGCCTTCTCTTTGGTACAGCCATGACACTTTTTCCAGACGCAAACTTTGACCAGTAAACCGATTTTCAAACGCCTATCGCCATTGCTCCGGCGCGTCTAAAAACGCACCTTTGCTGTTTTTTCAGTCTTCAAGACCGAGTCGTCGCAGCGATTCGACGACTTCCGCTGCAGCGAGATATTTCTTTCGACACGGATTGAATCCGTCAGCAGGCAATTCCTCATTTTTTTGCGGCGATCCCGCACGAGCCTTAGTCACCCGTTGCCATCAATGCCGCGTCGAGGGAGGACCGGCAAAAGTCGCCCATGAGGCAGGTAAGTTGACAAATGTGCATGAGTCCGCAATGCGAATCGGGCATCGTGTCAAAGACTGCGTTGGATGTCAAGAAGGACTGCCGTTTTGCCACCGGAATTCAACGGATGGTCCCGATCGCGGTGGGCAGTCGGAACTCCAGGATTCGTATTATGCGTGGAGTTCGGCTGCAATCGCTGCGTCTTCCGGTGACTCCTCAAGTGACAAACCCGCAGCGAACCATGGGTAGATCGCAGGAACCACCAGCGAAGTCAGCAGCGTCGATGTGATCAGTCCGCCGATTACGACACTTGCCAATGGTCGTTGCATCTCTGCCCCGTCGCTGGTAGAGAGCGCCATCGGCAAAAATCCCAGGCTGGCAACGAACGCGGTCATCAACACCGGCCTCAGGCGAGAAATGGCGGTTTCTCGTGTTGCTTCCGACAGTGGCACCCGCTGTTTTCGAAGATGTTCTGCAGCACTGACCCATACGAGTCCATTCAAGACGGCAACACCGAAGAGAGCAATGAATCCGACCCCTGCGGAGATGCTGAATGGCATATGCCGCAGCTTCAGTGCGAAAATTCCGCCGCTGGCCGCCATAGGTACGGCGAGAAAGATCAACATCGCCAGGCGAGTTGATTTAAACGACGTATAGAGCAGCAGAAAAATCAGGACGAGCACAACAGGTGTGATCAGAATCAATCGCTGGCTTGCCGACTGCAGGTTCTCAAAATCCCCGCCCCAGCGAATCTCATAACCGGCGGGAATTGTCACGCCCTTCTCGACAGCCTTTTGGGCCTCGGTCACAAAAGTTGCCACATCGCGACCTCGCACATTGGCTGAGACATACGTTCGGCGACGATTTGACTCGTGTTCTACAGACGGCGGAGTTTCCTCAATTTTTATATCGGCAAGTTCATCCAGTGGCACTGGCTTGCCTCCCGCTTCGGCGACGGGAAGCTGCTTTATTCGTTCAATCTCAGATCGCCAGTCGTCAGGAATCCTGACGCGAACAGGGAATCTCGCACGGCCTTCAAAGATGATCCCTACCTGTCGTCCACCCAGGGCTTCCACAACATCCATGACCTGACGTGCCTCAATCCCGTAACGAGCCATTGCGTCGCGGTCGGGAACAATCGTTACGGTCGTCAGGTTTGCCTGATAGTCGGCCTTAACATCCACAGCGCCGGGGATAGCCTTCAGTGAATGTTCAATGTCCTTGGACAATTGCGCCAGTGTCTCAAGATCATCTCCATAAATCAGCACTGCGACGTCGGCCTTGACACCGGCAACCAGTTCATCGACTCGCATTTCAATCGGCTGAGTGAATCCGAAGGCCACTCCCGGGACCGTGCTGTTCAATGTTTCGGACATTTGCTCGATCAGGATTTCGCGATTGATACCAGCCCGCCATTCATGGTGGTCCTTCAGCATCACCCAGACGTCCGTCTGGTGTACGCCCATAACGTCGTTTGCAATTTCTGGGCGACCCGTTTTGCAGAAGACGGTCTTTACTTCAGGAAATTTCAGGAGCTCCGTTTCGATCTGCTGGGACATGCCGATGGCACCCTCGAGTGTCGCGCTTGGCAGACGGACAGCTTCGATCAGCAGATCCCCTTCCTCAAGTCGTGGCATGAACTCCGCTCCGAGGTTCAGCGCGACGGGAATACTGATCGCAAAAACCAGAAAGGCGGTCAGCGTTGTAATTCTGGGAGATGCGATGCAGCGTGTCACAAGCGGCGTATAGAACCATTTAATCCAGCGGACCAGAAACACATCCTTGTCCGTCATATTCTTTGGAAGCGCGAGTGACGCAATCGCCGGCATGAACGTCATCGAAAGAATCAACGAGCCTCCCAGAGCAAACAGAACGGTTAAAGCCATCGGACGGAACAGCTTTCCCTCGGTTCCCTGCAACATCAGAATCGGAAGATACACGACCGAAATGATGAGCTCACCGAACATCGTTGGTTTTCGAACCTCAATCGCGGCGTCTCGGATGACGTCAATTCTGTTGCGTCCCTTCGAGTTATGCGACAGGCGATGAATGCAGTTCTCGATCATGATGACCGAGGAGTCCACGATCAGCCCGAAATCGATGGCTCCCAGGCTCATCAGGCTGGCAGTCACTCCAAAGACCTGCATCATGCTGGTGGCAAACAGCATGGACAGCGGAATAGCCATCGCTGTGATCAAGCCTGCCCGAAAACTGCCCAGCATCACCAGCAAAACGAGAATGACGAGTGCTCCGCCTTCGAACAGATTTTTGAGAACCGTGTTCAGCGTTCGGCCGATCAGTGCAGAACGGTCGTATGTGACTTCAATGTAGACGCCTGTCGGCAATGTTTTCTGAATCACGTCGAGACGCTCTTTGACGCGACCGACGACTTCTCTTGAGTTTTCACCGATCAGCATCATCACCAGTCCCGTCACGGCTTCGCCGCGTCCGTCACGAGTCACCGCTCCCTGACGCGTCATAGGTTCGATACTGACCGTCGCAATATCTCGAATCAGGAGTGGCGTTCCGCCGGGTTCACGGCGAATGACAATTTGCTCGATATCGGCGATGCCGGTGACCAGCGCCTGTCCTCGCAGAAACCGTTGCTCATTATGATGGACGACGTATCCGCCGCCAGCCGACGCATTGTTCGACTCGATTGCTTTAAAAATTTGATCAAACGACAGCGAATAGCTGCTCAAAAGCTCCGGGTCAGGTCGAATCTCAAAAGTCTGGTAGAAGCCGCCGTGAGTATTGATCTCCGTCACACCGGGCACTTCTCTCAGCCGAGGTGCCACGTCCCATTCCAGAATTGTACGAAGTGCCATCGGAGTGAATCCGTCACCGCGCACCTCGAACTGCAGAATCTCGCCAAGTGCCGTTGTGAGCGGCCCCATTTCCGGAGTTCCATAACCATCTGGGATTAAAGAAGCTGCCGCTGTCAGTCGTTCTGCCACTAACTGGCGCGCTCGATAAATCTCCGTACCTTCTTCAAACACGATCGTTACAACGGAGATTCCGAATTTCGAAACGCTTCTCAGCTCTTCGACATCCGGCAGCCCACCCATGGTGACCTCGACCGGCTGAGTCACATAGCGTTCGACTTCGACGGGTGACAACGACCCCGCATCGGTGATGACCGTGACCTGAACATTAGTCATGTCAGGCACAGCATCGATCGGCAGATGCATCGCCGCATTGATACCGGCCGCCGCCATCAGGGCAGTTCCGGTCAGGACCAGAAATCGGTTCTCAAGCGCTAGTTTGATAAGGTGTGCCAACATAATGCAGTCTCTCTCGGAACAGTGCGAAACGCGTTGACAGCTGAAATTGATTTCCACGAAAGCCGGAGGTCCTGAAAGGGCAGGACCTGACGCAGAAACCTATTCAGATTCCCCTTTCAATAACAGCTCGCTCTTGAGGTAAAATCCGCCACTCGACACGACATAGTCGCCAGCGTTCAGACCTGAAAGAACTTCTACCATGCCCGCATTCTGAATCCCTCGCTGAATATCGACCCGTCGAAACTCGGACTCACCGGCTGGAACAAAAACGAAGGCCTGGCGATCGTGTTCCAGCACGGCCGATTCAGGGACTGCAAGTGTTTGCCGTGCTTCCGTGACAGGAACGATCACACGAACAAACATGCCGGGCCGCAGCTTACCGTCAGCGTTTTCAACCGTGGCGATCAGCGGAACGGCATTCGTCGAGGGGTCGACCTCTCGTCCAACAAAATGCACGGAAGCGGAGCGAGGTGCAATGCCGGTAGCCGATGTGAGAACCTGAATCGTATCGCCAGATTTCAGATCCAGGGCATTCCATTCGCGCTCCCGAAGATCGGCCGCGACCCACAAGGTCGATGTATCGGCGAGTGTCAGCAGCGAATCACCGGCAGAGACCCGTTCATTGTTTGTGAAAATCCGGCGTTCCACTGTTCCAGAAAACGGTGCTCGCAACTGAACGAGCGAAAGCGAATTTAATTGAAGAAGGCCGAGCTCTGACTCAGCTTTTTCTGTGGCAATGGTTCCCGCTATCTGAGATGCCGACCAGCCCAGCAATGTTGCCACCGTCTGCAGGCTGATTCGATAGCGATTTTGAGCATCTTCAAACTGCGATTCTGCCTGCTGGCAGCTTTGTTTTGCCGAGAAGCTCACTTCCTCCAGTACAGAAAGCAGCGTCGATTCCATTTTGTTTCGAGAACTAATGCGTGCTTCCGCAGTCTTTCCGGAGATGACTCCGCTGTTCGCGTTGGCGTCGGCATTGTTCGCCAGCGATTCTGCCAGCAGCAGGTCAGCGTATGCCGACAGCAATTGCTCACGTGACTTGCCAAGAACTACGTCCTGAAACTGCGTACGAATGCTGTCGACAGAAACGCGAGCACGGATGGCCTCCGCAAGTTTCTGTAAACCTTTGCAGGTGGATGCCTGCCACTCGCGGTTTTGGGCTGCAATCTTCAGATCGGACTTTCGCAGAAGCACATCGGCTCTGGCACTGCCCACCTCCGGGCTGTTGAGTTCGACGACAACATCACCGGCTTGCACTTTGTCCCCAGGTTTAATGTGAACATCCGTAATGATGCCACCAGCGGCCGAACGAACTTCCACGTGGCGGCGGTCATCATACATCATGCGCCCTGGAACCTGGCTCTGCAGCTCCATTGACTCGTTTGAGGCAATGGCAAGCGATACGCCAGCCGCCTTCAACTTCTCCGTCGGCAACTGAACCGCGGTGAGCATCTCTGCTGAAGTGGCTTCCTCTGTCATTACCTCACTCGACCTGTCATCGAGGGTACGCAGTGACGGACTCTTCGGCCACCACACAAAAAAGGAGCCTGCACACACGATGATGACAAGGGCGATTATTACATAGCGACGAGTCTTCATGATTATGGAACTCACTCTTGAAAATGCTTCATGGAAGGAAGCCAGGTGTTTTGATTCTGAATTTGTGCCACCGTCAGGGGGCCGTCAGGATCGCACGGGAGACGTTTGAATCGTCTGACGCAAAGTCGCGGTGCGACCTGGCTGGCCAGACGTCCCTTTCCGCGATTGAAGAAATTTGTCGTGCGACCACGAAGATGTGGGCGGGCTGCCGTTTGCAGTTCAATGCAAGAACTGACGGATCGGCCTAAATCAGGCACACACCTGTGATGGCTACCAACGGCACATCACACAGGAGGGATCGCGGTACGCTCCTGATCCTGCTCAGATCGCACCTGTCTCGTTGCAGGCTTGCAGGATAACACTCGAGTCCATAAGACAGGTCATCCGCTCTGCAGTCAGCAGGCTTTGGATTCTCCTGCGCGACGACAAGCGGTGGCGGATTGCGACGATTGCCCGCATCTCCCACCAGATCGCCTCGGAGTTCATCCACGTACGCAAAATGCCAATGTACACCAGGCAGCAGTTTGAGATCCGAACCCGAATGAAACTTGTTGAGGTGATGACGAAGTGCAGATCCGTCTGAATAGGCTTCGTGAACATGCAGCAGCGGAAGCGGCCCATTCCATGAAACCACACACAACAGCAGGCACAGAAGCCAGCGCGTTGAAGTGTGTGATGAAGAATGGAAGGAAGTCATCGGCGGGATCTTAATCTGATCGGGACAATACGCGGGAGCAAAAGGAGTTGTCGATCCCTCACGGCGAACATCTGACAATTGAAAGTGAACTGTCGAGACTCCTCGTCAATGCCTATGGTCATCGACGCTGTTTTACTATTCATGATTCTGCGTCAGAAAGCCACGTCCATTAAGACTTAATTCCGGAGATTTCCGGAACAGCTTTTCATGCCGGGGTTTCCCCGGCAGCAAACCACAAGTGGCTCAAAAAACTGCAGAATTTCCCCGGCAGTCACGCCCCTTAGCACAACGCGGTTAAGGATTTTCGTAGCCGGATTCGCGAGAATTCGGGCATTCGCCATGCAACGATTCCGAAGTCTCACGACTTCGTCGTCGATGCCTGCATGCTAACGCTGATTGTCGGGCCTGTCCTTTGGCTCACCGCGGTACTGCCAATTCAGCGGCTGGCACAGAGTCGGATGCATTTGCTGCGTCGATCTCTGACATCGCAGGAAGAGGAGCGGCAGCGAATCACGCGTGATAGACACGATGCACTTTGACGAGCCTGCTGCTGGATCTGCGGGCGATGGAAGAAACGACCCCTAATGACACTGTGCGTGAAAAAGCACAATCGCTGCGAGACATGGGTGCCGAAATCCAGAATGATCTCAGGAAATCCCCGAGGCACGCCTCGTGATCCTGACAATGCACGATGACGCATCCATGTTTCGCGCCGCGTTTGCCGCGGGAGCCGCCGGATACCTGGTCAAGTCCGCGGCAGATATCGAACTGCTGATGGCCATTCGGATCGTTGCCGCTGGGCGATCTTATGTCAACCTTCCCGGAAAACCAGAACTGCCAGGGATTGCGTCGTCTCCAAACATCAGGGATCACGATCACAAAGCGCTGGAATCCTTGAGCGCTCGTGAACATGAAGTGCTGACTCTGGTCGCTCAGGGTCACACAAATCAGGCCCTCGCTGATCGATTATTCCTGAGCGTCAAAACTGTCGAATCGTATCGATCGCGGCTCATGGGAAAGCTGAATCTTCCCACGCGGGCCGAGCTGACTCAATTCGCATTAAAGACCGGCCTGATGCAGATGGACTAACCACCGGATGTTTGGAGGAACATCGTCACGTCGCCTGGTCATCCCCTGACGGCGTTTCTTTTTAACGCGGGGATTGAAAAGCCCCCAATCACCCCGTCGCATTCGCCACACGTTCCACACGTTTGGCCTCCGCAAAGCGATTGATCACAGATTGACCCTCAAGGCATGGGAGATGAGGCGGTCTGGCACACGGCCAAACGTACATCCGTCTTCGCCAAAGCAGACCCCAACCAGAAAGTCGAATCATCCGTGCCTTGCAGAAGACCGTGCGTGTTGTCGGTTGCATTGGAGCTGGCATCAACGACTCGGCTGCGCTGCGTACCGCTCATGTCGTGCAGAGAATTCTTCGCGCCTCGCCCGCAAAAGCGCGCCAGAATGGACCATTACTCGCTCACATTGTGCGATTCCTGGCGATCGTCTTTACTTTTGTAACAGAAAATACTGGCTGCTGCCCGTACACATGCCCATCCTCGCTGACGGCACAATTGATGCACTTTAGCTTTTGCACGGCATGATTGGTGAACCGTCTTCGCCGACGAAGCATTCGATGATATTTGTTTATGGCCAAAGGGAAAGACTATGTTCAGCGCTCAAGCGATTCAGGGAAACTGGAACGAAATTAAAGGTAAAATTCGGAGCAAGTGGGGCGCGCTCACGGATGACGACGTTGCGATGTTTAATGGGAATGTTGAGCAGTTACTGGGCGCCATTCAGCGAAAAACCGGCGAGGCTCGTGAGAACATCGAACACTTTCTGGGACAGATTATTGCAGGCGGCGCTGCTGCGGTGAGCGGGGCTGGTGAGACGGTCCGCGCTGGTGCCCACTACGCGGTTGATTCCGCCCAGGCAGTGTCTCACGATGCCGCTGCTGCGGTACGTGAAAGTTATGCCGATGTCGAAGCCATGGTTCGGAAGCGACCAGCCGAGTCAATACTCGCCTGCTTTGGTGCGGGTTTAGTCACAGGAGTCGTCCTCTCGCTGCTGCTGCAGCGGAAGTAACAACTCTACAAACATGCCGTGGAAATCGTTATGGACAATTCGCCAGAATCGAGAGTCATCCGCCAACGCATGGAAGAGGTGCGTGGTGATCTGGATGCGAGATTTCAGGGAATGGTCAAAGACGCGCATGATATCGGCGACTGGACCTATTACGTGAAAACGTATCCATGGACCGTGCTCTTAGCCTCATTCGTCGCAGGATATTTCATCATGTCGCGGCTAGGACTCGGGACGAAGCAAAACCACAGTACTGCCGATGCGTCACCTATCCCGAACACCTCGCCTGCTCCGCCTTCAACGGCGAAGTCTGACGCCACCGGCAAAGTTTTAGGGTTTGTGGGCAAACTGGCGATGCGGGGTCTGACTGCTTACGCAGTGCAGCATGTTGACAGGCTTTTCCCCGCCAAGGACGCAGGTTCAGTCCCAAAAGAGCTTTCATGAACAGTGAAAGTTTCAACTGTTTTATCAGCCGGAACGCGCTAGCTTCCGGTTCCGTGAAAACCGTGAACTAGCGCTCAACGGCTGATATTGACGCGACACTTATGGACCGCACGATCCGAACGGTACGGCATTTTGTACAGGGGTGTTTCCGGCGTGGATCATCAAACGAAAGCAGACAATCCGAAGGGCCCTCAGCAGAGCGCATCACGTGGCTTTGCAACCGGCGCGGGTAACTTCGCTCAAGACGTTCTGACACTTGCTGAACTGCAGGCGCAGTTACTTGCGATCGACGTGGGGGAATGTCGCGCGCGGATGACGGTGCCCGTCCTGTTGCTGCTCGGTGGAGTTGCGATCGCCCTGGCATGTTTTCCAATCGGGCTGGCGGCTCTCGCGCTGTGTCTGATTGAGTTCTTCAAGACAAGTTATGCCACAGGATTTCTGATCGCGTTCCTTGTGGGAGCTATTTTCGGCACTCTCATAAGCATCATTGGCTGGCGTAGGGTCGGCAGGCGAATGGCTGTCCTGAAACGTTCGCAGCATGAACTGGCCTGCAATTTGCGATGGATCAAGAAAGTGATCGGCCGTAGCCTCACTGAATGAACAGCACGAACTTCAATTCACAAATCCCGGAGATTGATAAAATGAACGACAAGCAACGTGTCTTTGCAACACCCACTGTTTCGGGGATCCATCAACCGGGCCAGCCACTGAAACCAGTTCATGACGTTACCGAATACATGCGCGAATATGCGAGGGAGAAGCCCGAAGTTGTCGCACTCTGGTGCCTTGGAATTGGTATCGTACTCGGGTGGAAATTGAAGCCGTGGTAGGCAACACGAACGAGGCGAATGCTGTCCCATCGTCAGACCGGGTTTCTCAAAAACCGAAGTTGAACGATGCGCACTTGTGGCCAGGAGGCAGTAACAGGGAGGAGAATCCATGAGTCCCCCGATTAGGCTTTCCAGTTTCTCGTGGATTCAGATGCCGGCATCGATCGCCGTCATTGTCGCGGGGGTCTACGTCGCCAAAGGCATCCTCATCCCGTGTGCGCTCTCGATTTTGCTGAGTTTTCTGCTGAGCCCTGTGTGTGACTGGCTGGAACGCTGGAGACTCGGCCGGATCCCGGCGGTGTTGGTCACCGCGACAGTCGGCTTTGGTATCCTGGCAGTTCTGATCTGGACGGCGGCTATTCAGGTGAGTCACCTGGCTCCGAAGATCCCCGAGTACCGTGACAATGTGGTGGCAAAACTGAACTCCGTTAATAAGTACGGCCTTGCTTCGTTGAGTCAACTGACCAGAGCGCGAGATGGCATCGGCTGCGGCGCGATTCTGGTTTCGAACCTGGCGGACGCACAAAAACAGATTTCCCTGTTGACCGCGCCGCATGCGACTCTGCCCACACAACAAGAGTCAAAGCAATCCTCGTAGCCTATCAATCCTGCTCCCACCGCCACAGGTCCGGGATGGAACGCTTAAGTCGATGCCATTCGCGATCGCGTGCGGATATGCACAATATAGTGCAACGCCGATCATCCCGTGGCCGCTCGCCTCTCATGGCTCAGGCGAATTGGCAGCAGGAACATTCCCTGCAATGCCAGCCTTTTCCCAGTGTTATGGGAATGTACTGTTGCTCGCAACGGCTGATGCACCAATGAACTTTCGTCCGGCATTGTACGGTGGCATGTCATTTGCTTCATGGTGAGCATGAAGGAACACAATTCATGCGGGCTGGAATTGACTTTACTAGAAAACCGCGTGGTAGTTAGTCGCTTGGTAAAGGGTTATTCTTATGCTTGGTACCGTTCTGCTTATTCTTCTGATCCTGATGCTCTTTGGCGCGATTCCAGCGTGGCCGCACAGCAGAAGCTGGGGCTATGGTCCGAGCGGCGGGTTGGGACTCGTGGTGCTGATTATCATTATCCTGCTGTTCATGGGACGTATCTGATCCCGTGGTGCAGAGGGCATGGAAAGATCTCCAGAAAGGTGCCCAGTCGGCGTGGGATGAACTGGACAATGCGCTCCAGGAAGCATCCAGCGAATTTTGATGGATCACGTGTTTTTCGGGGTCAGATTAACTTTTGAAATCAGGAGTTACAGCAATGGATGGAAAAATCGATATCGTCAAAGGTCGAGTCAAGGAAGCGGCTGGTGCACTGACCGGCAATGACGCGCTTCGCGAAGAAGGCCGGACAGATCAGGCAATCGGCGAAGTCAAGGAGGCCGTCGAGAAGGTCAGGGACACTGTAGAAAAGACGAAGGACGCTGTGAAAAAGGCGTTGGAGTAAGAATACTGTAAGAGTCATATTAAATACTGAGATGCCGCATATAGAGCGGCATCCTGACGAACTCAATTCATTCGAGGAGAAGTGCAAATGCTTTGGACGATCTTTGTGATACTCTTGATCCTGTGGCTGCTGGGAATGGTGACGTCGACGACTCTCGGTGGATTCATTCATCTGCTGTTGATCATCTGCTGTTGATCATCGCTATCGTAGTTGTGCTGATTCGAGTCATCCAGGGGCGACGTGTGATTTAGAGGCTCTAACAAAACCTGGACAGGCACCCTCCCGTGATCTTGGCTTGGTGCATATTTTGTGTTGTTCAGGAGTCAGTCCCGGTTTTTGTTAAGCGTTCTTAGTCGGCAACGGATCCTGAGAGAATATCAACACGGTGTATGACCCGACATGGATTATTCCAGCGGTTGGGAATCCGTCTCGTCCAGGTCTATTGGCAGGCTCTGCCTCTGCACGAGGTTCTGTTCCCGCCAGCACATCGGAACACGCCTGGTTGGCGAAACATTTGCTGTAGCCATTCCAGTCGCTGTTGAGTCGCAAACGCCACAAGCCGGGTGACGGAAATCCGAGTTTGTAGTTCTCATGAGCCAGGTGCGAAAGATTCACAACGACGACGACGTCGTCGCCCGGGCCACCTTGGTGCCAGCGATGATAGGCCATCAGATTTTCAGCCTGATTCTGATGAAAAGTATTGAGCCCGGATCCGCTTAGTCCTCGTGTGCAGCCTGTCTTGTTCAGACGAAGGTGAATCAGGTCCCGATACATTCGCACCAAACCAATGAACTCAAGCGACTTGTGCCAGTCCAGTGGAACCGAGTCCTGAAACCAGCCATCCTCAAGAAATTCCTGACCCTGAAACAGCATCGGGATACCAGGTGCGGTGAGGACGAGTGCCGCCGCCAGAGTCGTGCGTTTCTGTGCGAACCAACTGTCGGGGTTTTGAGGATCGATTTCTGAAGTGACGCGCGATTTTCCGTTTGCGACTTCGTCATGCGACTCACTGTAGATCACGCGGTGAAACGGGTTTCCATTGTATCCGCCCTCGATCGCCATTCGAACGCTGTCGAGTGACCGATTTTCGTCACGGGAAGTAATTACGGCAGCACGCACGGGATGCACAAAGCACGCACCCCATTGTGCAGTGAACCCCGCTCCACCCCGATCGACTGGCTCTGTGACTCCGTCGTTGTTGTGCAGATCCTCGGCAATTGTGATGCGTCCGGGATATCGCTGATGAATTTCACGATTGATCCACTGGGCGAGACTCCAGCCATCGGGAAGTTCGCAGCCCGGATCACCACCTCCCCGCACATTGTAAATCCAGGGTGTGGAATCAAATCGCAGGCCGTCGATGTGGTATTCTTCGAGCCACATCATGGCATTATCGAAAATGAATTGACGCACTTCCTGGCGTCCATAATCGGGGCGAGTTGTTCCCCACGGCGTCTCGGCACGCCAGTCATTGTAAAAGTAAATGCCGCCCTGTCCGTTCTCACTCCAGCCGTCGAATTGCCAGAGGTCCAGATCGCCTGGGCCAAAGTGGTTGTAAACGACATCCAGAATCACGCCAAGGCCCGCCTTGTGGACTGCTTTCACAAACCGCTTCAGGCCCGCTGGCCCGCCATAGTCTGCTTCCACTGCAAAAATGCAGGAAGGATTGTATCCCCAGGAAGACACTCCTCCGAATTCGGCCAGAGGCATGACTTCGATGACATTGACGCCGAGTCGCTGCAGGTGATCGAGCTTTTGAACAGCCTCCTCAAACTTGTCTGATGTGCCATCTTCCCGGTCGTGAAATGTTCCAAGATGCAATTCATAGATCACAAGCTCATTGACAGGAGGCAGCCGGAAATCATCGCCCTCCCAGTCAAATCGCGGATCGTACACCACGGCATTTCCGACAGAATTCGTCACTTGCCGCGCATAGGGATCGATTCGCAGCAGCTGTCTGTCACCGTTCACGATGCGAAAACGATACTGATGGCCAACGGCCGCGCCGACGATATCTGTGTACCAGTAACCGCCTCCTTCGCGTGACATGGGATTTGCATCCGACGACCACTGGTTGAACTCGCCTGTGACAAACATGGCATCCGCATGCGGAGCCCAGACACGAAACGCCACGCCGGACTCATGCGGGATGGAGCCCATACCGCCGTGAATAATGTTGAGAGGATCAGTTGACATCGAAACTCTTTGCTGATGTATTGAAATTGAGGCGTCGCTGATCTCGTTTCGGTCGAAAAATAATTCGGCAATAGTCGCCTTTCGCTCCGCGAAAGTAGCGCGACTTTTGCGGAGCAAAAGGCGACACTAATTTCTTGAACGGTCCTTAGCTGGCCTCTGCAACAGGCATGGGCGGAGTGGCTGGCAATGTGTAGGCTTTCTCAACAGCGGCTCTCATCATCGCTCGGCTTTCCTGAGGAGTGGTCTGCAAACTCTCGATCTCTTCAGCAACGGCAGCCAGCTTTTCGTCTTTCAGCGATCCACCAAACCACTGCGAATAGTCCCGTTGAAGGAGATGGTGGCTCCAGGTTGCATCGTCGACGCCGTCTGCCAGCTGCAGGAAAAGCATCAGGTTTTGTGCCCGGAGATTCAACTTTCCCTCGGGTCCACGAAAATAAAAGCTGCGGTCTGGAGACAATTCGCCTGTCGCGTACTTGCGACTATGCCGATGTCGCACCATGCGACACGGAATTGTATGAACGGCAATCGGCATTTCGTTGGTGTCGCGAACCCACATCAGCACATCGCCCGGTTCCAGGTTTTTTGGCTCGTAAGCAGGAATTGGCTGATTGACGAGTCCGGCAAAAGCCTCCAGTGTCTCGGACGCATCGGCACCGAGGGCGAGCACCGTATTGATCCGCTGCAGCAGTGTCGGCGCGAGTAACGCCGGGTGAACGGTGATCAATAAACAGTTTTGCAGTTCGTTGGGCAACGCCTCGTCGGCTGGCAGCCAATCGGCGGGCATCAGGTGGTGAGCTTCATCCAGGATGAGCCAATGAGGTCGCCCCGTCCGTGACCGCATCTGCAGCAGTTGAGACAACATCTTCAGAAAGAATGCCGGCCGATCAGGGATGGGCACCCCGGTCATGCAGACCACGGCGTTCGCTTCCGGATCTTCCAGTAATCGCAGGATTTCCTCCTCGGGCGGAGGCGTCTGTGGTCCGCCAAACACGACCGCTCCCTCCATTTCCCCGTAATCTCCTTCGGGATCAAACAGACAGAATTGATAACTCTGTTCCTGCAATGCCTCGACAAAACGAGTCGCGACGGTCGACTTTCCGCTGGCCGACGGGCCACAAATCAAAACACTGCGGTCGTACGGTGCGATGTGGATTTCCTGATCCCCGGACTTCCCCAGCAACAGAGCATGTCTGTGAATGCGCTGATTCAAACTCGACAGATCGTTGGCGATCAACTGTTCCATCAGTTCCATCACACCGGCGCCATGATCAGCCGCGGTAATCAGGTCTGCTGTGTCTTTAACAGCCGGCAGCGCATTGGCAACCGCAACCGAAACTTCGCACAGACGCAGAAATGCATGATCGTTCTCGGCGTCTCCGATACCAACGACGTTGTGTATGGACAGACTCATTTTTCGGAGAGCAGCGAAGAGCCCCGTCGCTTTGTTCACACCTGCCGGCAGGACCATGACGGCCCCTTTATTGAAGATGACCTGCAATTCAAGTCCCAGATCAAGGATCGTCTGCAGGACTGTCGCATGATGTGGCTCCCATGTCGCCACAACGACCCGCCCGACGGAAACAGGCCCGACATGCCGATCGACCAGCGCCTGGACAAAATTTGCCGGTGGCGGATCCGCGAGCGGTATCTCTTCTTTTGTGGACGGTCGATAGAGCAGACCACCATTTTCGGCGACCACCCATTCAAACAGATCGAGATGAGGAAACGACTGCATCAAATCCGGCAGCTCGCGCCCCGTGACCATGACCAGCCGACGACCGGACGCGAGGAACCTCTTCAGAGTCTCAATGATCAGGTCGTTGACGCAGCCATTATGGGCGAGCGTACCATCATAGTCAGTCGCCAAAACATGATATCGCATGGTTCATCCAGGGCTGGTGTTCTTTTCAATTCCGATGGCAGTTCTTAGCCGTTTTGCGGCTAACCGCTCACTTCTGCCCCAATCGTACCAATTCTACATGGCTGCTGTCCTCCTTAAACCTCAGAGACCCAGACACCGACACGGAGGCTTGCTCCTGGCGATCCAACGAACGAACCTGAAACCGGCGGCACGGATTCTGGCATTCTGCCGACGGCCACGGCAATGTGATTGGTGCCCGCAATTTCTCCGCTCGTCGGATCGAAACCTTTCCAGCCCGCACCCGGCAGATACACTTCCGCCCAGGCATGAGTTGCACCGACATCCGCAGTGATCGGCCGGACATTGAGGTAACCGCTGACGAAACGTGAGGCAAGGCCCAGTCGCCGCGCTGCCTCCATATACAGAAACGCAAAGTCGCGGCAGGATCCCGTGCCGCATCTGAGTGTTTCCGCCGCGGTTTGCACACCTGGTTCCTCTCGCAGCCGATAGGAAAATGTCTGGTGAATGCGCAAACACATGGATTGTAACAAAGCATACGTCTGAATTTGATCGCCAGGCTGCCATTGATTTGCAACCCACTCTTTCAGAACATCCTCGCCCGTGTGCTTAATGAAGTTCATGTACGGCGACAGCACCGCCAGGTCCTCGGATGTATAAGCAAACGGATAGTTCGTCGCATAATCGGCGACCAGAAAATCAAGAGGCGTCAGATTGTACTGCTGAATGACAACTTCACTCTCAATCAGAAGCTGGCTGGCACGTGCAGCGAAGGTTGCAATGGCAACCGAGTTGTCTTCCACATCGCGGTGCCATTGCACTGTTGCCGTCGGTTTGATGTTCAGCGTTGAAGATTCGATCCGCAAACCATAGTCTTCTCTCGGACGCAGCCGCAAAGCGTGTGGCCCCAGCTGCACTGGTGCAGAAAAATTGTAGTCAGTGCGATGTAGAATCTTGTACCGCTGCATAAATCCATCTGCTCACTGATTCAAACGCATCGGCACGCCGGAAAAGGTCAATAATTGAACCCCGTTCAATCTTCACTCGATTCAGGGTCGAGAATTCCAGCATTCTGCCCGTGAGCATCCCGCAGGGACCGTCGCTGCGTTTGATGTTCTAGTACTCGTTCTGCTCTCCGTCGCTTGCGGTCATGGCCGCGATCACGGTTGGCTTTGCAACCTGGCGGATGATTCGCTTGTCGCGTTCCTCCACCAGCTTCTGCAGAGCCGCGTCGAAGGTCATCACGCCCAGTTCGCCATCAATGCGACAGCGCACATTGACGGAGTTCGTTTCCGCTTCCTTCGGTCCAACAACCAGCATGTACGGAATCAGATCCATCTGAGCTTCGCGAATCTTGGCCTGCACACGCGCGCTTTGCAGGTCTGTGGTGACTCGGAAACCGGCCTGGCGCAGTTTGCCGGCTACTTCCGTTGCGTAGTCGTCGGTCTTCTCGCTGAGCGGCAGGACGCGGATCTGTTCCGGAGCCAGCCAAAGAGGAAACGCACCGGCGAAATGTTCAATCAGCATTCCGCAGAAGCGTTCCATCGACCCGAACGGGGCTCGGTGAATCATGACAGGACGGTGAGCCTTGTTGTCTGCTCCGGTGTATTCCAGCTGAAAGCGTTCGGGAAGATTGTAGTCCAACTGAACGGTTCCCAGCTGCCACTCGCGACCCAGGCAATCGCGGACCATGAAGTCGGTCTTTGGCCCGTAAAACGCCGCTTCGCCTTCACACTCAATAAACTGCAGCCCCTGCTCAGTGAGCACCTTTCGGAGGGTATTCTGAGCATTCTCCCAAAGTTCCGGGCTGCCGACGTACTTGTCGGAATTCGGATCGCGGGACGACAACTGGACTCGGTAATCTTCCAGTCCCACAGCCTGTAGAACAAATTTCACAAGTCCCAAAGTGTCCTTGAACTCCTGCTCAACCTGTTCTGGTGTGCAAAACAGATGGGCGTCGTCCTGAGTCAACCCGCGAACACGCAGCATCCCATTGAGTTCCCCGGACTGCTCGTGACGATACACAGTACCAAATTCCGCCAGTCGCACCGGAAGATCCCGATAGCTGCGAGGCAATGCCTTGTACATCTGGACGTGATGCGGACAATTCATAGGCTTCAGCAGGAAACGTTCCTGCTGCCGTTCCCAGCGTCGCAGAACCTCACGCTTCTGGTCGTCGGTGCCGCTGAATGGAAAGTCCTTGTCATCGAAGCCCAGTACTTTTGCCGCATCGAGCAGTTTTCGTTCAACGTCTGGAGTCGGTGAGCTGACTTCCGTGTCTTTTGGATCCAGACAGCGGATCCAGTAATCGACAAGTTGACCGGCCGAATGGCCGAAGATCGGTGCAAACTGTGAGTCACGATAATAGGGGAAGTGACCGCTGGTTTCATACATTTCCACGCGGCCGATGTGAGGCGAATACACGGGCTGATAGCCGCGTCGCATCAATTCGGCCTTAATAAAGTCTTCCAGCGTGGCGCGAATAGTCGCGCCTTTGGGAAGCCACAGACACAAGCCCTGACCAACCTCGGTGGAGATCGTGAACAGACCCAGTCGCTTGCCGAGCACTCGATGGTCGCGTTTTTTGGCTTCTTCCAGCTGTTCGAGATGCGCCTTCAGATCCTTCTTGTCAAAAAATGCAATCCCGTACAATCGCTGCAGCTGCGGACCGGCCGCGTTGCCCTTCCAATAAGAACCCGCGACCGTAGTTAACTTGAAAGCCTTGATCTTGCCGGCGTGCGGAATATGCGGTCCGCGGCACAGGTCGACAAATTCGCCCTGCCGATAAAAGCTCAGCGTTGGATGTTCGGCCAGACCGGTCCGAATGTGTTCAGTTTTCAGCGTCTGCTTTAAGTCGCTGCAAAGCTGAATGGCTTCGTCGCGTGACGCTTCAAAGCGATCAAATGGCTCGGCTGCATCAATGATCTTCTGCATTTCCGCTTCGATGCGAGGAAAATCTTCTTCGCTGATTGGAGTCTTCAGATCAAAGTCATAATAAAAGCCGTGCCCGGTTGTCGGGCCGAACGCCAAGCCAACTCCGGGAAACAAACGCATCACCGCGCGGGCCATCACGTGAGCACAGCTGTGGCGCATCACGCCGAGAGCTTCTGCATCACGTTCTGTGATGAGTTTCAGCGGGACAGGTCGCAGTTCGGTGAGATCTGCAAGAGGTCGCATGGAATCCACCACTGTGCCGTTAATGCTGGCGGCGATTGTCGCCTTAGCAAGACGTTCGCCGATACCAGCGGCGACGTCCAGTGCACTTGCAGAGTCCTGTTGGTCGAGAATTGTTCCGTCCGGGAGCTGAACCTTGATCATGAGTCATTCTTGTCGAGAAAAGCCTGCCCAAATACTTCGCGGCCGCTACGAGAAGTCGCGCAATCAGGCAGAAATAGAAATCAGTCGGGGATTTTACCGGCTGGGGTCAGGCACTTCAAACTTCAATCGAGACCCAGCTTGTCCGATCAGGGATGAATGTGACTCTCGATTGAAGTTTGAAGTGCCTGACCCCTGATGTGTTGCGCGTGGACCAGTCTGCGGATACGAGCAGTTCGTTCCGGGTTCGCTGTTGGATCCAGCGCAGCCGGATCCACGACAATAACGTCCCATTCCTGATTTCCAAAACTCAGGGACCAGTTCATGATCCACGAAACGGCGTGTACGAATTGCTCATCGTTTTCAGCCATCGCACTTGCGGGAATCGTAAGCACAACCAGATCGGGCTGCATGGATCGCACATTTGCCTTGGCTTCCCGTTCAAGCTCCCCCAGCGACTTTCCGGCAATCTCCCACGTGGTCAGCTCGATCTTTGCATCGGCATTGATCGCTCGGATGGCGGCTTCGGTTGCTGCAGCGACCGGTGCCATCGCGAGAATTTTGACCGGCGTTCCTGCGGCGATCAACTGCTGAGTTCGCTCCAGAATCTGCTGAGGCGGCTGGACGGCATCGAGCGAGATTTCTCGGCCGCTGATGCACAGGCATAGTTCTTCCGCCATTCGTTTGTGACCATCCATGTTGGGATGAATGGCGTCGCTCATCGTCAGTCGCCAGGTCCAGGGAGCTCGCTCCTTGAGCTTTTCGCCGGCCTCGTATTGATCGCAGACTCGGACCCTCTTCTTTGCAGCAACTTCACGAATGATGTCACAGTATTCCACGAGCCTGGTGATGGGGCGGTCGGATGTGTCGATGACGGCATTTGGCGTGCAGAGTACCACCTGACTTTGCTGAGCCTGGCAGCGATCGATCAGTTGTTCGAGATTGCTCCGAAACTGTTCCGGCGGCACTCGCGCCATATCGTTCACGATGTCGTTCACCATGTCGTTGAGCCCAAAGCTGATCGTGACGAGTGCCGGATGATGGTGCAGCACATCAGTATCAAGTCGTTCGAGTCCATTGACTGTGGTGTTTCCGCTGATTCCGGCGTTGATGACTTTGATCGCTGCATCGGGATGCGTGGCTTTTAGAGCGATCTCCAGCATCTCCGGATACGCGCGGTGTCCGCCGGTGTGGTAATAGACGCCGGTGACACTGTCGCCGAGACAGACGATGGTTGTCTCTTTATCGAAGCTGGCAATTGCGGGAGCAGGGACTGCTGATTGCTTTTGTTCCACCTGCTCAAACACAAACCGAAACGCTGCCATGGTGTCGCTGTAGTTCGTGTCGTGGCCGCCGTCCGGCCGATGGTTCAGCAGAGCAGGGGAGCCCTGTTTTTTCAGAGCTTCCATAAGTCGCAGCACACTGTCAGGAGGAACAAGAGTGTCCTTTCCTCCAGTTGTCGCGGCGAACGGCATGGTGAGTCGCTCCGGGAAAAACTCAGCGGACCGCTCACGATAGACTTCCGGCTTGTCAGCTCGTGAGCCACCGTACGATTCGGCGATGGCCTCGCCGAAATTCGGATACTCGACCAGATTGGCGGTACCATTCAAGGACACTACGCCGTCGATACATTCCGGATGCAATGCCGCGAAGGTCATCGCGGAAGTTGCACCCATGGAGCCGCCCGAGATAAGCACATTGCGAATTCGATATTGGCCATGCAGGTCGTCCAGAATTTGCCGCATATCAGCCGTCGCCGCAGGGCCCATCCACGACGTTTTGGCTCGATAATCGGGTGACACAAAGATCGCATTGCGTTCCGTCGCCGCGTCGCGAGCTCCTTTGCATTCGCCGCGCTCGTCATTCACAAACTGCCAGCGATCGGAGCCGTGGCCATGCAGTGCAATGATCAGATCATGGGGAACGTCCTTCTGAAACTGGGGCGGCAGCAGCACGACATAACGCTGCTCCGTCTGGTCCAGTTTGGACTTGAACATGACATCCTGAGGCGTTGTTGACTCCTGCGCTGCCACTTGGGAAACGCCTGTCAAAGAAATCACCAAAATCATTGAACACAGGGTGGGCAGAAATGAAATCCGCATGACGAACTCCTTGTGCGAAAGGGGAGGGAGCGTCACTTTATCAGGTTCACAGGCGGGCGAAAGCTCCGCAGGTCGATCTGTCTCAGATCGGCCTACGCTTAAACAAGCAGTGCATCCACAGCGGCGGAGCCATGATCGGCCAGAGGGATGGGGCGACCGATGTTGCTCAGGTTTGTCGATTCGGGATTCAATGCGAGGGCTTTGCAGATCGTCGCCATGAGGTTAGGAACCGACAGCAGACCATCTTTGATCTCCATACCATCATCGCTTGTTGCGCCGTAGGCCTGACCGCTCTTGATTCCCGCACCGCCCAGCACAGTGCTCCAGCTGCCCGGCCAGTGATCGCGGCCGGTATTTTCATTGATCTTTGGTGTGCGACCGAATTCACCCATCCAGACGACCAGTGTATTTTCGAGCAGTCCACGCTGCTGCAGATCAGACATCAGAGTGGCCCAGGCCGGATCAAGGACTCCGCAGAGATCCGTCACTGCTTTGAAGTTATCGGCGTGCGTATCCCAGCCGGCGCCGCCGAGTCCATCGGCACCGTTGAGCGACACTTCGACAAACGAGACTCCTCGTTCCACAAGACGACGAGCCAGCAGGCAGCCCTGACCGAAGGCATTGCGACCATAGGCGTCGCGCAGCGCCCCGTCTTCCTGATCGAGATTAAACGCGCTGACCGCCTCTGACTTCATCATGCGAACCGCCTGTTCGTACGACTGCAGATGGCTGTGGCCCGGCCCATCCGGACGCTCAGACAGGAACGAGTGTTCGAGGGTACTCAGCAGACTCAGACGTGAATCCACCTGCGCCGATGTCAGACGTGCGGCTGGCTTCAGATTCCGCACCTGAAAGGAAACGTTTTGCTCTCGATCCATCTCCGAACCGACCACCAGTGGCGACCATGACGGTCCCAGAAATCCAGGACCGAACGCCGCCGGACTGAAGGCCCGAAACGAATTAATGGCGATGAAAGATGGCAGATCGCACTCGAGCCTTGTCAGTTCTTTTCCAAGAAAGGAGCCCATCGTCGGATACTGAATCGGGCCCTGCGGCAGATAGCCCGTGTGCATATAATAAGTGGCTCGTGTGTGATCGCCTTCCTTCGTCGACATGGAGCGAACGGGCGCAAGGTGCTCCATCATCGTCGCCACCTTCGGCAGATTGTCGGCGATGCGAATCCCAGGCACACTGGTCTCAATGGCTTTTGTCGGGCCACCATTTTCATGACCCTGTTTCGGGTCGAACGTCTCCAATTGACTGGGCCCGCCGGACATCCAGAGCAGAATGCAGGCCCGCGGTGTTTTAGCACCCGATTGCTGAACTTGCGCTGCCAGCTGTGGCAGCCAGCCGGACATTGAAGAGCCGACGAGCGAAAGACCAGCGTACTTTGCGAAATGGCGACGTGTGAGCATCCGAGTAACCCTTTGATCCCTGATGTGTGATCGATTTCGTTTTCCGCCTTGGCAGGCATCTCAAAAATAGCCGCGTTCAATGGTGTGTGTCAGTGATTGTCAGAAAGCCCAGTAGCGGCGGGCGATAGTCCATGTTTCTCCGGGAAACCGGACGCTAACGCATTGTCAACGCTTATTCTTGGTGGACGACGGACTTCCAGTCCGTCGACGGAACGAGACATCGACGGACTGGAAGTCCGTCGTACAAACAGAACTCAGCCCTGGCTTTAATGGTTGACAAAGCACTATCGCGTTCCGGCTAATCATTTCTGACAAAACTTAGTGATTGAAGAGGAACTCGCTGCTGTTCAGCAAGACCCAGAACACATCTGCCAGAGCATCGTTGGAACTGCCCGATGCTCCGCCGTCTGCAACGTATTTTCCGAAGGTTTCTTTCTCAGCCTCCGTCGGCTTGCGACTGAGCGCCGCGATGAACAGAGATTCCAGTTTTTCGTCCGCGGACATCAGCGGAAACTCGGCGATCGCTCGCAGTGTCTGACTGTTTTCCAGAGTGGTGGCGTTCTCCACAAAATCGCCGTTCATCATGGCGAGTGCCTGCAGGATGGTCGTTTCCCTTGTCAAAGGCGATTCATTTTCATCGCGAAAAAGTTCGAGGAAGCGAGCCCGCGGCGTTTCCGCGTCGATCACAAACGGATTGTCAGAACGATAAGGCTGATAGTATCCGGTCGCTTCAGCCAGACTGTCAAAGAACTGTTCGGGCGTCAGACCTCGCAAAGCTGCGCGGGCAAACTGTGTGGGATCCGCCTGACTGGCATGTGTCTGCCGACTGCTGGTTTGATACACGCGAGTCGCGGCAATGGTTCGGACGACGAACTTGAGATCGAAATCGTGGGCAACAAACTGCTCGGTCAGCAGATCGAGCACTTCCGGATGTGAAGGTGGGTTGTTGTCGGAAAAATCGTCCACCGGCTGCACGATTCCCTGGCCAAGAAACAGAGCCCACAGGCGATTGACCGCCATCTTTGCAAACCACGGATTTTCTTTGGCCGTGACCCAGTTGGCCAAGGCTTCGCGCGGCGACGAGGAGTCTGTCCACTCCGGTTCGATGCCTGTGAGAAACATAGCAGGCACGACGTCCCCCGTAGATGGAATTTTGATGGAGCGTGCTCCTTGGACTTCGGTCATTGTCATCATCGCTGCGCTATCCGGCTCGGCACCGTCCGGCCGCTGGAAGCCCGAGTAAAACGCGGCCATGTTCCAGAACTGATTTCGCTTCCACTTGTCGAACGGGTGATCGTGGCATTGAGCACAATCGAGGCGAACTCCCAGAAAAGCACGGGACGTCCCTGTCGCAAGATTTTCAGGCTGCAGCTGCCGGGCAAGAAAAAAGGCGCTCGGGCTGCTGGCGGAATTTAAGACCGCTGTCGGATCATTTCCGTAGTCAATCGGTGTGGTGATCAGTTCGCGGACCATCTGATCATACGGCGTGTCTTCGGAAAAGTGTTTCCATAGCCACGCTTCAAAACCGGGCACAAGATTGCGCGCCTGCGGGTCGCTGAGGGCCTGAGGGATCAGAGCATTCCGCCAGAGGATCGTGAAGTGTCGCACGAACGCCGGGCCGTCCAGCAACTGCTCGACCAGATCATCACGTTTTGTTGAAGACGAGCTGCTGAGGAATACTCTGGCTTCCGAGACCGCCGGGATTCGCCCGGCCAGGTCCAGATACAACTTACGAACAAATTCTTCATCACTCGCCATAGGTGCCGGCTGGACACTGTCCTTCTGCCACGCATCCTCAAACAGCCGATCAATTTCCGCCGCCGTTTGTTTGGAAGACAGGACGACAGGTGGTTTTAAATTTGACGTTTGAGCATCCACCGACTTTGGTTCCGCCAGCTTTGCTTCTGATGGTTTGGGTTCAGGTGTCGTCGGTTCTGGCGGCTGTCCAGACACGGCCGTTGCGGAAATCCCCGCCAGCGTGGCAGCCGCTATGATCGTCAGCGTGGCGAAGAGGAATCTCAAAGGGGCGCTCCGATAGAGTCAAATATGGCCTGCCGCCCAATGGTAGTTGATTTGACGGGGAACCGGAGTAGCGGAAGCCGCCAAGGCTTTCGGACGGCTCCCCCTATCAACCAGAAAACCGAAACGCTTGGCGCGTTCCGCTACAAAATGAGTGCCATTGGCCTGCGGCTTTTCGTTGTGCAATGCTGTTTTGCAGCAGAGTGCTGCGGGTGCTTGTATTGTCTGCAAAAGTCGTTTTTTCGCAGCGTAATATTGAGAAACATCTGGCAGAAATTTGTTCTCAGCCATTTTACTCGGGATTGATCACGCAGCGAAACCCCGTATGGAACGCGCCGGTGTCTTCTTCGCCTTTCATTCGCGCGGTGACTCGGTAGCCGACACAGTACTGATCGCTGCACATAAATGAGCCACCTCGCTGAATGCGTTTGTTGATGCCTGGTTCCTGCGGGTCAAAGCTGGTCGCCGGACCTGCTGGATTTTCGACTGGACTTTCGGAGTAATATTCCGGCTGGTAATAGTCGGTACACCATTCCCACACATTGCCCGAGATCTCAAACAGGCCGTAATCGTTTGGCGGAAAACTTTTCACGGGTGCCGTGCGTGTGAAGCCGTCTTCTCCTTTGTCCTCAATGGGAAACGCGCCCTGCCAGATATTGTTCAGCCATTTGCCGTCCGGATTGCGATCCTCGCCCCATGGATATGTCTGGCCGGATCGGCCTCCGCGAGCCGCATATTCCCATTGAGCCTCCGTTGGCAACTGCTTGCCGGCCCATTTGCAGAATTCCTGAGCATCCAGCCAGCTCACGTGCACGACCGGATGATCCATTCGATCTTCAATGCTGCTGTCCGGCCCCTCCGGATGCTTCCACTCGGCTCCGGGCAGATACTGCCACCAGCTGTAAGCGCCTTTGGCCGGATCAATGTCATCACGACTGCCCAGCTGCAGGCTGCAAATGGATCCCGGTTTATTGAATTCCGGCAGGATCGTGACGTTCTCAAGTTCGGAACCCGGCTGAATGCTGCGCAGCTCGGGCGGGCGTTCCGCTGTGGTCACATAACCGGTGGCGTCCACGAATGCCTTGAATTTTCGATTTGTAACTTCCGTGACATCCATCCAGAATCCGTCGAGTTCCACATTATGAGGCGGAAATTCGTCGGGTACCGTGTTAATCTCTCCCATCTGAAATCGACCGGCTGGGATCCATGTCATATTCTGCAGACGCCTGTCATCCGGCGATGGCAGAGCACCCGCTGGAGGTCCGCTTTGTTTTGCGGGTTCCGTGTCGGCTGGCTTTGCCTGGTCGGCACTCGCATTCGCCTGGGGTACTGGCGATGCGCGATTCGCCGACGGAATGAGCACCATCAAGAGCGCTATGCTCGACAGGAACAAAACAGCAGCGGCGACAATCGGATTTTTCATAAGACGCTGCTTTCGATCTAACCATGAACGGGCAGCAGTTTGCGAATCGATGCCACAGCATCACGCACGTCTGCATCACGCTGGTCACCGCCCGTGCGTTCAATGCACAACCATCCCTGAAAGTTGGCTTCCACAAGCGTGGGCATTAGTTCCATCCAGTCAACGCTCCCATCTCCGAGAGGAACTTCAAGGCCACCGCCATCGACATCCTTCTGTCCATCACGAGCGCGAATGTAACCGAATGCCTGATACATGTCGCGAAACAAACTCACCGGTTTGCTTCCCGTCATGACACAAACGGCCGGATCAAACACCAACGCGACCTGCCCAGTTTTGATCTGACTCAGCAGACGTGAGATTCGTGCTGTATCGTACGATGCTAACTGCAGTTGCAGTGACGCACCGTGATGGCCTGCATAAGTCACCAGATCGTTCAGGATGTCGCACAGCATTTCAAACTTGCGAGCCTCTGATGGGCCGGAAGGTTTGATGAGCGAAGTGGCCGGCGCAAACGAGAACGGATTGCGAAGCGAATCCACGTCCTCATTTTTCGGTCGGTTGCTGTCGAGTTCCGGTTCCTGAGCATCGGGATCCGGAATCCTTCCCACTCGCACGATCACCTCGGACGTCCCCAGCTTGCGGACCATCGTTATGGCGGTTCGAATTCCATCCAGCCGCTGGTCGAGCGACTTCTCGTCATACAAAGAATGGCGTGACGAATACATCAGACCGGCGACGCGCATCTGGTGCTCTTCCACATAATGCTTCAGCTGCCGCAGTGCTGTGTCGGAGAACTCCTCAGCGCGAACTTCCGTGCGGGCATTCAGCCGCAAACCGTGAACAGCATTTTGCGCAGCGTAAAGGATTGCCTGTCGCAAAGGCTGACCAAAATCTTCCGTGGCTACAGCCAGTCGAAGTGCCATTCGAAATTTGTCTCCAGAAGTTAAAACGTGGTGGCACGGCGCCGCGTTTATGATAACAGTTCTCGCGACCCTTGTCTTTGACACAAACCGCCAGCCGGGCTGCAGTTCATGTAGGTCCAGCCTGCCGGGCTGGACTTCGCGGCATTGCCGCGACCTGAGTGCACTTAGTTCCCCAAAGTCGGCCGAGTATTCAGTTCCAGCGCGGCGAATTAAGATGTACGCCCGGGCCTTGGTTCGCCTTTCGGCGAAAGTCCTTTCCGGCAGAAAGGACCTACCAAACGCAGTCCTTTCCGGCAGAAAGGACCTACCAAACGCAGTCCTTTCCGGCAGAAAGGACCTACTTTGACAAACATCTGCGACTACGTCCGCGGGGGCGAGCTTGTCCGCTCGCTGTTGTGCTGTCGCAAAAAAGCACGCAGGCAAGTGAGAAAACGGCAAAAACAGCGTTTTGATCCAAATCATCACACTCTGAGCGGGCTTGTTCGCAACTGTTTTGGGCAACCGGCCGACTCCCGAGGCTGCAGGTGGATTGTCGACTGAACTTGAGCTATGTTGTCGCATCACGAGGCGAGCGGACCTGAGCGGGTTCGCCGGATGCAGGACGATCGGTCCTGCCAGGTTTTTAGTGGTCCGAAAATTCATGCAAACCTTCAAAAAGCTGCTTGTTGCCAATCGTTCTGAAATTGCCATTCGAGTGTTTCGAAGTGCGACGGAACTGGGAATTCGAACGGTTGCGATTTATTCGCACGAAGACCGGTACGCTCTGCATCGATTCAAGGCCGACGAAGCCTATCGCATTGGCAAGCCGGGTGAGCCGATTCGGTCGTATCTCGACATCCCAGCGATCGTCGCTCTGGCGAAAGAATTCGGCGTTGACGCTATCCATCCGGGCTACGGATTTCTTTCGGAACGCCCGGAATTCGCCAAAGCCTGTGCCGAAGCCGGGATCAAGTTCGTCGGGCCTTCCGTGGATTGCCTTGAATCTCTGGGCGACAAAACAGCGGCTCGTAAAATCGCCATTCAGGCTGGCGTCCCTGTGCTTGGCGGAACGAAGGACTCCATTGAGTCCGTTGAGGAAGCTCGGGGCAAGGCCACGGAAATCGGATTTCCTGTCATGATCAAGGCTGCCAAGGGTGGCGGTGGTCGTGGCATGCGAGCTGTCAAAACGGTCGCCGATTTCGATCAGGCGTTTGAGTCCGCTCGTAACGAAGCCCAAACCGCTTTCGGCTGCGGCGACGTCTTCATCGAAAAGTTCGTCTCGCGAGCCAAGCATATCGAAGTGCAGTTGCTCGGCGACGAACACGGCAACCTCGTGCACCTGTTTGAACGTGACTGCTCCGTTCAGCGACGCCATCAGAAAGTCGTCGAACTCGCGCCCGCTCCGAATCTGTCCAAAGTGCTTCGCGACGGCATTCTCGATGCCGCGGTGAAGATCGGCAAAGCCGTGAATTACTCATGCGCGGGCACGGTGGAGTTTCTGGTCGATGTGGATGCCGAGAAGTTTTACTTCATCGAAGTGAATCCTCGAATTCAGGTCGAGCACACCGTCACCGAGGAAATCACGAACATCGACATCGTGAAGTGCCAGATTTTGGTCGCTCAGGGAATGCCGTTGGCCGACGAAGAAATTGGGCTCGGCGATCAGAAAGAGATCAAGACCAACGGTTTTGCTGTCCAGTGCCGAGTCACCACAGAAGACCCGGCGAACAACTTTATGCCGGATTATGGACGAGTCACCCACTATCGTTCTTCCGGCGGCATGGGCATTCGTCTGGATGCGGGCAGCGCGTTCTCCGGAGCGGTCGTGAATCCGTTTTACGATTCGCTGCTGACCAAAGTGACGACTCGCGGACGGCGATTCATCGACGCGATTCATCGAATGGACCGAACGCTGCGGGAATTTCGAATCCGCGGCGTGAAGACCAACATTCCATTCCTCGGCAAGGTGATGTCCCATCCGACCTTCGTCAACGGCGACTGCACGACTCGCTTCATTGATGAAACTCCCGAACTTTTTCAGTTCGAAAGCCGTCAGAACCGAGCGACAAAGTTGCTGTCTTATCTGGCTGAGACGATTGTCAACGGTAACGCTCTCGTGAAGGGACGCCCGACGTCCCTGCGACGTGAACCCGCCCCAGTTCCAGCAGTCCCTCAGGGCGTTAAGCCGCCGAAAGGAACTCGCGACAAGCTGAAGGAACTCGGTGCAACGAAGTTTGCAAAGTGGGTGACCGAGCAGAAGCATCTGCTCATCACCGATACAACATTCCGCGACGCTCATCAGTCACTGCTGGCGACTCGCATGCGAACATATGATTTGCTCGAAGTCAGCGATGCTTATGCCCATCACTGTTCGGAAATGTTCAGTCTTGAAATGTGGGGCGGTGCGACATTCGACACCACCATGAGATTCCTGAAGGAATGCCCGTGGCAACGACTCGTGCAGATGCGCGAGAAGGTGCCCAACATTCTGTTTCAGATGCTGCTGCGGTCATCCAACGCGGTAGGCTACACGAACTATCCAGACAACATTGTCAAAGTGTTCGTCAAGGAAGCGGCCGATGCGGGCATTGACGTCTTCCGTGTCTTCGACTGTCTCAATTGGCTGCCCAACATGGGCGTGGCGATGGATGCGATCGTCGACACCGGCGCAATCTGCGAAGCGGCCATCTGCTATACGGGCGACATCACAAACCCGAAGCGCAACAAGTACAATTTGAAGTACTATGTCGAACTGGCTAAGCAGCTCGAAAAGATGGGCGCTCATATTCTGGCCATCAAGGATATGGCAGGCCTGTGCAAGCCAGCGGCCGCATCGCAGCTCATTAAAGCATTGAAGCAGGAGATCGGGATTCCGATTCACTTTCATACTCACGACACGGCTGGAATTCAGGCCGCGTCGATTTTGGAAGGCAGCAAAGTCGGACTGGATATCGCCGACGCCGCGATGGCTCCGATGTCCGGCGGAACGTCTCAGGTCAACCTGAACACGCTGGTTGAAATGCTGCGGTTTGAGGAGCGCGATACGAAGCTGGATTCCGATCGACTCGACCAGATCGCCGAATACTGGCGAGCAACTCGGGACTTCTACACACCGTTCGAAAGTGTGGCGCTCGCCGCGACAGCCGACCTGTATCGCCACGAAATGCCAGGCGGTCAGTACACGAACCTGTTCGAACAGGCTCGAGCACTCGGTCTTGCCGATCGATGGCCGGAAGTCTGTCGCATTTACGCAGAAGTGAATCAGCTTTTCGGCGACATCGTGAAGGTCACTCCAACCAGCAAGTCCGTCGGCGACATGGCTCTGTTCATGCTGGCCAACAATCTGACCTGTGAAGACGTGCTGAACCCAGACCGCGACATCGCGTTCCCGGGCAGCGTGATCGACCTGATCAGCGGCGGCATGGGCCAGCCTCCAGGTGGTTTCCCTGAAGCCGTGAAGAAGCGAGTTCTTCTAGGCAAGCAGGAATTCGTCGGTCGTCCCGGCGAAACTCTGCCGCCCGCCGACATGGATGCGGCAAAGAAAAAAGTTGCCGAACTGCTGGATCGCGAACCAACCGGCCAGGAAGTGATCTCATGGTTGCTCTACGGTCGAGTCTATGAAGAATTCGCCAAGCATCAGAATGATTTCTCAGATGTCAGCATCTTCCCAACGCCAACGTTTTTCTTCGGCATGGAACCCAGCGAAGAGATTTCGATCGACATCGAACCAGGCAAGACTCTGATCATCCGCTTTGTTTCCGTCAGCACTCCGCATGCGGATGGGACTCGCACGGTCTTTTTCGAATTGAACGGCCAACCGCGTGAGATCACCGTTGTGGATCAATCGATCGAAGCGACCGGCACCTCGCGAGTCAAAGCAGACCCTGCCATCACCGGACAGGTCGGTGCGACGATGCCTGGCATGGTCGTGAACGTGGCCGTGAAGGTCGGCGATCGCATCAAGAAGGGCCAAAAAATGTTGGCTCTGGAAGCGATGAAAATGGAAACCATGATCAACGCCGAAATCGACGGCAAAATCCGTGACGTCCTCGTTCAGCCGGGCACACGAGTCGAAACCGGCGATCTGCTGGTGGTGATTGAGCCGGAGTAAACCAAACCATGAAGAACCTCACACAACCTCTCAAATGGCACGGCGGCAAATACTATCTACGGAACTGGATCGTTGGTCTGATGCCTCCGCATCTGCATTATGTCGAACCGTTTTTCGGAGGCGGCGGAATTCTGCTGGCTCGCGATCCGGATCGCGACTGGATGGCCACGGGCGAAGAAAAGTTGCCGGCCGCACTGAAGGGCAGCAGTGAAGTCGCCAACGACCTGCACGGAGAACTGACGAACTTCTGGAAGGTCCTTCAGAATCGAACCGACTTTGAAGCGTTCCGGCAGAAGGTAGCGTTGACACCATTTAGTGAAGTGGAGTTTAAACAGGCTCTTGAAGCTTCTAACAACACCGTCTCCACGGAGGACACATCCGAAAATCGTGTGAAACGCGCGCACCGATTTTTCATTCTGGCGCGGCAGTCGCGTCAGGGCCTGATGAAAGACTTTGCGACGCTATCCAGAAACCGAACACGTGGTCGCATCAATGAACAGGTCAATGCCTGGCTGAGCGTTGTGGATGGACTGCCGGATATTCACGAACGGCTGCGAAATGTTCTGATCCTCAATCAGGATGCCTGTGATGTAATTCGCAAACAGGATGGCCCCAACACACTGTTCTACTGCGACCCGCCGTACGTTCACGAAACACGGTCGACAACCGGCGAATATCACCATGAGATGGATGAAGACCAGCATCACAAACTGCTGGGAATCCTTGCCGGGATCGAAGGCAAGTTCATGCTCAGCGGCTACCCGAGCATTCTCTACACAGAATATGAAAAACGTCACGGCTGGAAGCGCCACGAATACCTGATCGACAACAAAGCGGCTTCCGGGAAGGTGAAGGAAACCAAGACCGAATGTCTGTGGTGCAACTTCTAGCCCGTGGATGAAAGCGGATACCGTATCAAAGATTGAGACTACGGAAGATGGCCTGCTGAGCATTTTCTGCAAGAGCGGTGTATGAACTGACGTTGCTGAAATTGCGATTCGGCTCGTGGCACGAGCCCATCGCGTAGCCCCACGCTTCAGCGTGGGGTCACGGTGCGACAGCCAAAGTCCGCCGTGGAACGGCGGAAGCAACCTCGCGGACGTTCGGAGGCCAGGTGCTCCGGCCGTATTCACGGCCCATGTGCCCGGTAACTTCACAAACCCCACGCTGAAGCGTGGGGCTACGCGCGGCCGCCGCATCCGCGGCGAACTGCAGAAATGTGCGGCTCGGCGTCACGTAAGAAGAGCATCTCCTGCACGTACTGCTCGATCAGGTTCCGCTGCGTTCGAGCGTTCGGTCGCTCAGAACTGCCTCGGCGGCTTTCCGGCCGCTGACCATTGCGCCGTGGATGGAGGCGGTTTCGCAGTAGTCACCGCACTGAAACACGCCCGCTGAAATCTGGGACGATGCTGGGGTGTCACGAAAATGGGCCGCCTGATCAGGCAGGGCATTCCGAATGAGATAGCTTCGCAGCAGCGACCACTGATCGGTCTGATCTCCAAACCAGTCCCGCAACTGGACTCGCACACCTCCTTCGAGATCCAGCGAATCCTGCTTGGATCCGACGACCGACACACTGATCAGCGCTCGACCGTCCGGTGCGTAGCCGGGAACGACATTGGAGGGCACACACAGGTTGTTGATCGGGCCCGTCTGATCTCCGTTCAGCATCAGCAGCTTTTCGTTGAACGGGGGGCGGGACGCTGCAAAATAGAAACACGTTGTGGAATGAAACTCGGGGCTGCGAATCTCTCCCTGAGTCAGCCGCGATGCTTCGGGGCCATCCACGGCAATCACCACGGCCTGACTGTCAATTGTCTCGCCGTTCTGAAGCTGCACACGCAGGCCCTGGAGTGAATCAACTCGTGTATTCAGGCGAACCTGTGCCGCGGGCAGGCTTTCCGCCAGTTGTTTAGGGATTGCTCCCATGCCGTTTTCCGGAAGGGCCGCATCGCCCAGGGCAAACATGCGAAAGATGAACCTGAAAAAGCGGCTCGACGTCGTCAGCCGATTCTCCAGAAACACGCCCGTAAACCATGGTCGAAAGAAACGGTCGACCATGTCCGCCGACAGTCCAGTGGTCTCCCGCAGATAATGTTCGGTTGTCGAATCCGGCTGGGCCCACTGTTCTTCCAATGAACCTCGAGTCACCCGCCATCGAAGCCGCGCGAGTTTCAGACGATCGGAAAACGTTCCCACTCCGTTCATCATCACGGCAAACACATCCTGCGGCCGACGCCAGGGATCGCTCATCAGAAGCTGTTTGCCACCGGTTCGGATTAACGCACCGGGATCAAAACTACGAAGCCGCAGTGCGTCATAATTGAGTTGCTGCTGCGCTTCTGGATAAGCGGTTTGAAAAACCTGAAAGCCGTGATCCAGACGAAAGCCGTCCACGATGTCGGTTCGCACGCGGCCACCGACTTCATTCTGAGCATCCAGCAGCACAAAATTGCAGCCATGATTTTTGAGATGACGTGCACAGCACAGTCCAGCGAGACCTGCTCCAATAATCACAACCGGCTTTGAGTTCATACGACTTCCTTTTCTACGAGACTCGGCTGCCAGAAACCGCAACTTACTTCTGCGGCAGGGTCTTAACACCCGCCGCGTGCTTTCCATTTTCAGCAGCGTTCGCAATGTTGCGAAGCATACCTTCGAAGACAAACTGATGCAGCGGATAGACCGAGTACCAGTAGAGGATCCCGAGCAAACCGACGGGATCGAAGATCGCCGTTTGTCGGATGACACTGCCTTCTTCGCATGGTGTGACTTCAAATTCCAGCCATGCGCGGCCCGGACATTTCATCTCAGCCTGTAACCGAAGTCGATGCGGGCGTTCGTAAAGTTCGACTCGCCAGAAGTCGAGCGGATCACCGGCACGCAGTTCTTCCTGATCCCGACGACCCCGACGAATGCCCACGCCTCCTGCCAGCAGATCCAGAAAGCCGCGAAGAGACCATAGCCAATTGCCGTAGTACCAGCCCGTCCGACCACCGATCCGGCGGATCGGTGCAAAGGCCTCGTCGGGTGGGGCCTTCACTTTTCGAGTGCGAGAATCCACAAGGCGAGATCCGAATCGCTGGCCGCCCCACACCTGAGGAGCACTGCCCGACGATAGCGCGTCTGACCAGCGTGTCTCAGCGAATTCACGGTCCTCGTTAACCAGCGCCCGGGCAATTGCATCGCGGACAGACCGTGGTTTGATCGCAAAAGTTGTGGCCGCCAGATTGTTGGACAGCAGAGTCGGATTGCGGAGGCTGTCGACCAGCTTTCGGCCCACACGAGCGTACAACGGTGTGACAAGGCCAAGCCACAGACTGGAAAGATGCGGCGTCAAAAAGGGCACGGGAATCATCCAGCGTGTCAAACCTCGCTGCCGTGAATACTCCTGCATAATCTGCCCGTACGAAACCTGCTCGGGGCCACCAATCTCGTAAACCTGCGAAGGCCCGGATGACAGCTTTAGTGCTGCCGACAGATAGGCCAGCAGATCTTCAATCGCTATCGGCTGCGCCTTCACGTTGACCCAGCGTGGGCAGATCATCACAGGCAACCGTTCCACAAGTGCTCGTATCATCTCAAACGACAGGCTGCCGGAGCCCGATCACATGGAGGCGCGGAATTCGATCACTTGCGAATGATGGGCTCTTAGCACGTCGCCCGTTTCCTGACGGCTGCGAAGATGCTTCGACAGATTCTGATCCGGGTTTCCGAGACCGCCGAGATAAATAACTCGGCGAACCCCCGCTGCGGTGGCTGCCTGCGAAAAATTTGTGGCAGCAATCCGATCTTCCGTTTCGAAATCCTTTGTCGCGCCCATCGAATGCACGAAGTAATAGGCCGTATCAACACCAGCCATGGCCGCGTCGAGAGATTCGCGATTGAACACATTACCCGCCACAACTTCCACAGGCGAGTCGTCTCGTTGCGTCACCGCTTCAGGACGACGTGACAAACACCGAACCTTTGCCCCCTGAGCCTGCAGCAGAGACAGTAACCGCCCGCCCACATACCCCGTGGCGCCGGTCAGAAGAATCAGTTCCTTGTCAGCGGATCCCATAAATGACTCAGATCTCTAGAAGGGTTCGCGGACACGATGAACATACAGACAAGCTCGAAGCGCCAGCGAGTGAGCCACGATCACTCAGGACACACTCGCTGGCGCTTCGAGCTTGTATCGCTGCAAAACACAACACGATCTGCTATCTTCGCGGAAGCACATGGCCCAGTCCACCGTCGATGCCGATCACCTGGCCTGTGACCCAGTTGTTTTCGCTGTCGAGCAGCCATGTGGCAAGAGAGGCGACCTGCTCAGGTTCACCGAGGCGACCGAGAGCGTGCAGACTGCAGGAAGCCGCCGCGGAGGCCGGGTTTTCCCATATGCGTCGAGTCATCTCACTGCGAACCAGCCCCGGACTGACGACGTTCACTCGAATGTTGTACGGTGCATACGTCGCCGCCGCTGAACGAGCCAGTCCGATGACTCCTGCCTTGGCGGCCGCGATGGCCTCATGATTTTGAATGCCGATTTCTGCCGCCGCTGAGCCGAACAGCACAATCGATCCTCCGTGTTCCCGGAGTAGCTTCGACCCAGCCTTGATCGTTGCAAACGCAGTAAACATGTTCGTCTCCAGCGTCTGCCGAAACTCGTCATCTGACGTCGAATGTGCGGGCTTCAGCAGGACTGAACCAATGCAGTTCACCAACCCCGTGAAGGCCCCGTTCAAATCCGCATCCTGTTTCAGGGCGTCTTCGAGCTCGCTGGAATTAGTGAAGTTCACAGTGGCAAATGGCTGATTCAATTCTTCAGCCAACACCGCCAGCTTTTCTTCGTTGCGACCAACGAGGAGTACGCCGTGCCCCGTTCTGACCAACCGGCGTGCAATAGCACTCCCGATTGTTCCATTGGCGCCCAATATAGCTACGCGTTCCATTTCCGCATCACCTCTACAAAACACATAAGAGTCCGTATCGTTCAAATTAAAGACTGATGTTCAGGAATTGCGAGGTGAAAAATGAGCGAGAGGTCCCAGGCCCTCCTGACAGACTCACCGTGCCAGTTGGGAAGTTGCGTTCTTCGAGATTCCGGGCTTTGAATTGGTCGAAAAGAAGGGAAATGATCACAACCCGACGCGTCAGCGAGGGATTCGCGGACACTCAGCGAAGAATAACCAAGCCCTGCTCGCAAGGGGTTTGGGGTTACAGCTTTCGGAGTCCGTCTTCTTTCATCGGGTTCGGAATGGCCACATCGATTTCATCTATGCGGGCCAGGGTTTCTTTGCTGAGGACCAGGCCGTCGGCCGCCAGGCTTTCGTTCAGTTGAGCGACAGTGGTGGCTCCGATGATGGTTGAGGTCACGAAGTCGTGTTGCTTGCTCCAGGCGACACACAGCGCGGTGAGTGTAATATTCAGATCGTCGGCGATGACCTTTAAACGATTCACCGTTTCACGAACTCGGTCGTTCAGAAAACGGTCGGCCAGTCGCTGCTGACGTTCGCCCAGTTTTTTGTACTCGGTGAAGCGTGCACCCGGCGGATCGCTGTGCATGTATTTTCCGGTGAGCACTCCGCCACCGAGCGGCGAGAACGGAAGCAGGCCGATATTCTCGCGACGGCATACCTGAGCCAGCTCGCTCTCACAGCGACGATTGATCAGACTGAAATTGTTCTGCACGCTGTCGTAGCGACACAGCCCGTGTTTCTCGGAAGCCGCCAGACTCTTCATCATGCCCCAGCAGGTTTCATTGCTGCACCCGAGCACTCGAATTTTGCCCTGCTTGACGAGGTCGGTTAGCGGTTCGAGCACGTCTTCATAACGAGCTCCATGATCCGGCCAGTGGGTCTGATACAGGTCAATGTAATCGGTCTGCAGTCGGCGAAGGCTGGCTTCCACGGCGCGAGTGATCTGGACTCGATCGAGTGCCGAGTGTCCGTGACGGACGGGCGGAACAAACCAGCCGTGAGCCGGGCCAGTGATTTTGGTTGCAAGGATGACGGATTCGCGTGGCTTGGTTTTCAGCCATCGGCCCACGATCTCTTCGGTGCGTCCGAACAGTTCGGCGGTCGGAGGAACCGGATACATTTCTGCGGCGTCGTAAAAATCAATGCCGGCTTCGTAGGCTCGATCCATAATTTCGAACGACAGTTTTTCGTCACACTGAGTCCCAAACGTCATCGTGCCCATGCAGATATCAGAAACAGTCAGCGGGCTTGTGCCAAGTCGTCGGCGATTCATGAAACGGTGCTCCGGTTATGGAAAATGGTCTGCGCGCGGAAAATGTTATTCAAGCGGCGGCTCAAAAGGGTTGTCCAGATACGGATCATAGCCGCGGCACCATAACGTGAAACTCACCAGCCAGTAGGCGGGAAGCAGAAAGATTCCCCAGCGTTCGAATTGTCGGACATGAAACAGTTCATGATTCCAGCTTCGATCCAGACACTCTTCATTGCGAGCGATGACGACATGCCCCAGGGCCATCGCTGCTCCACCACGTCGAAACTTTGTTGAGTAAAGAAGTTTGCCCGTGGCGCCGCCGCAAACCGTCAGAATGCCTTCCCGAAGAGTCACAGATCCTCCGGTCGCGTACGCCAACACGGAGAGCAGGATACCAATCGCAGTGACGGGAGCCGCCCAGATGTAGCCGATGATGCGCATTTGCTGTCCGCCATTCTCGCAATACCCGTCGGCGTGGACTTAAGCTGGTCGCAAGAACTCAAACCCCATCCAGCTCGCGTGAATCGGTGGATAAGATGGTGTGCAAAAAAGCCGAAAGCGGGCGTTGCATGACCCCATCCGCTTTATGCGGATGGTGAACCAGATCGGTTCGTTTGGCGACGATTTCCGCGGAACTTCGTTTCGTGATCTTGTCCACCGATCCGCACGAGGCGGATGGGGTTGAAGGCTTCTTTTTATTCCCCGTCAGTAGCTCTCCATCTGGGCTCACCAGTCCGGGCGAGCCGGTTGGGGGCAAACTGAACGAATTCAGGGTACAGGTTATGGTACTCAAACCTGCGATCGACTGGCACAAGGCCAGTTGGGCCGGACGCAGACAGAGCTGTTGACAACGATGTTCTCATGCCCGAGCCTCCTGACGACACCGGAACAAAAACCGGATAAATCAATAGGCCCTATGAACCCGACTTTTGCGAAGCCCAGTCCCACCCATCAATTCATAAGCTCGGAATAAAAAGCGACAAGGATGAATCTCTACGCCATGATCTCTTGCAGCACTCGGCCTTGGGGCACAACCTCATGCGGTCGACCAAGCGCGTCCAGAATCTGTGTGGTGGACTGCACGCCGAGCAGCCGATAGATCGTGGCCATGACATCACCGGGGCTCACGGGAGATTCTGCGGGAACCGATCCGGTGCGATCGCTGGCTCCGTACACGAATCCCTGTTTGATGCCGGCTCCCGCCAGCATTACGGTGTAGCACGAATTCCAGTGATCTCGCCCGGCGTTCGCATTGATTTTTGGAGTACGTCCGAAGTCGCCAAGCACGCAGACCAGAGTGCGTTCCAGAAGGCCTCGATCATCCAGATCCTGCAGCAGACTACTGCACGCGGCGTCGAATTCGGGCAGCAGAACTTTCTTCAGCTTGTTGAAGTTGTCACCGTGAGTATCCCACGTAGCATTCGCATCCGGAGCCCAAGACAGCGTGACAAAACGAGTTCCTGCTTCCACAAGTCGTCGGGCCAGCAGAGTGCTCTGACCATAAATGTTGCGGCCATAGCGAGCTCGCATTTCCGGCGTTTCGAGATCCAGATCAAATGCTCGCTGAGCCGCATCGGACGTCAGCAGCTCAAATGCACGCGTCTGAAAATCGTCGATGGCGGTGAGCGACGCTTCGTTGCGTATGGCGAGGCCTCGTCCTAAATCAGAAAGCAGTCGCGTGCGGTCCTGCATCCGCTGGGGAGTGACTGGTTCGGGCAACGCCAGATTGTCGACATGGAAGTCGGCCGCGTCAGGATTATTGAGCACCCAGAATGGATCAAACGTTGGTCCCATAAAACCGGCCAGAAATCCAGGCTGTAACGGTCCACCCGCGCCTTCTTTTGTTTTGTAGGGCAGACTGATATAGGGAAGAGTTCGATTGGCGGCCGGTCGAAGTTTGGCCATCACGGAACCAGGTGACGGATGATCGGACGGTTTCGCACCGCCTCCCTGTTCGCCGCGATCATGGCCTGTGAGAGCTGCGTAAACGGCGGCCGCGTGGGAATTGTTCACGCTGTGATGCATGGAACGAATCAGCGTTGTTCGATGCATTTGCTGCGCCAGTCGAGGCAGATGCTCGCTGACCGGCACACCGGCGAGACTGCTGGCGATGGGCTCAAACTCACCTCGGATTTCCGTGGGAGCTTCCGGCTTCATATCCCACATATCCAGATGGCTGGGTCCACCATTCAGGAACAGTACGATACAGTGGTCGGCCCGCGCTGCGAGAGAACCTGCGTCGGCACCCAGCGTTCTTTTCGCCAGGACGCCCGACAATCCAGCAGCCCCGACCTGCAGCACACGGCGTCGGGAGACTTCACGCAGGAGCCGTCTGAATTGTTCCGATCGCATTCTGTCACTCCCACGATTCATGTTCGTTTTTCGATTTGCTGCGGAGCAGCGACGTAAATCACTATCATTGCTATGCGCTGCTCTGCAGCCAACCGCAAGCTTCTTCATCGCCGTGAAACGCGGCTTTCCCAGCGAAGCCCTATCCAATGATCACTCTTGGCCTCAGCAGTTCGTCGGGCTGAGCGTCCTGAAGGAGTTCCTTCACAAGAAATGGTATATTGCCTTCACCGAACAACAGAAAGCCCAAATTCATTTTCAGAGGACTTTCGTCCGACCATCCAAAATGAAGTTCGACTGGTTTGGTTGTGCCATTCAGCGACAAAGCCAGTGCGGCAATGGCCGGGGCAATTGAAGTGCAGCGACTGACTCGGATGATATACCGCCCGCCCTCATGACGGATATCGAGCACCGGTTCCTGAAAGAAGTCACTGGTATCACCGAGCGAAATCTCGACGAACACGACCGGGATTTCGTCCGTCAAATGATGCCAGATACGCAGCTCACGTTCTTTCTCATCGAGAGTTCTGCCGCCCGGCCGATGCGGAGCCAGAACGGGTATCTCCAGATGCTGCAATGTGTTCCAGCGAAACCGCGATTCATTATTCGCGTATTGAAAGCGGACGACACGCAGTTCATCGCTGCGAACACATCGGGAGACGATCGACACACTGATGATCGCCCCGATGAAGAACATGGAAATGATCAATCCTTCAGACTTCTCAATCATGATGTCAACCGCCGTATAGAAAAACACGAGCGTGATGACGACTGTCGCCCAGGGAATTCGGTGCCATGTGGAACCTGCGCGTTCTCGATAACGTTCGATCACCACAGCCACGCTGGCGCTGAGAATCAAAACCATAACGCCGGTCGCATAAGCGGCTCCCTGTTCTTCCACGGAAGCACGGAAGACCAGCGTGACGACAATACAAACGCCGATGATGACACACACAAGTGGACGAGTTGCAGAGACCCAATCCGGCGCCATACCGAACTTCGGCAGATAACGCGGCACCAGATTCAGGAGTCCGGACAAGGCACTGGCACCGGCAAAACACAAAATAGCCACGGTGCTGGCGTCGTACAGTGTGCCGAACACTTCTCCGAAGAACGGCCACAATTTTCGGCCGCCTTCTGCATGAGCCAGATACGCGAGCGCACGCTCATACGCCGGGCCTCCTTGCGCCAAAGCTTCCAGCGGAATGAGCGTCGTTACAACAATCGACGACCCGATCAGCATCACGGACATAATGAGCGCCGATGTGACCAGCAGCCATTGAGTTCTCTTGATCCGTCCGGCGGGATTCTCTTCGGTATCAGACGGTTCACCAATGATCTGGGGCATCACAGCCACACCCGTTTCAAACCCACTCAGCCCCAGCGCCAGTTTTGGAAAAAGCAGCGCGCTCATGAACAGCCCTGCGTACCATGTGAGCGGAACAGCAGCGACGGGTTCTGTCGGTCCGGAAACTGTCTGAGAGGAATTCTGGTGCGTGGGTTCGTCGGGCCCGAGTTCCACAGTGGTGCTGGCTTCTGCGGGATGCTGAGGAAAACCGATATCGCCGGAACCCAGCTTATTCCACCACTCTGCAATGTGCTGAGGTTCCTGGGTCAGCGTCATCAATCCGCCGGAAATAACGATCAAATTCATTACCAGATAGACGGCGACGATCACGACAGCCACGCCAATGACTTCCCGGACGCCCTTCAGAAAGACTGCGCCCAGCAACATAATCATGAAGAGTGTGATGCCGATCTGGCTGTGCATCCAGGAAGGCGCATGCTGGAACAGAGGGTTCTCGATCAGGTGCTTGGCGGCGTCCGCAGCTGACAATGTGATTGTGATTACAAAGTCCGTCGCGGCGAACCCCAGCAGAGTCAGCACCAGAAACTTGCCCGACCAGCCGTGTACCAGACGTTGCAGCATGGCAATTGAGCCCTGGCCGTGCGGCGATGATTTGGCCACACGGCAGTAGATTGGCACGGCTCCGAACAGCGTCACCAGAATCAGGAGAATTGTGGCGATCGGCGCCAGTCGGCCAGCGCTCGTGATGGCAATGGATGGCTGATAAGCCAGCGTGCTGAAGTAGTCGACCCCAGTCAGACACAGCACCCAAAGCCAGAAAGACTGATGGGCCGGTGCTGTTCCATGAGCGACCGCAGGGGCCGGTGACTGAGGCGGGAGTTGTCCGGCGGAAGCAGAAGAAGTCATGGGAATCCCGAAGAAGCAATGGGATGCGGCAAAGATGACGCTTCCCTGACAGTCGGCATGATCGACCGAACACGCCCTGGATACAATCGCCAGACCATCTTTCTGCGGTGAACGTCTCCCAGATCGGGAAACTGCCGACTTCCGGCGTCGCTCAACGTTGGAATCGTTGTTGCGGGCACGCTACGATCTGTAGGGGTTCACTGCTGAAACTCTGTGGGTTTCCGGCATTTGTGTCTGGAACCGCACCTCAGTCTGCATCTTCATCCTGCTGACCGTTATCCGGCGGATCGGCTCCTGCCCCAGTCTCTGACGACGACTCTTTATCTCCAAGGCTTCCCGACCGATGTCTTCAACGCCCGCCCCAAAGCTGACTCCCGTTCAGTGGCTCATCTGCACGATTGCTGCCATTGGCTTTGCGTTCGATATTTATGAACTTCTGATGCTGCCGCTGATCGTCAAAACGGCGATCGCCGATCTGCATCCTCAGATTGGTTCACCTCAGGACTGGGCTCCTGGCGGACAACTCTACATCAGCTGGGCTCGAACACTGTTCTTCGTCCCGGCCATTGCCGGTGGTGTTTTCGGCCTGTTCGGCGGGTACCTGACAGACCGACTGGGACGCCGCAGTGTTCTCACCTGGAGCATCTTGCTGTACGCCTTCGGCGCTTGTGCCGCTGGATTTTCCACAAGCCTGGAACAGCTGCTGTTCTTTCGCTGCTGCGTGTTTGTTGGCGTGTGTGTGGAGTTTGTTGCGGCGGTCGCATGGCTGGCTGAGCTGTTCCCCAATCATGAACAGCGTGAAAAAGTCCTGGGATATACTCAGGCGTTTTCGTCCTTTGGTGGAGTGCTGGTCGCTGTCATGGCCAGGCTGGCTGCTCAGTATGCCGATCTGCTTCCTGCGATTCATGGGACTCATGCGGCTTGGCGATATACGCTGATTTCTGGTTTGATCCCCGCCATTCCGCTGATCATCGTGCGACCATTCCTGCCGGAATCGCCTGCGTGGCTGAAGAAGCGTGAAGAAGGGACTCTGAAGCGCCCAAGCATCATGGCGCTGTTCAATCCCGAACTGCGAAAAACCACGATCGTCACCACTCTGGTCTTTGCAACAACTTTTGGTCTGGCGTTTGGTGCCATCCAGCAGAACCCGCAGATCCTGGTCGGACATGTGGATGTTCTGAAGGCCGTGACGGAAGCTCAGGCGGAAGCAACGGCAAAAGCGGAAACCGACGGCAAGCCACTAACACCAAAGGATCTCGGCGTGATTAAGGGAAATACGACCGACAAGATTGCCGCTGGAGTTCAGGGCTGGCAGGAAATCGGCGGGCTCGCTGGACGACTCCTGCTGGCATTCCTGGCCGTCAGATTCGTCAGCCGGCGTGCGCTCTTCCGAGTCTTCCAGATTCCAAGCCTGTTGTTTGTGCCAGCACTGTACTGGTGGTTGTCGAACAATTTGAAGACAGAAGGTTCGCTGGAACTGTTTCGCTATGCGATCTTTATTGCCGGTCTGATGGTTGTGGGGCAGATGAGTTTCTGGGGCAACTACATTCCGCTGGTTTTCCCGGTGCATTTGCGAGGAACTGGCGAAAGCTTCGCCGCGAATATTGGTGGTCGAGTTCTCGGGACCGCCGCCGCGTTTATTACTTTAACTCTGTCGGCGTCCGACAAACCGGATCCCGGAAAGATCGCTCTGATGGGTGCCTTTGTCGCCGGGGCCTATGCTCTGGTAGGCGCAGTCCTGACTGGCTTCCTGCCGGAACCTGGAAAAGTGGATCATCACGACTGATAAGATCATGAGCGAGCGGTGTGCTGTCCATCGCAGCAAGCCGCCCGAGTTCGAATGAGATTAACCTGCTGAGCCAAGGCGGTCGTTTGACTGCCCTGGCTTTTTTTATTGAGACGTCTTTTTGTTGCTTCTCCCCTTGCGATTCAATACACCTTGCAGCTCAAGTGCACAGAGGGGCAAACGCAGTTTTCAACCACGAAAGGCACGGAAATCACGAAAGGAATCGCAGGCGGAAAAGGGCGTGAAAAGAGAGGTAATTTTGCGGCCGCTGGTCTGACCGGGGCCTTCTGTGCTTTGCGACTTTTTCGTATCTTTCGTGCCTTTCGTGGTTCCAACCTGCTTTTATTGGCTTGCTTAATTCCTGCACGCCGTGGTTAAAAGTTTTTCACAGGCTTAAGGCACAATATGCGACTACTCATCACCTTAATCGTCTCCACGATAGCCGTGCAGGCATTGGCTCAGGATGAGTTCAAGCATGAACAAAAGATTGTGGCTCTTGTCGATCCCTATTTGACCCATCAGAAAGTCAATGCCATTTCTATTGGCGTGATTACCAATGGCAAAACATGGACAAAGAGCTTTGGAACTCTGGATGCTGACGGCACTCGTTCACCGAACGAAAAGACGCTTTATGAGATCGGCTCCATCTCTAAAGTGTTCACCTCTCTGCTGCTGGCTGAGGCCGTTGAATCCGGGCGACTCAAACTGGACGATCCGATCAGTGTCGTCACGAAGGAACTCGCAGAGAAGAATCCGACGGTCGGCAATACGATCACATTCCAACATCTGTCGCACCATGTATCCGGGCTTCGGGTCATGCCAGATAACATCGCCCCGGCAGATTCCACGAATCCGTTCGACGGATACAATCGCGAGATGCTCACAGAATACATGCTGTCGGTAAGGCCGGAGCGAAAACCAGGTGAGGGCTTTGAATATTCGAATCTCGGCGTGGGCCTGCTTGGTGATCTCTTATCGCGACAGGCAGAAGTGAGTTATGAATCGCTTCTCAAGGAAAAGCTGACGGGCCCTTTGAAGATGTCCGACACCACAATCGAACTCACTCCGGAACAACTCAGCCGCTTTGCTCCACCACACAACGCGGCACTTCTTCCTGACAAGTCATGGGACTTTGATGCATTGGCCGGATGCGGCGCAATTCGCAGCAACATTGATGACATGCTGCTGTTTGCGGAAGCCTCATTGAATCCACCAGAGGGACCACTGGGAACAGCGATCGAGCTTGCATGGAAACAGCATAAGCCAGCGAAAAAAGGCAACCATGCGATGGGCCTGGGATGGATGATTGCTCTGGACGGCTCGACGCGATGGCATAATGGCCAAACCGGTGGCTATCAGTCCATGATACTTGTCAGCCGACAATCGAAGTGTGCTGTGGTGTTGCTCTGCAATACAGCAGGTTCCGGGACCGACGCGTTGGCCGAACAGATCATTCAGGCAGTGATGGGCCTGGACGTTCAGCCCAAAACTTTCGACAAGGAATTCAAGGTTGATCCTAAAGTTGCTAAACGGCTGGACGGCAAATATGAACTGGCACCGGGAATTGTGATTACTGTGCAGGTCAAAGAAGGCCGCATGGTGGCTCAACTGACTGGGCAGCAATTTCTGGCATTGATTCCGAAGAGCGAAACGGAATGGAAGTATCAGTTGGTTGACGCGACTCTGAAATTTGAACTTCCGGAATCAGGCAGCAGTCCCAAAGTCACGCTTCTGCAGGCTGGTCGGGAAATGCCGAGTCCTCGATTGCCGGATTGACGAGGTTCAAAAATGAACGATACGGAAAGTAACAGAGCGATACGTATCACCAGCGAAGGTGAATACTCCGCCTGGTTTGGTTCGCCAGAAGATATCATCTTGAACAAGCTGATCTATTTTCGGGAAGGTGGCAGTGAAAAACACTTGCGGGATATCGCCGGCATGATGAAGCTTCTTCAGGAAAAACTGGATCGCGCGAACGAGCTCGCAGGCCTGCTGTGTCGGGCCTGCAGCGATTCAAGTAGGCGAATGGTACGAGTCCGGATGCAATTCATTGGCGGTTTATGGCGGACAATTGCCCGCGAAGTATGAATAGGATGCGGACTGCAGGTGTGAATCACTGCAGGTCAAACCGGAAAAAAGCCCACCGGCCGACAGTAAAAACGCGGTAGGAACCAGCCCCACACAAAAACTCCGCAGTTCCGAAAACTGTTATTGTTATTTATAACAGTCGTGCCTGTCGATATATTATTTCAGAACACCGAAACGAGGGGCAGCGTTGATGGCGTACTATGAGTATCTGTGGTCAGACGAACCGGGCGACAACGTGGAACACATTGCCGAGCATGGGTTGACACCGGATGACTTCGAATTTGTGTTTGAAAACTTTGAAGGCAAAGCCATCAGTAACACCACAGGCATGGCACTTCGCTTTGGATACACCGAAGACGGGCGACACATCGTGGTCGTTTTCGAATGGGCCGACGATGAAAAATCCTTGTTCTGCCTGTATCGGCCTATAAAACTCCAGAAAGGAACCGCTGAAATGTCAAAACGACGCGAGCCAACCGCAGAACAAAAGAAGCGAATGAAGGAGTTGATTGTACAGGAATCCAGGCCGGAAGTCATGGCTGCAAATCGCGCACAGATCGCTCAGTTGCGGGCTGGGAAGAATGAGACGCTGGCAAAGCAAACTCTGGCACTGCTGCTGGAAGAAAAAGACCGTCAACAGATCAGTCTGGCTCAGCTTGAAGAGCGCTGCGGAATTGCCCGAGGGAATCTGAGTAAACTTTGGAACGATCCTGATCCGAACGCCACACTCGCCACGGTGGAACGCATTGCGATGGCGATGGGAGTGAAGGTCTTAGTGTCGTTGTCGAAGTAGCTCGAAGTTCACCTGATTACTCAACCGTGCGACTGTCCGGTCGAATGGTGAAAGCCCCCAGCGTGAACTTGCAGCGACGTTACACGGCATCCTGAAGCGACAGAACGACACGTTTGCCCGACGCAGCCGCAAGTCGTTCGAGAGTCTGGACTGTTGGGTTTGCGACAACGCCCGATTCGCTCAGTAAGCGACTGAGCCGGGCTCGATCGATTCCCGTTCGAGTCTGCAGGTCTGCCAGACTCAGCCCCAATTCGTTGGGAGCAATAAAGGGACATTCTGCTTTATCGATTAAGTACAATGTCCCCTTTTGCGTTCAATGTCCTCTTGGCTTCAACACCATGTGCCAGTGGTTTGGCAGCCAGCAGTAGGTGAGGCGGTCAACTGGGAACTTCTGCAGTCCTTCGTTCAAGACCCGCTCGAACGCTTCATAGTCACCATCTTGTGAAAAATCGCGTCTCGCTGATTACCACGATTTAAAGCATGGTAAAGATGTCCGGCAACATCGGCACGTGGTGGTCGCGGCATTCTGGTCTCCTTTTGAAGTTCTGATGCATCACGAATTACCCAGTCAACCTTTTTGGCTCCTGACCGTTTTTCTGTTCTTTTTCTGTTCAAAGAAGTGGACGACGCACTCCGACGTGGAACGACACACAGAACCACTTCGCCATCCTCTTCAAAGGTCGAATGCCCAAAATTTCCTGAACATCCCTTAAAACTTCAGCAATCCTCACCTGAGATAAATTTTTGACAGGCCCGGAATCGCTTCGTCGCTTTGCGATTCACTGTCCAAATTCTTCGTGCTACACTACACATCAATGGAACCCGCTAATGACGTATTGGAAAACTGCTTTCTGTGAATCCCACGACTGAACTGCGAAAATTCGGAATAAGCGACGCGGTAACTCGCCCGTTCGCCTCGGATTCTGCGCACGAACTCGTCGAATACCTTGACCTGCTTCCCAGCGAAGTTCGCGAAGGGTTCCCCCTGCCGTTAGACGGTGCTGTTGAACATGATCAACGCGCTGTTCTCTACTACCTCGCTGAAGATCGGCTTTCCGTTGCGCCGAATGATCGTGAAAGTCAGTTGCTTCGGCTCAACAGGAGCTTAGCCTCTCGTGGCGAGAGAGCTTATTTAGCAATCGTAAAGCCTGGCCGACTGGAGGTCGCTCCTGTTCGCCTGGGCGATGTCAGTCCGAGTTGGCTCGAATTTGATGCCAACAGCCATGAAGCTATCAATTTCTACTCGAATCTTGTGCATGGCAAGATTCCCGGTCAAGAGTCAGACGATCCGGATCTTGTCTTCGACGAAATGTACAAGTTGCTTCTGGCAGGTGCAGATTCCATTGCTCACAAGATCGGGCGTGACAACACGCTGTCCCTTGTCGGGCGGGCGTTGTTCTTTCGTTTTCTTTGCGACCGTCACGTTATCACAGAAAACGACCGCGCCAAAATCTGCGAATCCGCCGATGTACTTCGTGCCTGTTTTGACAATTCGGAAAACGCCTACCGAACCTCGAAATGGCTCGACGACACCTTCAACGGACACTTCTTACCGTTTCGCGAGCGAGGGACTCGAGAGTTCTTCAATGACCTGAATCGATCAGCAATCGTCTTCACGAATTTGAAGGCAATCGTACGGGGCCTTGAACCACGCGGCAACAGCCAATACCAGCACCGTTTCAGTTGGGCCGCGTTTGACTTCGCGCACGTGCCCGTCGGTTTATTGAGTCAGGTATATGAGGCGTTTAGTTGGAAGTGGGACCCGCAGAACTCGGAAGACACGAGCGTTCATTACACTCCAAGAAACATTGCAGTTACGCTGGTGGAGGAAGCTTTCGCTGCACTGACTGATCCGCACAATGCAAAGGTGCTTGACCCGGCCTGTGGCGCTGGAGTGTTTCTGGTGCTCGCGTTTCGCCGCCTTTACACTGAACGATGGCGAGCATCGGGTATACGGCCAGATACGAAAGAGATTCGAAAAATACTCGAAACCCAATTGTGTGGCTTCGACATCAGCGAGTCAGCGCTTCGGCTAACCGCTCTAAGCTTGTACCTGACGGCGATCGAGCTCGACCCAAATCCAATCCCTCCGGAAAAGCTGAAGTTCAAGGACCTTGAAGGCTTAGTACTATTCAATCATCGTGCCGACACTGATCCCGATCAAGGGCCGGTTGTTGGCAGTATTCGCCCCGACATCGGTAATGAATTCAACGAAAAGTTTCATCTCGTTCTCTGCAACCCACCATGGTCGAAGATAGATGATAATGACGTTGTTGAAGGACTTGATTCAGCCAGCAAGGACATTGTTTCCAGCAAAGACAAAGAGCTCGGTGAAGGCTACCAAAATCCTCGAGGTGAACCCGATCTCCCGTTTGTGTGGAAGGCAACCCAATGGTGCCGCCCCGGTGGTCAGATTGCGATGGTGCTACCTGCGAGGATACTGTTCAGACAGGGCGATATCGCCTCGCACGCTCGAAAGTCACTCTTCCGGCTTATCCGGTTCACCGGCATCGTGAATTGCTCGAATATCCGAAAGACAAAGGTCTGGCCGGACATGGACCAGCCGTTCATGCTGGCATTTGCGGAGAATGAAGCTCCTCAAGACGATAGTCAGTTTTGGTTTGTCTCTCCCCAAGCTGATTTTTCGCTGAACAGGCTCGGTGACCTTCGGATTGATGCATATTCGGCACACGTGCTTCGATCTCATGACGTGTTGCGTGAACCATCACTGCTGAAAACACTTGCCATTGGTACATGGCTTGATGCCGAGGTGATCCGAAAGGTTCGCAACGCTCCCGTGACGCCGTTCGCGCAGTACTGGACCAAACAGCTGGGGCTGACAAGCTCCAAGGGATATGTGGTTAGTAACAAATGCGAGCCGTCAGATGCGTCGCTAATGCATGGACTCAAGGATATTGGTGACGCGAAGGACTTGGCGTGTCAGTTTAGCGTTGATGCGGATGACTGTGATGCGTTTACATTAGCTGTGCTAGACAGAACTCGAATTAGGAAGGATCGAGTAGATCCGCTAGAGGTATATCGCGGGCCGTTGTTATTGCTGAAGCAGTCACTGCCTACTGATCCCGAGAAGGGCCTTGCAGTCATTTGCGACGACGACATTGCTTACAACCAAAGCTTCTATGGGTATTCCGCGAAAGGGCACCCACAGGCAGACCTTCTTGTGCGGTATCTCCAATTGTTCGTTCATAGTCGAATTTGGAGACACTTCCTGCTTTGTACTAGTCCAAAAATCGCAACGGAACGCCCGGTGTTCTTAAAGGGTGACTTCGACGCATGTCCGTTTGTACCGCTCGAGCAAGTCCCAATAGACAAACACGCAGATATCGTTCAGCTTTCCGAACAATTGGCGAACGGGAGTGAAGCCACCTTTTCTGAAATCGACACATTTTTTTGTCAGATTTATGGGCTAACAAAGTCTGACATACTGGTGATCGAAGATACTTTGGTTGTTCGCAACCCGCATGATGAACTTGGCGTCTGTGGCAGCACTGCACCCAAGAGCCAAGAAATCAGAAATTTCATTTCTGAGGTCAAAAAGGCGATTAAGCCGTTCGCAAAGAGGGTCAGCCTGAATATCGAAGTTGCTGAACATGGTGACCAATCTGACAAAGATGCGTTTCGATTCCTGTTTGTGTCAACGGGCGAGGATGGCGGTTTATCCATCCCTGCCTTGCAGAAGTTGATACTTCAGCTCGCTGACCAAACTGGAGCGAGCATGATTATTCAGGAGCAGGACGGCAATCTTCTTGTCGGAATCCTGAACCAGTATCGATACTGGACAAAAAGCCGTGCTCGATTGCTGGCCGCAGATATCCTTCGTGATCATTTTGCAAAACTCGAGGAACTGCATACTTCATGAGCAGGATCTTCGCATCTACGCCGCCGCAGTTCCCTGTGCCGCATGCTCCACTGCCGCTGGCAGTTTGGCTCCTCGCGGAGGATGCGATTCGTCTGGCGTGGGTTCGATTGCGACAACTACCGGTTCATGAGTTTGATCTTGCCACTGCTCATGAAGACGCGATCACTCTGAGACTGCATGAGATTCTTGTCGATGAGGTCTATGGATCAGGACAAGTCGATGGATTTGACGACAATATAATGCAGATTGGCAGTCGGGAGGCGAAGATTCGGAATTTCAACGGACAACACCCCGACAAAATGCCTGATCTCCACATCGGCATGATCGGACGAAAGCATGTTCGCCAAAGTCAGGACGGCATTTTCGTTGAGTGCAAACCGGTCGATGCTGACCACACAGCGGGTGTCCACTACTGCGATAAAGGAATCACTCGTTTCGTGCGCGGCGACTATGCGTGGGCAATGACCTCCGCAATGATGGTCGCCTATGCCTCCGACGGATACGCGATTGATCCCAAGCTCACAGATGCGTTGGAAAAGTCTACAACGATTACCACTGAATCCATGCCATCTCCGTGCCCGGCGTCTCAGACAGTCCTCTTTTGCGACCAGACACAGATTTCGCATCATCATCGTGAATTTCAGTATACCGAGACCGGTGCGGACGCACGTAGCATCACGCTTCGCCACCTTTGGTTACGCCGGTAACAGATCGCCGCAGAAACGCAAAATGATACCACATGAAGCGATCAATAAGGGGACCCGACCGCTGTCAGAGCGCCCTCATTTAGGGAGAGGAAAAAGGGTCAGGAGCCTAATTGGCGGCATGGATAAACTTGCGTGGTCGGCCTCGTTTTCGTAGTGTCGATTTAAGGTTGTATTGACGTGCGGTTGTTTCGACCCAACCGGCATCACCAAAGGGCTGGCCCCTGGCGATGCAACGCTTCAACTGCTCTGCCTCCTGTTCGCTCACCACCCGATTCACCCTTTCGAGCCAATTAGGAAGACGCGGTACCGGCCATTTGGCGAGCTTGATCCCACAGTGTCCACCCAACCAGTTGAATAGCCCTCCGAAACTCCAGGCCTCCGCT
>Ga0209390_10000056_pt1 | contig 165783 bp, 147 predicted proteins | sample BON01_FD_187212 | JGI IMG/M metagenome (GOLD analysis project Ga0209390, IMG submission 187212) | Freshwater microbial communities from Lake Bonney liftoff mats and glacier meltwater in Antarctica - BON-01 (SPAdes) (version 2) | ecosystem: Environmental > Aquatic > Freshwater > Ice > Glacier... | reverse complement strand
AAAGAGGTTCATACCCTGTAACTTATACGGCAGTAGATAGCTTTAACAACGCAGCTACCCCAGTATTAAGAAACTACAGAGTGGATGATTTCATTGCACCAGTGATTGATTTGAAAACATTGGATACTGTTTACCACAACGTAAACAATCCATATTACAGCACCAATGCTCAGGTATCGGATAATTTCTATCCAAACAGCCAAGTATCATTGACTAAAACAGGATCAGTAGATGCTTACACATTGGGAACTTACACAGAAACCTTTATAGCAGTAGACGCATCTGGAAACAGAGACACCGCTATTAGATATGTAAAAGTAATTGACCTTGAAAAACCAGTAATTTATGCTCCAGCAATCAACGGATGTGTTGGACATGGTATTGATAACATCGCTGGAGTTCAAGTAAGTGATAACTATGATGCGCCAAGTGCTATCATGCCAAGAATAAGATTTATACAAAACGATGTAAATATATGGGAAGCCGGCTATTACTCAATGACTTATGAAGTAAGTGATTTATCTGGAAACATTTCTGAACCATTTACAAGAACTGTACTTATGTCTTATTGTAGAGCTGACTTAAAAGTTGGAATAGAAAACGTAAGCATAGACAATGCTACCACTGTTTATCCTAACCCAACAACAGGAACTATTAACGTTAAAGTTGCAGACATCTACAACCAAAATGTAACAGTAACAGTTTACAATGCAGTAGGTACACAAATTGCTACCGCATCAGATGCCAATGGTTCAGAAATCAGTATTGATTTGAACAATCAAGCAGCTGGACTTTACTTAGTGAAAGTAACAACAGGTGGACAAACAACCACTAAAAAAGTTACCTTAACTAAATAGTATATCCCACCTCACCACGAAACCCCTCTCCATTGACTTGGTGAGGGGTTTTGTTTTTTTAAGTGTTTTTAGTATTCAAAAAAGATAGCATTTCCAAGGTATTGCCGTAATTTTGCAATATGCATTTTAACACCAAGGCAATCCATGCTGGCATCAAACCAGATCCAGCAACTGGAGCCATCATGACTCCAATTTATCAAACTTCAACGTATGTACAGTCTTCACCTGGAGAACATAAGGGGTATGAATATTCTAGAACGCATAACCCAACAAGAACTGTCTTACAAGACAACTTGGCTGCTTTAGAAAATGCTAAATTTGGATTGTGTTTTAGCACCGGAATGGGTGCTGTAGATGCAATAGTTAAGTTGCTAAAACCGGGCGACCATGTTTTGGCAACGCATGATTTATATGGTGGAACATACCGCATATTCACAAAAATATTTGAACCCCTAGGCATACAATTTACCTTTACAGATTTTACCAATTTGACAGCGGCAGAAAGCAAAATTCAAAGCAACACCAAATTGATATGGATTGAAACTCCCACCAACCCTACTCTATCCATAATTGATATTGGAGGAAGTAGTAAAATTGCTAAAAAGCATAAGGCCATCTTGGTTGTAGATAATACTTTTTGTTCGCCCTATTTACAAAAACCAATGGATTTGGGCGCAGATATTATTATGCACTCCGTTACTAAATTCATTGCAGGACACAGCGATGTGGTCATGGGTGCACTCTTGGTAAATGATGTAGAATTGCATGAAAAACTATCTTTCATACAAAATGCTTGTGGTGCTACCCCTGGGCCTCAAGACTGCTTTTTAGCCTTGCGTGGCATAAAAACTTTGCACCTTAGAATGGAGAGACACAGTCAAAATGGAGCAGCCGTTGCTAAGTACCTTAAAAATCACCCCAAAGTTGCCTTTGTTAATTGGCCCGGTTTTACAGATCATAAAGGACATGAGATTGCGAAAAAACAAATGTTAGATTTTGGAGGAATGATGTCCTTCGGATTAAAAAATGACAGCATCCAAAGTGCACATACTTTCTTAAGCAACACCCATTTATTTGCTTTGGCTGAAAGTTTGGGTGGAGTAGAATCTTTGGCGGGACATCCTGCTAGCATGACCCATGCTGCCATTCCTAGAGCGTTGAGAATAGCCAGTGGCATTACAGACTCATTGATTAGGCTCAGTGTTGGTGTAGAATATATTGATGATTTGATTGCTGATATTGAGCAAGCCTTAGCCAAAGTATAGTGCAAATTAAAAAACTAAAAAGTCTATTAGACCCCTTAGTGGTAAAATACAACAATGCTGAATTTATTGAGCATGACCCTATTTCTATTCCGCATCAATTTTCTAAACAACAAGACATTGAAATTAGTGGATTTTTTGCGGCTATTTTGGCGTGGGGGAACAGAAAAAGTATCATAACCAGTGCCAACAGAATAATACAGGCCATGGACCATGCCCCTTATGATTTTATTTTAAATCATAGTGATAATGATTTAAAGGGGCTTTTACACATCAAGCACCGAACCTTTAATGACACAGACTTGCTTTATTTTGTAGCATGGCTAAAGCATCATTATTTGAAGGAAAATAGCTTAGAAAATGCCTTTGTACCATATAAAAACTCCAATACGGAAGTATCACTCATACATTTTAACCAGTATTTTTTTAGCTTACCCTATGCTCCTAAAAGAACACAAAAACATATTGCCAGTCCCGCTAAAAATTCTGCTTGTAAAAGACTAAATATGTTTTTAAGATGGATGGTGAGAACCGATGAAAATGGTGTCGATTTTGGCATCTGGAAAAATATTTCACCAGCTAATTTAATTATCCCTTTAGATGTGCATGTGCTAAACAGTATTGAAGAATTGATGGGTATCCAAAACACAAAACCCAACTGGAAAGGAGCTATTGCAATTACTGAAATACTTAAAAAACTAGATGCTAAAGACCCCATAAAATATGATTATGCACTATTTGGGTATCAGGTTGGGAAAAAATTATAAGCCCATTTCCTTTAAAACATCCTTACGGTTCTTTCAATAACGCAAAAATACCTGTGGTAAATTAGCGCTTTATTAGAACACACTTTTCATTGTAACTTTGTATAACAACAACAAATTACAACCATGAAACTAAAATTTACCTTAACAATTATTACAGGTATTATTGCTGCTTGCATCAATGCACAAATAAGCCGATGTTCTTACAGTGGGTTAAGCGATACTTTAAAAATATCAAGCAAAGGTTTAAGCAGAATTGAATGTGCACCTCCAATTAGTAGTGATGTTACTTATCCTTGCCATGGTAGAACTATGAGAAACGGATTACACAATTGCAGACCCGATGATCAAAAAATAGATTTATCAAGAACAATTGATATTTTTGAAACCTCTTCAAGCTATAACTTAGAAACCGATTATGTAAGAAATTATGAATCATTACAACCTTACAAAGGGGTGAATACAAAAAAGAAAAAATTACCTAAAACAGCTATTAAAAAAACTGATAATCTTATTATTTACAAACCAAAACTAAATGAACAAAGTATCTCCGACAGCAATATTTCTATTTCTTTTAAAACAGAAAATAAGGCAATTACACCGCTCACCACCAAAGTATATCCAAACCCCTTTTCATCAACATTAAATATAAAAAGCAACCAAGCAATCCAAAAGATTACCCTCTTTAATGCCGCAGGAATGTTGATTGAAATGATAACTATGGATGCGAACACATTAGATTATGGGTTAAACCTAAGTAACCTTCAAGCAGGCTTTTATTTTATCAATCTTTTGGTAAGTGAGAACACGGTTATAGAAAAAATTCAAAAAATATAGCTACTGCATAAAATAGCATGCTGAAAGTAATTGTTGAAATGCTTAATTTTGCAGCATGTCAAAAGAGCAGTGGCTTTTAATCATAACCCTACCCATTTTTGTAATTTTCATTATTGCAGAACTGATTATTAGTGGTAAACAAAGACAGCAAAAGTACCAGTTTAAAGATACCAGCATATCTATTTGGTTTGCTGTCTTGGGTGGTATTTTTGATATTGCCATGCGTGGGATTTGTTTTTTAATCCTTAATTTTTTCAATAAACATGCCATCATCCATACAGATTTAATCATTTACAACCCTTTGTTGGGCTGGGTTTTGGTTTTTATGGCTCAAGACTTTTTCTTTTATTGGCTGCATAGATCAGAGCACAGTGTGCGGGTTTTATGGGCAGTGCATAGCAACCACCATAGCAGTGAAAATTACAACTTTGCAGTTGCCTTAAGAAGTTCCGTTTTTCAACCCTTGTACCGTTATATTTTCTACATTCCTATTGCATTATTAGGTTTTGATGGCGCTACTATTATGTTTGTATATGCTGTAAATCAAGTGTATCAATTCTTTTTACATACAGAGTATGGTGGCGAGATGAATACATGGGGCAAAATATTTGTTACACCCTCTCATCATAGAGTACATCATGCCTCAAACCCACGATATTTAGACAAAAACATGGGACAGGTATTGATTATTTGGGACAAAATATTTGGGACATTTCAAGCAGAACTGAAAGAAGACAAACCCATATATGGGTTAACAAAAAATATTGAAACCCACCATCCATTTGGATCTGTGATGGTTGAGTTTAAACGCCTCTTTAAAGATATAAAAAGCACCAATAGTTTTAAACAAAAACTGGGCTATTTTATTCATAAACCAGATTGGCAACCACCCCTAAAGTGAAGCAACATTAGCCAGTGAAAAACATACTATTACTTTCTGACACCCACGGTTTGGTTGCCAAAGACATCCTTGATTTTGCAAAAAAGGCAGATGAAGTTTGGCATGCAGGAGATTGGCTTACTTTTGATTTGGCGGATGAGATAGAAAAACTTGAAAGCTTTCCTGATGAAAAGAAACCTTTGAAAGCAGTTTTTGGCAATGTTGATAATCCTATCATAAAAAAAACCTTTAAAGAATATTTAGTTTTTGAATGCGAAGGTTTGCGAGTGCTAATGATACACATTGGTGGTTACCCTAATCGCTATAATGCCATGACAAAGCAGCTGATAGCCAGGTACAAACCTAAATTGGTTATTTGTGGTCACAGTCATATATTAAAAATTATGAGAGACCCTAAATTACAACATTTACACATGAATCCAGGGGCTGCAGGCACTGAAGGTATACACAAAGTACGAACCATGATTAGGTTTAAAATTGAAAATGGACGTATTTTTGATGTTGAAGTAATAGAATTGAAAAGTCCAACACTAGCAAGTTAGGCTATTAAGAGAATGAAAAATAACGATATGAAAATGAAAGGATTAATATTAGGGTTGATAATAGTAGCCCACTCCTGCGGTACAATTAAAGCGCAAAAAGGAGAAACCAAGGCTGATAATGCTTTTAGCGAAGCACTAGTAGCTCACGGTGCGGGCAAGTTTGATGAGGCCCTAATTCTAGCGGACAAAGCAATTAAATTTGATCCAAAATATTATGATGCATACGGGTTAAAAGGAGCCATTTATGATGGTCGTAAAAACTTTCTAGAAGCGGAAAAAGCATATTTAGGTGTTTTGCCAACCAATGACGAAAAAGTAATCAAATACTATTATTTTATTGCAGAATTATATTACAGATACGGATATTATGACAAGGCCCTTGGTAACATTACCACTTTTAAAACAACAGACGGTTTTGATAAAAGCAAAAGCAAAGAGAAAGCATTAGAAATAGAAAGGTTATCAAAAATTGGGAGTGTTATTAAAAGTAAACCTGTTGTATTTAATCCCATAAATTTAGGGGCGAATATTAATACCCCAGCCAACGAATATTTCCCAGGTATTTCTATTGATGGTAATTACCTTTTTTTTACCAGAGAAGTGAATGGAAACGAGGATATTTATCGTGCAAACCTAGATACTGCATCCAACGGTTGGTATAAAGCAGAAGGATTGGGCAGTAGCATTAACTCACCCATGAATGAAGGTAGTGCTAGCCCTACTGCTGATGGAAAATATGTCTTTTTCACAGAATGCAACAGAGAAAATAATATAGGTCGATGTGATATTTATTTTTCACGCATTGAAGAGGGTGTTTGGTCAAAGCCTATGCTCATTAACCCACCTCTAAACTCAATCGCTTGGGAATCTCAACCATGCATTAGTGCTGATGGAAAAACCTTATACTTTGCAAGTAACCGAGCTCCAAGTTATGGAGGAATTGATTTATTTAAAAGTGAGTTTGTTAATGGCATTTTTCAAGAACCCGTGAACTTAGGCCCCAACGTAAACTCGGTTGGTGATGAGCAAGCACCTTTTATACACGCAGATGGCCAAACTCTATACTATAGTAGCAATCAGCATGATGGACTTGGAAAAAACGACCTTTTTATATCAAGATTTAAAAATAACGAATGGGGCAAGCCCGAAAATTTAGGCTACCCTATCAATACCCACAATGATGAAGTGGGGTTGATTGTAGATAGGGAAGGACAATTTGCATATTACGCCTCAAGCAGAGAAGGTGGTATGGGCGGAGCTGATTTATATAAATTTGAGCTACCTGTCAATGTAAGACCTATTTCTAGTAGTTATGTAAAAGGCTTGGTTACAGATTTTAACACTGGTGTTAAGTTAGGGTCTTCGGTAACTTTGATAGATTTAGTTACTGGAAAGGATGCTGCTCAAGTAAATACGCAAGCTGGTGATGGCTCATTTTTACTAACATTGCCAGGCAACAAGGACTATTTATTGAATGTAAGTAATGATTTGTACTTGTTTTACTCCAATAATTTTTCATTAACCAATTCTAGTAAATCTGAGCCCTATTTTTTAGATATCAAGTTAAAACAACCCACTGCTGGTGAAAAGGTTGTACTTAAAAACATTTTCTTTGATGTTGATAAATTTGACTTAAAATCTACTTCAATGATTGAGTTGGATAAACTGGTTGAAATGCTTAATCGTTTCCCCAAATTGCGCATAGAAATTGGTGGTCATACTGATAATACAGGAGATGTCAAAGCCAACCAATTATTAAGTGAAAAACGTGCTAAATCTGTGATGAATTATTTGCTTTCAAAGGGAATTACTGCCAGTCGTTTAACCTTTAAAGGTTATGGCGAAACGATGCCTATTGAAGAAAATACCAGCCCTGAAGGCAAAGCACAGAATAGGAGAACAGAGTTTAAAGTTATAGGAAATTAATCATTTTAAGGATTTTTAAACCACCTTATTGGCACAAGCTGTACTGGCAAAAGCATCGGGTTTTGCCTTGAAGGTGTAACCCATACCCATAATGTAACCCATGGCTTCTTTTAAAGCTACATTACTAGCAAAACTAGGATCCGTGTTGATATCAGCGTGTACCTCTAAATCAATTTCATAAGTATCCCACAAATTGGCCAATTGATAAGCAATCTGCACTGCTCTACTTACTTCTGCTATCATGCGCTCTTTTATACCCATTTTAATACGCTTTTTCTCCTTGTCAACAAGCATAAAACCACCTCTATTTTTTCTGATAAATACAATAGCCGTGGCAAATTCTATATCCTTGCCATAAACCTGACTATCTGCGCCAATACAAATTTTTAAGACTGTTCCTTCTGCAATAGATTGAAGAATGATGTTTTCCACATGATCATAGATATCATCAATAGGAGTCCCAGAGAGTGTTTTCCATGCCATAGTACATCAAATGTACTCTTTAAATTTGAGATTTCTATAAACTAGTCATCATCAAATTATGAACAAATAGTTTTATGCGTATTTATAAGCCAACGTTTTTTTGGCTACATCCCCTCAAAATGTGCAATAACATTTTTAGTGTCAATGCCGTAATCGTTATAAACCACATCATTTTCTGGATCAATTAATATAAACCAAGGCGTGCCACCTGTGTTATAGTTAATTAGGGTGCTTGGCAATAATCCAGTATTGGTATCCCCAACATCATGCCCAAAAGGAATTTTTAAGTCAAATTGTTTTTGAAAAGCTTTTGCCTTTTCAAAGGTATTAGATTCTAATCCCTCAAAAGCCGTTTGAATAGCAAAAAAAACAATATTTTTATTTAACCCTAAAGCTTTTACCAATTTTTGCATGGCTGGAAAACCCTCTTCTCTGGAGCCCTTACACCATGTTTGAAAACAAAACAACAGTTTATATTTACCTTCAAATTGACTCAACTTAATGGGTTCAATTTGCTCACCATCAGCATCTACCCATTGCTGAACTTCTAATTCTGGCGCAGGTAAATCTAAAATACCATAGTTTAAAATCTCTTCTTCTTCCTTCATTTTCTTAAATGCAAAGTTATTACTTTACTACTAAATAGTTATTTTCTATTGAAACTATAATTACCAACGCTCCTCTTTTTCTACTTCCCACCAATGTTTTAGCCGCATAAATTTGGTTGTCAATTTTAACTTTGCCCTCTGGCTTACATTCATTGATAACCAATGCTTCACGCCCAATAAACTGTTCAATATCGGCTACAAAAAAGTTAGATTTAGTCCCTTCAAAAGTTTCTTTGTGTACTACTTTAGCAAACAATAAACTTTTTGACATATCCGAACCAAAGAATAGCACGTATAACACAAAAACAACCACGATTATAAAAACTGTTGCCACCGATTGAAAATAGCTAACAGGAGAAACAAAAGAGAAATCTAGATTGATGTTTCGAACCATAGCTAGCACTAACGATGTAAAAATTAAAACAATACCACCTATACCAAGCACGCCAAAACCCGGAATTGCTACCAATTCAATAATAACTAAAATTGCACCCAAAAGAAATAGTAGCATTTCCCAGTTTTCTGCCAAACCATCTAAATACGCAGGTGCAAAATAAAGTAAGGCGGCTGCAATCGCTGCAATAGAAGGCAAACCCAGCCCAGGAGTCTGAATTTCAAAATACAAGCCAAATAATATGCCAGCAATTAAAATTCCTCGTACGGCTGGGTGCAATAACCAACCAATTAATTTATCCAAACCAGTTTCTTTATGCTCAATAACGGTTCTTTTTCCTGTGGTTTCCTTTTCTAAAAGTTCAGTTAAACTAGCATAAATACCTTCACAATAATTATTTTTAAGTGCTTCAGAACTGGTAAAAGTTAGTGTTTTACCAGTTTCTATTATTCCTTCAATAAAAATTCTGTCATCCACCATGGCTTCCGCAATTTTTGGATCTCTCAAAAAATTTAAACCAGTGCTATCCTTTCCTTTAGCTTCTGCCGTAGACCGCATAATAGCCCGCATGTACGACTGATATTTATCAGGCGCAGCTTTGCCATCTTCGGTTACAACGGTTGCTGCTCCAATACTAGAGCCTGCTTGCATAAAAATTTTATCAGAGGAAATGGCAATCAAAGCACCAGCACTAGCGGCATTTTTGTTAACATAGGTCCATATTGGTATTGGACAATTTAAGATGGCTATTCTTATACTATCTGCATCTTGTAGTAATCCACCATAAGTGTTCATATCCAAAATAATTAAATTAGCACCAATAATTTTTGCTTGTTCAATTCCATTGCTCACCAAACGCGTTATGCGAGGTGCTATTTCTTTTCTAATTTGTATTACTAATATAGTGTCAGCTTTTAATTGGGCCTGTAATCCGTTAATGGTAAATGTTGCCAGATATAACAAAAAAATAAATCTTAAAATATTGAAGTTTTTCATTAGAATAATGTTGGTTTCAAAGATAATTAATTCTTAACAAGAATTTAGCATTTGTATATTCTGCCAAACAGCGCAGAGCAATTGTGGATTAAAAAAAATGCCTTTTTTGCTGTGGAATGGTTATTGATACTATTATTGTAGTAACAAAACGCGTAGTTAAAATGAAAAAGTCAATATTATTTGCTTTTATGCTAGGATTATCAGCCTTGGCTCAAGCAGAAGTGCAAGATTCTATAGGGCAGAAAACTGTCAATGGGAAAAATTATATATTGTATAAAGTTGAGCAAAGTGAAACCTTATATTCGCTTTCAAAAAAATACAATGTAACAGTAACTCAAATTAATGATGCAAATGATGGTTTGAAAGAAGGCTTAAAGTTTGGCAGTACGATAATGATTCCTTCTAGCGCTGCAACAACATTAACTTCAACAACAACAACTGCAAAACCAATTGAAACTGCGGTTACCAATGTTGCAGCTATCCACGTTGTCGCATTAGGTGAAACATTGTATGCAATTTCTAAAAAATACAATGTAACAGTTGATGAAATTAAACAATGGAACAACCTCAGCAGCAATGATGTCAGTTTAGGGCAAGAATTAAAAGTTTCTAAGGCTGGCGCGGTTGCAACAAATAGAATTAATGGTGCTTCAGGCAACCAATTGGTTGTTATCAAAGGTGATCTTCAAGTAGATCCAGCAGGAACTGTTGATTATAAAAATGTGGAAGTTGTTAAAAGCGTTGAGCCTATAGTTAAAAGACCTGAGTACACTATTGATACTAGTTTGTATGGCGAAGAAATTACCATATCCAGAACCATAGAAAAAATCTCTGAGGTGGGCATTGACCAAGAGAAAAACCTTGCCCAGTTTACGGGTGTAAAAGTTGGCACTATTTTAATGGTTGTAAACCCTGTAACCAATAAAGCTACTTTTGTGCGCGTGGTTGGTCCAGCCAATGGTGCCAACATTGTGGTAACCAATTCTGTTTTAAAAACTTTGGGGCTAACAGCCTCCGCAGCTAGCAAGGTTAATGTTTCTTATACCAGATAATTATTAGAATGATGCGTCAGCATCAATATACACTCATTACAAGCATACTCTTTTGTATGCTTGTTTTTTTATTGCCCATAAGTATTGCTTCCACAAGCATCTGCATTGGATTCATTTGTATTTTAGGTCTTGTCTATTTCGTGCAATTTCCATTTACTTTCAGCCTAGCTATTCGCATATTATTTGCTGCCTTCATAGCTTATTACCTTCTCACACTATGGTCTCTGAGTTATACTTCACAATTAGAACAAGGACTTCAAAAGCTTCTCCTAAAACTTCCTTTAATTTTTGTTCCATTTATTTATTTAAGCTATAGAAAAGCCAATATTGTTCATAAACTTTATTTCGAACAAATATTTGTTTGGTCTCTGACCATAGTGGCCATGCTAAGTACCATTCACTATTATCAGCATAAAGCAGATTTAGACTTTCTGGTATTGCAAAACAAACCCATTCCTGTAATCACCCATATTTATCATATTGAATTTAGCATAATACTAGCAATTGCCATTGTCATTTCAGTTTACAGGTTATCATTTTTCAAATGGCAAGGCAGTCTTTTGCAAATTCTGTTTGCAGTTTCAATATTTATTGGTTTATATGCCATACATATAATGGCGGTGCGCACGGGTTTGCTAACACTCTATGCAGGCATATTAACCCTCGGTTTGTGTTATATTTTAAAGTTTAAAAAATATAAATTATTCATTATTTTGCCTTTAATCCTCCTTTCTCTTTTTGCCGTTGTTTATAATTCTTCTGAAAGTTTTAAAAACAGAGTAACCCTAACACTAGACGATATCAATGTGTTAAAAACCGATAGAGATAGAAATTGGCACAGTGTTTCTATGCGGGTGGATGCCTTTAACAATGCGGTTGCTTTACAAAAAAACCATTTAATGCTGGGTGTTGGAATTGGTGATGTTGATAGTGCGGTGCAATTTCAATTTGCAGCAGATAGTTCAAAATTACAATATGAAAACCGCAAGAAGCCCCATCATCAGTTTTTAGAAAACGGTTTGCAAAGCGGAATTATTTCGCCCTTAATTTTATTGCTCATTTTATTCATTCCTTTTCTTTTTAAAAGATTTAGAAATCCAATATCTATGGCCTTTGTATTGATGATATTTACCTCCATGCAGTTTGAATCTATACTGGAGCGGCAAGCCACTTTGATTATTTTTTGCTTGTTATACGTTCATTTGATTAGTTTGAAAGAGCGATAATGGATTTGCCATTAATTTATCAGATATTTGCTTTAGTAAAATTTTCACTTTCTTTGTAATTCATGATTTCACAACAAACAACAGCCGAACAGAACAAAAACTTCTTTGTTATTGATATTCACACGCACATTATCCCAGAAAATATTCCAGATTTCAAACAAAAATTTGGCTATGGAGAATGGGTTCAATTAGAGCATCACAAGCCCTGCTGTGCCAAAATGATGATGGATAGTGAATTTTTTAGAGAGATTGAATCTAACAACTGGGATCCGACACAAAGAAACAAAGAAATGAAAGATTTGGGTGTTGATGTGCAAGTACTTTCTACGGTTCCTGTAATGTTTAGCTATTGGGCTAAACCCCAAGATGGGCTTTATGTTTCTCAGTTTTTAAATGACCATATTATAGAATGCGTTAACAAATATCCCACCAACTTTGTGGGTTTAGGAAACCTGCCCTTACAAGACCCTGCTTTGGCTATTCAAGAATTGGAACGTTGTAAAAAAATAGGCATGAAAGGCGTGCAAATAGGTTCGCATATCAATGATTGGAACCTGAGTGAGCCTGCCTTATACCCTGTTTTTGAAGCCATGCAAGATTTAGACTTGGCAGTTTTTGTGCACCCTTGGTGGTGGATGAGCCAAACCAAAACCCCTAAATATTGGCTGAGTTGGCTAGCAGGAATGCCGTATGAAACCAGTGTGGCTATTTGCAGTATGATCTTTAGTGGGATTTTTGAAAAGTTGCCTCAATTAAGAGTAGCTTTTGCACATGGTGGCGGTTCTTTTCCGGGTACCATTGGCAGAATAGAACAAGGATGGAAAGCACGCCCTGATTTGGTGGCGGTGGACAATGCAAAAAACCCGAAAGACTATTTGGGAAAGTTTTGGTTAGATACCTTAGTACACGACCGCAGAATGTTAGATTATTTAGTGGCATTAATTGGTGCTGATAGAATTGCTTTGGGCACAGATTATCCCTATCCTTTGGGAGAACCAGAAGCAGGGGAATTGATCCATGAAAATGAATTTAACAATCACATCAAAGAAAAATTATTCTCCCAATCTGCATTGGAGTGGTTGAATATGAAAAAAGGAGATTTTATTTAGCAGCCCTTTGGTATCTTTATTTTTTTGATTTGTGTTCAAAAAAAATTCAACTTTTTTAGTTAAAATTTTGGTTTTAATGTTTATTTTTTATTACCTTTGATAATTAAAATTATAAATTATGAAAAATTATACACCTACATTTCAAGCTGCAAACAAGCTGCAAACAAGCTGCAAACAAGCTGCAAACAAGCTGCAAACAAGCTGCAAAATTTCTTTTAATTGTGTTTGCCATTACTTTTTGGGAACAAAGTTTAAATGCCCAAGTTTGGGAAAAAGATTTTGCACAAGGTGGAATACCTACACCACAAATTAATGATGCAAGTATAAGTCATTCTATAACAACTGGCATTAATGCTAACACAATAGTTGTAGTTTCTGGTGAACAAGATAAAGAATCAAATATAGGAGCGGGAAACACCTTTTTAAAGTATGTCTTAACCATAAGAGAATATAGTTCAATAACTGGTTTAGAAATAAAAAATAAATATTTTGATTATCCGGGTACTATATATGATAAGAGTTTGGTTCAGTTTATTCCAACTAAGATTGTAACCAAATCAAATAATTCTGGATATTATGTCTTGGCATATATTATGGGCAACACCCCGTTATCTAGGTCTAGTACCAATGTGATAACACATTGCCGCCATGGAAACCCTAAACTATTTTACACTTGAATTTCTATGTTAAACATATCGCTATCTTTTTTATTACCTTAAGCGCAAGCAATTTGGCGAATTGCCAAGTTAAGGAAGAAAAAGTCTATATTGCTAATTTCTACTCAGCCTATAGTGAAAATTTTGCCTCTAGTAAAGCAACAGGGAGTAAACATGTGAACTTGTACATCAATAACCTTAAAAACAGTTTTGATACCATTGAAATTAAATTTGCAGGTCAAAACATACAATTAAGGCTTAAACCACTGGCGGATACCCTGTTGAGCTTGCCTAACGACATTGGGATGCTTCAAAGCGTATTTACTGGAAAGCTGATAAGTCCCTATTCCGCTATAGACGCTAATAGTGCCTTCTATGGTAATAAATACAACAATGAATTGGTTTGGGTCAAAAAATCTAAAACTACAGAGGTGGTATTGAGGGATTCAAGTTATTCTCTACGCTTAATTGAAAATGGCTATAATTCATATTACGTTTCTACAACCATGCATGGTTTTTCGCCCACTGTTTTTGGAAATACTTTTATATTAAATACATGGGATAGCCATGTTTTTACCATAGTCGCGCAAAAAGATAGTACCCCCATTGACATTACCTTTAAAAGAAAACATTACGATACGGGTATTTTAAGAACCTACCCAAAAGAAAGGTTTTATTTGAATAAGGGACAAGCACTGGAATATTATTGTTGGACAAGTAGTCTGACTGGAACATTAATAGAGGCACCGCATCCTTGCAAACCCATTGTGGTATTTTATCCAACAGGAGGTGGCACTAAAGATGGCTTTTATTTATACAATAATCAAAATAATGAATACGGTATGGGTTGTAATGAACTTAGTTCAAGCTACTGTAGACGTTTTGGGCAAGACTTCCATAGTGGTGGTCCATGGAAAAGGCACGCAAGTTATAATTATGCTTTTTTACCCCCACAAGAAAATGCGGGCTATCAATATATTGTCCCTTCAAAAATTAAAGGAACCGTTAATCTTGTAGAAGTGCAGGCACTGTATGACAATACGGATGTTTATTTTGATGGCAACCTTGAAAGAAGTTTAAAAAAAGGAGAGTTTTACCTTACGCCAATCAAAGAACTAACTTTGCTAACCGCAAATGAACCCATAAATGTGCAATACTTTAGCAAGTTTCAAAGTTATCAAGATTACTTAATTCTTGAAGTTGGGCCCTTGCCTAATTATGCTAACCGCTGGGTTCGGCAACCGGTAATGGCAATGGAAGAAGGAAAAACCGAATATCAGGTATATATTCCCTACAGCAATAATAAAAATATGGTCAATGTAGAATGTGTTTTGCAAAAAGGAGATACATTATTTAATGGACAAGGAATTGCTATTGTACCTACTTACCGTCATTCAAAAGGCAACTTAGAGTGTATCTCTTTTGCCTTAGATTCTGGTTGGCATACCATAAACAGTAGCCATAAGTTTTTAACCTGGGTTTATTATTACTTTTATGAGACCTCCGTTGCCAAAAATGGAAGCAGCAATATATTTATAGATTCTAGTTTTGATAAAGCATTACATACTATTAAATATATTAAAATCATAAGTGCCAACCTTTCTGGAGAAATGTTGGGGTATAATCCTAAACGTTACGCTCAAAGTGTAAGGGTTAATGAAGTTTTAAACAGAACATTGGGTGTAGATAGCTTCTATACAGTATGCCAACAAAGTCCAGTTAAATTATGGGGCAGAGCGGATTTTTACAAGGCAAAAAAATCCTATTGGGTAATAGATAATAAAGATACATTACTGGGCACACAGCATACGCATCAATTTGAAGATACAGGTTTCTATAGACTAACCTTTTTTACTGAAAGAATGGATTCTTTGTGTGATGGCACTTTTGGCACATATATAGATTCAACACAGATAGGCATAAAGGTATATTACAAACCTAAGGTATATCTGCCTAATGATACTTTAGTTTGCAAGGGCAGCACCTTAACCATCACTGCTGTTTCAGAAAAAGATACTGCACTAAGCTGGTTTGCTGGTGGTGCATTTATTTCCAATGGTATCAATAGCATCAGCATTAAAGCAGACACTGCCTTATCAATAATAACCAGTATTACTCATTTAGGTTGTTCCGCATCCAAAGATACAATGCTCATCAATTTGTTTGACAGTATAGCATTGCGATTACCAAAAGACACCTTGTTGTGTTATGGTCAATATTTGAATGTTAAACCTACCTTGAGTGGTGGAGATAGCAACAGCTATTATTTTAATTGGCAAAATGACAGTACAAGTTTAACAACAAAATACACAGTAACAAAAGACACTTTAGTTGTTCTAAAAGTATCTGACCAATGCGTTGATGTTAATAGCAACAGGGATAGTATGCTTATAATGGCAAGGCAACCTATTGTTACTCTATTGCAAAGCAATAGTAATAGTTGCAATGGACAATTAACCAAAGTGGTGGCACATAGCACTGGTGGTATTAAACCATTGCTTTACAATTGGAATAATACTGTATTTACAGCAGACTCAACATTCACTTATTTAAAAAAGGATAGTTTCATTTTGTCTTGCATTATATCAGATAATTGCAGTAAAAACGATACACAAACCATTGTCTTAAAACCGCATTTAGAAACATTGGTTACCCATTTTAAAGTAGATAGCGTTTTTTGTGAAAATCAGTTATTTAATTTGTTAGTAAAAACTAATGGGTCGGTTAAAGACAGCACGCGAGTTATCCTTACTTCGCCTACGGGAAAAACAAACATACTAAAAGGTACGATAGATTTTAACATCAACCTGATACCCGAAAAAGGAAAATGGACCTTTTCTCTATCTAATAATTGCACCAACACGATTTGGGACACAACTTTTAACATAGCATTTCCTTTGCATAATTTTGCGTATAAAAGCATTGATACTGTTTGCCAACAAGGTATAAACATTAACTACACTTTCACTTCTTCACAGTCCTCCAAACATCAATACATGATTAATTTGAATGGCACCAGTAATTTCACATTTTTACAAAATAATGGGTCTGTTTCTTTTGAGATTATACCACAACTTGGATTGAATAATTTGTTTATTGGCATTAATGATGGTTGTAATTTTGATTCTATTGTTAACAACTTTACAGTTTATCCCGCTGTTAAGCTGCAAAAACAATTAGACACTGCCATTTGCCAAAATGACATATTTAAATTAAACGCCTATCTTACACAAGGTAATCCTAAATCAACGGTCAGTTTTCAAATTAATGGCAATCGTTTTGATTTGAATGATAAGGTTTCCTTTACAGATGATCAAATATTATTAGTTCAAGCATTGGATGAATGTGGAAATAAGGATTTTGACACATTTTTAGTGCATGTTGTGAAACCCATTCAAACAATTACTATAAGTCCACTCTTTGGTTGCACTCCTTTAACAATTGATGGCGAAATAAAAGGTTTTACGAATGAGGACACAAAGGGCTGGTGGATTAAGCCAAATAATAACCAAACACTAATAGATGCTAATTTTAATATAATTTTAAATGATGTTGGTATACACACCTTTAAATGGCAAACAAGCAGTGCTTCTGGTAAAACTTGCTCGGACACCTTCATTAAAGTTAACGTTTATCCTATTCCTAAAATTAACATAAAAGTAAACCCAACTTTTCCTGAAGTAAATTTGACAGAAATAAACCTTACGACCAATGCCGTTGTAAAACAATACTATTGGTATATCAATGATACATTTGTTAGCTCTTCACAAAGCTATGACTTTAGGGCAACTTGGGCTGGTGTTCATCATATAAAATTAGTTGGAGTTTCTAATGAAGGTTGTGCAGACAGTAAGGTTGATAAAATAGAGATTTTAAATTCTAACTATGCCTATATACCAAATGCATTTAGCCCGAATAATGATGGCAGGAATGATTTATGGACACCTGTAATAAATAATATACTGAGTGCTGAACTTTATATTTATGACCGCTGGGGTGGACAAATTCATCATCAAAATAGTCAAAACCTTTCTTGGGATGGCAAATATCAGGACAATGCGGTTCAGGAAGGTAGTTATGTATATGTAATTTTTATACAAACAATAAATAATGAAAAGCATCAATTCTCTGGACAGATAATGTTGTTGAGATAAATTAATTTCTGAATAATCTAATCTTAATAAGGTGGAATATTTAAAAATTAATATAAGAACTACTAGGCGATAATAATTCTGCAAAATTTATGCGACCTTAATTTAATTGCCTTTGAAAAAGATGAAAATTCTGAATTTATTAATATGATTAATATAATACGAAAAAAATCTGATTCGCTCACTTTTGAAGAAATTCAAAAAGAGATAGATATTGTTAGAAAAAAACGATATGACAAGAATAATTCTTGATACTAATATTTGGATTAGTTTTCTTTATAACAAAGGTTTATTCTTCCTTTAATTTAAGATTAAAAATAATTAGTAATTAATTCAACGGAATTACTTTTCACTAAAAATAACTGAGAATAAGGTTTATTCAAGCCAATTTCACCTATTTTTTTGGAATTATACTCAATGCATTTCTGCGAATTAAAAACTTTAGGGCATTCATCACTGCGGCTATGTAAAATAGTAATTGCAAATGAATTTTTTAACATTTTTAAACCTTCCTGCTTACATTGAAGATAAATTGGATATGTTAGAAATAAGACAGTATCGCCTACATCTACATCTTTTTCAGACTTGAGATAAGAATATAATCGTTCTTCATAACTTGGTTCTTTTTTAATTTTAGTGTCTACAATTGATGACGAGCAATTAAAATTAAAAATTATAAAGCTTATGAATATAAATGCCTTGAAACCAGCTGTTATCCTTATTTTCTTTATCATGTTGAAAAAACTTTGTGTGTATTAATTCTGACTCTTTTAAACAATAATCCCAACTCTCCGATACGTAGTAAACACCATTTGGTAGTAAATATTGATAAACGTTATTTCCTTGTTTCTTTAAAATGGAACAAGATTGCTTTGTAGAATTTAGAAAAACGCCATTTTGATCTTTTCGTGGCATCGTAGGTCTATAGATACGAAGGTAAGTTTTACTAGTTGTATCGTAAAATGCCGGACCAAATCCATTATGAAAGGCGCTCATTGCCATTAATGAATCCTGCCTAGCCGCTTTATTCATTTTATCAGAAGGAAGTTTTACGGTCATACTATAGGTACTTGGCTTAAATTCAAGCTTTTCAATTCTTCCATTTTCTTTCGGTAAATAAATATAAATAAAAGGATCAAACTCAAAACTTACGATAACTCTATCTTCGGCTGCTCTTATCCAATAGTGCGGTTGTGGAAGATCATTTTTTAAATAAATTTCTGGATATTTAATTGGCACCACAGAAAATTTATCATTTTTAAAATCAAACATCCCAATTAAATCAAACTGTTTTTCTCTTTCAAATGTTGTATCAAAAACAGTACGTATTATGGAAAAAAATACAATGTTTTGACTTGATAAATATTCAACATCACAATGATGAGCCATTAGATGTTCATTTGTATAATTTGAAATATCCTTACTTATAAATTGACCATTTCTGTAAAGACCAATTTTGTTAGAATAGGAAGCAACCGCAAAATTAGTTGAATCTTCAATATCTATACTTTTAATTCTACCAAAACTCTCCGGAAGACTAATTGTTGACAATAATGTATCGCTACTTATACTATAAACATGAATTAGATTAGACTTGGTCGAATATAAAAAAGAAATAAAACTACCATCTGCTAATTGTCCCGTTTCATACCTTTGTGACGACTCAATATCAAGATTTTTTGCAAATTGGTAATCCAGCAAATAACTATAATATATTTGATTTGAACTATTATTACTGCAAGAAGTCCAAAAAATAATTCCAAAACAAACCAGTGATAATAATCTCAAATTTGTAAAATTATGGCTTAAGAGGAAATCCGTCTTGTATCAAGGCTTGTTTCAATGCAGGTTCTGTTATTCTTACATTATTGATGCAACGAGCAGTAATTTGAGCAGGTGTAAACATCGCATTAAGCGCTTGGTGATAATTGGGAAGTGAAATTGATGATGATGCTGTGCATTCTTGTAATAAACTACAATCATCTTCATTATAACTCGTTGTACACTCACAACCAGTTTCTCCACCTGGAGTTTTGCAAGACCAGTTTCCATATACAATGCCTATTTCCGTAGCGATAGCTCCTTTGGTAGAACTTGATTTTAACTCAGTATCGCTGCTTGCCATTTGAGTATGATTTTGGTTTTCTTTTTTGCACGCAGTAAAAACAATAGATAAAATCATTACCGCAACTATGTTTGTTATTAATATTTTCAAAGGGCGAAATTACAAAAAAAATGAGAAACGCAAATTTATAATCATAAAAATTTATGCAAGTCTGATTTAATTGCCAATAAAAAAAGATGAAAATTCTGAATTTACTCTAAATCTATCATCCAATAATTGGCAGGAATATTGCGATCATCTTTATTAGAAAAGTTATTACTTTTGCAGTTGCATTAAACCTTTTCATTTTGGAAACATCCATAGTGCAGTCGAAAATATCAATGAAGAAATATCTATTCCTTGCCTCCTTGTTGCTAATCCTTGCAACAACTTTAAAATCTCAAACCCTAACTTATTCCGGTATTGTAATGGATAGCGGTTATTTAATTCCGATGCCCGGTGTATTGGTGAAGCTTCAAAAAGGTAGAGATACGGGAGTAATGCAAACTTATACCAATCCTGATGGACAATTTCAATTCAACAATTTAGAACAAGGTTTATATACCCTTAAAATCAACACCAATGGTTTTACAGAAAAAAGGCAATTTGTGCGCTTGATGGAAAATAAAAATGATATTATTTTTCTGAACCCTGAAGCGAAGTTGATTGAAAAAGTTATACTTAAAACAGAAGTTGCCATTACTATGAAAGGAGATACTACTCAGTTTAATGCTGATAGTTTTAAAACACAAGGAAATGCAACTGCTGAAGATTTGATTAAAAAACTGCCAGGAGTAACAACAGAAAATGGTGAGGTAAAAGCACAAGGTGAAAAAGTGCAACGCGTTTTAATAGACGGCAAACCTTATTTTGGAGACGATCCCAAAGCCGCTTTAAAAAATATCGCTGCAGAGGCGGTGGACAAAGTACAGGTGTATGATGGCAAAAGCGAAAAAGCCACTTTTAGTGGATTTGATGATGGAGAAACCATTAAAACTATTAATATTATTACCAAACCCAATATGAGAAATGGCTTGTACGGAAAAGTGAATGGAGGCATTGGCACTAACGGCTATTACCAAAGTGGCTTAAATCTCAATAAAACTTCTAGCAAAAGTAGGATATCGGTTATTGGTCAAAGTAACAATGTCAATCAGCAAAACTTTAGCTTACAAGATGTTTTAGGTTTAATGGGTAGCAGCGGAGGAAACATGCGTGGCAATCCTAGTGGAAAAAGCGGCAGACCCATGACCTATCCAGGTAACCCAGTCAATGACTTTTTTGTTGACAATCAAAATGGTGTAAGCACTACCAATGCCGCTGGTGTAAATTATGCCAGTGTGGTAAATAAAAAACTTTCTTTAAGTGCTAGTTATTTTGTTAACAATTTGAGTACCAGCAACCTTCAAAATACCAATAGAACCTCATTTGGGGGTAACCAAGGAGATCAAGTTTACACTGAAAATGCTGATGCGCTTTCTAAAAGTTTAACGCATCGTTTTAATGGAAGGTTGGAATACACCATGGATTCTGCCAATAAGTTAGTCTATGTTCCTACCATTAGTTTTCAAAATGTGAGTAGCAATGCCGCTATAAATGCCAACACCTCTGCCAACAATGCCTTGCTGAATAGCATATTGAGCCAAACAGTAAAGAAAAACACAGGCTACAGCATTAAAAATTCCGCCACGTATTCGCATAGATTTAAAAAAGAAGGCAAAACCATAACATTGCAAGGCACAGTAAACTTAGCCCCCAATAGTGGAACCACGAACCTTAACAGCTTAAACACTTATTATCTTGCCTCCACCAATATTGATACACTCAATCAACTTACGGATATTGAAGCAAGCGGAAATACCTACAAAGGCGAACTTTCATATACTTCATTGCTTACTAAAAAAGCACAGTTAGAACTTTCTGGCGAATATGGATACAATAAAAATAATAGTGAAAGGGTTAACTACGGTTTTAGTGAAATAAATAACCAGTATAATGTTTTGGATACCTTGCTTTCTAGCAAATTTGACAACATTACGCAAACAACAGAAATAGGTGCAAGAATTAGACACAATTCAGAAAAACTTAGCTATAGTTATGGAGCCGCAGTGCAGCAAAATATTTTAAACAATGATCAAGTTTTTCCTACATCGGCCAAAAATACTGCAACATTTTATGCCTTTGTACCTCGATTATTTATGCGTTACAAACCTACCAAATACAAACAATTTTTTACTTTTTATCGCATAAGACCCAATGTACCTTCTGTTTCTCAATTACAAGATGTAGTAAACAACACCAATCCATTAAATCTAAGCTCAGGCAACCCTTATTTAAAACAAGAAAACAGACATTTTATGTTAGGACGTTACAGCAATATGGATCCTTTTAGTGGCAAGTCGTTTTTTGTTTTTGGATTAATACAAGCCGCCAATAGTTACATTGGAAATGAAACAACTATTGCCTTTGCGCCTACCACCACCAAAGAAGGGATTGTTTTGCAACGCGGTGCACAATATACCCGTCCTACCAATTTATCGGGTTATTATACTGGAACAGCTTCTGTTTCAATGGGGAGAAAGATTAAAAAACTAAAATCAAACCTCAATACAACTTTAGGTTTTAATGGAAGCCGCACGCCTTCATTAATCAACAATCAAAAAAATATTAACAGCAATTTGGCTTTAAATGCCAGTGTTAATTTAACAAGTAACATCAGTGATAAAATTGATTTTAATGTTGGTATAGCTGCAACGCAAACATGGGTGAGCAACAATCTTCAAACTTCATTAAACTATAATTATATTGCTCCAAGTGCCAACGGAAAAGCTTTTTGGATGTTTTATAAAAACTGGTTTGCCGAAACCGAAATAAATTACACCTTGTACAGAGGATTGTCTCAGGGTTATAACCCAAATATCTTGTTAATTAATCCTGCTTTGGGATACCGTTCAACCAAAAATGTTTGGGAAATTAAATTGTATGCTTTTGATGTTTTAAATCAAAATAAAGCGATTGCCAGAAATGTGGGAGAAACTTATGTTGAAGATATTAGCAGTTTGGTAATTCAGCGTTATGCTATGATACAGGTGCTATATAATATAAGAAAATTTGCCAAAAAAGACGGCCCCGTTTTTCAAGCTGAAGACCCCCTAGAAAGAAGAAAATAGATACTATGTTTTTTATACTCTCAAAAATAGTTGGTGCCTTGTTGAAACCCATTTTTTGGATTTTACTATGTCTGCTATTGGCTTTATGGAAAAATAAATGGCGAAAAAAATTATTGATAGCATCAGTGTTAATGGTTTTTATATTTGGCAGCAAATACCTTGTCAATCAAACTCTTACAACTTATGAATATCCTATCAAATACCTTGACAAAAACGACACTTTTGATTGTGCTGTTGTATTGGGAGGGTATTCGAGAAATCGATTAAAAAATGGCAGATTGGAGTTAAATGAAGCTGGAGACCGATTGATTACGGCCTTAGATTTATTAAGAACAGGCAAAGTAAAGCGCATAATTTTAAGCGGTGGAGATGGCAGTTTGTACGAGACTCGAATTGACGAGGCCAATGAAGTATTGGTTTATCTTAACGAAGTGGGTTATGATACCGCTAAAATCACTGTTGAACCCAATAGTAAAAATACGTATGAAAATGCAGTAAACAGCGTAGCTTTGCTAAAACCCAATGAAAAAGTAATCCTCATCACTTCTGCCTACCATATGCAAAGAAGCATGGGATGCTTTAAAAAACAAGGGCTTTCTCCTACTCCATTTCCTGTTGATTATTTAGTAGATGGTAGCAATAAAATATCACCTGAATCTATATTAATTCCCGATGGAATGGCATTTAAAAAATGGGAAGTACTTATAAAAGAGTGGGTTGGAATATTGGCATATAAAGCGAGTGGTAAAATTTAATTGGCATTTATTAAAATATTTGCCTTATAATTGTAGCACAATAAAAAAATTGAATATGAAAAAATTAATTCTATTAACAACATGTATTTTACTAATAGGTACGTATGCCAAAGGGCAAGCATTTGAAAAAGGGAAAAACTATTTTAGTGTGGGTATCGGAACAGGAAATTTTTCTCAAGCTTTTATTAGAGCAGCGGTAGAAGGGTCTGCCGAAAATGTAAAATTTATTGGCACAGGACCGTTATTTGTAAAATATGAGCGAGGTGTGGAAGAGAAAATTGGTTTTGGTATTAACATTGCCTACATGTCTAACGCTGTAAATTATCAAGAAACAAATACTGATTCGGTTCCCTATAATTATGATGCTAAACTAAAATGCACTACTTTTAGTGTTTTAGCTCGAGTAAATTTCCATTTGGGAGACCACGAAAAACTTGACCCATACATTGGAATTGGACTTGGATACAGAAGTGTAAACTGGTCCTATACCGATAACGATCGTAATTCCAACACAAATGCAGCTGATCTTGGATTTGATGCATTTCCTTCATTCCCATTAGGTGCTGACTTAACTTTTGGACTGCGCTATTTATTTACCCAAAATATTGGGCTATACTCTGAGGTTGGTATGGCCAAAGGTGTAATACAAGGTGGACTACAGTTTAAGTTCTAAACAACCTTAATTATAGATTTTGTTTCAAAAAAGGGTTCCTTAAAAAAAAGAGGCAACCCTTTTTTCTTTATTTTCTTTTTAGGAAACCTTTTAGTAAACTCTGCCAACTCTTCTTCTAACTCTCCGCCTTTTAAACAAATGATGTTGGCGTGCTTTTTATCAACCAAGTGTTTGGTCATTTGATAAAAGGGTGCTAAACGTGTTACAGCCCTGCTTACCATAGCATCATATTCTCCTTTCAAATCTTCTGAACGAGCATGAATTGCTGTAACATTTTTGATATTTAAATTTTGGCAAACTTCTTTTACCACGGTAATCTTTTTACCAATAGAATCACACAACACAAACTCCGTATCCGGAAAAAGTATAGCTAATGGCACACCTGGAAAACCTCCACCAGTGCCTACATCAATAACCCTTTCTCCACTATTGAAGGATTTAACCTTGGCTATTCCTAATGAGTGCAAAACATGGCGTTCATAAAAGTTTTCAAAGTCCTTTCTGGATATCACATTGATTTGATTGTTCCAATGCTCATAAATATCGTAGAGCGCCTCAATTTTCTGCTTTTTTTCGGCAGAGAGTGTTGGGAAATATTTAAATACTATTGATGCATCTACCATTCTTTATTTTTTGTTAAAAATACATAAACTCCAAAACTTAACCAATAACACTGCATTAAAAAATCTAAAACGGGATAATAAACAACAGTGCTTAAATCATTCAGTTTTCTAGCACAAATAGCATAAGAAACTCCATTGATGATATACCTTGTGCCTAAAATAATTAGTAAAATTGGCCAAAGACTAAAATGAAAAAGTATTAAAGCCAAAAATGATAAGCTAAACCAAAAATGACTGAAAATAAAAAGCCCTGAAAACCTTTTGGCATAAGGCTTATAATAACCTCCAATTTGCAAATGTCTCCTTTTTTGATTGACCCAATCATGCCAAGTTTGTTTGGGTATCGTTTCCACAAAAGCAGCTTTATCTATAACAACCGCTGTGTTATTATTTTTAGCGATGCGTTGTATATGCAAATCATCATCGCCTGCATAAATATGGTGATGGCTTCCAAAACCTTTAACGGCATAAAAACTTGCTTTGGTGTAAGCCAAATTCCTGCCCACTCCCATATAGGCCTTGCCCCTTATTGCTTTTGACAGATAAAGTATTGCCGTCAATTGCGTTTCGAATCGAATAAATAAATTTAAAAGACCCGCTAATTTTTTATAGGGGCTGTAACCCAAAACCAATTCATTTTCAGTATTGAGGGCATTGGTCATTAAAGATATCCATTCATTGCTTTGTGGTCTGCAATCCGCATCAGTTAATAAAATATTGTCATAAATAGATGATTTTATGCCTAAAGTAATACCCAATTTTTTACCAGAGAATAGTTTTTTTTCCGGATCTAAATAAATGCTCTTTAAATAAGAATACTGCTCCTTAAAACCATTGATTAACAAATGTGAGTCATCCCAACTTCCATCATTCACAATGATTACTTCATATTTAGGGTAATTTTGGGAACATAAAATTGGAATTAATTCTTTTAAATTATTCAATTCATTTTTTGCACAAACAATAATGCTAACACCTTCTGTCAGGCCTGTCTCAGTTGTTTTTGTTTTGGCAAAAAGTGTATAAAAATATCCGTAAAAATAAATCCACTGAATAAGCAGGGGTATAATTAGCAGGCATAAGCCTAACCATTGACTTGGAGAGATATTTGCAAACATTATTTACCTTTTGAAACCAATACCTGTAGTTGACTTAGGTACATTTTTAGGATCAAACTCCGAAACATCTTCTAAGGTAAGTGTACCTATCATTTTTTTAGTGCGTTTGCTTTTAGCCATTTCGCTCAACCTTAAATGTTGGTTCCTTACCGCCTCTTCCATCACTTTTCGCACTGCCCTTCCATTGCCAAAATACTTATCTTTTTTATCGTACATAAACTCTATGTACTCCTTTAGATGGGCAAGCGCAACCTTATCTGCAATAATATTACTTTCTGCCAATTGATTTACCGAAATTTCTAACAACTCAGCAGGTTTAAAATCTTCAAACATGAAAACCCTATCAAACCTAGATTTTAAACCCGGATTGGACTCCATAAATTTCTCCATATTGCCAGTATAACCCGCTGCAATTACAATAAATTTACCTCTCTGGTCTTCCATCCGTTTCAGCAAAGTTTCAATAGCTTCTCTACCATAATCGCTACTGTTACCTTCTGTTAGTGAATAGGCCTCGTCTATAAAAAGGACACCACCCATTGCTTTATCTATCAATTCAGATGTTTTGATAGCCGTCTGCCCTACATACGCACCAACCATACTTTGTCTATCACACTCCACTAAATGACCTCTTTCCAAAATACCCAAAGCTTTATAAATTAAAGCCAAAATTCTAGCAACAGTTGTTTTTCCAGTTCCTGGATTTCCTGTAAATACCGTATGCAATGAGAAAGTTTCACGTACATCTTTACCAATTTCTTTGTAATAGCGCACCAGTTTAACCAAATCCTCAATATCATGTTTTACTTTTTCAAGTCCAATGAGCCGTTTAAGCTTGTTCAATGACTCCTTGAGTAAATCTTCGTCAATTGGAATATCTGCCTTTTTACCAGCAAAATGATGGAAAGTATGTTCAATATCCTCTTTGGAAATAGTAGATAACACCTCATTTGATAGAGAATCAGGTTTCTTTTCTTTCATTATCCGGAGACCCAAATTCATTTTACTCTCATCCAGTAGAGAATTTACCATTCTGGCATTTCCAAAAAACTTATCCCGCTCTCGGTATGACTCCACCAGCTTTTTATACAAAAATTCTCTAGCAGATGCCTCTAGAGATACTCCTTTTTTATTTGCTGCAAAATCTGCAATTTCTATCAATTCTTGTGGTACGTAATCTGGAAAATCATACGTCATGCTAAACCTTGATTTTAAACCCGGGTTTGACTCCACAAAATTGGTCATTTCTTCCGGATAACCAGCTACGATGACTGCAAAATCATCATGGTCACTCATTTCTTTTAAAATGGCCTCGATGGCTTCTTTTCCAAAATCTTTGCTATCATCATCCTTTCTTGCTAATGAATAGGCTTCATCAATAAATAAAATTCCATCTTTAGCCTTTTTGATGGCTTCTTTGGTTTTAGGAGCGGTTTGACCAATAAATTCTGCCACCAAATCTGCTCTATCCACCTCATGTACATGTCCTTTTTTGAGCAAACCTAAATCTTTGTATATTTTACCCAATAGTCTTGCTACTGTAGTTTTACCAGTACCTGGATTTCCTTTGAAAACAGCGTGCAAATTGATAGATTCTGAATCTGCCAATCCTTTTTTCTTACGCAATTGAATGAATTCTAAATACTTAGTGTATTCCTTAATTTTTTCTTTAATTGCTTCCAGTCCAATTAAATCATTCAGCTCTTCGGCTACTTTTTTATTTTTTTCTTCTACAGTTGTTGATTCAATGGGCGCAACAGTATCTTCTGCATCCGGGAAAAACTCTAATTGCAACATTGGCAAGAAATCTTCCTCTTGTGCTTCGACATAATCATCACCCACATCAAAAGGCATGGCTGCGATTAGTTGATCCATAAAAATTACCTCAATTTTATATTCTCCTCTACCCCAAGTACCTACCATATCACTTCCCCAACCAATGGTGGTGTTGAAAAAATCCTCTTTAGGTTTTACAAAAAACAACTTGGTAACTGTTCCTTTTAGGTATCCATGTTCCGTTCTGAAGTTAAAAATCATTTCGCAGGGCCAATCTTGACTTTTACGAACTAAGTTTTTCATATTTACCTCCACCCAAATATATCGCGTGCTGAGTGCGTTGAAACCAATATAGTATTTGCGTTCTTCTAGTTTTAAGTTGGCATCGGGCCCCTCATACAGTTTTACACTTTCTAACTTAAAGTAAGGGTTTAAGCCATTTCTTAAAAGTCCTTGTTTTTCAATGTAAAATGATGCCGAAGCCACCTTTTCACCTTCTATCCAAGCTTCCCAATTGTATTGCCCTGCTTTCCAATAGGTGCCGGGGTTTTTTACACCCCAACCCTCTCTTATGAAAACAACATTGTCTCTTTTATCAACTGCTCTATCACAGTTTAATTCGCAGATTTCCTCACCATTTTTATTAACGCATTTAAGACTTAGCTTAATATCCCAGTTTGCCTCGTCATATTTTTTGTTGAATAGCGAAAACTCGCAGTAAACATAACTTGCTTCAGCCTCGTCATATACTGACCTGTAGCGTTTGGTATTATTAGCTAACCACTCGGTACTGCCGTAGGTTTTTATATCCTTATATTTCCAAAATTTTGTAGTTGCCATAAAGAGCCTCAATATTAAAGTAAAAACTTGTAGCTTAAAAGAATTTAAGGTAATTTATATCTAATAATTTTAAGATTAAAAAAAATACTTGTCTTTTTTTCAAATGCATGTTGTGAGTTTTAATTATTTAGCTATTTTTGCAGCCCGTTAATTTTAAGCAATTAATTATTTAACGCAACGCAACACGGTGAGATGCCTGAGTGGCCGAAAGGAACAGTTTGCTAAACTGTCGTACTCGCAAGGGTACCGAGGGTTCGAATCCCTCTCTCACCGCAAAAGAAAACTTTTTTTTACCGCAGGTAAAAATTTAAATTGTTTTCATTGAAAGGTTTCAAACTTGTTTGAATAAGTGAAAATGAAAGCAATTTATAAATTACGCTAGTAATTAAAGTTTTTATGATTGCACTGGTCATCCATTTAGGGTTCATGGAACATAATCCCTCTCTCACCGCAAAAGAAAACATCACCCACGGAGTGGGAAATTAATCACAAAATCTGCTAGAAAATTTATTTGAATAGAAGATTTAGTGATTAATTTAAGAATGTCGCAGACATTGGATGTTTTTATGATTGCACTGGTCATCCATTTAGGGTTCATGGAACATAATCCCATTCAATCTATTTTCTCCACCCTTAGATGTTATCAAAGCGTAACCAAAAAATAGTTATTTCAATAAGTTTTTCATTTTTTTTCATTCTGCCAAGAAGAGCGAAAAACTCTACAATGGGTTTCATGGTTGAATTCTTTTGGTCATTTAGTTTTTGTAAAAATAACTAGATTAATTCTGAATTTGATAAAATACACCTATCTTTGTACAAGAATCAGTACAATAAAAGTCAATATTATGTTAACAGCGACCATAACAGATTTTAGAAAAGATATTAGAAAATACTTAGATAGAGTTACAAAAAATTTTGAAACCTTAATAATTAATAGAGGAAAAGATACCGGTGTTGTCGTTATATCCTTGGATGAATATAACTCATTACAGGCAACACAGCATGAATTTTCATCAAGAATAAATGAGCAAAGATTAGATTCAGCCATTGAAAAGCTAAACAAGAAAAGCAGTTTTCAAAAAGACATAATTGAAGAATAATGAGGCTGATTTTTGTGGATGAGTCATGGGATGATTACTTATACTGGCAAAAAAATAATAAAAAGATGCTCAAAAAAATAAATGAATTACTCAAAGAAATATCAAGAAATCCTTTTGATGATATCGGAAAACCAGAAGCGCTAAAACATAAATACAAGGGTTATTGGTCTCGTAGAATTGACGGAGAGCATAGATTAATTTATCAAGTGCGTGAAGATGACATCTTAATTGCAAAGTGTAGGTTTCATTATGATTAGACTTTAATTCGCATAAGTCTAAGATTAAATCCAATCGAGAAACCAAAGAGTTCGATAGTTTTACACGAAAATAATTAAAAATTTGAAAGAATAAACCAGTTTTTATGAACACGCAAAAAAAATTATTGTTACTTCACGGGGCTTTAGGGACCCAAAACCAATTTGATACAATAAAGTCAAACTTGGGGAATGAATTTCAACTGTACAGTTTAAATTTTGACGGTCACGGTGGAATTGATTGCAATAATCCATTCTCAATCGAATTGTTTACAAAAAATGTAGTAGATTTTATTATTGATCATCAGCTAAATGGAATAAGTATTTTTGGGCATAGCTTGGGTGGATATGTGGCATTGAACGTTGCACTTCAAAATCCATCCTTGGTCGGTAGGATAATAACATTGGGGACAAAATTGGATTGGAGTCCAACTTCTGTAGAAAGAGAAATAAGGATGCTAATTCCAGAAATGGTGGAAGAAAAAGTCCCTCAATTCGCAGAAAAATTAAGGCTTGACCATCACCCCTCCAATTGGAAAATTATCATGCGGAAAATTGCCGTCATGATGCAGGGAATGGCAGAGGGCAAAAAAATAAAGTTTGAAGATTTTAAACAAATAAAACAGCAGGTAATTATTGGATTGGGAAGTCTTGATAACATGGTAACCCAAGAAGAGTCTGAGCTAATTGCTAATGAATTACCCCATGGTGAATTGGTAATTTTGGATAATATTCCTCATCCTATTGATAAAGCTGATTCATCTGTTATTGCCAATTATATAAGAACGGCATTAATAAAATAAATTCCATAATTTGCATTTTAATAACGATGTGCATAGTTACTGATTCAATAAATTAGAGCACAATCTACATGTTGGATATTGTTTTATATAAAATGATGTTTTGATTACACACATTTTGACATAATCTATTTACAAAAGTTTTAAGTTTGTATGATGATTAAGAATTTAATGCTTATAATTTGTGCTGCAATCCTTGTTGTTGCTTGTAAAAAAGATAGTACGGACGAAAAAAAGGAAGAAACATTTATGTCTAGCAGCAGTGATACTTTGGTTGCCTCTGGCACTTTTATAAATGGCAATGGCCATAGCAGCACTGGAAGCATTAAGGCTTACAAAAGACCAAATGACCAATTAATTCAGTTTGAAAATTTAAAAACCGATAATGGCCCCTTGCTCAAGGTTTATCTTTCTAAAGATAACAGCAACAAGGATTTTATAGATTTGGGCGACTTAAAAGCAGTTGCGGGTAACTTCAATTATGAAGTGAATAGTAGTGTAAACTTAAAAGAATACAATCACGTAATTATTTGGTGCGAAAAGTTTAGCGTGCTATTTGGAGATGCAGTATTGAAGGAATAAAAACTTTATTAAAAAAAAGACCGCCAACAGCAAATTTATGATTTTTTTAAGATGCATCCACGGATTTTAAACGAGCCTAACAGTTAAAATGTCACTATGAACAAAGCAGTAGAATATATTCCGATTTTTACCACAATTTTTTCGATTTTCTTTTTTTATGAAATTTATAACCATTACCAATTAAAGCAAAAAAAATACCTACTATGGTGGTCAATTGGAGTATTAACATTTGGTTTAGGCACTTTGGCTGAAAGTATAAACGTACTTTTTGGGTGGAGTGAGATAAATCTTAAATATTGGTACATTGTAGGTGCTTTACTGGGAGGATTTCCTTTGGCACAAGGAAGTGTTTATCTTTTAATGAAGAAGTCTTTTGCTAATAAAAGTACAATATTTTTTCTTATGCTAATTTTTCTTGCTTCTCTTTTGGTGATTCTTTCCCCTGTTCAATTATCCGAGACATTTAATGGGAAATTGTCAGGAAAGGTGTTTACCTGGTCTTGGGTAAGATATTTTTCTCCTATAATCAATATTTATGCGTTTATATTTCTTGTTGGAGGAGCTATATATTCTGCTATTAAATATTACAAACAAGGGATAAAAGAAGCTCCTTTTAGAGGCAATATTTTCATAGCCATCGGTGGATTATTACCGGGTATTGGAGGTTCATTTACAAGAGCAGGTTATGTTGAAGTGCTTTACATTACTGAATTTATTGGTCTTATTTTAATCTACTACGGGTACAAGATTATAAAAGAAAATAAAACTTTCGTTAATAAAGTATAAATAACAATATGTATTTCATGCCATTCTGTTGGTTTTCTGAACGAAAAGCGGTTTCATATACTTTCCATTTATAAAAGATCTTCGGGTTGTAAAATATCATAAACATAATCAAATTATAATTGTCTAATTGTGAAACAATACCCCCATAAAATTGTTCCATCATAAATATGTTGGGTGTTCTGGACAAGTTCAATAAAACAACAGCGACCACTTATAAAAACGGGGCGACACTGAAAAGCCATAAGAGTAGGAAAAATTTAAAATAAAATAAAATGAAAAATATAAAGTTTCTAGCAATGATTATTGTCGCAGGATTTATTGTAATCACAATGAATAGTTGCAAAAAATGTAAAAATGAAAACCCGAGAGCAAGAATTATGAATAACGGGACTCAAAAAGCCAGCGTTCAGATTAAAACTTCGGGGGGAAACACGGTAAACATTAACAATGTTGACCCTGGCACATCCTCCCCATTCAGTTACTATGCTCCAGGACTAGTTGAATTTACGATTACCGTAGCTGGCAATAATTATGTAAAAGCATTTGAAATGACTGAATGTTATGACTATGACATTGCGATTGACGCGAACAACAACATTACGTCAACACCTACTGATAGAAATAAGTAATTACCTTTAAGTTAAGGGAAAGCCCTTCAAGGTTTCCTTTCTGCTTGGTGTAATTGTAAACACTGAAGTTGAATTCAGTCTTTGCATAATTTTGACCATACTCATAACTTTGGCAATTCCCAAACCTATTCATGCGTGGTGTTCTCGCCATAGGTGTTCGGAAAATTACGGAAGTACGATTTTACTCAAGGATAAAAAAATAATCTAATTGTCAAAATTAATAATAATTTGACTTTAGCCGGTTTTGCTGTCAAAATTTGATATACCTATCCCTGCGTGGTGTTCTCACCTCGCAACCAATATGCCTATACTACCACACCTTTTAGGAACGAAAATAAATTCAGTTTTTTTATGGCAAAACAATAAAGGATTGGAAAAACCTTCGAACCAATTGAAATCTTCGTAACCGTGAAGAAGTCCACAAATGTAATTGGCTGCGAGGTGAAAACACCACGCAGGGCGGAAGTGTATTTCATAATCCTGAAAGAATTAAATGTTTATAAAAACCAATAAAAAGACACATTCGACCCCACACGGGGTCGCACTCCTTGCTAATATTTTGCTTATAAACATTTGATACCTAAAGGCATCTTTTCTTCTTAATTCTAAAACAATAAAAACATTAGGATTTTCAGAAAAAAAAAATACTTTTGACTTTTTAAAAACAGACCATGAAAAATTTATTGAACATCAAAACATTAAGCTACGGAATTTTAATTGCTGCGGCTGTAACATTGACGATTAGTCAATCTGCTTGTAAAAAGAAAGTTGACCCCAAGCCAGAGGAAGATAAAAAAGTAGTAGACCCTGTAGATACTGCTGCAAAAGTGGATTATATCCTTTTTGATGGTTATCGTGTGAATATGAAAAACCCAGCTAAAGGAACGGTAAAATTGTTAGCTGGAGATACAACTCTTCAATGGAGAGGGAATGAACCAACAGGAATAGATGGAGATACTTTCCTTCTAATTAGTCATGGTACATTTTTAAGGAAAGCTCAATCTTATGCTAAGTTCCCTCCAATTGTAACAGATGAAAACGAAGTTTCTATTGCAATGCAGTGGGGAACTTCTGCTGGTAAACCATATGTAACAATCAAATCAGGAACGTATAAACTAGAAAGAGTTAATGGGTTTTGGGTTTCTACTTTAACCAACGGTACTGGAGAATGGAATCTAGGCGGTGGAAATATAGAAACCTTTAAGGATATTGAGTTTAGGGCCACATGGCCCGATTAGAAAAATAATCCGTCAACCCGGGGTCGCACTCCTTGCTAATATTTTGCTTATAAACATTTGATACCTAAAGGCATCTTTTCTTCTTAATTCTAAAACAATAAAAACATTAGAATTTAAAAAAAAAAAAAAATACTTTTGACTTTTTAAAAACAGACCATGAAAAATTTATTGAACATAAAAACATTAGGCTATGGTATTTTAATTGCCGCTGCTGTAACATTGACAATTAGTCAATCAGCTTGTAAAAAGAAAGTTGATCCAGAACCAAAAAAAGAAGAAGATAAAAAAGTACTAGACCCTGGAGATACTGCTGCAAAAGTGGATTATATCCTTTTTGATGGTTATCGTGTGAATATGAAAAACCCGGCTAAAGGAACATTAAAAGCAGGACAATTTGATACTACCTATGAATGGCGCGGTAATGAACCAACGGGTATTGATGGCGATACTGTTCTCGTCATATTTCATTCTTCCTTTACTAGAACTGCAAAAAATTACTCTCCTTCTATGATACCATCTGATGCAAACAAAGTAAAAATCTCTTTAGGCTGGGGAAGCTCAGCCGGTAAACCTGATGTTTCAATAATTGGTGGAACCTACAAACTAGAAAGACTTAATGGGTTTTGGGTTTCTACTTTGACCAATGGTACTGGAGAGTGGGATAAAGGAGGAGGAGATATAGAAACCTTTAAGGATATTGAGTTTAGGGCCACATGGCCAGATTAGCCCCCCTCCCTGACGCTCCCCCAAAGTTTCCCTTCTATTTTTCAAACCCTATTTCCAAAAGTGATGATTTGGGCTTAATATTGCGCTACATTTATAAATCTAAAAAATCATGTTTTCATTAAAAGGAAAAACTGCCTTAATAACGGGTGCATCAAGAGGAATTGGAAAGGGAATAGCCGAAAAATTTGCCGCCAATGGTTGCAATATCGCCTTTACTTTTGCCAGTTCTGTTGACAAAGCAAGAGCTTTTGAAACTGAATTAAGCAATCAATACGGTGTAAAAGTAAAAGGTTACCAAAGTGATGCCGCAGATTTTGCCGCAGCAGAAAAATTGGCTGAAACCGTTATTGCAGATTTTGAAAAAGTAGATATTTTAATTAACAATGCAGGAATAACAAGAGATACTTTGCTTTTAAGGATGTCAGAGGAACAATGGGATGACGTAATCAATACCAATTTGAAAAGTGCCTTCAATTTAACCAAAGGTTTTTTAAAGCATTTTTTGGGTAACAGAGCAGGTTCCATCATCAACATGACTTCTGTTGTTGGTGTTACAGGCAATGCTGGTCAAGCTAATTATGCTGCTTCAAAAGCAGGTATGATTGGTTTTTCTAAATCTGTAGCCAAAGAAATTGGCGCCAGAGGCATTCGTTGCAATGCCATTGCCCCAGGATTTATAGAAACAGAAATGACGGCTGCTTTAGATGAAGAAGTGAAAAAAGGTTGGACCAACATGATTCCTTTGAAAAGAGGGGGCACACCAGAAGATGTTGCCAACGCTTGTCTTTTTCTAGCATCCGATGCTAGCACGTATATCACCGGGCAAACCTTGAGCGTTTGCGGTGGAATGTTAATGTAATATCATGGCACAAGACCAAATAAAAGACGAAACGAATATGTCCTTTTTAGATCATTTGGATGATTTAAGAAAACATTTAATGCGAGCACTCATCTATGTGTTTGCTGCCACCGTGTTGTGTTTTGTTTTTGCTCAAGAGATGGTTGACCTCATCATATTTGCCCCTTCAAAAGACAGTTTCCCAACAATCAAAGCACTGTGTAGCCTAGGACATTATATATATGATGACAACCGATTGTGTTTAGGAACTATTCCGCTGAACATGCAAAATATTGATGTTGCTGGACAGTTTATGTACAGTTTTAGGATTGCATTTATTGGAGGAGTAATTTTAGCATTTCCATTAATTATCAATCAATTATGGAAATTTGTAAAACCTGCTCTTAGCCCTAAAGAAGTAAGAAAAACAAGAAGTATGACTTTTTATACTACCATTCTTTTTCTGGTTGGTGTGCTCTTTGGTTATTACATGCTCTCCCCCATTTCGCTTAACTTTTTTGGTTCTTACAAACTTTCTGCAGAAATTGAAAACAAATTTGCCTTTCAGTCGGTTATCAATTTAGTAACGACCCTTTGTTTGGCAACTGGACTTATTTTTCAACTGCCCTTGTTGATGTATTTTGTGGCAAGGATTGGGCTTTTGTCCAGTGCCTTTCTTAAAACAAACCGTAGATATGCAGTGGTAATCATGGTTATTTTGGCAGCTATTGTAACTCCACCTGATGTGCTAAGCCAAATGATTTTGGTTTTTCCATTACTTGCCTTATATGAATTGGGAGTTATTTTGGTAAAACGCGTAGAGAAACAAAAAGAAAAATAAAATGAATAAACTATACATTGCATCAGACCACGCAGGCTATGACCTGAAGGAGGTATTGACTAAATCTGATATCCTTCATGATTATCAGGTTATTGATTTAGGCCCTTTCAACGAAGATTCTGTGGATTATCCAGACTTTGCACATCCTTTAGCCACCGCTGTCGAAGGACATATTGCCTCATTGGGTATTTTAATTTGTGGAAGTGGTAATGGTGTATGCATGTCTGCTAATAAGCACAAACATATCCGAGCTGCTTTAGCTTGGAATGCCGAAATAGCAAAACTAGCCAGGCAACACAACAATGCCAATGTTTTATGCCTCCCTGCACGTTTTGTAAGTGCAACGGAAGCGAAAAATATTGTAACTGCTTTCTTACAACAAACTTTTGAAGGTGGAAGGCATGAAAGAAGAGTCAATAAAATTTGACGTCAAGCAAGCCTGTTAAACAATAATTTTTGCTTAATTTTGAAAACCATTTAAAAATTAATGATTAAAAATATACCCTATTTTCTTACCCTCATTGCTTTTGTGCTCTGCTCAACTTTTGTAAAAGCGCAAGTCAATCAGACCAATTTTAGCTCCACCCCTTTGGGCGAGGTTAACTTAAAAGCATTGAGTACCCACCACGATACGATAACGATTCTAAAATTGGCTCCCAAACCTTTTATGGCCAATGATATTGATACAAAAAAAGCACATATTGAGGAACTAAGAAAAGCCTATTTAAACAGAAATAGAAGAAGTCCAAAATTAGACACCTTGGCTGCCACAGGGGACCATTTGCCATTTGTTGAAGGTGGTTTTAGTGATAGTTTGTTTAGCAGTGGTGTTCCCAATGACAACAGCATTGCTGTTGGCAAAAATGGTGATATTGTAAGCGTTTTGAACAGCAGCATCCGGGTTTATAAACAAGATGGAACTGCAACATACAATGTGGGCTTGACATACTTTGGTAGGTTTGAGAAAAAAAATACTTGGGTGGGTACTAAACCTGTTTTAACGGGTTCATACGACCCAAGAGTAACCTATGACCCTGAAGCGGATAAGTTTGTCGCCTTTTGGTTGGACGGAAGGGTTAGCACTGACACAAGAATAATGATTGCGGTATCAAAAACCGGCAGTCCAGAAGAGGGTTGGACTGTATATGCCTTAACAGGAAATCCTTTAAACGATACAAGTTGGACAGATTATCCAATCGTTGGAATGTCAAAAGATGATATTTTTATTACCGTTAATTTGTTGAAAGATAATGAACCTTGGCAAACTGCTTTTAAGCAAAGTATTATTTGGCAAATTGATAAGAAAGCGCTCTTTACCGACACTTTTTTAAACAGTACTTTATGGTCAGGTATTAAACACAAGGAAAAATTGATATGGAGTATTTGCCCTGCAGATCAATACTATAAATCGCCTAGAAAAGAGATGTATTTTTTAAGTGTGCGTCCTTCAGATTACACCAATGACACGGTATTTATCCATAAAATAGACAATACACAAGCCAGTGGCGAAGCACAATACAGTTATAAAATAGCGAAAGGGAATAGAGCCTATGGATTAGCAGGTTCTGCTTACCAACCAGCTGCTAATTTTAGATTACAAACCAATGATGCTAGAGTTTTAACTGCCATTTTTCATTATGATCATATTCAGTATGTTCAAAACTGTATCAATCCACAAAATTTTGCACCAAGTTTAATGTATGGCTATATCGCCAATGCCGATAACCCAAGCATCCAAAATACTTTAATTGCTAATGACACCTTGGATATGGGCTATCCTAGCATTGTTTACATGGGTAATGGCACCCATGATTTGACAGCAATGCTTTCTTTTTCACATTCTTCTAGTACGGTTTTTCCAGGTGTTTCTTTGGTTAAAATAGATAACGAAGGTAAGGTAAGCCCCATTATCAGGGTAAAAAGTGGAGATGCCGTAATCAATAGTTTTGTGCCAGATAGCACAGAAAGATGGGGTGATTATAGCGGTATTCAAAGAAAATACAATGAGAATGGCGTTTTCTATTTGTCCAATAGTTTTGGTGGAAAAAGCAGACCTGCTGCAGGAACTTATATTGGCAGAATGCGTTACAATAAAGAAGCAATGCAGGTACTACAGGAACCTGCCATTGTTTATCCCAACCCAAGCAGCGAAGGGATTTATCATTTTAAAATGAAGGTTGAAATGGCATCAGATTATAGGCTAGAATGTTATGATTTAGGAACTGGACAAAAAGTTTTTAATTACAATGTCCGAATTGAAGATCAGGGTGAAGTGGTTGTCAATCAAAATTTAAGTTTTTTGAGTTCAGGACTTTATCAACTCAAGTTTGTCCGCCTTGGTGACAATAAAGTTATGCTGAACGAAAAGATAAGAAAAATGTAACGATTTATTGGATGGAGTTATCAGCAGAACAACTAACAGAAGGGGTTATATTACATTTTGACAAACCAAAACATTGGAGCAGTTTTAAACTTGTAAAGCAGGTAAAAAGATATACCAAAGCCAAAAAAGTGGGACATGCGGGTACGCTAGACCCCTTAGCAACAGGTGTTGTAATTGTTTGTCTTGGGAGAGCTACCAAGACAATATCAACCCTACAAGAACTAGAAAAAATTTATACGGGCACCATTACTTTGGGCGCCACTACCCCTTGTTTTGATTTAGAGCAAGAAATTGACCACACCTACCCTACAGAACATATCACGGACCAAATGATTATAGATGCTGCTAAATCTTTTGAGGGAGAAATATTTCAAACACCACCCGCATTTAGTGCTGTAAAAGTGAATGGTAGCAGGGCTTATAAATTAGCAAGACTAGGCGAAACCCCTAAAATTAACCCAAAATTGGTGCAAATCCATCAGTTTGAAATTACAAGGATAGCCATGCCCGAGGTGGATTTTAAAATTACCTGTGGCAAAGGAACTTACATACGGTCTTTGGCAAGAGATTTAGGCATTGCTTTAAACAGTGGTGGCTATTTAACCAACTTGGTGAGAGATGCAGTGGGCGATTACACCCTTGACAATTGTGTATCTATGGAAGAACTTGAAAATACTACCATTCATTGAAAATTTTTGAAGGCATAGGACAGTTGACTAAAATCAACAATGCCGTTGTTACGCAAGGCACTTTTGATGGAGTACATTTAGGGCATCAACGCATATTGAAGCACCTTATAGCGGAGGCAAAAAGATTAAATGGAGAAAGTGTAATTATCACATTTTATCCGCATCCACGATATATTGTTCAGCCAGAGGACAACAATTTAAAACTACTATCTACCTTACAAGAAAAGAAAGAATTACTCGAAAATTTGGGTATAGATAATCTGCTGATACTTCCTTTTGATGAGAGTATCAGCAACCTAAGTCCATTGGAGTATGTTCGGGATATTATAGTAGAAAAAATAGGCCCAATAAAAATGATTGTAGGTTACGATCATCGCTTTGGGAAAAACAGAAGCGGTAGCATCATTGATTTAATAAAGTTTGCAGAAACCTTTAATTTTGAAGTGGAGCAAATTGAAGCAGAAATTGTTACAGAAATTACCGTAAGTAGTACCAAAATTAGGGCAGCCTTGGCAGCAGGCAATGCGTCAGAAGCGACAACACTGTTAGGCTATCCATATAGTTTTACAGGTGCAGTAGTAAAAGGAATGCAGCTTGGGCGAAAAATGGGTTATAAAACCGCGAATATTCTTTTAGACGATGACCTAAAACGCATACCGGGTAATGGTGTTTATGCTTCGTATGCTTATTGGGGTGCTGAAAAAATTTGCGGTATGCTGTCAATTGGCAACAATCCAACTATTAAAGACAAAGGTAGTAGCATAGAAATTCATTTATTTAATTTTGACAGTGAAATTTATAAAGAAACCTTAAAAATAGAAGTTGTCAAGAAAATCAGGAACGAGAAAAAGTTTGCCGGTATAGAAGCCCTTGCTTTGCAACTTCAAATAGATGAGAAAATATGCAAATCAATTTTGGGTCTTTAAGGTACGAAACAATTGTTATAGTATATATTAGGCCATAATACTTTTAAATTATTGTCAACAATAATTTAAAATGATTAGATTCAAAACATTTGTTTTGCGAATACAAAAAATTGACCTTATTTCGCACAACACATTTCATAGAACACATAACCATTACAAACATGAACAAAAGAATAAAAAAAGTTCTTATCATTGATGATGATGAGATAAGTAATTTTATTACTTCAAGCATACTTGAACAATCTAATAAAGTTGATAAAATTGAGGTTTTAATGAGTGCTGATGAGGGAATGACGTTTTTGACTAAATTGATTAAAAACAATAGTGAAATGCCTGATTTAATATTGTTAGATATTAAAATGCCCGTAAAATCTGGCTGGGACTTTTTAGAAGACTTTAAAATGCTTGACAAGGAAAAGACTAAAAATATTAAAATCACAATGCTTTCTTCTTCTGTTTATCCCGATGATGTTCACAAAGCCCAAGCTTATGTTGAAGTTTCCGGCTATTTATCTAAACCAATTACTACAGAAAAGGTAGATGAGATTATAGAAAAATATCTTTAAATAGATGTTTTAATTTTCAATACAATAATTTTCAAAGCGCTCACTTGGTGGGCGTTTTGTATTAATGAACATTTGATATTTTGTCCAAATTGTATTTTGAAGTATAAAAACCAATTATTAATGTTAAAAAGTTTCTCGCTTCCCCTTTTTGTCTGAAGCAAGATGCACAGGGTTTAGGGATTAGCAGGATTCTATTTCCCTTTCCCCATTAACAATTGCTTATTGCAATTTATCCTCTATTGCTTATTGTCCATTGTCTTAATTGCATATTGCCCTAATTCCACATTGTCCTAATTGCTCATTGTCCTAAACTACTCTTCTTCCGTATTTTTCATTTTCATCAGTAAAGTGTAGGCTCCTTTTGTTACGAAACTTTTATTTTTTATATCAGTACTGTCTGCAAAGGTTATTTGAGTAAAACCGTTTTCACTGTTTTGAGCGGTTACCTGCTGCATAAAATATTTTTTGCTTTCCGTCTGAATAAAAACATACTGTTTACCTTCAAAACGAACCAAACCGTCATTCGGAATTACAAATGCATTGTTGGTAGCAACCTCCACATCAGCATTCATATACATTCCTGGAATGAGGGATTTATCGTATTGCTCAAAATGGCAGTGGACTATTACAGCTCTTTCTGCTGATAAATTTTTTCCAATTAAAATAATTTTGCCCTTATACTTTTTGCTGGGCTGATTGTTATTATAAGCAATTATTTCTTGTCCGATAAAAAGTTTGCCTAAATCTTTTTCAAAGACTGTTAGCGCTAAATGTATATCGGCAGGGTTCACCAGTTCAAACAATACATCAGTAGGGCTAACGTATTTTCCAATGTTCATATTTACATGAGATACAAAACCATCAATTGGTGAAGGTATCCTTATACTTCTAGAAATATTATTTTCATACAGATTATTAGGATTAATATTGATGAGTTTTAATTTTTCTGACAACGAATTTATTAATATTTTTTGTGAAGTATACGCTGCTTGCGCATTTTCAAAAACCTTGTCACTGTTTGCTTTGCTTTGGTTCAAATCTTTTTGTCTGATAAATTCCTTTTCTATTGAACCAAATTGTGCTTTGGCAATAAGATAGTCTTGTTGTAGTTGAATATATTGTTGATCTTCCATTACAGCAATTATTTCACCTTTTCTGACGTGCATTCCTTCCAACAGTTTTGTTGATTTCAGGTATCCACCCATTTGTACACTAACCGAAACCATATTTTGGGGTGGCACCTCAATCACACCGTTCACTTTTAAGAGGGCTGAAATATTTTGCTGCTGAATTTTCCCCATTTGTATTTCGGAATTTTTTAGTTGTGCATCTGTCAACTGAACGCAATTTTCCATTGGTGTTTCGGCATTTTCAGATTTGGTTTGTTTTCTGTTACATGAAGTAAGAACTATAAACGCTGCGGATAAAAAGATATATTTTGTCATTATTTTTTATTTAGAAGTTAAGAAGTTAAGTTGAATGATAGTTTGATTTAAATCGTTTACCGCATCGGTATAATTGCTTTGTATACTGATGGCATTGTTAATTAGCATTGTCCATTCCAAATAATTGATGGCCCCATTTGCAAATTGCTGGTTGGCGGTTTTGGCAATGGTGCTTGCATTTTGTAGTGCGGTTTCTTCAAAATATATTACTGTTTCTCTTTGTGTTTGATATTTATTGAAAGTAACTTCATATTCTGTTTGGATATTTAGCAACGCAATTTGAAAATTATTTTCACTAATGAGCTCTAGAGTTTTTGCAGCATTTATTTTTGCCCTTTGCGAACCAAAGAACAAAGGAACGCCTACACCAAACTGCACCGAACTAAACCGTGATGACCTTGAGTAAAGCACATTATCAGAACCCGTACCCTGCATGCTCATATTATTGTAAGCAATGTTTAAATCGGGATAGAGTTTTGATTTTTGCAATTGTGTATTTACCTGCGAAACATTTATCTCCTGCTGCAAAACTTGTATTGTCGGGTGTTGGCTTACTAAAGAAGTATCAAGCGTTGCAGTAAAAATCATTTTAGGATTTTCTGCCTTTGGCATAAAATCAGTTGATGTGTTTAGGAGTAATTGGAATTGCAGTTGCAGAATTTCTATGTCTTGCTGCACTTGCCTCAGTTGAATGGAGATTTGCCCTCTCTGTGTTTCTGCAGTCGCCTTTTCCAAAATATTACTTTCACCTTTAGCAAAGCGCAAGTTTGCTTTTTCTAAAAAAGTTGCATACACACTATCGTTTTTCAGCAAGATATTTTTCTTTTCTTGTAAAAAAACTAATTGATAAAAAACTACACTCACATGTTTTTTCAAGGCTGCTTCTTTTACTTCAATGTTCAGTACACTTGTTTTGTAGTTTTCGTTTTGCAATGATTTTTGCCTTGCATAAACAGTCGGAAAGCTTATGGACTGAGCAATTCCAAACCTCGTATCTTTGTAAAAAGAATTGATTTGCCCGAATTCACCAATCAAATTTGTTTGAGGAATGTCAACTGCTGCGGCTTTTAATTTTTGCTGATATTCAGCATTTAGTTTTTCATTCTTTACGGTCAAATTATTTTTCAAAGCTGTATCAATTGCAGTTTGCAATGTGATTGGCGTTTGAGCATTTGCACTTGCAATGGGCAATAAGCAAGTAGCAATTGGAAATAGGATTGCGCCAATAGCCCTTTTGCCCCTTGCCAATTGTAAATTAATTTTTAGATTTATTATTTTCATTTTCTCCATTTTACTTTTCGTATTTTCTCCATTTAATATTCACTATTGTCCTAATTACTCATTGTCCTCTTCCCTATCTTCTCGAACATAATGTAAAGAACGGGCAAAACAAAAAGAGTAAGAAATGTTGCAATCATCAAACCACCTATTACAACAGTTGCCAACGGCCGCTGAACTTCTGCTCCTGAACCATTACTTAATGCCATTGGCAAAAAACCAAGTGATGCAACAAAGGCTGTCATTAGTACAGGTCGCAAACGGGTTTTTGTCCCTTGCAAAACGATTTGTTTCAAATCAGTTTCTCCAGCGTTTTTTATCCGATTAAATTCTGCAATCAAAACTATTCCGTTCAACACGGCTACACCAAACAAGGCGATGAAACCAACACCTGCACTAATGCTGAAAGGCATTCCTCTTGCTGCCAAAAATAATATTCCTCCAATGGCGGAAAGTGGGATTGCGGAATAAATAAGTAAGCCTTGCTTCAATGAGTTAAAAGCAAAGTAGAGTAAAATAAGAATCAACAACAACGAAAGTGGAACTGCAAAGCCCAATCTTTTTTTCGCTGCAATTAAGTTTTCAAATGCCCCACCGTATGTGATGTAATAACCTGTCGGCAACTTTACTTTGCTCTCAATTTGCTGCTGCAAATCTTTCACAATCGTTTGCACATCACGTCCATGAACATTAAATCCCACAATAATTCTCCGCTTTGCATCATCCCTCTGAATTTGATTTACACTTTCCTTAATGGAAACATCAGCCACCTGATACAATGGAATTTGTGTTCCTTGCGAAGTTGGTATTAATAGATTTTGCACATCTTCTAAATTTTGCCGCTGCTCACCTGCCAAGCGCACCACCAAATCAAAACGCTTTTCATCTTCATAAACTAATCCACTGCTTTGACCTGCGAATGAGGTGTTCACCACTTTGTTAATGTCCTGAATATTCAAACCGTATTGTGCAATTGCATTTCTTTTGTAAGTGATAATAAGTTGTGGCAAACCATCAATCGGCTCTACATAAATATTTTCTGCTCCGTCAACTTTGTTTGCAATGTCACCCAATAGTTTTGAATATTTTGAAAGTGTATCTAAGTTTTCGCCAAATATTTTACATACTACATCTTGCTTTGCCCCTGTCATCAACTCATTAAATCGCATAGCAACAGGATATTGAAAACTAAAAGTAACCCCAGGAAGATCTTTCAATGCTTCACTCATTTTTTCTGAAAGTTCATCCCAACTATTTGCCGATGTCCATTCACTTTTATCTTTTAAAATTATCATCAAGTCGGCAGCTTCCATTGGCATTGGGTCGGTTGGAATTTCCCCACTTCCAATTTTTCCAATTACTTTTTCGACTTCAGGAAATTGATTTTTTAGGATATGTGAAGCCTTCAAACAAGCATCGGTGGTTGTATTGATATTACTACCCGTAAGCACTCTTGTTTCAACTGCAAAATCACCTTCGGGCAATTCTGGAATAAATTCTCCACCCATTTGTGAGAAAACAAAAATTGCAATGGCAAATAAACCAACAGAAATTCCAATGACCATTTTCGGAAAATTCAATACTTTCACTAAGTATTTTTGATAAAAATTTTCAATGGATTCCATCATTCTGTCAGATAAATTTTTCTTGTGAGAAATATTTTTATTCAGAAACAAAGCACTCATCATAGGAATATAGGTAAGTGAAAGAATGAATGCACCCAACAAAGCAAAGGCAACGGTTTGAGCCATTGGCTTAAACATTTTACCTTCAATCCCCTGGAGTGTAAAAATTGGTAAATACACAATCAAAATTATTATTTGTCCAAACACTGCACTGTTCATCATACGACTTGCCGACTGATTTACTTCACTGTCCATTTCTTTTTGCGTTATGCCTGCCAATTTCTTATTGTGTGTTAAACTGTGCATCACTGCTTCTACAACAATTACAGCACCGTCCACAATCAAACCAAAATCCAAAGCGCCTAAACTCATTAGGTTTCCACTTACACCAAAAATATTCATCAGTATGACCGCAAATAGCATAGCCAAAGGAATTACCGATGCTACTAAAATCCCTGCTCTGAAATTTCCAAGAAATAAAACCAACACAAAAATCACAATCAATGCACCTTCCATTAAGTTTTTTGAAACGGTGCTTATTGCATTGTTAACCATTTTTGTTCTGTCTAAAAATGCTTCTATCTCTACACCAACGGGCAACGTTTCTCTTATTTGAATTATTTTTTCTTTTACATCATCAATCACTTTGCTACTGTTACCTCCTTTTAACATCATTACTACCCCTCCTGTAACTTCACCTTCATCATTATAGGTCATTGCACCATAACGGGTGGCGTTGCCAATGCGAACTTCGGATACATCATTTATTAAAAGTGGTGTTCCATTGGAGGTGTTTTTTACTACGATGCTTTTTATATCCTCAATTGTGCCAATTAACCCTTCACTGCGGATATACAACACAGTTGATTTTTTTTCAATGTAGGCACCACCTGTATTTTCATTGTTTTTTTCCAATGCAGTAAATACATCGTTAATAGTAATGTTGTATGATTTCAATTTGTTTGCATCAATGGCAATTTCGTATTGCTTCACCCTACCGCCAAAGCTACTCACATCGGCAACTCCTTTCACACCTAACAACTGTCTGCGTACAATCCAATCCTGAATGGTTCTCAACTCAGTTGCATTATATTTTGTTTCGTAACCGTGTTGGGGTTTTAGCACGTACTGATAAATTTCTCCTAGTCCTGTTGTAACAGGCGCTAATTCGGGTGAGCCAATACCTTTCGGAATTTGTTGTTCGGCAAGTTTTAGTCGTTCAGTTACTTGCTGTCTTGCCCAATAAATATCAACATCATCTTCAAACACAATGGTGATTAGAGATAAGCCAAACCTTGAGAAACTTCTAATTTCTTTCAGTCCTGGAATGTTGCTGTTAGCTTGTTCAATGGGAAAAGTGATGAGCCGTTCCACATCAGGAGCGCCCAACGAAGGGGTAACCGTAATTACCTGCACTTGATTGTCAGTAATGTCTGGTACGGCATCAATAGGCAGTTGCGTTAATTGGTAACTACCATAACCAATAAGGGCTATTATGAAAAGTCCGATGATGAGTTTGTTCTTTATGGAGAACGCAATTATTTTATTGAGCATAGTTTATTAATTGTGAATGGTTAATTATGAATTGTAAATGGCAAAGCACACTTACAAAAAATGAAAAGAATGAACACCAAGTGTATTCATCATTAAAAATTAAAAATTTACAATTAAACCTTTGGCGGTTGCCAAATATTCTTATAGAAACCAGAGCCTACAAAAAGCTGTTCTTCCACTACTTTTACTTGAACGGAAAGGGGAACATTAAACGTCAAACCTACAATTGAATAAAATGGAATATAATTGGGTGTTAGGCTACAATCCGAAGTATGATGATGATTGAACGGAAGATTGTCATGTTCATGGTCATGTTTGTTTTTATCGGTATCAGCCGTATGTTCCTTTATAAAGTCAATGAAAGAAATGTGCCCGTGTTCCTCATTGTGGTGATTAAAATGATGGAAAATTGCAGGAATACCAACCACAAATGACACAACATCCTTAGGCACTATCAGCCCAATGGCGAGCATAATAATGATGATATGTTTTGTGCATTTCACAGTGCAAATATAAAATAAAATATTTTATTGCGTTGACGATAACGTCAAAAAGTTATAGAACCCTCAAATAACTCATTAATTTGGTGGGCGTTTTGAGTATAAAAATCAAATCAGGCGCAAGCCCAACTTCCCGATGTACATCGGGACGCTAAAAACTACTAAGCATACATCTCTTTTCGTCTTGCTGCAATGGCTGAATCATTCATGTATTCATCATACGTAGCCATTTTGTCTATCAACCCTTGAGGGGTAATTTCAATAACCCTGTTCGCTACTGTTTCTATAAACTCATGATCATGTGAGTGAAACATAACCATTCCGGGGTACTCAACCAAAGAGTTGTTCAATGCTTGTATGGACTCCAAATCTAAGTGATTGGTTGGCTCATCCAAAATTAATAAGTTAGGCGACTCAAGCATTAGTTTGCTCAGCATACACCTTACTTTTTCTCCTCCACTTAATACATCTGCACTTTTCAATGATTCCTCACCAGAAAAAAGCATTCTTCCCAAAAATCCACGGATAAAAGTTTCATCTTTTTCAGCACTAAATTGTCGCAACCAATCCACCAAAGAAAGTTTAGTTTTAAAGAAACTAGAATTGTCATTGGGCAAATAAGATTTAGTAATGGTAACACCCCAATTAAGCTCTCCTTTATCAGGTTTTAAATCTCCGCCCAAACATCTAAACATCAATGTTAAAGCCAATGGATTTTTGCTAATGAATGCAATTTTATCTCCTTTGTTTACGATAAAACTTGCATCATTGATGATGGCTTCGCCTTCACGTTTAATGGTTAAATGATTGACCGCCAAAACCTGATCACCCGCTTCTCTTTCAGGTTTAAAAATAATTCCAGGGTATTTTCTATTACTCGGTTGTATCTCAGAAATATCAAGCTTATCAAGCATTTTTCTACGACTTGTTGCTTGCCTAGATTTAGCCACATTGGCACTAAAACGAGCAATAAACTCAAGCAACTCTTTCTTTTTATCTTCTGCCTTTTTGTTTTGGTCAGAGCGTTGTCTCAATGCCAACTGACTACTTTGATACCAAAAGTTGTAATTACCTGTAAAAATTGAAATTTTGCTAAAATCAATATCGGTAATGTGCGTACAAACCGTGTCTAAAAAGTGTCTATCGTGAGAAACCACTAAAACTGTGTTTTTAAAATCTGCTAAAAAGTTTTCTAACCACATCACAGTTTCAACGTCCAAATCATTGGTAGGCTCATCTAATAAAAGGATGTCAGGGTTGCCAAAAAGGGCTTGTGCCAATAGCACTCTCACCTTTTGATTTCCACTCAAATCTTTTATTAAAGTATCATGGTATTTTTCTTCAATACCCAATCCACTTAACAACATCCCAGCATCCGACTCTGCATTCCAACCTTCCATTTCAGCAAATTTTTCTTCCAACTCAGAAGCGCGCATGCCATCTGCATCGTTAAAATCTTCCTTTGCGTATAGGTTATCCTTTTCTTCCATGATTTTCCACAGAACACTGTGACCCATAATTACGGTTTCCAACACTTTATTGTTGTCAAAAGCAAAGTGGTTTTGAGATAGCACGGCCATCCTTTTTCCCGGTTCAATATCTATTTTCCCCGTATTGGGTTCCATTTCGCCACTCAAAATCTTCAAAAAAGTAGATTTTCCGGCACCATTTGCACCAATCACACCATAGCAATTGCCACCTGTAAAATTGAGGTTTACATCTTCAAAAAGAACTCTTTTCCCAAATCTAAGGGAAACATTATTAACACTTAACATTTATTTTTATTCTGAAATGGTAATAGACTCCATAACATCTCCTTCTGAAAGGGTGTCAATGATTTCTATTCCTTTTGTTATTTTTCCAAATACGGTATGCACTCCATCCAAATGAGCGGTAGCACTTCTATCTAAAACTATAAAAAACTGAGAACCCCCAGTATCTTTTCCTGCATGTGCCATACTTAATACACCTTTTTCATGAAATTGCTTGTCAGCAGAGGTTTCACATTTTATTTGATATCCCGGCCCACCATGTCCTTGTCCGTGTGGACATCCACCTTGCACCACAAAACCAGGAATAACCCTGTGAAATTTTAATCCATCATAAAAATTTTCTGTAGCCAATTTTTTAAAATTGTTGGTCGTGATAGGCGTTTCTTTGTCATATAATTCAAATTCTAAAATGCCTTTGTTGGTTGTAATTGTTGCAGTACTCATATAAGTGTGCAAAGGTAAAAAATTTATGCGTATATACCGATGCAACCTTTTATTAAAAATATTTGTCTAAATTTGAAATCAGATTTTAAGTTAAATAGATATGACCAATTTAGCAAAACAAAGAACCAAGTCACTACAAAGCATTGATATTGATACAATTAACGAGTACGATATCACCAAAGATGAAATTTTTAACCGCTTTTCCAATAGCAAATTACCTGACGGTTTAGAAGAACCTTCGTCTGGAATTATACAATATGCTGGGGCTTTTGGAAAAAATGAAGCTGCACATTTGTTAAGAAGAACCGTTTTTGGTCATGACAAAGCTACCTTGGATGCATATAGCACTAAAACTGTTACACAAGCCGTAGATGATATACTCAATACAACCACCGCAGTGAGCGAGTACCCTAAGTATTGGAATAATGCAGCCAGTTCAGATTACGGACAAGAATGGCACAATCAAGGTTATATTCCAATTAAGGATAATGAACAAAGCACCTCTTTGGCTTATTGGCTTGCTGGACGAATTACTGGACATGACAGTACCATTATGGAAAAAATGGTATTCTTTTGGCACAATCATTTTGCCACAGAAATAGATGCCGTTGGAAACTCCATTGATAGTTATAATTACTTTAAACTGATTCGGGATAATGCTATGGGCAATTTTAAGGATTTTGCTTATAAAATGACCATTGAACCAGCCATGCTTAAATATCTGAACGGCATTTACAACACCAAAAACGCTCCTGATGAAAATCATGCCCGTGAGTTGATGGAGTTGTTTACTTTGGGAAAAGACCCTGCAAGTCAATATACTGAGAGTGATGTGCAATTGGCAGCCAAAGTACTAACAGGTTGGAAAATAAATGGAACCACACGTGCTTCATTTTTTAATGCCGCTGCCCACGATTCTACTAACAAAACTTTCTCTTCTTTTTTCAACGGTAATACCATCAATGGAAAAACCGGAGCAACAGGTGCATTAGAGGTCCAAGATTTAATTGATTTAATTTTTACAAAATCTGATGTGGTTGCTCAATTTATTGTTAGAAAACTGTATCGTTACTTTGTGTATTACAACATTACGGCAGACATTGAAACCAACGTCATTATTCCTTTAGCCAATGATTTTAAAGCCAATTGGGATATAAAACCTTTGTTAAAAGCCTTGTTGGTGAGTGATCATTTTTATGACCCATTAAACAGAGGTTGCTACATAAAAACACCTTTTGATTTGTTTGGAGGTATGAATAGGGCATTCAAATTAATTAGTCCAAGCTCCACAATTTTTAAACAATATAAAAGTTATGAATTGACCTACTTTTTTGGCGCGACCATGAGTTTATTGATGGGTGAGCCACCCAATGTGGCAGGTTGGCCTGCATTTTACCAAACCCCCAAATATCACGAAATCTGGATTAACTCAGACACCTTTCCTAAAAGGGTTTCTTATTTAGTTTATGTAGGATATACGGGGTATCGAATTCAAAATGAGGCTGTTGTGGTGGACCATATTGCCATGGCAGAACAATTTGGTACAGATGCCGCAGACCCTGATAAATTGGTAGCCGGTATTTGTGATTTGGCTTTAGGGTTAGATATTTCTGCGGCATCTAAAACCACCATAAAAGTGGGTTCATTGCTGGGTGGCTTAACAGTGAACAGTTATTGGACAACGGCTTGGAATGATTATCAAGCGGATAAGAATAATGCGGTAAAAAAGAATACCGTAGTTTTACGTCTAGTACTTTTGTTAAAGTTTATTTTTGAGTTACCAGAGTATCAATTAATGTAATTTATTACCTATTAAAATTTTAAAAATGAAAAGAAAAGAATTTATAAAAGCAGCAGTACCTGCTGTAATGATACCAGGATTAATAGGTGGTTTTAATTTTAAAGCCAGTGCAGGATCTAAATTTTTGAAAAGACTTGCCAGAAGAGCCGCAGCAAACGGGCGTGTGTTTGTGGTGATAGAAATGAATGGTGGTAATGATGGTTTAAATACCGTTATCCCCGTAGATCAATACAGTAATTTGAGCAATGCTCGGTCTAATGTGTTGATTGATGAAAACAAAGCCTTGGCTTTAAATGGCATAACAGGAACCAAACTGCATCCTTCGATGACAGGAATGCAAAATCTTTACAATGACCAAAAACTGTGCATTGTGCAAAATGTCGGTTATCCTGACCCAAACTTTTCACACTTTCGGTCAACGGATATATGGAAATCTGCCTCAGACAGCAAACAGGTTATAACCGATGGTTGGTTGGGTAGATACCTTAACCATGAATTTCCTAATTATCCAGAAAACTACCCATCCTCTTCCATGCCAGACCCATTGGCTATTCAAATTGGCAGCTCGGTTTCTTTGTCTTTAATTGGTCCAGGTGCCAATAATATGGCAATGAATATTACCACACCAGAGGATTTTTATAAAATGACCAATGGCATTATTGACCCTGCCCCTAATACTCCTGCAGGTCATGAGGTTACTTTTATCCGTAGGGTAGCCCAACAAACACAAGCTTATCTGCAGGTTATAGAAGATGCCTCTAAGGCTGGTCAAAATAAATCTACCATGTACCCTGCCACTGGAAATGAATTGGCAGACCAACTAAAAATTGTCGCACGTTTGATACATGGAGGATTAAAAACCCCCCTTTATTACGTTTCCATTGGTGGTTTTGACACCCATTCTCAGCAAGTTGACGCGAGTGATTCTACTAAAGGAGCACATGCCAATCTTTTATCCAAAGTATCGGTGGCTATTGCTGCATTTATGGACGATTGCCAAAAATTAAGTATAGATAACAGGGTTGCAGGAATGACGTACAGCGAATTTGGTAGACGAATTCAAAGTAACTTTAGTTTAGGAACAGATCATGGTTCTGCTGCTCCATTATTTGTGTTTGGCAAAGATGTAAACCCCGTTATCATTGGGAACAATCCTACCATTCCTAACTCAGTAACGGTGCAAGACAATTTACCGATGGAATATGACTTTAGACAAGTTTATGCTTCCGTTTTGCAGCAATGGTTTCAGTTAGATGATGCCTCTACGGACAATGATGTATTGCTTAAAAACTTTGACAATTTAGCTATTTTTAGTGCAACCCTCGGCTTGCAAAAATTGGTTTCAACGGAAAATGGACTCTCCTTGGCGCAAAATTATCCAAATCCTGTGATTGACAATACTTTTATTCAATTGAACACCCCTGGCGGAAACATTCAAATATTACTGTATGATGCCATGGGCAGAATGGTAAAAACCATTTACCAAGGCAGAATTGAATCGGGTGAACAAGATATTCTGTTTAAAAGAGAAGGACTTTCATCGGGTAACTATTACTACCAATTAACCTATCAAAGCAAGAGGATTACCAAGAGTATGGTGATTCAGTAGGGTGATTTGTTTGCTCAAAAGTCCAAAAAGTCGGAAATATGATTATATTTGTGATTGAGTAGTTTTTAAAAAAAATCGATATGAAAAGAATTATTTTAATTTTATTTACTGTTTTTTTAGTAGCGCTAATTTCATGTAATAAAGAAAGAAATCAATCTGCAACAGTTATAAAAGATTGTACAGGAACTTATCTGCGAATAGACTCTAAAGATTACCATGTCTGTAATGTAGAAGCAACCGAATCTTTTGTTTCGGAACAAAGCATAATTGTAACCTATACAAAAATTGAGGGGTGCAATAATCCGAATTCCAAGCCAACTGAATGTAAACTGCTTCATATTAACGAAGGGTGGATTAAGGTCAAAAAAATTAAGAAATAATAATTCATCTATCAGTAGAGTTAGGGATTACTAAGAGTATGGTTATTCAGTAGGGTGGAATTTTATTGCGTATATTTTGTGTGTTAAAGCGAAAACCAATGACATGAAATATACCCTAGGCAAAGCCAACATAAAAGTAAAAAAAAAATGGAATGGACTGCTAAAATAATAAAATACAAAAATGAGGGCAGAATTGCTGTCGTGTTTGAAAAAAATGATGACTTAAATAAAAGAATCAGAAAATTTTACGGCAGCTGCTGGAGTAGCTCTTTGAGATGCTGGCATGTCCCTGACACAAAAGAAAACAGGATTCGATTTAAAATAGAAACCTCCATACAACAATTCAACCTACAAAAAGACGAGAAGATAGAATTATTTAAAAAATGGCTTCAATCTAAACGATATAGCGACAACACTGTAAAAACCTACAGCGAGGCATTGAAAACATTTTTATATTATTTCAAAGAAAAGGCAGCTGAACAAATAAATAATCAAGATATTATAGATTTTAACAACGATTATATTTTGAATAAGCAATTTTCTAGTTCGTATCAAAATCAAGTGGTTAATGCAGTTAAATTATTTTTTAAAACGATAGAGGATATAAGAATTGATGTAGGTTTAATTCATAGACCCAAAGCCTACAATCCTTTACCCAAAGTTTTATCGATAGATGAGATTTCAACAATCATTAATTCCACCCTCAATATAAAACACAAATGTATGATTAGTCTTATCTATTCAGCAGGCTTAAGAAGAAGTGAATTATTAAATATGAAGCTTGAGGATATTAATAGTCAAAGGATGCAAATCACTATCAGAAATAGTAAAAATAAGAAAGATAGAATTGTGCCATTGAGCGAATCTATACTAAAAATGTTAAGATTGTATTACAAGGCGTTTAAACCTAAATTATATGTATTTGAAGGTAGAGGCGATATGAGGTATAACGAAAGAAGTTTAGCATATGTTTTAAAAAGTGCTTGTAAAAAGGCAAATATCAAAAAAAATGTTAATTTACACATGTTAAGACACAGTTATGCTACTCATTTATTAGAATCAGGCACGGATTTAAGATTTATAAAAGAGTTGTTAGGGCACAAAAGCAGCAAAACCACAGAGATTTATACACATGTTAGTCAGAAATCTTTGGATAAAATAAAAAGTCCATTTGACCAATTAGAAATAAAAATATAAGGAATATAATTTTTGGAAAAAACTTCCTCCTATATTTGGGAAATTGATGTGTTTAGGATATTTTCGCATAATAAACTTCCTATATAAGTAAGTTATGGGCAAGTTTAAAAACCGACACGGTCTGCGAAAGCCAAAGGGCTGACCACCCAATGTGACAGAAATAAGATTAAAAAAGTGAAGACCAGAACTCACTTTAAAAAACGGGGCGACACCGAAAAGCCAAATGAGTAGGAAAATTAAAATTTCAAAACAATGAAAAAGTTAAACAAAATAAAATCAGCAGGAATGATAGTTTTAATGGCTCTTACATCAGCTACATTTACTTCCTGCAAAAAAGAGGGTTGTACTGACGCTAACGCAAACAATTATAATGATGAAGCGAAAAAGTCCGATGGAACTTGCACATACCCCATAATTAACACATCCGGCATTGGTAAATCTGGAGATATTAGTGGCGCAGGCGGAACAGCATCTAAAACTTTCACTTTTACAAATTCTAACACCACGGCTGGTTGGGACATGTCTATAGATGCTTCAGGCGGAAGTTTTCAATTAGTTCTAAAAGACGCCTCTGGTACAACTGTTTTGGACAAAACTTTAACAGCAGGATCAGGATCTCAAGATGCGGCTGGCACAAGTGCTTCAGGTACATCAGGCACTTGGACTGCTACTATTACGCTTACCAAATTTAGAGGTTCGGGCGACTATTCTTTTTTATAAAGAAAATTAATCTGACCTTAACAGCGGCATATTTCAAACAGGCGGACTGTGATATTTGACAGTTCGCCTTTTTTTTATTTTTGGTTTCGTTAGACCGCAGAAAACCAGCCCATAACAGCACCTACAAGAAATTGGCGTTCCGATGGACATCGGAACAGTGGTTAAATGAAGCCTTACTCATCTGTGTTTGTTTTTTTAAGGCATTCGTGAGCCCTACGGGGTTGTGCATCGATCCCGATAGCTTTCGGGACGCCAAATCTTTTAGCTGTAGAACGTAAGCAAGCTTAAAGGACAATCGTACAACTACCAAACGGAAAGAAAAACGACCAGACTTTTGACTTCCAAACGTTCACCTATCGGTAGTTTAGGTCAGCATCCCACCGATAAGCTACAGAATCGAGTCTCACGATGTACATCGCTAGACTGGATAAAAGAAAAATATCGCACCTTATTAATTCTTTTGCGGTAATCAAGATCCCCATTTAATGCATAATTGCGGTGAATACTTTTTCTAATTACCGCAATAATGCGGTGAATATCCCGTATATTTGCCGCATAGTTATTTTACAACGGTGGCAAAGTACATTTATCAATATCCCAGCTGGCCCAATTTTACGTGGAATGATGAGGCATTGAATGCCCTATTTGGAGAAGTACGCAACTTGCAAGGTAAAATTTCTGGACAAATGAATTCGGTAGGATTTACTACCAAAAACGAAGCCGCATTGACTACTTTTACCTTGGATGTTGTAAAATCATCAGCCATTGAGGGCGAGCACCTGAACTATGAACAAGTGCGTTCATCCATTGCCAAACGATTAGGAATAGCGCAAGCAGGGTTTGTCAATGTAGATAGAAATGTGGAGGGGGTGGTAGATATGGTAATAGATGCCACCCAAAACTATTTGCAACCCTTGACAGAAGCGCGTCTATTTGGTTGGCATGCAGCCTTATTTCCTACAGGGCACAGTGGTATGCACAAAATTGATGTGGCACAATATCGAACAGGTCCTATGCAAGTAGTTTCTGGCGCCATGGGCAAGGAGAAAATTCATTATGAAGCGGTAGAAACAGCTTTGGTAAAAGCAGAAATGGATAAATTTCTTACTTGGCTCAATCATGATAATACATTAGACCCCGTTTTAAAAGCAGCCATTGCGCATTTTTGGTTTATTATCATTCATCCATTTGATGATGGAAATGGAAGGATAGCCAGAGCCATTGCAGATTTACTAATTGCCAGAGCAGAGAAAAGTTCAGAACGGTTTTACAGCATGTCAAGCCAAATACTTGTTGAACGAAAACAATATTACCAAGTGTTACAAAAAATACAACACTGCGATGGTGACATCACTGCTTGGTTAATGTGGTTTATGAATTGCCTTAAAAACGCTGTGTTAGAAACCCAAAATACTTTGAAAAATGTAATGCAGAAAGCATTGTTTTGGAAAATCCATGAAAACACGCCTATCAACGAACGACAAAGACTTATGCTCAATAAGGTTTTAGATGGATTTGATGGTAAACTAAAATCCTCCAAATGGGCAAAAATTGCCAAATGCTCCACGGATACGGCATTGCGCGATATAAAGGACTTGCAAGATAAAAAAATATTGAAGCAAGAGAATCAAGGGGGCAGAAGCACCAACTATGTGCTTACGGAATTTTAACCTGATGATTCAATTACCAGATTTTTCATCATATTGGCAACATAGTATACGCTTGTAGTGAAGGCTACCACCTTGACAGAATAATAACTCTGCGCATTTTTAGGAATGTAATTTAAACCGTACTTTTGCACTTGAATATGAAAGAAGTAGTTATTGTATCAGCAGTGCGCACGCCAATGGGCAGTTTTATGGGTTCATTAAGTGGAGTTGCTGCAACCAAATTAGGAGCAACCGCCATTAAAGGAGCTTTGGATAAAATAGGTTTAGATCCCAATAAAGTAGAGGAAGTATATTTTGGATGTGTATTACAAGCAGGCTTGGGTCAAGCACCAGCAAGGCAAGCAGCCAAATTTGCAGGCTTGGCCGATGAGGTTAGATGCACTACCATTAATAAAGTTTGTGCAAGCGGAATGAAAGCCATTAGCCTTGCTGCACAACAAATTATGACGGGTCAAGCAGAAATAGTGGTTGCCGGTGGAATGGAAAACATGAGCCAAGTGCCACATTACATACCGAACAGCAGAACAGGAACAAAATTTGGAAATATCAATGTTATTGATGGAGTAGCACACGATGGATTGACAGACGTATATAATCAAAATATGATGGGTGCTTGTGCAGACTTGTGCGCAACGGAATATAAATTTAGCAGAGAAGATCAAGATGCATTTGCCATTCAAAGTTATAAAAGAGCAGCTGCAGCATGGTCTGAAGGTAAATTTAAAGAGGAAGTTGTTCCTGTGGAATTGACCGATAGAAAAGGAAATGTTACCTTGTTTGCGGAAGATGAAGAATACAAAAACGTAATGTTTGATAAAATTCCAACATTGCGTCCTGCTTTTACAAAAGATGGAACAGTTACCGCAGCCAATGCCAGCACGATGAATGATGGTGCAGCAGCACTAATATTAATGAGCAAGGAAAAAGCAGAAGCCTTAGGGTTAACAGTTTTAGCGACTATAAAAGGTTTTGCAGATGCAGAGCAAGCACCAGAATGGTTTACGACTTCTCCATCTAAGGCGGTTCCAACAGCTTTAAAAAATGCAGGTTTAACCTTAGACCAAGTAGATTTATTTGAATTTAATGAGGCCTTTGCAGTTGTTGGTTTGGCGAACAATAAAATTTTAGGTTTGTCTGATGACAAAGTAAATGTAAATGGTGGTGCGGTGGCATTAGGACATCCACTGGGTGCCAGCGGTGCAAGAATTGTTGTTACTTTAATTCATGCCCTCAAAAACCATGGTAAAAAGATTGGTGCTGCTGGTATTTGCAATGGGGGTGGCGGAGCCTCTGCCATTGTGGTTGAAGTTGCTTAATTTATCCATTCACATATTAAAGTCCAGCTTATGGCGTTTAATAAAAGTATGAAGTTTATCGCAATTCTTGTTTTCTGGCTCACTTTTGTCTCATCCCTTCACGCACAAAAAGACACCGCACTTCAGAGCAGGGTTAATAGATTGGCTTATAATGCTATCCGGATTACTTATAGCCCCATTCAAGAAATTAGAAAGTATGCAGCCGCTAGTTTGTATGATAGTTTAGAGGAAATTTTATCCTTAGAACAAAGCTATTTATTGAGTTTTGATTCTTTTAAAAATGTTTCGGTATTGGCATCTGATGACGACAGAGTAAAGATTTTTACATGGAATTATATTTCTGACAGCGGTTATTTTACAGTTTATGGATGCCTATTGCTGAACCCAAAATATCACCAAGAATATTTTTATGCATTAAAACCATTTACTAAAGCAATTGACACCAATTATCAAGTATTGAATGCTAATAATTGGTATCCAGCTTTGTATTACGATATATTTCAGTATAAATATAAGCGAAAATGCTATTACTTGCTCACAGGATTTAATGGCACTAACCCTTGGCTGGATGAAAGGCTTGTAGAAATATTGCACATTGATAAAAGAGACGGTCCACAATTTGGGTTGCCCGTATTTTTTGGAGTAAAGGAGCGAGAAAAACCTAAAAGCAGACTGGTTTTCAAATATGCCACAGAAGCAACCATGGTCTGCAGGGTAGAAAAAAAGGATAAAGTTTTAGTAGTTAGCCATTTAGTTCCAGTACGTTGGCAGCGCCACGGAGATTTTGAATATTATGCGCCCGATGGAACGTATGATGTTTTTAGGTATAAAAAAGGAAAATGGCAACGCTTTGATATGCCCATGAATTTTCAAGGAAACCAACGAGAAAGATTAGAGGCGGAGTAGACTACCTTAATTTTTAATTATAAATTATTAATTTTGAATATTATTTCTAAGTAAATGTATCAGAATAGTCCAAGCCATCTTAGCCATTTTGATTATGTTGATTTTTTTTCAACCATAAATCCGGCTTCATTAATAATTCAACATTAACAATTAAACATTATTCCTATGAATAACTCCCGCTTTTGGCTGTGCGGTGGGCATAATTACCAAGTCATTAATGTTTACATGTTGCGGTCTGCTGATAACCCAGGAAATGGCATCTGCAATATCCCCTGCCACCAAATTATCATACCCTTCGTAAACCGCTTTAGCCCTATTTTTATCACCACTAAAACGGACTTCACTAAATTCTGTTTCCACTGCTCCAGGATGAATACCCGTAACTTTTATGGGATATTGGCTCAACTCTAGCCTCATACTCTGTGTTAATGCATCCACGGCATGTTTTGATGCACAATAAACATTACCATTCATATAAATGTCTTTAGCTGCAATACTGCCAATATTGACAATGTGCGCATTTTCTTGATTTTTTAACAAAGGAATGCAAGCCTTGCTGACGTACAAAAGTCCTTTTACATTGGTATCCAACATGGCATCCCAGTTTTCTATTGCTCCATCTTCTAAAGAGGCAAGCCCTGCTGCAAGACCGGCATTGTTAATCAATACATTGATGGATTTAAAATCCGCAGGAATTTCATCAATAGCTTTTGCAACTGCATCTTTATCACGCACATCTAGCTGAGAAACAAAACATTGAGTTTGGAATTGCTCTTCCAAACTTTTAGCTAGCGCTTGTAATTTTTCAATTCTTCTGGCAAATAGAATCAAATTATACCCTTCTGCTGCCAATTTTTCTGCACTCGCCTTTCCTATGCCAGCACTTGCTCCTGTAATTAATGCAATACCTTTCATTCGGGCAAATCTAATTAAAAATTATAAAACTCCTTTGGCTTTGGGGGTAAGCCCCTATATTTGTGTATTAATATTATAGCTAGTGGATTCGTCATTTTCAATACACATTTTAGGGAACGGGAGTGCATCTCCAAATATTTTAAGGTCGCCTTCTGCACAGTGGATTCAGGTTGAACACCAAAATTGGTTGATGGATTGTGGCGAAGGCACTCAATTTAGACTTTTGGAACAAGGTTTAAAAAAGAGCAAACTCAACGGGGTTATTATTTCACATTTACATGGCGATCACTATTTTGGGTTATTTGGTTTGCTGACCAGCATGTCATTAGGAAACCGAAACACTCCTTTAACTCTTATTGCTCCTACCCGATTGAAAGCTATGTTGGATATGCTATTGAACCAAGGTGGATATACTTTGAGTTTTGAAATTAATTTTATTGCAACGGATGATGTAAAATCAATGGAAAGTATTTATCAAGATGATTATTTTTCAATTGATGCCTTTCCTTTGCAACACAGAATACACTGTTGTGGTTTTAAATTTAGCTTTAACAAAACCTTTTATCACTTAAAGCCAGCTATTTTGAAGGAACTAAATATTCCTGTTGCCCATTACAAAACCATTGCCAGTGGCAACGATTATAAAATGGATGATGAAACCTTGGTTAAAAATGAAACGCTAACCATCAAAGAAGTTGTCAATAAAAGCTACGCCTATTGTTCAGACACACGCTATTTTGAAATGCTAAGCAGTTATGTTCAGGATGTTGATTTGCTATACCACGAAAGCACTTTTTCTGAAGATAACATGGAGCGTGCTTTGCAAACTTTTCATTCTACTGCAATGCAAGCCGCTTTGGTTGCCAAAAACGCAAATGTCGGTAAATTAATAATTGGACATTTCTCTGCAAGATACACAGACCTTGATTTTCTATTAGACGAAGCGCAATCTGTTTTTGAGGCAACAGAAATTGCCGAAGAAAGCAAAATATTTGAGATAGAACACAGCCAGAAAACACAATTTGTTTGATACAATTATGGCATAAAAAATGCTATATTTGCATAAATGAACAGATGGAGGCATTGGCGTAAAAATAAAAAATGGAGTGTTCCCATCCTGCTCCTGCTTTTAAATGTCGCTCTTTTTGTACTATTTTCACTTTACTTCAATTCTAAAAAAAGACAGGAGAATTATTTACACCTTTCCGGTCAAGAAAAATATATTGATAGAAGTGGAGACATTTTAAATTGGGGTTACGCATTGTTTAAAATCATTAAGGATAATGTCAATCCAAACAAGCGATAGAAAAATTTCTATGAAAAATTACAATCCAGATGCTGCTTTACAGAATTTGGCTAAATTTAGGATTTATCACATTCCGTTTTGGGTTTTGTATGCCTTGTTTTGGAGCTTTACCTTTTCTCCAGGAATTAGTTTTCTACAGGCATTTTTAAATAGCCTTATTATTCTTCTCTTTCATGTATTGGTCAGTTACCTCAATAATTATTACCTGATGAATTGGTTTTTATTGAAACGACAATATATATCCTATTTACTCAGTTTGATGCTTTCTATTTCAGCCGTTTATTTTCCTATTGCATTGGTTTATTATTTGATCATTAGTGGTGATAGTACAGCAAGTCAGCAGGTATGGTCTGTTCGCTTTTTTATGATTAATAGCTTTAGTGTTATCCTTACCATTGCCATTACTGCCAGTTTAAAACTGTTAAAAGATTATTATCAAAACGAAAGGCGCAATAGAGAATTGGTGCAGATAAACAGCAATACCGAGTTGAAATTTTTAAAAGGTCAGATAAACCCGCACTTTCTGTTTAACAGTCTCAATAATTTATATGGTTTGACCTTAAAAAAATCAGATTTAGCTCCTGATTTTGTTCTAAAATTAAGTGGATTGTTGCGCTACGTATTGTATGACACTGCTGAAGGAAAAGTTAGTTTGGATAAAGAAGTTGAATACCTTCAAAACTATATCGATTTAGAGAGAATAAGGTTGGGTGATAGAGGAACGATAACCTTAACAACAAAAGGAGATTTTAGCCAGAAACAGATTGAGCCCATGATGTTGATTCCATTTTTAGAAAACAGCATAAAACATGGGGTAAACAGCTTGGCAAAAGACGCTTGGATAAAAATAAATGTACAACTCAATGAAAATGATTTTGATTTTCAGGTAGAGAATAATAAACCAGCCGTAAAAAATTTATCTTTAACAAATCAGCCTGGAGGTATCGGAATTGAGAACACAAAGAAGCGTTTGTCGATTTTATACCCCAATTCGCACGAACTTTCTGTAGTTGAGAAAGAAACGACTTATTTCGTACAACTAAAATTAGTATTATGAGTCAAATAACCGAATTAACCTGTATTATTGTTGATGATGAGCCTTTAGCATTAGATATTTTAGAGAGCCATATCAAAAATACCCAAGGGTTAAAATTAATAAAAAAATGTGTCCATGCTATTGAAGCATCCGAAGCCATTAAAAAAGACAAGCCAGACATTGTATTTTTGGATATTAATATGCCTGAAATAAGTGGATTGGATTTGGCAAAAAGCATAAAAGGTGGTCCATTGGTAGTTTTTACAACCGCTTATGAAGAGTATGCCATTGAAGCTTTTGAAGTCAATGCTGTTGACTATTTGCTGAAACCTATTTCTCCAGCAAGGTTTGAAACTGCAGTTGCCCGTTGCAGAGAGTACCTTACATTGCGCAGTGCTAGCCCTGTAATCGCAGAGGACAGTGATTTTGAAGGGTCCGGAGTGAACAGTGAAGAGGACTTTATCTATGTTAAGTCTGAACAAAAATTAATTAAAATTGCCTACGCAGATATTCGTTACATTGAGGCATTGGCAGATTATGTTAAAATATATATTGGCGAAAACAAAAGAATTATCACCTTGCAAACCATGAAAAACATGGCTTCTAAGTTGCCTGAAGATAAGTTTTGCAGGGTGCACCGAAGTTACATCGTTTCTTTTAATTATGTAAAATCTTTGAGTACCAATGAGGTAGATTTGGGAGACAAAAAAATTCCGATTGGCAAAAACTACAAAGAAGACTTTATGAATAAGATTAACAAGAATTTGTTTTAGGGGTAACATTTTGGCCACCAACTAGTTGGTGGGTGGCGGAACACCAACCTGATGAAAAGATTGATGAAAAGATTGGTCTCAAGCACTATTGAGTCGGAGACTCAATTCTGTAAATACTTCGTATAACGATGTGCTAACTCTTCGAAGAGCAGAGGCCAACTGAAAAGAAAACCCTATTCTAATACCCTCCTGAATTGTCTATCTCAAAAGGGAAACGCCAATAGCTTCTTACAGGTTCGCCTATTCTCATCGCAGGTTTCCATTGACCACTGGTCAATCTCAATACCCGCATACATTCTGCTTCTAATCCGTAACCCAATTGTCTTTCTTTTGGTGCAATAGCTCTTAAATCCGAAATAGTTCCGTCCTTTTCTACTACAAACTGAATAATTATAATACCACTAGCACCCACATCCATAGCTACTTTAGGCATATTAAAGCTGTCCCTTACAAATTGAGCAAGTGCATCTGTTCCTCCCTCATAAGTAGCTTCAAAATCCACATCGGTATAAATTTCATTATCTTCGACTATTTCATCTTGCCCTATGAGAATATTACTACTAGAAAAGTAAAGTGTCGCACAGGCAATCGTAAAAATTAGTTTTATATTTTTCATACGGATTATTCTTTTAGAGCTTATCAAAGGAATTAAATATTCTTAAAAATACAAGTTTAGTGGGTTACTTCATCGCTCCCTCAATCATCGCCTCAATATAGGCTTTGTGTTGTTTGCTGCCTGCATCGCCTGTTGCTTTGCCTGCTTTCATCGTTTTTTGAATACTTTGCAATGAGGTAAAAGCACGTGCTTTGGCAATGTTACCATAATTACTCCCTCTTTTTGTTTCATCTATTCCTGCAATAGCAATTAACCTTTCTACATATTCAATTTGTAAATTTTGACGATAGCTGTTTACAGATTTCAGGGCATCTTCTTTAAAAATTGCATCATTCAAATCATCAAAAAATGCAGTGATGTCATACTCATTGCCATACAATTTAGAGTCAACCAAACGCTCTAAAACAGAATTACTCAACAAATGATTAAGGACATTTACTTGCATTCCCAAAATCATGCTGTGTAAATGAGGATCTTCTCCTTGCGCAAAAAATCCAAAACCCCTTCTTTGATATTGCATATGAGATGCTATGCTATCAGAAATATTAATCGGTAATGAGCAAAACACATTATTTGCCAACAAACTCATGGCCCTTTTTTGATCTGCTAAGGAAACTGGGGTGTAAGGACTTGCTCCATTGGCTTGTCCAACAAAAGCACGGTCTACATAAACACCACCAATATAGCGAGAAACAACGCCTGCTTGGATATTGTATTCACCTGCTAAAATCAAAACTTTCTTTTTAAAATCATGATAACTTTGCCCTTCTTTTGTATAATTATTCAAGGACTGATTGATCAAAGATTGACACAAAACCATGCGGTCTTTAGCATAAGTAATGGCATCACCACTCATATCTCCAATCATTACTCGTGGGTCGATTCCTTTTCCCGGAGAGCGCATATCATCTGCATCATTTCCAAAAGCCAAATCTGGATTGGTTGATTTACTCAACATTGTTTGCAGACGAGCTTCTTCCAAGGTTTCATTGCTTAATGCAACGGAATAACCATAATCTATTGCCCACAAATCATAAGCCCCAGGTGTGGTGGTAACATATTGCCCCTGTGCTTTTCCTTTAGGAGCAAAATTGATAGCAGGATAATCCATTACAGAACCCGTTAGCCCTACCCTACTGGTCAAAGCCACATTGTTGATGTCAGCGGGTAAATGCAATTGAGAGGCGCGCATGTTATGGTTTAGCCCAAAAGTATGACCCATTTCATGCAATATCAGGTAAAACAAAGATTGCTTTATCAACTCGTTTATTTCTACAGTATTGGCACCACTAGCTTTTAACACTTCTGTACCAAACAAACTTTGGATGTGCATATTATGACCTACACCGCAATAAGCATGATTGTCTAACATGGCTTCACCACTTGGCTTGTAAACATCTGCCGCAACAACCCTGTTGGTAACAAATATCCATTCAAGCATAATATCTGCCCCTAATATCTCACCCGTTTTCGGGTTCACAAAACTTGGGCCATAGCCACCAAATGGTGGATTAGGAGATGATGTCCAACGCAAAACATTGTATCGAATATCTCCAGCATCCCAAGTGGCCGTATCGGGTTGAATTTTTACCTCAATGGCATTTTTAAATCCCAAAGGTTCAAAAGCAACATTCCATGTTAAAGCTGCTTTCATAATGGTTTCTCTAAATTCTAAAGGTGTTGTATTTTCTATCCACCAAGTAATCGGTTTTACTGGTTCAGAAATTGCTAATGATGAATCTTTTTTCTCCAATCTCCAGCGGTGTATCAAATCTTTGTAATTTACACTGGCTGTAGTGGTCATGTCATTTACTTGATGGGTAAAATATCCTACTCGGGGGTCATCATACCTTGGTTTAAAGTTATCGTCTGGCATTTTTATAAAACTATGTTGCACCTCAACTGTAATGTATCGTGAATCCGCGGTGGTACCGTCATTGGCGTAGCTTCCCGGAGGATTATCAAAGGTGTAAGACACCACAACATCCGCATTTTCCAGATAGGTTTTTATAGATTTGGTATAAGTTTTTGCAGGGTTTATTCTACCCAAACGAAAAGGATATGGAAAACCGGGCGGAATGTTAATTCCCAATTGGTGCATATTTTCGTTGTTCAAAATATTATCTGCACTGATAACATAACGCTTGTTTTTATCTGCTCCCAAAATTGTTTCCGCTGCCACCAATGCATCTGAGATGTTGGCTGTACTGCTTTTGCTTATGGGATTTTCCGGATTGAAATAATAGGCTGTATTAACTTTAGAAATATTGATTTTATCATAAAGCTTTTCAAATTTTATAACCGTGTTTTCTCTATAACTTCCTCTAAAAAGTCCGGCATTTACCAAACCATTTTCTGCATAAGTAAAATATATTATTTCTTTTCCCAATAGCGCTGAATCAATTTCAACGTATGTTTTACCATTGGTACTGTCTTGATAAAAACTGATATAGCCAGCATACTTTTTACAATCCTTTGTTATTTGACTGATAGGCTTAAACCCTTTTGGCGCAGCAACTGGTGCTTCTGCAGTGTGCTTATTTTTTTTCTTCCTTCTTTTCTGGGCGTTGGCATTTACAGCAATGGTTAAACTGAGCAGAACCAGAGCAATGTGTTTTATCGTCATGTTGTTATTGTATTGTTTATTTCTAAAGGATTGCAAATATGCTATATTTATTTGTAAAAGTTTTTAGTCATCTTCATCCAATCGGAAAAATGACTAAAAACCAATGGGCTGTGCTGTAAACCCCCTGTATCTATCAAAAGTAACAGAAGGAAAAGGAACTTTAAGCCAATTGATATACCTAAAAACTCCTTTCAATAATTTACTTTTGGTTTTTACACGGCTAAAATCAACGTCTAAACTAAGACTATAGGTTCTGTAGCGCTCAATAGTGCGATAATCATAAGCAACATTTCCTTGCTTATCTAAAATATAATTACTGTTGCCACCAATCATCCCATTGGCGCCATATCCCAAAGCGATATTAAGCCATGCTGGAATTTTATTTGTTCCGGTAATATCTCTTAAATTGGCACTGAACCAATAGGTTTGTCCATTGTAATCTTTCAGTATCCTTTCAGAAAAATTACTACCCAAAACATTGGGTCTTAAATGAGCCAATCCTGAATTTTGATAACCCCATTTCATGCGCACCACTTGCTTGTTCAAAAAAACTTGTTGTCCAAAAAACAATGCCCAGCCTGTTGTATTGGCTGCCAAATCGCCTGTAGATGCCCCCCATTCTTTTGAAAACCCGTCAAAAACCTCTATAGGAGTTTGAAAAACCATGCCTAACAATCCTCCATAAATTAAAGCCCTTTTTTTATTAAACCCCAAAGACTGACAGGTATTAAAACCTACCTCACTTAAGGTATAGGCACTAAAACCATGTCCAAATTTATCCATTTGCTTCCATTCCTTGTTGTCATTGATAAAATGGAAACTTGATTGTGGATAATTGGCATACCACAAATGATAGAGCCCTACATAACCTAAAACTATTCCGCTGCTGGTAGTATAAATATATGCTTTTTGTGCATTTGTAAAAACCGTACTATCTTGCTTTTGCGCATGAATATGCAATGGCAAAACCATCCCCATCAACACAAAAAAAAATAGTTTATTTAAGCGCAAAATACTGGCAGGTTTCTTCTAAAAATTGAAATGCAGCTGTTGAGTTTTCCGCTTCTGCATAAACACGCAAAACAGGCTCAGTTCCACTGGGTCTAAGCATAACCCAACGACCATCTTCTGTATGAAACTTGTAACCATCCGTATCTTCTTTTAGCACAATTTTGTTATCCCCAATACTGGTAATATTTTCATTTTGGCAACGGTTTACTGCAGCCTCTTTTAAGTCATTTGAAAGATGCAAATCATACCGTTCTACAGCAAAAGGACCTGTTTTGGAATAAACTTCTTTAATCAGTTCACTAACCGATTTACCCGTTTTGGCCATAAACTCCCAAATAACCAAAGCCATCCAAATACCATCCCTTTCAGGAATATGCCCTTTGATAGCAATGCCTCCACTCTCTTCTGCACCCACCAAAACATCTCCATTTACCATCAATTCACAAATATATTTGAAACCAATTTTTGTGGTAATGGCCTCTAAACCATAGTGCTGACATAGCGTATCAATTTTATTAGAAACGCTAAAGCTTTTTACTATACTGCCTTTTAAATTTTTATGCTCAATTAAATAGGTCATTAACAGTAAAATAAGGTGATGAGAATCTACAAACTGTCCATTTTCATCAAAAAAACCAATTCTATCCGCATCCCCATCCGTTGCCAATCCGCTACCAATATTTGGATTATTTTTAATTAAATCAGCCAATTCAGGCAAATTTTTGAGGATAGGCTCAGGTGCCCTTCCCTCAAAACTTGGATTAAAACTGCAATGCAATAATGCTGCTTTAGGAAACAATTTTTTGATAACATTTTGACCTGCGCCATACATGGCGTCATAAGCAAAGGTTAACTGGGCAATGGCATCAATATCAAAAGACTTTTTTACAACATCAATGTAATGATTCTCTATTGGTGCAAAGGTCGTTTTACCCTTTTGTGGGATGGTCGATTCTTCTTCGTTATCAATAAAACTTTCTATTGCTGCAATATGCTTTGGGAATGCAGGTCCACCAAAACTACCTTTAATTTTAAAACCACTGTAGCTTGGTGGATTATGACTGGCTGTTATTACTATCCCTAAATCTGCCTTTGCAAAATGGGTATAAAGCGAAACCATGGGTGTGCTAACAAAAGATTCACTCAATAAAACATCAATTCCAAAATCATTGAATGTGTCAGCGGTGGTTTTGGCAAACAACTCTCCACCAAACCTACAGTCATAACCTACTACAACTTTATTTGTAACATTACCCTGTTTCAAAAGCCATTTGGCCGTTGCGGCTGTAACCCTTTGCACATTGGCAACGGTATAGTTATCAGCAATAATTTCTCTCCAGCCATCCGTTCCAAATTTAATGGTGTATGGCATTTTATTCTGCATTGATGTATTTGACATATTCACTTATTTGTGTCCATTTATAACTTTCTAAAGCCTTTTTATAAGCCTCCTTATTTTTAGGTTCTATCAGGTTGCGATTAATTTTAAAGATGGATATTTTAAAATTCTTTTCTTTCAGAATATCCGAAATTGTTTTGAAACGAATGGTTACTCTCAAATCTTCTATCTCTTGATTATCAAATGCTTCAAGCCTTTTATTATTTACATAAACAACCATTGAGTCGATAAAATAAAAAACCAAACCTTCTCTTTTTTGCCAAGTTTCATGAATTTCAAGCCCAGTTACAGTAAAATAACCTCTATAATTTCCGGTATCAAAATAAGCAGAACCACCGTGCATGTTGACTAGGTTTTTATCTTTATTCAGCAACTCCTCTATTCCTTTTTTCAAATCTATTGACCAATCTTTATCCACCACCAAATCATTGACCAACTCATAGCCAATGTTTTTGGTTTCAAGCCAAGGTATTGCTGGAATTAATTTTCTTTTTCCATTAAAAATTTTATCCCTCAATTTTACAGCGTCCAATGGTTTTTTTTCAAATGTTCTACCACCATATTGAACAATATTAAAAGTAAAGCGTTTAGAATTGATTCCTTCCCAATAGGTTAAGTCGGCAGGCGCATTGACATTGCAAGGCATAGGTGTTTTTGCCAATAGATTAAAAGCTTCTTGTGCATCTACATATCCAAATGGCGCAAATACGTCTGCACTTTTATACGCAAATGAAAATCCTGCAATTACAAAACTTAGCGAGCGTTTACTGCAGTTCCAAAACTCATGTAAAAACACATCAGAGCAATTGCTAAAAGCGGTATTGCTTGTTTTTTCAATCTGCTGCAAAGCAATAAAATTTATTTTAGTTTGTTTTTTGGGTGAATCCCAAAGTGTTAGCTTTCCTTGTTTTAGTTGTAAATAGATAAAATCTGGTAAATCTTGCGCCAAATTAAACCCAACAGTATCATGCTGATTACTAAGGCGCACGTGAGTCATAACCGCTTTGTCAACATAAGCATTGGTCAGTTTGCCAAGGCTTAATAGCAACAATAGAAATCCAGTTTTACAAATTGACTTAAACAAAGGCATTTTCTCCTGTTATCTCATGTCCCAAAATCAGTAAATGAATATCATGGGTACCTTCATAAGTAACCACCGACTCCAAATTTGCCATGTGTCTCATTATTGGATATTCACCTGTAATGCCCATTCCCCCTAACATTTGTCTGGCTTCTCTAGAAATATCCAAAGCAATTTCTACACTGTTTCTTTTTGCCATAGATATTTGAGCAGGTGTGGCTTTGCCCTCGTTCATCAAATTGCCTAAACGCCACACAACTAATTGTGCTTTGGTTATTTCTGTAAGCATTTCTGCCAATTTTTTTTGCTGTAGTTGAAAACCTGCAATGGGTCGGCCAAATTGTTCACGTTGTTTCGAATAACGCAAAGCTGTATCATAGCAATCCATAGCAGCACCCAATGCACCCCAACTTATTCCATATCGGGCAGAGTTTAGGCAAGTTAACGGCCCTTTTAATCCACTAACTCCAGGTAAAATATTTGTTTTTGGTATACGCACATTGTCAAAAACTAACTCGCCTGTGGCACAAGCTCTTAAACTCCATTTATTATGCGTTTCAGGAGTAGTAAATCCCTCCATTCCTCTTTCTACAATAACCCCTTTAATAATGCCCTCTTCATTTTTAGCCCAAACAACAGCCACATCTGCAAAAGGGGCATTGCTAATCCACATTTTTGCCCCATTAAGAATTATATCATCTCCATCTTCTTTATAATGAGTGGTCATTCCACTAGGGTTACTTCCATGGTCAGGCTCGGTTAACCCAAAACAACCCAACATTTTTCCACTAGCCAACTGTGGTAAAAACTTTCTTTTTTGTTCTTCGCTTCCAAATTTATAAATTGGATACATGACCAAACTACCTTGCACAGATGCCGTTGAACGCATTCCAGAATCACAACGCTCTATTTCTTGCATTATTAAACCATAAGCAATGTAATCTAAGCCACCACAGCCATATTCAACAGGCAATTGCGGTCCAAAAGCTCCAATATCTGCCATTCCCTTTACCAAATGCTGCGGAAATTGTGCCGCCTGCGCATAGGCCTCAATAACAGGCGAAATTTCTTTTTTTACCCAATCTCTAACACTGTCTCTAATCAATTTATGCTCATCGCTTAATAAATCATCAATGTTATAAAAATCAGGTTGTACGTATCGATCTTTTCCTTGATTTGCAGCTTTTAGTGCCTCGGTATTTAGGTTGTTTGTAGTCATATTGCTTAGGGTGTGCAAATATAGTTATTTCATTATAAACTGCCTGTCAATAAATTTTACAATGAATGCTGCTAATTTCATAATTGCAGTTATTTTTGCATCCTTAAACAACAAAAATGATAAAAATAATATTTTCAGCAGTTACATTAGCATTTGTATTGGCTTCTTGTAACTCTAGCGCTCCAAAAATCGGAGAAGGTTCTCTTAAAAATGCAAAAGATTCTGCAAGTTATATGTTGGGATTGAACCAAGCCCAACAATTAAAACAAAACGGAATTGATGAAATTAATGAAGAAATGTACCGTGCGGGATTGGCAGAAGGGTTTGCAAAAGACTCTGGCTATGCCATTAACCTAGAAAACAGCCAAGAAATCTTTATGAGTTACTTTACCCAAAGAGAAAAGATTGTTTTAGATAAAAATAAAGTAGCTGCAGATAAATTTCTTGCCGATGCTGGTAAAAAAGCTGGTGTTGTTAAATTAAATGGTGGTGTAATTGTTGAAACGCTAAGAGAAGGTATGGGAAACAGTCCTGCTATTTCTGACTCAGCAACATTCCATTTTACACTTTCCTCTAACACTGCGCAAGATTTGTTAGACACCAAAGTGGCGGGTTATCCTTTTCCAATGACCAAATTAATGGATATTAACTATGCACAAGGTTTGGGTGATGCTATCAGTAACATGAAATCTGGTGGAGAGTATTTAGTCTACATTCCTTATGAAACAGCAAACTCTGAAGCCTTAAAAAGATACATCAAACCCGGTGAATTGATTATTTTCAAAATCAGTGATTTGCAAACAAAAGCGGCTGAGTAGTAAATCGTTTTATTAACTTTACTCACCTCCGAGTCTCTGGACTCTTTCATAAAGAAAAGCATCCCAAAATTGGGATGCTTTTCTCATTTTAAAACAGTCTCTTTTCCAAAAACAAGTTACCCATGCTACCTTGTTTTATTTTATTTAATTTTTACAAAACAAAAAAAATACGCAATAATGCGTATTAAAAAATGAATTTTAGCTTATACATTTGCATTGTAAAAAAATCAAATTTATAACAATGAACAAAATTAAATTAGCGATGTATGCAACTGGTGTTGTGTTATTTGCAGCGTGTAGCCCTTCTATTCGTTTAACGGAAACAACCTCTGTTGGAAAACAAGATGTTGTAAACTCGGTTTGTGAAAATACAGACCTCAAATTATCTTATGATATGTGGGCAGAAAATGGTGTAATGTACTTTTCTGTTTTCAACAAGTCAGACAACCCAGTTTACATTGATTGGAAAAGATCTGTATTTATTTACAACGACTGGAAAAACGATTATTGGGTAGAAAAAAGCACCACTGAAAATTTCTTAGTTCCTGTTGGAAGTGGAAAAAATGTAACCTATGAAAGAAAATCTTCAACAGTTATTTCTGAAAGATATACCTTCATTCCTCCACATACTTATGTGTCTGTGCCAATGACTTATAAAATTGCTAATACCAATCTTACAACCAATACTGTTACCTCTCCCGATGGAAAGACCACGGTAACCTTAACGGACAACCTTAAGTTGGATAAGACAGCACAAAAAGTTCAAATACCTAGTACAACGTCTAAAAGTACTGTAAATGCTTTTGAAAAAACATTTACTGCTGATAACACACCAGGTAGGTTTAGAAATTTTTTAACGTACTCCTATGATGAAAAATTTGCAACGGAAAAAACCATTGAAAACGAATGGTACGTTAGTAAATACACACAAATGAAAAGCAAAAACTTTTTTGGCAAGAAAACCAAAGTAAAAGTAAAGGTAAAAACTAAAGGAAAAAGTGCAAGTCAAAAAGTTAATATTTATGACTCTCCATATAAAAAAGGAACAAGTTTCTACAAAACAATGGACTTTTAGTTTATTGTTTTCCTAATATTATGAAAAAGGTTATTGCCAATGGCAATAACCTTTTTTTGTTGGTAGTTTGCCTCGACTTATTTTTCATGACATACTGTTATGGATGATTTTTAATAAAAAACGATAAGCAGTCTTTGCTCAATTTATATTTAGCATTGAAAAGCAGAAGAATTCAGTAAATGTTATAAATTCAACAGTTGTAAACTAAAATTTGCTACACTGCCATCTTTTAGAGCGGAGCGATGCAAACTCAACATAGCAATATCTGGTTCTTAAGTTTGCTATGTTCTTAATTACAAAACCCACTACCGCAAAACGAACAAAAATTTGCTAATTATCTAAAAAAAGGTACATTTGATGAAATTTAATTATTTATGAAAAAGTTTAGATTCCTACTTTTGGTTTTTTCTATAATTTTGGGTGCTTGCGGAAAAAACAAGCTAAAAAAGGAATACATGCAAATGCAACCAGAGTATGCACAATATATTGCTGCATATACATCAGGCGTGATACCAAAAAGAAGTGTTATCAAGATAAAACTGCAGCAAACTCTGGATACTGTCCCAGAAAAATTGATTTCATTTTCGCCAAAGATTGAGGGCAGCTATGTACTTGAGAGCGACAACAAAACACTCACTTTTACCCCAAAAAAAGCATTAGAACCTGGGCAGGTTTATACCGCCACTTTTGAATTAGAAAAAATTATTGACAACATCGATGACGACCTAGAGGAGTTTGTATTTCAGTTTCAAACGATTACGCAAAATTTTACCAACCAAACCGAAACTTATAGACCCTATACGAGCCAAAACCTGGCTAAAAATAAAATTACAGGAACAGTTATAACTGCAGATCAAGCCACTACCAAGGAGTTGAACAATTTTATTGTTGCCAAACAAAATGGCATGAAGCTTTCTGTGGCTTGGGAGAGCAAAGAAAACGGCACATTTCATAAATATACGGTCAAAGATGTAAGTCGCACAAATAAAACTGAAATTGTTGATCTAAAGTTTAATGCAGATGCCATTGGAGCAGAGAAGGATGAAAAATTGACTTATAATATTCCCGCATTAGGCATTTTTCAGATTTTAGATATTCTGCATCATACTGCGGATGAGCCTTATACCTCTATCTATTTTACAGACCCTATCGTACAACAAGACTTGCAGGGACTTATCTATTATGACAATAGCAGTCCAGAAATTAGCAGTTATGAAATAAACTTGAATGAGGTAAAGGTATATTGCAAAAACAATACTTCAGGTAAACATACACTCAATGTTTACAAAGGCATTAAAAATGTGCTCAACCAGGCACTCAATATGTCCAAAAGTGTTTATCAAAAAGAAATAGCGTTTAGTAGTTCTAAACCCAGCATTGAGTTAATTGGCGATGGCAATATTATTCCGAAATCAGATAAGTTACTGTTCCCATTTGCTGCCACAGGATTAAAAGGCGTGCATGTGAAGGTCTTTAAAATATTTGAGAACAACATTGTTCAGTTCTTTCAGCAGAACGACTACAACGGCTCATACCAATTGCGAGAAGTCGGTAAACCTGTTTATGAGCAAGACGTTATGCTTACCACAGAAGGTGGAATAAGGTTAGATGACAAAAATGTTTTTAGTTTGGATTTAGCCAAATTTGTAGCGCCAGAACCTGGTGCTATCTATCGGGTTGAATTAAGTATGCGTCCTTATTTGAGCAATGCTTCTTGCATGAAAAATAGCAATTTGAAACAAATGGAGGAAACTAAGGGCAATGATGAAGATTGGAGTTTTGATGAATATGATGGTGATTATTATGAATACTACGATTATTTTTACCCTGATGGATATGATTGGGAAGAGCGTGATAATCCCTGCGATATTTCTTATTATACCAGCAACAGAAATGTAAGCAGAAATGTAATTGCTTCCAACTTTGGTATTATCAGTAAAATTAGCAATGATAAAGAATTGGATGTTACGGTTACCAATTTATTAAATACAGAGCCTCTGGATAACATTAAAATTAAGGTTTATGATTACCAAAATCAATTGATCGCAGAGGACAAAACCAATGGTGATGGTTTTGTTAAGTTAAAAATGAAAGCCAAGCCATTTGTGGTGGTAGCTGAAAAAAACAAAGAAAGAGGCTATTTAAAACTAACCAATGGAGGAGCTTTAAACATGAGTCAGTTTAATGTGAGTGGTGTTATTAGCAAAGATGGTTTAAAGGGATTTATTTATGGAGAAAGAGGAGTTTGGAGACCAGGAGATGAAATTTATTTAACCTGTGTATTGCAAAACAACCTGAAAAAAATCCCTGATAATTACCCCGTAAAACTAAGTTTTTATTCTCCCGACAATCAAATGTTTGAGCAAATAGTCAACAATACGGGGGTCAATGGATTTTATATTTTCAAACTAAAAACCCCTGCCGATGCGCCAACAGGAAACTGGAGGGTTAAAGCCAAAGCCGGTAATTATGAGATTACAAAAACCATTAAAATAGAAACTATTAAACCCAACAAACTCAAAGTTGACTTAAGCTTTTCGGACAAGGTATTAAACCCAACATCATCACAAGCCAAGCTGAAAGTTGCATGGTTGCATGGAGCCATAGCCTCTAATTTAAAAGCCAATATTACGGCAACTGTTTTTTCAGAAAAAACAACATTTGATAATTATCCCAACTATAATTTTGACGACCCAACTAGAAAATTTGACCCTGAAGAAATTGTAGTTTTTGATGGCAAAATAGACGATGAAGGCAATGCCTCTATTCCTATCAATTTAAAGTTGAACAATGCTCCATCAGGAAAATTAAAAGTAGGCTTTTTTAGCAAAGTATTTGAAAACGGTGGAGAGTTTAGCACACAATATGCTACCAAAAGCTATTCGCCATACAGTTCTTATGTTGGGATGCATGCTAATTTTAAAAACAAGGATTGGGAAATGCTTGAAACAGATAGGAACCATGCCATAAAGATTGTAAGCGTTGATGGACAAGGTCGTCCCATTGCAAAAAGTGGACTGAAGGTTTCGTTGTATAAATTAAAAAATAATTGGTGGTATTCTGAAGATGAAGATGAAAGCTCATACATGGCAAGTTACTATAGCACCTTAATTTCTAGTTCTAACATCAGTACCAGTGGTGGTACAGGCAGCTATAACTTAAATATAAAATCAAGTGAATGGGGCCGTTATTTTATGCGCGTGGAAGATCCAGAAAGTGGCCATAGTTCAGGTATGGTCTTGTGGGTAGATTGGCCAGATTGGCGCAGCAGAGGTGGTATAGGTGAAGAAGCCACTGTTTTAGCATTTAAAACAGATAAAGAAAAATACAATGTGGGTGAAACAGCAGAAATTGTTATTCCTTCTCATGCCAATGGAAGGGCTTTGTTAAGCATTGAAACAGGAAGTACTATCCTTGAAAAAAGATGGATAAAAACAGATGAAAAGCAAACTAAAATTAGCATAAAATTAACCAAGGCGATGAGTCCAAATGTGTATGCCAACATTACCCTTTTACAACCCCATGCACAAACCAAAAATGATTTACCCATACGGATGTTTGGCATTGCTCCTATAATGGTTGAAGACCCAAACTCTCACCTACAGCCGATGATTAAAGCGCCAGTTGCCCTTGAGCCTAATACCAATTATACCATTGAGGTTTCAGAAAAATCAAAACAAGAGATGACCTACACTTTGGCTATTGTGGATGAGGGCTTATTGGATATTACCTCTTACAAAACACCCGATATTTGGCAACATTTTAACCAAAAAGAGGCTTTAGGTATTCGCACATGGGATATATACAGTGCTGTATTGGGTGCTTATAATGGAAAAATTGCCAATATCTTTGCAATTGGTGGTGGTGACGAAGGTTTACAAGCCATTAACAAAGGCAATGTCAACCGTTTTAAACCAGTAGTACAATTTCTTGGACCTTTTACCATTGGTGCTGGAAAAAGCAATAAACACAACTTAAAAATCCCTAATTACATCGGCAGTTTGAAAGTGATGGTTGTGGCTGGCAACCAAATGAACCAATTTGGAAATGCTGAAAAAATTATCCCCGTTAAAAAGGCATTAATGGTTTCCACTACATTACCAAGAGTATTGAGTCCCGGTGAAACGATTAATGTACCCATAACCATATTTGCTGACCCAAAATTATCCAGTGCCAATATCTCCATGCAAACCAATGGAATTCTTTCTGCTGCTTTTGGCAACAAGACTATTTCCTTAAATAAAGGCACAGAAACTATAATCAACATTCCTGTTACGGTTGGAAATTCAACAGGTGTGGCAAAAGTAAAAGTGATGGCAAAATCTGGCTCATACAGTGCTTTTGAGGAAATAGAAATTCCTGTAAGATTACCCAATCCACCCATTGTAAAAACTTCTCTGGCTATTGCAAACCCTAACGAAGAGGAAACATTAAATTACGCTCCTTTTGGAGTAAACGGAACCCAAGAAATATCAGTTGAGGTTTCAACGCTTCCTCACATCAATTTAAAATCAAGGTTAAATTATTTGATAACCTATCCGCATGGTTGTATAGAACAGACCACTTCCAGCGTTTTTCCTCAATTATTTCTCAGTCAATTGATGGATATTTCTGAAACAGAAAAAACCAATATTGAGAACAATATTAAAGCAGCATTAGAAAGGCTCAAATCTTTCCAATTGAGCAATGGTGGATTTTCTTATTGGCCCAATGGCAACCTTGCCAATGATTGGGGTAGCACCTATGCAGGTCATTTTATCATAGAAGCGGAAAAAATAGGTTACAATATTCCAGCGGGTTTAAAAACCAAAATGCTGAGTTATTTGGAAACAAGAGTGAATCAATGGAATAGTACGGCATCAGAAAGTAATTACTATTTGGGCGATCATCAGCTAACGCAGGCCTATCGCCTGTACACTTTAGCCTTGGCAAATCAGTCCAACATGGGAGGAATGAACCGATTAAGAGAAACCAGTAATTTGCAACCAGCAGCGGCTTGGAGACTTGCAGCGGCTTATGCTTTAGCTGGAAAAAGTGATATTGCAAAAACCTTGATGGAGCAAAACAATAAAGAAATTGATTCGTACCATGCGTTTCAATCCTATACTTATGGCTCTGCCGACCGTGATATGGCTATGAAATTGGAAACTTATGCTATTTTAAAAGACAATGCCTCTGGAATTTTGGTGGTCAACAGATTGGCATCTGCCCTAAGTTCTAATAATTGGATGAGCACCCAAACAACGGCTTATGGATTATTGGCAGTTGCCAAATTTGCAGGGCAGGGAGCTAAACAAACTCTCAATTTTGATTACGTTATTAATGGAACTAGAAAAAGTTTTAGCTCCAATGAAATTAGCAGTAAAAGAATAAGTTTACCCTTAAAAGAAGGAAGTGTAAAAATAATTAATAAAACGGGTGGTAAATTGTTTGTCAGTTTAGCCAATCAAGGCACACCACTGAACGAAACCATTGCTAGCAGCAGCGACAATTTAAGAATGTCTGTAAAGTACATGGATTTGAAAAATAGCAGTCTCAACCCCAATAATTTAAAACAAGGACAAGATTTTAAAGTAGAAGTAACCCTAAGCAATCCGAATACCATTGGAGATTACAAAGATTTGGCATTAAGTCAAATCTTTCCTTCTGGTTGGGAGATAATCAATACCAGAGTAAACGACCAAGTTTCTGTACACAGCAAAGATATTCCCACCTATCAAGACATTAGAGACGACCGTGTTTACACCTATTTTGATTTAAGAACTGGGCAAACTAAAACCTTTGTTGTATTGCTAAATGCGGCATACAAAGGCAGTTACTTTTTACCTGCAATTCAATGCCAAGCCATGTATGAAAATAGTATTAAAGCTTTGGCAGGGAATAGTAAAGTAGTGGTTGAATGATAATGGAATGTTGAAAAATTTGCGCAAAGTTTGGAAAAAGGCAACATGGCCTGCACTTGTTATTTTTTTAATATGGTACACGTTTTTTTCATTGCCCAAAAACCTTTTTAATAAGCCAACTTCTACCCTTCTTTTTAGTAAAGAAAACACCTTGTTGGGTGGAACTATTGCCAAAGATGGGCAATGGAGATTTCCGAGCGCAGACACCGTGCCTTTCAAAATCAAACAGTGCATGTTGCATTTTGAAGATGAATATTTCTATTATCATTTTGGCTTTAATCCTGTTTCTTTATTCAGAGCCACTTATCAGAATATCAGTAACCAAGGGATAAAAAGTGGAGGTTCTACCATTACTATGCAAACCATCCGGTTGTCCAGAGACAATCCGAAGCGCACCATCACTGAAAAAATCTACGAAATTGTATTGGCCACTCGTCTAGAATTTAGGTATTCCAAAGAAAAGATTTTAAGCAAATATTTGAGCAATGCGCCTTTTGGTGGCAATGTGGTGGGAATAGATGCAGCTGCCTGGCGTTATTACAAAAGGCAAAGCAATGCGCTTTCTTGGGGAGAAGCAGCCACGCTTGCTGTTTTACCCAATGCGCCATCACTGATATATCCTGGGAAAAATCAACAGCGTCTAACCGAAAAACGCAACAGACTATTGAAAAAATTATTGGCAAACAAGGTCATAGATTCTGTAACCTGCCATTTGGCAATGGAAGAACCTTTGCCTCAAAAACCCAATGTTTTACCAGAAACGGCACCCCATTTATTGCAGTGGGCTAATAAAATTAAAGCAGGACAAAAAATTGAAACTACCATTGTCAATACCATTCAAAACCACGTAAACTTGGTTGTAGAAAAGCATCATTGGAATTTAAAGCAACAAGAAATCCATAATTTAGCAGCCATTGTGATTGAAGTAAAAACTGGGAATATTGTCGCCTACACCGGTAATACTTCTGAAATAGCGAATGAGCATGCCAACAATGTTGACATCATTCAGGCACCGCGCAGCAGCGGAAGTATTTTGAAACCATTTTTGTATCAAAAAATGATGGATGAAGGAAAAATTTTGCCAACGATGCTCCTGCCCGATATTCCCTTTAAAACCATTAAAAACTATTACCAAGATTATGATGGCGCAGTGCCAGCAGAAAAAGCCTTGGCACGTTCATTGAATATTCCTGCAGTGTATTTGTTGCAAGAATATGGCGTTGCCAAATTTAAAAACGACCTAGAACAATATGGGTTCAAGCATTTTCATGAAAGCAGTGACTATTATGGACTTTCCTTAATTATTGGTGGTGGCGAAGTTACCTTGTTTGAATTGGCTCAAGCCTATACCAATATGGCATATCAGTTAGTTTATGCCCAAAAAACGCCCATGCAGCAGTTAAAAGTAAGGTTTGATAAAAATGAAAAAAACACCAGCAATTGCGACCGCTTTGTAAGTCCTAATGCCACTTATTTAACTTTAAAAGCATTAAAAGAAGTATTAAGACCCCAATCTGAAATGGGCTGGCAAAACTTTAACAACACCAATATCTCATGGAAAACAGGTACAAGCCATGGTTTTAGAGATGCGTGGGCTGTGGGCATAACCCCAAAATACGTGGTGGCTGTTTGGGCAGGAAATGCAGATGGAGAAGGCAGACCTGATATGACAGGAACCAAAATTGCTGCTCCAGTGCTGTTTGACATTTTTGATTTACTGGGGTCTTCAACGGTTTTTAAAGAACCTCAGCACAATGCACAATTCATTAAAATTTGCAAACAATCAGGTTTTAGAATGGGGCCAGATTGCACAGAACATCAAACCATAAAAATGCCCAAATTTGCACTAAACACCGCTATTTGCCCTTATCACAAAACCATTTACCTTGATAAAACGGGTGGATTTAGGGTTAACAGCAGCTGTTATGCGGTGCATGAAATGCAGGCTAAAAAACAATTTATTTTACCTCCCAAAATGGCATATTTTTATCAGAGAAAAAACCCTTTTTACGAACCACTCCCACCCTTCATAGCAGCTTGTTCAGAAACCTCCAAAGCCATTGAATTGATTTATCCTCGCATCTCTAATTACAACATGGTAACCAAGATACTGATTCCCACTAATCTAAACCAAGAGAAAGAAAAGGTAATTTTTGAAGCGGTTCATGCCAACAATCAAGCGGTAATGTTTTGGCATATTGATGATGAATTTATACAAGAAACCAAAGGAACACACAAAGTGGAGGTGCAGCCCAGTGCAGGAAAGCACAAATTGACCATCACCGATGTTTTAGGGAATGAAATTAATACGACTTTTGAAATAGTGAATTGAGGAAAAAAGGCACTTCGACTCCGCTCAGTATAAAACAATAGGCTATTAAAATCAATGAGCAATTGGGACAATAAGCAATTCCATTGCAGTCGGGTTTTCCTTCGGAATTTATCCTTCGGAACCGAATGAGCAAAATGTCGAAAGAGGAGAATCTCACTTCAGTGCCACAATGCGCCTATAGCCAATGGGACACCTTGATAAGGGATACAAAAACACAAAATTGAAGGATTGATATCCAATTCCAAAAAAAAATATATCTTGCGTTCATTCTCAAAATCAATTATTGAGGACTAATGACAACGTTTAAAGAAAAACTAAGAAAAATTATTAATGACAATAATACTGTTGGTGGCAGGCGTTTTGAAATTTTTATTCAATCATTAATCTTTCTCTCCCTTATCACATTTTCCATAGAAACGCTGCCCAATGTCTCTAAAAATCAAATGCGCTTATTGCATGATATCGATATATTTTGCGTTAGTGTGTTTACCATTGAGTATATTTTGAGAATATACACCGCCCAAAAACCATTTTCCTATATTTTCAGTTTTTTTGGATTTATAGATTTATTGGCAATTGTTCCTTTTTATATTCACTTAGGCTTGGATTTAAGAGGGTTAAGAACTTTTAGAATATTTAGAGCATTAAGGGCTTTTAAACTCATCAGATACAACAAGGCAATGAATCGTTTTAAATTGGCTGCCAGCATTATAAAAGAGGAATTGATTCTATTTTTTATGGTCATGGCTATTTTAATCTTTATCTCTTCTGCCGGAATTTATTATTTTGAACACCTAGCCCAACCGCATCTTTTCAAATCTATATTTCACAGCTTTTGGTGGGCTATTGTTACCCTAACCACTGTTGGATATGGAGATGTTTACCCCATAACTACTGGCGGCAAAATCTTTACTTTTTTTGTGCTGATTATAGGAGTAGGTGTTGTTACAATTCCTGCAGGTCTAGCGGCATCAGCACTTACTAAAGCTCGAAAAATTGAAGAAAAAAACATGGAAGATGAAAAGAAGAAAAGAATATTTTAACCTGAGTTCGGGTTAAGAAAATTTTTGTCTATTATACCTCATAATTCGATTTGTAATCCGTCATAAGCCAAGTGCATATTTTCTGGCAATGCAGCATCTACCTCATCATGAAAACCCAATTGATGGCTAATGTGCGTAAAATAAACCTGCGGAACATCCAGTTTTTGTGCCAAATCTATGGCTTCTTGCAAAGTAAAATGAGATATGTGAGGCTGAGTTCTCAGAGCATTTAACACCAATACCTTTGACCCCTTAATTTTTTCTTGCTCTTGTTCTGATATAAAATTGGCGTCTGTAATGTAGGTAAAATCATTAAACCTGAAACCCAAAACAGGCAATTTATAATGCAAAACTTCAATTGGGATTATTTTATGCTCACCCACAAAAAATGCTGCATCCTTTTTAATTAAATTGAGATTAACTTTGGGTAATCCGGGATAATCTACCACCTTAAAAATATAATCAAACTGTTTCATCAAGGCTTGTTGCACCCATTCTGTGGCATAAATTTGCATATCCGTATCTTGCATGAAATTGAAAGGCCTTATATCATCCAAACCTGCTGTATGGTCTTTATGCTCATGGGTAAATAAAACGGCATCGAGCTGCCTAGCATCCATGCGCAACATTTGCTGACGAAAATCGGGACCACTGTCCACTACCAATTTAATATCCCCATAATCAATGTGAATGCTGGTGCGCAAACGCTTATCTTTAGGGTTGTTTGACAAACAAACCGCACTTTGGCAGCCTATTGGCGGCACGCCTTGCGATGTGCCAGTTCCTAAAAATGTAATTTTCATGGAGTGTTATTCTGAATTTGCTTTTGCAATGATATAAAATATTTGGCGGCTTTTAACATTCTGCTGCCATACCAACTAAACATTTCACCATCTACTATAATAACTTTACTGCTGGTTAATATTTTTTTGAACTGATCGATATGCTTTTCTTTAAAAGGATAGGGCTCTGATGAAAGCAGCACATATTCTGGTTTTAGGCTTTGTAGCACTTCCTCACTTATTTCAGGATATCTAGCCGTTGTCATCAAATTGCTAAAACCCGTTTTTTGCAACATGTCATTAATAAATGTTTCTCTTCCAACGGTCATTTTGGGATTATCCCAAATTAAATAAACGGCACTTTTAAGGTTATTAGGCTTTGGTTTAAGCGCTTTAAAAGCCAATTTAATTTCGTCAATAATTTGACTGGCTTTCTCTTTGGTTTGAGTCAGTTCACCCAATTTAGCCATCATATCCAAGGCATCTTCAAAATTAGAAACATCCGTAATGTGCACAGGGCAATGTTGCTGCAATATTTCTATTTGAGATTTTTCATTTTCTTCTTTGTTTCCAATAATCAAGTCAGGTTTGATGGCAAGAATTTTAGCGACATTTAAGTTCTTAGTACCTCCTATAATTTGGGCATTTATCCCTCTTTGTTTTGGATGAATACAAAATTTTGTTTGACCATAAATATGCTCACCCAAGCCTAAATAATACAGCAATTCAGTTTGAGATGGAACAAGGGAAACAATTTTCATGTGAGCAAAAATTAGGAAATACTACCCCAGTGCAGAAATTATGTCAAATTTAGTAATAATATGCCAATTGCCACCCATGTCCTGCATCAACACCGCTGGATTTTCTTTGTTTATCTTTTTAGCGACCTCATTGATAGAGTCTTTGTAATTGACAATCGGAAAAGCTGGTTTTTTATGTTTGGCAACGGTTTCACTCAGCGCCTCTGCACTGTCCAAAGCCAAGCTGTAAACATCAGTATCGGTTAACGAACCAATAATATTATGCTGTTCATCAGCCACAGGAATTTGAGAAATACCGTATTTCCTAAATTTTTCTATTACTTGATGTAGGGTTTCATCAGGTTTTGCCGTAATCAAAGGCAAGGTGCTGTGATTGATGATTAAATCCAGTGCTTTTGCAGGTTTGGTTTCTGCTATAAATCCTCTATCACGCATCCAGTCCTCATTAAACATTTTTCCCAAGTAGCGCGTACCATGATCATGAAAAATAACAACCACCACATCGCCCTTCTTAAATCTATCTTTCATTTGCGCAATACCTGCCATGGCAGAACCTGCACTGTTTCCTGCAAATATTCCTTCCTTTCTGGGTATATCTCGGGTATAAATAGCAGCATCTTTATCGGTTACCTTTTCAAAATGATCAATCAAATCAAAATCAACATTGGATGGCAAAAAATCCTCACCAATACCCTCTGTGATGTAAGGGTAAATTTCATTTTTATCAAAAACACCAGTGGCCTTGTATTTTGCAAAAACAGAACCATACGTGTCAATACCCAATATCTGAATATTGGGATTTTTTTCCTTCAAATATTTTGCAGTCCCACTGATGGTACCCCCAGTGCCCACTCCCACTACTAAATGGGTAATTTTCCCATCCGTTTGATCCCAAATTTCTGGTCCTGTACTTTCATAATGTGCTGTCCTATTGCTTAAATTATTATACTGATCCGGTTTCCAGCTATTGGGCACTTCACTCACCAATCTACTAGAAACAGAGTAATAGCTTCTTGGGTCTTCTGGGTCAACATCCGTAGGGCAAACAATAACCTCTGCACCAAAAGCTTTTAAAGCATCCACTTTTTCTTTGCTTTGTTTATCCGTAGTTGTAAAAATACATTTATATCCTTTTATAACCGCTGCAATAGCCAAACCCATTCCCGTATTACCACTTGTACCTTCAATAATAGTACCTCCGGGTTTCAATAAACCTGCTTTTTCTGCATCCTCAATCATTTTTACCGCCATCCTGTCTTTAATGCTGTTTCCAGGGTTGGTAGTTTCTACCTTGGCTAAAACAGTGGCTTCAATCCCCATTTCATCAATCATTTTATTAAGCTTAACCAAAGGTGTATTGCCTATTGTTTCAAGAATATTATTGTATATTTTTTTCATTTTAACTAATAGTTTGCGAAGGTAGGTCATTTTTAAAACTATCAATTTGTCCTTTAGAACAAGTTTTTTTATCCAAAAATAATTAAGCAATAAAAAAGACTCACAAAAATGTGAGCCTTTTCAAATTTAATTTTATAAAACGTACTACTTTTTAGGTTCAAGCAATTTAAAAAACTGGTCTAATTGTGGCAAAATCACAATGCGTGTTCTTCTGTTTAATTGTCTGTTTGCTTCAGTATCATTGTTTGCCAATGGTTGGTATTGTGACCTACCTGCAGCAATCATTCTTTCTGGTTGAACTTGAAAATCTTGTTGAAGAGACCTAACAACTGAAGTTGCTCTTAAAACACTTAAATCCCAGTTATCTTTAATTGAAGAAGTAGAAATTGCTTTATTGTCTGTATGTCCTTCAACCATAAATTGAATATCGGCTTGGGCTTTGATAACTCTCGCCACTTTACCCAAAACTTCTTTTGCTCTTGGCGTTATGGTGTAGCTTCCACTGCTGAAAAGCAATTTATCTGAAATTGAAATAAACACCGCACTTCCATCAACTTTTACTTGCACATCTTGGTCGTTTTCGTCAACAAGCGCTTTTTTAAGGTTCATAATCAAGGTCAGGTTCAAAGAGTCCTTTCTAGCCATAGCCACCTGCAAATCTTGTATATAGGCATCCTTTGAAGTCATATTTTCAATCGATTTTCTTATGCTTGCGGCTTGTTCTTTCGTAATTACTGCCAAATCTGTAAGTTGATTAAGCATGGCGTTAGAATTAGCTTTCAACATGGCCACCTCTTCTTCTAACGATTTAATCTGGGTTGACTGATCTGCAGTTTTAACCTGACAATCGGAATAACCTTTGACTAAATCGTCATACTCCTTTTTTAGTCCTGAGTAATTAGCAACTTGTTCGTTGTACTTTTTCTTGCTTACGCAACCACTCCAAAGTATTGGAGCTAAGGCTGCTAAAATGAATATTTTTTTCATATAAATTAAAATACAAAGGTAGTATACCAAAATTTCATTTAACTATAAAAATATTAACAATGTTCTTCTATTAGGAGAGGTAGTTCAACCAGTCTAACGGTGTACATCTTTAGATTCCTTTCTGTAAGTCCTTTTTAGAACGCTGCGCAAACTTTACGAAGCGTGAAGAATATTTCTATACTTGGGCTTTTTTTTGCCATAAAAAAAGGCTGCTAAAAGCAACCTTTTTTTTGTAGCGAGAGGGAGACTCGAACTCCCGACCTCACGATTATGAGTCGTACGCTCTAGCCAGCTGAGCTACCTCGCCATTTCTAACGCTATAGCCTCCCGATGCATATCGGGATGAGCTACCTCGCCATAGAGGGGTGCAAATATAATGTCTTTTATATATTCACAAAAGCATATTTTATATTTAATCCAATTGATATATTTTTTCCTTTATAGGCATTGTTACCTCCACATTGTTAAACTTATTTTTAATCAGTTTAGCCAAATCCTGCATACCATTTTCTTCTCCGTGAACCAAGAAAATTTGTTTGGTTTGTTCTAGGTGGATGCTTTCATAATACCTAAGTAAGCCTATACTATCTGCATGTGCGCTAAAGGCATCAGTCCTAAATATTTTGGCGTTAACTTGCTTTTCCTTTTTACTGATGGTAATGGACTTTAAACCTTGCAATAAGCGATCGCCCAAAGTTCCTTCTGAACAATAGCCCGCAATGAGAACAGCATTTTGATATCCTTGAATATTGGCTCTGATGTGTTTTTGAATTCTACCGCCTTCCATCATTCCCGCAGCAGAAACAATTACGCAAGCCTCATGTGACTCGCTTATATAATCACTTTCCGATTGTTCGCTCACGGTTTTAAGGTTTTGAAAATGAAAAATATCCTTGTGCTGTTTATAAAACTCAATCGTTTTGCTATTCAGTTCATCATGAAATTTGTCATAAACCCTAGTGCTTTTGATGGCCATTGGACTATCGGTGTAAATTTTTAACCAAGTAGGCAATTTGCCTGCTCTGAAAAGCTGATGAAATGTAAAAATTATGGCTTGGGTACGACCAATGGAAAAAGCAGGTATTACCAATTTGCCCTTTTCCTTTACACAAACTTCCTCTATATACTTTAACAGCATGGCCTCAGCATCTTTGTCTGGGCTATGAACTCTACCTCCATAAGTTGACTCCGATATGAGGTAATCAACAGTGGGTAAAGGCTGCGGATTAACAACCAATTGGGTTTCATAATTTCCTAAATCTCCAGTAAACCCGAACTTAACTTTTCTATTTCCGGCAGTATCTTCTAAATAAACTGAAGCCGCACCAATGATATGACCTGCCTGAATAAATCTAAAGGATTGACTTTCTGATAAATTGATAGGCTCATTGTAGGAGCAAGAAACAATTTGTTCCATGCTTTGCAAAATATGTCTTTCAGAATAAAGCACTTCACCCTTACCCTTACTTTTTTTGTTGTCTTTTTTTCGTGCATCCCCCATTTGAATATTTAAGGAGTCTTTCCACAAATCTTCTAAAAGATACTGTGTGGCTTTGGTGCAATAAATTTTCCCTCTAAAACCTTGCCTTACCAAATTAGGAATATTTCCGCTGTGGTCTATGTGTGCGTGGGATAAGACAACGGCATCAATTTCTTGTGGTTGAAAGGGGAAATTTAGATTGCTGGCAGTTTCGCCAAACTCATTTCTTTCGTAATCTATACCGCAATCGAGCAATAATTTAAAACCATTTGCAAATTTTAAAAAATGCATACTGCCAGTAACTTGTCTAGCAGCGCCAAAAGATTGATAGTGTATCATGGGCTAAAAAAACAAAGGTAATCCTTTGGGCAAGGAAACTATTAACACTTTACACCCCTAAATTACAAAACCTGCAATTTTTGGCTAGACAGGACTCCATCTTGCAACATGGTTACAAGGAGTAATCCTTTAAATGGAATATTAATAATGGTGTTAGACTCAGTTAATTCATACTGAACCAATAATTTTCCATTCAAATCATACACCCTCAACTCAGCACCTTTTTCCGATTTTGACTTTACATTTATATCACCCGTTGTAGGATTAGGATAGAGAAAACTGTTTGCGTCATTTTTAAAATTGTTATTGATACCGATGGTAAAAACCTTATCCTGGAAATAACTAAAACATGGAGGTATAGAATCTTTTCTTTGAGAAGCCAATATACTTTTATTGTCTTGATTAAAAGGCTCGCCAAAAGGGATATTAGCCAAATCAATAATATCAGGGATGATAAATCCACCAAATGTTCTTCTGTGATATTCCCCTCTAAAATTCAAATGAGAAACACTTTTTGTTATACCCAAACCAGTGCTACTCGGTTGCAAATTTCCTCTAACTTTGTTGCCATATTCAAAATGACCAAAGTCTTGTAAAAGATATAAACCTTTAAAAAACCCAGTATTTGTAATTTCATTACCCGTAAAAACCTGACTATCTGAGCCATTACTGGCAGAAAAAGCAATGCCATAATTTTGTAACCAATTGCGATGAAAAATATTAAATGGGCCGTTTTTTCCATGCGAATCATCAATCACCACTTGTTGGGCAACATTAAATTCAAATAAATTAGCAAAAGGATAGTTTCCGTGCAAAACAATATCTCCAGCCGCATCAGCAGGTAAACTGGTTTCCGTCCAATAAGGATCATAAGAATAATTGGCAATGACAACATTGTTATTGGCTCCACTTTGCAGCAAAATGCTATGGCGTAAATGATGCATCACATTGTCCAAAACACTGTTGGAAGATGAACCCTCTTGCAACAGCACCCCATACGCTTTACCACCACCTCCATAGCCATTGCCGTCTTGAAAATGGCAACGTTTTATAATATTAAGAAAACTATTATTCAATTCGATATGGGCAAAATTGCAATTTTTGCTTTCCACTGCTTTTATAATGCACTGAACAGCATTAGTTAGCACAATGTTTGAGGTTTGAGAACTGGTCGTATCCAAGCGTTCAATGCCCAAACACAACAAACCTGCATATTTTACATAGTCATAAATTTGTATTTCAGCATTGACTGAACCAGTATCATAGGATAGAGCAAAAGGTTTAATGGGATCCATAACACCATCTCCCTTAATATAAATAGGAGCAAATTGGTTACTCCACCATTCAAAATAAGGAATTCTAGAATCTGTTGATACTTGGATTTGATATTCGGAAGCCACTGGGTTTTCTTTTCGTAACCAAAAATGCTCTTTAACTTTCCCTTTCGCCCATGAAGAGGTAATTAAATCATCATCTTTTAGTTTGACCACTGCTGCAAAAACAGGTTTTGTTTTATCTGCTAAGTATTGATCAACAAGGTTTTTATTGATAGCAATATTTTCTTCTCCCTTTTTAATGGGTTTTGCCAATGGCATAGTAGTTATAGGCTGAGTATTGGCTGGTTTCATCTCAAAACAGGCATTGTTTTCACCCACCAAGCACTTAAAAATTGTTTTATCGGCACCATAACCCTTTAAATAAACACCACTAGGAATTCGAATGGTTTTCTGTAACAGCAATTCTCCAGGAGGCAACAATACCGTGATGATGAAAGAATCCATACTCATAGTAAATGCCTTGATTAAATATTCATTGATAGAGTCCGATACATCTGTTTTTCCAGCAGTATCAATGGCCGTTGTGGGGATTTTGATGTAGAAATTTTTATTATCAGACTGAATTTCTGCATAGTAATCAACTTCTGATTGGAAAACGCGAGAATATTCAGAGCAATCAGTTGTTTGCAAATGCTTTTGCAACATATAGGCGTTGGGAATTGTAACAGCCTGACTGTATATAAAATTAGCACTACAAACCAGAAACAGCAAAAAGAACCATTTTCTATTTTTCATAATATATTTTAATTTGTGCCTAGCTTATTGCATATTTTGAACGGGCTTGAATAATTGTATGTTATCAGAATTGTTAGCCACAATCCAATAAGTAGCATTTTTTGTTTTAATTAAGTCAACCCTTTGAGCATTTTTTGGTGCAAAGAAACCTGTTTTGGTAAAATCAAATGTTTCCCATGTAGAGCCTCCTTTATTCAACAATACCAATCCATTGGAGGCATCATTTCTCCCCAAAGAAATTCTTGTCGCATCAGAGTTGCCCACCAATATCAAATCTGGCAGTTTATCATTATTGAGATAAGTCAGTTTAATATCATTGATGTTAGACATTTGAGCATACGCAGGGAAGGGTTTAAACTCAAATTTACCGTTGTTATTGACGAACACACCGCTTGCAAACATCCTTAAATTGTACTGTATGCTATTAACCAACTCATCTTTGGTAAAAAGATTATCTTTGGTGGCACCAGCATACATAGCCACTCTAGGAAACCTTTTTTGAATTAAGTCAGGCAATTGCTGCCTTATTTCGTCATAAGAATGCAAAGGCACTTGAATCCCTGCGATGGTATAAAAACAAACTGCATCCAAGGCATTGTTTCTATTCATATCACCCCTCACCAAATATGCTGGGGTGCTGGGTGTAACACGCATTAAATTGTTTAACCCCTCATTACCAGCTATAATATCCATATCTCCATCGCCATCAATATCTGCAACTTTCAAGGCATTCCACCAACCTTCAGTGCCACCTAAACCAACAACAGCCGTTTGGTTTACAAACTTGTTACCCATGTTCACAAAAACAGAAACATTCATCCAATATCCTGCCAAAACCAGGTCCAATTTATTGTCTCCATTCATATCTGCAAAAACGGCTTCATTTACAATACCAATGGTTCTTAAATCTGCGTTCCATTTCATCGTTTCATCAGTGTAATGCCCTTTGCCATCATTGATGAGTAAAAAACTTGCTGTGGGCGTTGGGTAAGCCCTAGGAATGGCAGAACCACCAATAAACATATCCAAATCTCCATCGCCATCAATGTCTCCCGTGGTAACAGATAAACCCGGACTTTGTATCAACGGTAAAGCATCAACTGACAAGGCAAAATTACCTTTTCCATCATTCTCATAAATCGCAGGTTTGTAAAAATCTCCCATATTACCAAATTCATTGCCCCCGCTTACCAATACTAAATCTAAATCTCCATCACCATCTTTATCAAAAAATTGAGCATCCACGTGTTCATTATTTTTATCCTTTGCCCATGGCTGTGCTATAGCCTGCGCAAAAGAGCCAGAGGCTGATTGAATAAACAATGCACTGGTTAAAACCCTAGCACCACCACCTATAAAAACATCATCCAGCCCATCTCCGTTAACATCTGCAACAGCCAAAGATGGCCCAAACCTTGAAATCATGTGTGGAATGAGTGGCTCATCTCTAAAATCTGAATAATCACTTTCCTTGTGTGTAAAATTAAGACCGGGTATTGTTGTTTCCTCTACCAATTTCATCCCTTGGTCTTCCACTTTTGGTAGCACATAATTGTTAATGTCAGCTGCTGTTTCATTGGCCACAAAAGTGGTATTTACCTTGGCATTCATTATCTTTTGTGCTTTGCCTGATGGCCACCAAATTGTTAATTCATCAATTTTATCTGCTTTACCTACACCAATATGTACCATAGGTTCAACACTAGATTGAAAACCACGGGTGGTATAAAGTTCATAATACTGAGTTTCTCCATTAACGGTTGCCCACACCTTGCATCCAATCCCAAATTTGTTAGATTGACTGCCATTAAATTTAATTTTTAGATAGTTATTTTTTGTAGCATTGTTTTTATAGATTGTAGGATGCGCCCCTAAATTATTCAGCACAATATCCAAATCTCCATCATTGTCAAAATCTGCATAAGCCGCACCTTGCGTAAACGTTTTTTCTTTTAAACCCCAAGCATCACTTTTATTGGTAAAGGTGAGGTTTCCATTATTCATATAAATATAATTTTGCAGTTTGGTTTCCGGCATTGCTGCAATGGTTTTTAAAATTGAACTTTTTTCATTGTTATTGGATATTTTATTTTCATTTCTAAATTTCATGAAATCCATATCATTGTAATCTTTATAGTAACCATTGCTCACAAACAAATCTTTATACCCATCATTGTTAAAATCTGCAAAAAGTGGAGCCCAACTCCAATCTGTTTCTGCAACACCAGCCATAAAACCAATATCCACAAATTTTTTGTTGGCAATATTCAATTGCAAATTATTTCTCATCAATTGATGTCCATATCCATTTCTATAAACGTGGTAATACTTATCGTAATCATCCTCATTCATATTGGTTTTTTTTCTGCTGTTGTGCTCTGCCAGCATATCTACGGTAAAAATATCAATCAATCCGTCATTGTTAAAATCTGCCATGTCAGAACCCATACTACTTAAAGATGTGTGTTTTAAACGCTCATGTGCAACATCGGTAAAAGTGCCATCCCCTTTGTTGAAATACATAAAATCAGGAAATATAAAATCGTTGCACACATAAATATCGGTTTTCCCATCTTGGTTAATATCTGCTAAGTTAGCACTCAAACCATAGCCGTTGCACAGCACACCTGCTTTTTCTGAAATGTCTTGAAACTTGCCGTTGTTATTGATAAACATCCTATGGGTTCCCATTTCATCAACAAATCGATATTTTTTATAATTCTCTTTATAAATGCCATCATACATAATGGGTCTGTTGGCTAAATACATATCCAAATCCCCATCATTGTCAGCATCAAAAAAAGAAGCCTGTGTGCTAAAACCACTATTATCTAAACCATAACCAGCAGCACCTTCTGTAAACGTGCCATTTTTATTATTCAAAAACAACAGATTTTTGCGTTCGTCATCCGTAACATACGGACTACTTCTAGATACATAAATATCCAACCATCCATCATTATCAATATCTGCCATAGCCACTCCTGTCGCCCATCCCTTGGTTGTTAAACCAGCCTTTTCAGTAACATCTTCAAACTTAAAATTTCCGCGGTTTAGGTAAAGCTTACAAGTTCCTTGGTTGGCACCAAAAAATATGTCTGGTAAGTTGTCATTGTTAATATCACCAACCGCCACACCACTGCCGTTAAAAAAATAAATATCATCAAAAATGTTTTTATCCTCTGTCTGTTCTAAAAGATTGATAAAGTTAATCCCGCTTTCTTCCGCTGAAATTAATTGGAAACCCATTCCATCTTCACTTGCAGTGGTATCATCCTCTTTACTCTTTTTGCTGTTACAAGCCCCTAAAATGGCAATAGACAGCACAAAAACAAAATAGCTTTTTGAAATATTCATAATCCCCACAAAATAACAAATATTTAAGCAAAAAAGAAAGAGTTGAGCGTTTTTAGTTTTTAGTTGTTGTTCTCGCCTCCGCTCGAACAGACTCTCGCCTCCGCTCGAACAGACTGTTGAGTTTTTAGTGTTTAATGCTCGATAACGTTGCCCGTTTATAGAACATACAACTAAGGAATTGACATCAATATCCAGAAGGATAGTAATCTCAATAAGTTAAAATAATCGTGTAAGGCTTGAACCTATTTTTTTAAACTAACGGTTTTGGCGATGTATTCACCAATGCTATCACCCATACTTCTACCAACCATAATGGCCGGTGTAAAATGAATGCCACCATACATCCTACTAATACAAGCTTCTGATGCTGCCTTTTTAAAACTTTCAAATGTTCTAGGCGGATTGCCAAAAGGCATTTCTGTAGAATCCGTGTAAGCAAAATTATCTCCAAATTGGTAGGTCAACAAGGTAGTTAAAGCACCAGAAACCACACTGTGTGCACTTGGATATTCAGGAAATGGTGGTGTTTGTAAAATTGGATTCCAATTGGGGTCTATGTACCTTCTTATTATCGTTTCTGGTCTAATATAATTGCTTCTATATTTTTCATCCCAAGCGGCAATAAATGCATCGTGCATACCAATGGCTATCATCACAAACGCCTCCGATTGCTTCTGTAGGCTGGCATTGGTAATTTTCAGAGCGTTGGCAGTAATTCCCATCCAATGTCCCGCAGGAGAAGGTTTTTCTGTAGCATACATTAAATGTCCAATATGATGCGAAACATTAGGATTATCATCCCAAAACTTAGCAATTAAAATGCGTTCTGGGGTACTATCGATTACGCTTTGATATACCACTCTGGCTTCTTTCATAAAAGCCGAACCTGGCGTAGAGTCATATTTAGTAGGAGCTATAGGTTTAAAAGCATCACAGCTAGGGATTACAAATGTTCTGATGTGCATCCAATTGGGCTCAATTGCTCTTCCAAAATCTGGTGGAGTAGCTTCCCAGTAACCAGGTTCATAAACGGGTTGGTATTGGGAAAAATTTCTAGATTCTTTAAAAGTATCTCTAGATGCCCATTCTAAAATAACGTCTGCTACTTTTTCTCCATAAGCCACAGAAGCTGCAAAAGATTTAGCGGGTAAATTATCTTGGTAAAAGTCTTTTTGAATTTTAACAAAACTATCAATAATAAATTCAGAATAAGTAACTTTTAACGCCACTTTTGTAAATGCAGCCAAAGCAACTAAATCGGCATTCATTAAAGCAGTATCTGCCAAAGGCGTTTCTGGCATATCATTTAACTGACCTGCCAAGGATTTATTTTCCGGAAAAAATGCCAACAAAGACTGATAGGCAGCAATATTTGAATACGCATAATTTCTGGCAGCCACAGGAGGCGTAAATTTATCACGCATCATTGCCAAGCGCAAACTTTCATTGCACTCTGACAATATATTTTTATTGATAATTGTTTTTAGTGTCTTATCTGATGAAGAATTGCAGGCAGCAAAAAAAACAACAAAAGCAAAAATATAGGCTATTTGCAGTTTTGATTTCATTGAGTATGTAATTTTATTGATCTTCTAGAATAATTCCAGACACTCCTTTGTAAGGAGATTTTTGAGTTGGCACTTGGTTATTTTTCACCAACATTTGCTTGCGCACTCTTGATCTTGTCTTAATCCTTCTTTCTTTTCTTTGTAATACAGTAACGGTCATGATTCTCAATTTTATTTGGGTTGCAAAAATAATACTTTTTTACTCAAAAACAAATGGGTTTTTAAAAGGGTTATTGGAATTTGAATTCCTAAAATAATTCAACTATTCATTATGTTCTTATCCTTAAAGAGCAAAGAAATCTTAAATAATTTTTAATTGATAATTTTTAATTAAACACCCTATTTCAACAGCAAAACATTACTCATAATGTTTATCCTTTCTCCTGTGGCAGATTTACCGTAAAATAGCACTTTATAAACACCTTCAGGTGCATTGCCAGCAACCCAACCGCTGTTTTCTGTTTTGGAAACCAACTCGCCCCATCTAGTAAATATTTGCATTTCATAACTTTCTACGCCAATGGTATTGGGTGTAAAAACATCATTCAAGCCATCTTTATTGGGTGTAAAAGCATTGGGAATAAATACAATGGGCACCATACCTGCACAGACAATATTGCTTTGTGTTTTTCTGCCATCGGTGCTGTATGCAGTTACTCTATAGCATTTGAGGGTGCTTTCTGTTTGGGCAAAATTATAATCCGTATAATTCTTAGCCATATTTTGAGAAACCAATAGTTGCGTATCCGCACCATACGTATATTCAATTTCATAGCTGCTGACAGGCACCTGCCAATCTAAATAGGCGGTGTAATTGAGGGCTACGGATGTATTGCCATTTTGGGTATGTTGCAAGAATATGGGCGCACTGATATTGCCCATAGCACTATAATTGCCACAGCTATCTATACCTGTAACCCCAAAAAACTGAACCTTGGGTGTAAATCCTTCTATGGTAGTTTGGGTGGTATTGCCTGGCAATTCTTTTATCTTGTTATAAACACCATTTTGCGCTGGACTGCCATAAATCTGATAGCCTGCTGCATCTTTCAAGGGTTGCCATTGCAAAGCAATGGTTTCATTGTTGAGGTAAGTACCGTTGACCATTTTAGCACTGTCTGTTGGCTCAAAACCTTTGCGCAGCCTAAGCATAATTGTATCTCTGGAAACACAACCCGAGGTACTTTCTAATATTTGTATGATTTGATACGTACCGGGTTGATTGTATAAATAGCTAAACCCATTACCCGCAGGGTTTTGGGTTTGCCCATCTCCCATCAGGTAAGTTCTTTTGATAACAGGGCGTGTATTAATTTCTGTAATGGTTAAATTAAAAGGTGTGCAAGCCGCTGTGGCATTGAGTACCATACCCGGTTGCGGTGCATCTACCGCACGGATGTACTGTTTTTTTAACAAGGTATCTGCGCAATAACCATTGTTTACAATTAATTGCGCATCATACACCCCTGCTTGGGTGTAGCTGTGGCTTGGAAAAGCAGCAGTGCTGGTTTTGCCATCTCCAAAACTCCATAAGTAGCTCACCCCTGTATTGGGGTTTACCTGCCCTTGGTTGCTTTGGTTCTCAAAAGCCAAAGGAGTGAACAAGCAAATAGGGTTATTGCTTCTAAAATTGGCGGTGGGTGGGGTGGGGATACGAACTTTGATAGTATCAATATACCATTCTGCATAATTATTGCCTGTTGCACTACGTGACAATAATTTAATTACATAATCACCATTTTTGGAATAAGTTAGTAAAGGAGGATTCTTTGTTGTATAAACATCTAGTGTATTATTCTCATTTTGAATATGCCATTTATATTCTCCAAAATTTATTTGAGGCAAAGATTGATTGCTTAGGCTAACCTGTGCTTTACACCCATAAATAACTGACTGTTTTAACCTGGTAAAATCTATTACCTTATTATCCGACCAAACTTCAAATTGACTGTTGGCAATAGTGTCGGGTAATACAATAGTAGATACACCCCCACCCAAAGGTAAATCTAAATTATTTAACACCTTAACTACATTATTAATGGTATCAATGATATAAAATTTATTATTAAGACTAGGCGAAAAATAAGAACTATGCGAAGCATAAGAACCTACGTTGTTAATAGATGGATAATCGTGTAACACTTTCGGAGACTTATCTACCCCATTCAAATCAATTTGAAATAATTTTTCCCCATTATAATCACTATACGAAATAGAATTTGCATTGACAATTTGATACAAGTCATCTGTATAGGTAAATTGACGGCCAAAACCATACAAAAAGCGATCGTTTAATGATATATTAAGATAAATCCATTTAAAATGTTTTCTGGGTGCCAACTGATTATTAATATCCCACTTGTGGGCATACACTTCTTGCAAATTGCTTATTTTACCCGTATTGCCATTAAAGTCTAAACTATAAATTATGGAAGTTTCTGAAACTACCCTACCCCAACTGGTAGTTTTATTTAAAATATAAAAGTAGAACTTTGTACCAGCATGGTTCATTTTTAAACTAACATGATCTGAAAAGTTGGTAACAAATGGTAAATTGGCATATAAATTAGGCATGCCAGGATAGGTTTGATGATAAAAAGAATCTAAAATCCTCAAATTGCCTGTAGGGTCCAACTTAACACTATAAAACATATCGCGCACACTCACCACAAAGCAGGGCTGCCCTGAATTATCTCTTGTTGCACCTATACCTCGTATAGCCTTATCTAATGGCATTACAACATTATTTTCATTCGGCTTTATTTCCAATAAATCATCTTTCGGGCGAATGAGCGTATAAATTAAATCTGCAGTATCCATTTCTTCTCCTGTAATGTTGCTACCATCGTTAATGGCTTTCCATTGATGCGCCCTTAAAAAAATAAAATTACCCGTATCGTAAGTAGTTGTAATTTCATTATCAAATCTACTAACGTTCTTATCGTTAAAAAGGTTACTGTTAGATAATATCCTACCATTAATATCCTGAAAATTATTGCCATTGTAATAAAACCATGGTTTTCCTTGCCAATTTGCAGAATAGCAAAAATTGTTTACCATGTATGGAGTCTGTCTTATGTTGTAAATAAAGGTGTGCGGAAAGTCTGCACTATCAAAGTATAATCCTCTTGAACTAGGCCAAGAATTTAAAGAATAGCCCAATAAAAAATTATTGGTTTGCGCCATAGTAAAATTACTATTGGCACAAACCAATATTAAAAAAAATATTTTTTTGTGAAATTGCACTATTGTTTTATAAATTTAATGGTTTCAAAATCATTGTTGTCTAACTCCACTTTTACTACATATAGTCCACTTGCCAGTGCATTGATATTAATTTCGAATTTATTGGCAGTTATTTCATTTTGAGAAATCAATTGTCCTGATAAATTATATAAGGTGATTTGCTTTATAGTAGAAAGCTTACTTAATATAGTTAGATTTTGATTTTCGATAATATAAGACACCTTAGTTTCTGTCTTGCTAACTTCTTTTATAGCAGTATTCCAATCATTATCCTTCAATAAATCATCACATATCATCTTACACATTACTATTTTTTTAACATCTTCAAAAGTTACAGATCCACCCCCAGAATGTTTAGTTACATTAATTGAACTACTTGGTGGTGCTAATGGGTCAAACTTTGGGTAGGCATTAGGATTTGGCAACAGATAATCTAGTATTGGGTTTCCAGAGTTATCTATTCTTAATCTGCCTGGCAATACATCAGAGAAAGAATTCATTGCAGCATCACCAGCATTTTTGCCGGAAACAGGGTTTTGAATTTTAGCATTAATATCTACCTTAATATCTGTCCCCATTTCATTAAAGGTATTACAAAAAATTTGTTGCCTTAGGCAAATTCCGGTTATAAAAACCCCTTTAATATCATCTGATGCAACATTATTGGCTCTTAAATTTGTAAAGGTATTTCTAGATATTCGTCCCATTGAGGAATTGTTTAAAATATAAACATGCCAAGATAGGGTATTGTCAAAACTAAAGGTATTAGAATATACATCATTTTGCATATTTTCTAAAGCAACATCTATATTTCGGATACCTAGTCCAGTGTAGCAACCGTTAATATTTGAAAATGTAGATTGTAGCTCTGCTCTAGTTGAAGTAAAAGTGTTTCCAATAATTTTTGCATTCCCTGGATAATTACCAGTATGAGTAGCACTTATACCTCTATAATTATTAAAGAATTTGCCATCCTTTGCAGCAAAATTAACATTATTCCCTGTAGTGGAAATAAATCTTATTCCGTATAACAATTTTTGAAATTCACAACCACTACCAGGTAAGCTCTTTTTACCTTTTATAGGATCATTTGGAAAATTAACATCATAGTCAGGGTTGTCATTACAATTTGTTATACAACCCATTGCATCATAACAAAACCTATCACCACTGTTCCCTGCAACAAATGTTGCGGCATTCGCTAAAATTCCAATGCTTCTATCCAATGGACATGTTGCGGCAGTTTCAATATTTCTGAAAAAACAGTTTCCTATATTAATTCCCTTTACTCCTTTTAAACTTATGCCAACTAGCTTACTTCTAGTAAAATTTGAATTAAAATTATCAGTAATAAAACTACAACCCATAAACTTACAAGCATTAACCTGCGGTTTTGCCGGAGAAATATAGTCTTCTATTTTAGCTCCAACTTCGTTATTCATAAAGCTAGAATTAAAACCCTGTACAACTCCCCCACATTTAGAATTAACACCTATTAAAGCATCTTGGATTGTTACATTTTTTAATTTCACATATGGCATAGTATTATAAGGAGCTGAATTATTCGTATAAATATTTAAAACTCCATCATAAGCAATAGGATCATCGGGAGTCTGAGGGTTTGGTAAGGTAAAGTATTGCTCAGGACAATAAGCACCTTGTGATGATAAATGATCACCCTCACAAACAATTCCAATCCATGTAAAATTACCATTTACATTCAATTTATCCGATTTAATTGTTGAATTCTCAATACTTAAAATTGTACCGTTATTTGCAACCGTTATTTTAGAACCAGTCGCCATTTCTAATATGCAGTTTTTAATGGTCAGCGTTGAGTTATGCCCTATGATAATTCCATTTTCATAGCCTGTCCAAACATCAGCCTGCGTATTCCAACTAACTGAAGTCCCACCAGGGATAATGATTTGGCAGAAGAGTGGAAGATTAGTGATACCTAAAAAAAGGATTAAAAGTAGCCCCTTTGCATTTCTTAAACAGAAGATTATACCCCCCCCATTTTGTTTAAAGTTTGTTTTGTGTTCATAATTTTATTTGTTTTGTTTAAACGGAATTTAGTTAAAAACATTCTTTTTAAACCATTTTTTTTATTTTTTTCACTCAAACACTTAAAAAACAAAGGTATTGCATTCAAATTTATCGAAATTATCTTATTATTAGTCATTAATACCAAAAAGAAAATTGTTTGAAAAAGACCAACAAGGCAATAGTAAAAAATTAAACAATTTGTGTTTTGTTTAAGTCTAAACAGCATTCCTAAAAACAGTCTTTCCAATGCAACTGAGTTGAAATAAATGAAACGGTAACATCTAAATTTCCAACAAAAAGAATTATTGCTGGACGATTCTTAAAACCTTTCAAATCAGTAAATGGAAATGGAATTAAAACAATATCACCTTTTTGCATTAAAATTTTTGAATTAGGTCTGTTTCTTTGTAAATATCCTCTTCCTCGTTTAAAAAAGAAAAACTTGCTGACTTTTCAATAAGGCGTTCAATTCCTTTTTGCATTTCTATTTCTTCATTATATTTATCATAAATAAATTCAATAAAATGGGAAATTTCTATTACTTTATTAGTGGGTAATTTTTTTAAAGATTTTAGACTTCTTTTGATAATTGTTTCCTTATTCATAACCTATTTAATTTCTATATAGCTTAATGTAAATTTCTAAAACCGATATAGTATTAATCAGTTTCAATGTTTCAAAAATAATCAAAAGCACCAATATCTACCCATTTTCATCAAAAAATAATCAATACATTTATTTTTTACCATAGCCTAAAACATTTTATCCAAATAAAATCTTTGAATTTTAGCATTAGGAAAAAATTCGCAACCTACCTCTTCAAGACTACATTCCTGTACGGATAAGGAATTTCAATCCCTGCCTCGTCAAAGCGCTCTTTAACAGATTTTAGCACATCGCAACTCAGCTCAAACGCATTGTCGTTACCCGTTGCCCAAGCATTGGCTCGCAATACAATTGAACTTTCTGCCCACTCCGTAACAAATACATCTACCTTATGCCCCTCTAGCGTGCCAGGCTCTCTAATGTCAATGCAGCTGGGGTGTTTGCCCACCTCATCTCTAACAATTGCAATGGCAGCATCTAAATTGGTACTGTAGGCCACTGAAAAATAAATGTGCTTTTTTATGGTTGTGTCTTCAATCGTACAATTGACAATGGTTTCATTGTTCATGGTACTGTTGGGTATAATTATGCGCTTATTTTGGTAATCTTTGATAACCGTATGCCTAAAAGTAATTTCACTGACAATTCCTTTAGAACCGTCTTTTAGCTCTAAGGCATCACCTATTCTAAAAGGTTTGAACAAAACAATAAAAACTCCACTGATAATATTGGAGAAGGCAGCCTGAGAGGCAAAACCTAATATTGCTGCCAAAACCCCTGCTCCAGCAAGCATGGAAACCCCCACTGTTTTTAACGCAGGAACAGTATTAACTACGATAACAGTAGCAATGGTAAAAATGACAAAGCCCAATGAGTTTCTAATAAAAACCAGTTTGGTAAAGTCCGTTCCTTGACTTTGGTTGTAACGTTTCAGTCTGTTAATAGACTTTCTCAGTATCAAATTGATAACAAAAGCAATACCAAATACAATTAAGCTATTAACAATTAAAACCTTAATTTCTCCCATCTGTTTAAACGCTTATATCCTCTGTGTTGCTACTCAACTGAATGTTTCTATGCTCCAAACGGGCATAGGCTTTAATTTGTTCCAAAAGAGTTTTAAACTGATCAAAGTATAACGATTGCTCTCCATCAGAAAGTGCATTTTCAGGATGATTATGAATCTCAACAATCAATCCATCGGAACCAGCAGCCATTGCCGCTTTGCTCAATGGAATTACCAAATCTCTTACCCCTGTTCCTTGGCTAGGGTCTGCAATAACGGGTAAATGTGTTAAGGTTTTTACCAAAGCCAATGACCCCAAATCTAGGGTATTTCTGGTATCGTTGTTAAAGGTGCGAATGCCTCGCTCACACAATATAACTTGTTTATTACCACCCGACAATATATACTCTGCCGCCAAAAGCCACTCTTCTATCGTACTACTCATCCCTCTTTTTAATAGCACAGGTTTGTCAATTTTGCCTAAAGCTTTTAACAAAGGATAATTTTGCATATTTCTAGTGCCCACTTGAAGCACATCCGCATATTTTGCAACAATTGGGATGGTTGCAACCTCCATCACCTCTGAAACAATTTTTTGCTGATTTTTGTCAGCAGCTTGTTTCAGCAAGACCAAGCCTTCTTCTTTTAAACCTTGAAAGGCATAAGGTGAAGAACGTGGCTTAAAAGCTCCACCTCTTACCATTCGCACACCGCATTTTGCCAAAAAGTCGCAAATGGTAGAAACTTGTTGTTCATTTTCAATTGCACAAGGGCCTGCAATAATTGCAAAATTAGCCCCTCCTATTTTTGTGCCACCAATGTCAATAATGGTGTCCTCTGGCTGCCATTCTCTGCTAACTAGCTGATATGGTTTTCTGTTTACGCTCATCTTTTAATATCTTACAGGAAAAAAAATTATAGTTTAGTATAGACAATTCTTAACTTAATCATAGCAGGATTGCTCTTTTGCGCATCAACAATTAACCTTGATGGTGCAATAGGGTCTGATGTTGGAATAACCAAATGCAACACGTTGCTAACCTTTTCGCCCGTTTTTATTTTATTAATTTGAAACTGAACAAAATCGGTAACATTAAGCACATAATTGTTATTGCTGGTCAATGCACCATTAAATCTACCCGAAAATAAATCTGGAATAGCAATACTTCTGTTAAAAGTATCAGGCTGCAAAACCAAAAGTCTTTGTGGCAAAGGATAAGTTGTACTGAAAGAATTAGCCAAAGGATTAACAATAAGTTCTGCTTTATGAATAACCATGCCATTGTCAATCTTTAAATCAGACAAATATGGAATGGTAATTTTAACTTTTGCACCCGTCAAAGATTGCAAATAAACTTTACTATAATCCGCATTGGGATTTGCCTTTTGATCAGTAATGGCTGATGGTTGGCTTAAAATACGATAATTAGCAAATGCTTTAGAGCCCTTCATATTCAAATTATACTGTTGTGTATCATTGTAATAAACCGTAATTTTTGAATAAGCATCTGATGGGGTTAATGCAAAAATAGCTCCTTCACCCGAACCTGGGTTTGATGAAGCTCTAATTACAATTCCTTTGAAAAAATCTTTGAAATTTACATCATTGGTATAAGTATTAGCTGGGGCAGTTAATAATTTATTGCCAAAGGCGCTGGTAAGCGGTATGCGCAATGCACCAGAAATGGTAACCGTTTTATCATTATCCCGAACCTTTATGCTATCGTCAAGGCTAATACTGCCATTAAAAATACCAATTGCCGTTGGAAAATAACTCAATGTTTTGTCGCTATAAACGGCTGTATTTCCAACTGGGAAATTTTCTGACACTTCATGCACCGTAAAACTTTGGCTCGAGTTTAAATTTCCGTAATACGCAATTTTAGAAGTAAACCTTACTGTTAAAATAGCGGAATCTAAGGTATTGCCGGGATTATTAAAAGCTGCATTAAGTTCAGTAATATTAAATTGGGTATAAAAATCAGATTTACTAAGACCAAACTCAGGGTCATTCATAGCACCCAATAATTTATAAGGCAAAAGGTCTGTGGTAACGGTATCTTCTCTAATAGTGGCAGTAAACAAGGTAAAAGTGTCGGTAGCCAACGGCTCCACAGGATTGCTATTGCTTTGATCAGGTAAAATTATATCATCTGTTTTCTTTTTACAAGCAGATAACAATACAAAAGCTCCTGCAATAAAATACAGGAGCTTTATGGTTTTAAGGTCTTTCATTTATTTTTTAGAAAGCGCAATTTTAATAAAAATTAAGCGAAATGTTATGAGTTACCCATAACTTTATCGTAAAAGTCCATGTATTTATCGCCAGAATCATCATCTGAATGTTCCATGACCATTTTTTCTGTCAAATGATTGGCAACTTCTGCATCCACTTCCTCGCAGCAATTAACAATGGCATCAGCATGTTTTATACCCCCTAATTGCAAACTTTTGCAATGTCCAGTACCATATGCAGCTAAGTCTGTATGCTCTAACTCATTCAAGGTAGCTTTGTGTGCAAACTGCTCACCCAATGTTTCATTTAAAGTATCATTAAATATACTGTAAATTACTTTTGAGTTTTTAAATACAGGCTCATCCTTGTATAAAGTTTTAATATACAATGGGATTAAGCTTGTCATCCAACCTTGGCAATGAATAATATCAGGTGACCATCCTAATTTTTTAACAGTTTCTAAAGCACCTTTGCAAAAGAAAATGGTACGCTCATCATTGTCCTGAAAAAATTTATTGTCATCCTTGCTAAAGTAAACAGCTTTTCTATGGAAAAAATCTTCATTGTCCAAGAAATAAACTTGCATTTTAGTACCAGGAATAGAAGCAACTTTAATAATCAATGGATTATCACTATCATTAATGGTAATATTCATACCAGATAAACGCACAACCTCATGCAACCTGTTTCTTCTTTCGTTAATAACGCCAAAGCGTGGAACAAGCACTCTAATCTCATTATCCTTTTCCTGAATGGCTTGTGGTATCATTCTAGCCAAAGTGGAAACAGGAGATTCCTCTAAAAAGGGACTCATCTCTGAGGAAATAAATAGGATTTTTTTTCTTTCTGGATTATTTGTCATAAGTTAAATTATTAAGTAGATTTTTTTCGTTCCACAAAATTAACGCTTTTTTTACGAAAAATCATTCCTTTTAAAGTAATAAATGCGTTATTTGCGAAACTTTTTTACTTGTTTATTTGGAAATTTTTAATTATAGACATAGACTGCAAGCCTTCTTAAATGAACCATTCAAAATGGACATAAAAGTAGGATTTGTTCCTACTATGGGCGCATTGCACCAAGGTCATTTGGCTTTAATAAAAGAGGCAAAGAAAACGGCTGACATTGTCGTTTCCAGTATTTTCGTCAATCCCAAACAATTTGACAAAAAAGAAGATTTAGACAAATATCCACGTCAAGAGGAAAAAGATATTGCCTTATTAAAACAAGCAGGCTGTGATATTGTTTATATTCCAGATGAAAATGATATCTATTCTAACACTTTTAAAAACATTGACTTGGACATTGCACACTTAGAAAAGATATATGAAGGAGAAAAAAGAAAAGGGCATTTCGATGGTGTGGTTCAAGTACTCTATCAATTATTTGATATTGTAAAACCCCACAAAGTTTTCTTTGGACAAAAAGACTATCAGCAATGTTTGGTAGTTAAATCAATCATAAAAACATATTTTCAACAGATAGAAATGGTTACTTGCCCAACAATACGAAATGTAGACGGCTTGGCTTTAAGTTCGCGCAATCAACGTTTGAGCGAAAAAGGCTTAGAAAGAGCAAGTTATTTAAACAAGGGCTTAAACCTTGCTATTACCCTTTATGAGCGTTTTGTACCACAGCAAGCCTTAGCGTTTGCTAAAACTTATCTTGAAAACAATCATATTGAAGTTGAATACATAGATTTTGCAGATGCAGACACCTTAAAAAGTTTTGGAGAATGTAAGGAAACCCCGCAAAACAAAATTATTATTGTGGCCGCTTGCATAGAGGGAGTAAGATTAATAGACAATATGCTGTTTTAGTATGGAAGAAACTCATTTCAATTTCGTTAATAATTTTAATAAGCAGCTTGCTCTTGTTTCTAACTATGGCACATTAAAAAAGCAACTAACCAAAGATAAATGGCGGATTAATGAGCACTTAGAGAAACACATAGCAAATATATTTAACCAATTTAACAATCATTCCATCAGCATAATTAATGCTTTGGAAGAGGATAATTATGCCCTTTCTATGGGTCCCGATGATTTTGTGCCCTCTTTTTTCAAGAGCGAAATTACCAAAAGAGATTTCACACAATCCCAACAAACCTATAATTTATTTTGTAAATTTTTTGCCATCGATGAAATGTTAGGCCATCATTCATTCAATGATCTTGCTGGCATTGAAAGGTTTAAAAATGCTGATACCATAAATCTGATAATACCCATTGATGTTTTTGTGAGTGCCAAACTTTTGGATACCTACGTAACCATTTATGCCTTGCATGAAAAAGCTGTATTTAATAATGACTTTAGCAGCACCTTTTCACTAAAGAAACTGGTTTCAGAAAAGAAAGTCCATATTTTTATTTTGGATAATAGGCGCAGTAATTTGTTAGGCAACCCAGAAACTCGGTGCTTGTTTGATTGCGGTTGGTTTGACTATCCAAACATTTTACCCAATAGTGAACTGCTTTATCAAACGGTAAGAAATAGCTTTATGAATGATACTTATGACAGCAATGGTATCAATTTCCCATTTACCCCATTACTCAATCACTTTTTTCCCTTAGAAATTGATTTTTTGTTGCAAGGATTAAATTTCGAAAATGGGAACGCGCAAGCGCCCAAAAAAGTTAACAAACCATGGAAATCTATTAAAAAACTTTGGATACAAGAAAGTCTGAAACCCTTAGACAATGAGGCGCATGTGTTGCTGCTTCAAAAAATCTTAAATTAAAAGCACATTTTTGGTGCAACCTTTTGTAATAAACACGTCTAACTAATAGAAATTGAAAGTTGTTAAGTGAACAAGAGATTATTGAAGGAAGTATTAATCAGGAAAGAAAGGCACAAAAAGCCCTTTTCGAGTTATGCGCTGAAAAATTATTTAATGTTTGCCTAAGATATTCAAAATCTGCCCAAGATGCAGAAGATTTAATGCACGATGTATTTATAGTTGTGCTTAACAAATTGAAAACATTTAAAGGCAATAGTTCTTTGACTAGTTGGATTTGCGCCATTGCAGTAAACAAAGCAATCAGTGAAATAAGAAAGCAAAAAAATAAAATTTTTGTTGACTTAGATGTTTATGAGGCAGAAGCTACTTTATCAGATTATGACCATCATGATAAGGAAGATGTTGCTGAACCCTCTCTGGATAGTGCCGTTGAGGCTTTAAAAAGCTTACCAGAAGGATATAGAGTAGTACTGAATTTGTATGCAGTAGAAAATTACTCTCATAAACAGATTGCAGAAGCTTTAAATATAAGCGTTGGCACAAGTAAATCACAACTAGCACGGGCTAGAAAAAAACTGAGTGAAATACTCGAAAAAAAGTAATCTTGAAAGAGAAGCAACATATTGACCAATGGCTTAAACAAAGCAGTGCACAAAGTAGCAAAGTGCCTTATGCACCAGTTTGGGAAAAAATTGAGGCTACTCTTGACAAAAATAAACGCAAAAAAATTATTCTCTGGTGGACCGTTGCATCCTTGTTTTTTATAGCAGCCATAGGAACAATTGGTTATATAGCTACAAGCAAAAGTGAGGCAAATCAAACTAAACAAGTTACCACTGTAAACAACAATCCCAAATCTTTAAATACAGATAAAACTAAGGCCAATAGTTCTTCTCAAGACAATTTGGATATTAATGAGCATAAAACTGCTATAGACTCTAAAGGTAAAGAAGAGACGTCTATTACCTCAATACCTGAAACAAATACGAAGGCTACGCCTAAAGAAGCAAAAACAGCAAAAACAAATAAGTCTGTAGTTGAGGATGTTCCTAACATTGTTTTAGAAGATAAAGCCCCTATTATTCCTCAATTAACTGAGCAATTAAACCCATTGTTATTTACCAATAGGAAACCTAGCTTGTTAGATAACCCAGTAGCATTAACAGATTTGCAAATAACTACTTTGCCATTCGTTGCCATTGAGAATATTAGCAGCAACAAGCCTAAAAGCAACATCAACAGCAATATCCTTACTTTTGGATTAAGTGCAGGTATTGCGCCTATTAAAAATAATTTAAGTATAGATTTGAATACCCTTCAATATGTACACATGGACTATTTAGGTTTGAGAAAAAATGGAGAAACACCCAATCTTAATTTTAGTTATGGCGCTTATTTAAGAAAAGATATTCGCAGATTTACCATTCAATTAGGTTTTAACTATTTGACACAAGGGTATCACCAAAACTACGATTATTTAATTACTAAAATTCCAATCACCAATCAGTTTGGAACAAGTCCAGATAAAAATGGCAAATACCCTTTGGATGACCAAACTCCTTATTTGAACAGTAGAAATCCTAAAAATATCGTTTACTCAGGAAATGTAATCAATACCAATGTTGATATTCCTTTAAACTTGGGTTACAAAGTAATAGCTACAAAAAATTGGAGTGTAATTCCTAATATGGGATTGGGTTTAAATTTGATGCAACAAAGTGGTGCCGCTAATACTATTGACTACCAAAACTTAAAATTAATAAATTACGATGAATTGTTTGTGCTCAACAAGCGTGCATATACCTTCAATACAGGAATTTTGGTTGAAAGAAAGTTGTACAAATCTCTCAACTTTACTTTTCAGCCATACTATCATCAATTTATTACGAGCAACACATCAGTAGTGGCTCAAAAAACACAACAATATGGCGTAAATATAGGTTTGAACATAAAATGGCAGAAGAAATGATGAATAATTACAAAAAAGAGCTTAATTTTGGGATAATAATGAATCCTATTTGTATAAGAACTGTATTTATATGTCTTATGTTGTCTTTCGCAACTATGAGTTTCGGTCAGCTTATAACTCCTTTGGACAAAGGGGTTGATGCTAAAATTGTTGCTACATCAAGTCAAGATAATAACATCTATGTTGTCAAACAATTGGACAATACCCCGTTGAGTGAAGTATTTGAAATATGTGTTTTTAACGGTATTTTTTGGACTTGCCTTCCAAATTTTCAATACAATGAAAGCGTTATTTCATCAGACGGAGCTTTTTATTCCATTTCTAGTGTTGTAGAGTATAAAAATGAAGTTTACATCGCTGGGCGTTTAGAAAATGGTACAACCAATAGCCCTACTGCCCATTTATATAAATTTGACGGCACACAATGGATAAAACCAACCCAAAATATTAATACTGTTTCAAAGGGTATTAACAAAATGGTTGTTTGGAATGACACCTTAGTTGCGGCAGGTTTTTTTAGTAAAGCGGGTACTCGTAATGTTTCTAATATCGCCACATTTGACGGAACAAGTTGGGATTTTTTGGGAACAAACTCTTCATCAGAAGGTGCTAACAATGAAATTACCGATTTGGAAGTATTGAATAAGGAATTATTCATTTCTGGAAAATTCACCCATGTTGGCGGTTTTCATACGGGTAGTATAGCCAAATGGGTAAGTAACTCGACCTTTAGAGGATGGGGTGGAATTGGTGCACCATTTATTGAAACTTATGATATTACAGCCAAAGGAAACGATATAGCTGCATCAGGCAAAACACTTACGGGAGATTCAAGCGTAAGATTATTTACCAGCGGTATATGGATTTTGCCCAGTGCGCAAATGCCAGCGTGTGTTGATGCCAATTGCAAACCCCAAGTGGTAATTATCAGCAATAATTTATATGCTTATGGTCCTTTTTTAATCAATTCAGACACGGTAGATTTGATAAGGAATGTTGCCTCAACTTGGCAAAGCACTTCCATTAAAGTTCCAATAAACGCTCATTTTGTTAATTTGAAATTAGATGCCGTTTGTTATGGTGATTTCAATTTTGAAAAGGATGGCCTTAATTATAAAAATATTTTCAGTTTAAAAGAAAATAAGGCATTGGTTAGTGGACATATATTTGGTGACAAAAACCAAGATTGTATTCTCAATGGTTTGGAAAAAGGAGTTTTTGGCTATGTGTTTTTAGAAAGAACCAACAACAATAAAAGTTCTATCTTGGTACAAACAGACTCTAATGGATATTGGCAAACAGAGTTGGATGCCAATGTTGCTTACAAAGTAAAAGCAAAGTATTTAAAAGGAACATTTAATGGTACTTGTAATGAATATATGCTTTCTGCTAGAGCCAATGGAAGCGTTACTAAAGATATCAATATCGGTCTTGATTTTAGTATTCCAAAAGAAGATTTAGTGGTTTCTGCTGCCAATCTGTTTGGTAAAATAACACCTAACAACAGTAGAAGCGCTATTTATTTTTATGCAAGCAATGCGGGTTCTATTACTACAGTTGGCAACTCTATCCACGCAAGTTTTGATTCTTCTTTAACAGTGAATAGTGTATCCCCTACTCCTGCTGACCAAAAACCAGGTTTATTCACTTGGACGGTTCCTAGCTTGAAACCTGGTGAAACCATCTCTTTTAAAATAACTTTTGACGCGGTAACCAAAAATATCAATACACCCTTGCAGTTTAATATAAGAACTGGAACTGGAACATTGGTGAACGACATTGACGAAACTGATAATTTTGACACCTTAAACACCAGTGTAAATTCACAAACTGATTTAAATTTTAAAACAGTTTCAAAAGAAGGCGGTTTTACCAAATTAAATGAATTGGACTATGGCATTTATTTTACGAATAACAGCCCAAATCTAGCGAAACATGTAAGCATTATTGATACTTTGGATGCTGATTTACCTGAAGAGATTAGCTACATCAACCAAAGCCATAACATTCGTGTGGAGAAAAGAATATCTGAAGACGGTATAGCAACCTGGACTTTTTATAACATCAATTTGCCCAATGCAGAAAATGGTGTGGAACAAGCTTCTGGTTTCTTTACTTACCGTTTTTATTTGAACGATAAAACTCAAAAGGCCGTAGATCAAAACTTTACCAACACTGCTAAAATTGTTTTTGACTATGCCAATAGTAGAAGAACGAACACCGTGGAAACTATATTAAAAAAATATACTGGATTAGAAACATTGACTTCAGAAAAAAGCAATTTGTTATACCCTGTTCCAGCAAGTACTGTTTTGCATATCAAATACAATGCTCAGTCTTCCAACCAATTTGCGGTATATGACATGAATGGTAAAATTATTACCTCATTTGAAATTGAGGATATAAAAACCTATGATTTAGATGTGAGCAACCTGAGCAATGGAATATACATTTTGACCAATGGTCAAACTTCTAGTACCTTTGTGGTTCAGCACTAGAAAAACCCTTGAATTCTGATTTAGTAAGTATTGTAATTCCTTGTAGGAATGCTTCATCTTTTTTGAATGAATGCCTTGATAGTATTTTAGCTCAAACTTACACGCATTGGGAAGTTATCTTTTGCAATGATCATAGCCAAGATGATAGTCTAAAAATTGCCCAGTGTTATGCAGAAAAAGACTCCAGATTTTTATGGGTAAACAATAATGGATATGGGATTATTGATGCCCTAAACACTGCCTATAAAAGCACCAACGGAAACTTTATAACCAGAATGGATGCTGATGACAAAATGCACCCTCAAAAAATCTTTGAGTTGATTACTCTTCTAAAACAACAATCTAAAGAAAGTGTGGCAACCGGAAAGGTACAATACTTTGCTGATGAAAATGTTCAGCAAGGTTATAAGAATTACGAAAATTGGCTCAATCAACTGATAGATTTGGATAATCATTGGGAAGAAATTTACAAGGAATGTGTAATTCCTTCACCATGTTGGATGATGAAAAGAACAGTTTTTGAAAAAATAGGGGGATTCAAAGGCAATATTTACCCAGAAGATTATGATTTGGTTTGGCGCATGTTTTTGCACCAATTAAAGGTGGTTTCATCCAATCAAATTCTTCATTTTTGGCGAGATCATGCTCAAAGGGCTTCAAGAAATTTGGAAGTGTATAAAGCTCAAACCTATTTTGAACTAAAAGTGGGTTATATGCTGCAAACCGAAAAATTGAACGAGGCAGCAATAATATTGTGGGGTGCTGGAGGCAAAGGAAAAGCCTTGGCTAAAGTTTTAATTTTGCACCAGCTGAATTTTGTTTGGTACAGCAATAATTTAAAAAAAATTGGGGTTAATATTTACGGGAAAATTATTGAGAATGCAGAAAATATTAAAGCTCCTTTAAGCAAAACAAAAATTTTAATAGCCGTTTCTAACTTAACTGAACAGCATCAAATTTGTGATTTTTTAAATGAATTGGGTTACCAAAAATCTAAGAATTATTTTATTTTGGCATAGAAGTTGAAAAATTTTTGACATCAATAAAAACCATAAAATGAATAAAATCATACTCATTGCTGCCATTCTTTTAACGGCAGGTGCAATAAAGGCTCAAAACAATCAGCATGTATGGGGTGCAGGTATTAATTTTGGCACGAAAGATTATTATGGAGATGCCGGCAGTGCCATTATTTTTGGTGATGTAAACATTAACCCTAGTTTAAGATTGGCTAGATACATCTCACCTTCTTTTGATTTAGGTTTGAATGCAAGCTTTGGCAGGTATGATTTTTCAAACCCCGACTCAACAGTTGGCCCTTATGCAAAAATATTTAGAACCAAAACTTGGGAAGCTCAATTTAATGTCCGTTATAAGTTTAACAATGGCTACATCCTTAAAGAACATTCCTTTATACAACCTTATGTTACAGTAGGTCTAGGCTATGCCAATTTTGCCAATAGAATAACCGCATTAAACACATCAACTGTTAAGGAAGGTGGCTTAAATATACCGGTTGGTGCTGGCTTAAATTTTAGAATTAATGACAGATTTGCAATCAACCTTCAATCTATTTATAACTTTAACAATGTTGATGCCTATGACAACCTCAGTAATTTTAGAAGGAACAATGACAAATATTTGTTTACCAGTATAGGTGCGGTGTATTGTTTTGGGAAAAGTATTGCTATCGATACCGATAAAGACGGTGTTCCTGATGAAAGAGACAAATGCCAAGGAACGATTATAGGCACGAAGGTAGATAAAAATGGCTGTCCTCAAATTTCAGAAACAACTATTTTTCAGGTAAGAGAAATTGCCTCTAAAATCTATTTTGAAACAAACAGCGATACTTTGAAAGAAATATCCAAAAAAGAATTGGATATTTTGGTAGATATTTTACAATTGAATAGCATGATAAATATTGACATACAAGGACATGCAGACAATATTGGAACACCTGCCAACAATATGGAATTGTCTCAAAAAAGAGCCAATACTGTTAGGCAATACCTTATAGAAAAAGGGATAGACCCCGCTAGAATTGTTGCAAAGGGCTATGGCGAAACCAAACCTGTCGATGCTAACAGCACTGAAATTGGAAAAGCTAAAAACAGAAGAGTTGAATTAATCTTGCATTATTAAGGCTCGCCCAGTTTCTGACCGATAAAAAAAGCGCTTGTTAAACTTTAACAAGTGCTTTTTTTTTTGCAATAGAACAGGAAACATTTGCGTTAGTAGTTTACCTTTCTACGCTTTAAACATATATTTAAATAGAAACTATATTTTTGTAAACTTATGAAAACCAAAACAATCAATTGCTGCCTATTGCTTGCAGGTTTATTAGCATTTAGATGCACTGTAACATGCCAAGTGGATAATCGACATAAGTATCAATGTTATGGAGAAGACTGCTTAAATGAGCCTAATGTGATAAAAGATGGCATTTACAATTATGACACGCTCCTAGTGGCAAATAACATTCAAACAAAATTAAAACAAACGGAATATATCCATAAAGGCAAGCCTTATGAATTGTATGTTCAAGAAAGAAAATACGACTCATTGGGAAGGAATGTTTCCTCCATCTCAAATAGCAAAAATGAGCAACCGTACATAACTACGCACCAATATCTGCCTCAAAGCAACATTACTATTATCACCAATGGTGATAACTATATAACGTATCGAGAAGCCAAATTTGATAATCAAGAAAACATAATTTCCAACTATTACGTTCGTAAGAAAAAGAATAAAATCAAATCACAGTGCTATTATGCTTATGTTTATACTGAAAACAATAAGGCAATCGCTCAGTACTATACGCCAAAAAAAGACACCAGCGTCCAGTATATAATGTACAAAAGGTATTATGAAAATGACACGGGACAATTGATGAAAGCGGAGCATTACAGAAAAAATAAAATATTTTTCACTCAAATTTATGAATGTGATTTACTAAAAGAAGTTAAACCGGGCAAAGACAGTTCAAAAATATGTATCAATAAAGGCACGGACGATCGTGGATATACTTACACCACAAACTATACCTACAACCATAACCAAACATTTAAGCATGTTTCGATAACCAATCCAGAGAAAAAGCTAGTTTCATACAAGCAATACTTTGTAAACAACAAAATGGAGGAAATTGAAATGTATTCTATGGTTTACAGTAAAGACTCCAATATTTATAAAAGATTGTTCTACAACAGAAAATACACCAAATTAAAAGCGTCTGATATCCAAGTCACACACTTTACCGAAGATAAAAAAATTGCGTTCAAGAAACAAAGTTATGTGAAACACGGAAAGGAAAGGCAACGTGTTTCCTATTTTAAATATTACGAAAATGGCTTAGTAAAATCAGCGATTACAGAGTTTATCAATAGAAAAGGAAGGCGTGCTGAAATGCACAAAGAACGGTTCTATTATATTCCGTTTAATTTTTAAAAGGGTTGGTAAATGCTGGATTGCATACTATTTACAGATTAAATTATTCATCTATATATTCAATTGCAAGATAATTTTATCGCCCTTAGAAATGAAATCCCTTTATTTATTTTACCCTACTTTTCCTTAATGAAAAGTAGACATCCCGAAGCACATTTAGGGACAAGACCTCTAAATAGCTTATAACCATTTCTCTTTAAAATTGGATAAATGTCGGTGATTTTGTTGAGCCCACTGAACAAACTTCCTCCATTTATAACCAATTTTATGCGTTGCATGGTTAACGCTATTCAAGGGTCGCTAAGAATTGCTGCGCAATTCAATGGTTTTTCCCTCCTGTTTACCGAAGTCTGGAGACCCCAAAGGATATTTCTAAGGTGCTTTTCCGCCCTGTGTGGTGTTCCCGAAGTACTTCGGGGACACCTCACAGCCAAAAAGTGCTATTGGAATAGATACTGCCAGTAACGAAGCACTTCGTTAGGTGGTGGAACACCAACTTTGAGAAAAGACTCTATGTCTAAGGAATACAAATCTAAAGGCAGGGAGGAGAATGCCCTTATGCTTATGGCGAATGGGAGGCCTTGAAATGCAATTAGTCATAAAAATAGGAGCAATATAATTTTTGGAAAAAACTTTCTCCTATATTTTGAAAATTGATGTGTTTAGGATATTTTCGCATAATAAACTTCCTATATAAGTAAGTTGGGTGCAAGCCTAAAACAGATCGTATGTAAAATCAAAGACAAATTAAGTCTTACAAATTAATTAAAAAGTACCCTTGTAAATTGAAAAATGGATAATAGACAATTATATATAACAGCGATTGGAAAAAGACTTAGCTATTTAGAAGTGGAGGTTCGAAATTTCAACTCCTTAAATTTAACTGATATTAATGTTTATGCTGAGAACTTTTATCGTGATTTCTTTAATTTACTAGGATACGAATTTGATAATACTAATTCATACTCAAATAATTACGCTCATATAGACTTAATTGACAATGATAATAAAATTGCAATTCAAGTAACTTCTCAAAACCATAATGTTAAAATTAAGGAATCAATTGATGGTTTTTATAAAGAACCAAAGCATAAAGATTTTAAGCTTAAAATTCTTTTGATTTCAAAAGACGCTAAGAATTATCTAACCAAGTTTGGAAATAATTTTAATCATAAAGAGGACGTCTTAGACATTAAGAAGCTTTTAGCTATAATTAATGACATTCGAGATTTAGATGAAATAAAAAAAATTGCTGACTTTCTTGACAAACAGATTCTTCAAGAAAGGAAGAAAACAGAATCAACCGAAGTTGAAACAATAATGACGCTGATAGATTATTTAAGTCAAAACAAAAACAGAGTCATTGTCAATAATTCAATAAATGTTGACCCAAAAAATAAAATAGAAAATCGGTTTGCAGAGCATTCTGATTATTTAAAACAGCAATATGTTGAATTGTTAAGTAAGTATAATACTGCACTATTTGAAGCACGAGCAAAAATTGATACTGTTGATGCAGCTATAATCTCTGATTTTCTTAGAGATGAAAGTGATTTGTTTTTAACTAAAGAAAATAACAATCCCAAATTAGCTTTGGCTTCTTTAGTTGAATTCTTCTATGGTAAACTTTCTGAAAATGGGATAAAATTTGATAAACAGGCAATAAAATTTTACTTATTAGAGGAATTAATAAATTGTAATGTTTTTCCAAACAAATAAATTATGTTAGTTACAAAAGACGAAAATTTTACAACATCTTCTATACGTGTGGCTTCTATCATTTTGAAAAAAATTCAAAATGATAGAGTTGATAAAATCTCGATATTTGAAATCTCTAAAGAACTTAAAAAGTACAATGTTACACGTTATAGGCATATGTTTTTTGGACTTGCATTTTTATATTCTTCAGGCATAATTGATTTCAAAGAACCATTTATATATATCAGAAGTAAGAATGATTAAAATCAATAAATTATATAGTGAACCTCAAATATTTGAACCAATCTCGTTTGAGTATGGTGTAAATATAATAATGGGTGAAAAGTCGGAAAGCACAAATAAGAAAATTGGAGTTGGTAAGTCAGTATGCATTGAATTTATTAATTTTTGTCTACTTAAGAGAATATCTGATAGTAGATTGAGCCTCATCCCGAAAAAAAACACTGAAATAATTAACAGCCAAATTAAACTAGATATTGATTTCAACAATAAAAAAATTACAATTTCTCGATCAATTAAAAATCCTGAACAGGTTACAATATTTATTGACAATGATGAGAAGATATTTGAAAATATTGATGATGCATCCGATTATCTAGGCAATTTATATTTTGAGTCTCATTCAGCAAATATTAAAAGATTAAGCCTTAGAAACCTTTTACAACCAATAATTAGAGATGAAAGGTCTGAGTTTAAAGATTTAATTCAATGCTTTGATACAAAAAAGAGAATTCCACCAAACTTTAACCCACATTTGTTTTATTTGGACATTGGACTTGATAAATACAATGAAATAAAAAATGTAAACGGAGACTTAAAGAAAAAAAGAACATTTTATTCTGAAATAAAAAAGCTTGTAACGAATAATGATGAACTTAAAATTCAAGACGCAAAAGCTCAACTTAATGAATTAGAAAGTGAAGTAATCAGAGTAAATAAATCAGTTGAAAATTTGAAAAACAATGAATCATTTGAATTGATTCAAGAAGATTTAATTAAGTTAGAGAGTCAGCTTTCCGATTTAAGAACTCGTCAACAATCAATCAAATATGAGATTAAACAAATTGATTCACTTCCTAAACCTGAAAATATTAATGAAAATGAAATTTCAATAATATTTAATCAATTCAAACAAGGTTTAGGCGATTTAGTTGAAAAATCACTTGATGATTTAAAAGATTTTAAGAATAAGATTGATGGCTTTAGAAACTCAATCGTAAATGACCGATTAATAAACTTAAAGTATGAACTACTAAAACTTAACGAAGTGATAAGGAAACTTGATGATAAGTATTCTGAAAAAATATCACTTATTGACAATGGCGAAGTTCTTCGAGATTTAAAAACTTCAATTAAAGTATTTAATGAGAAAAACAGGGATTTAAATAATTTACGTTCTCTTATTGAAAAATATGATATTGCGGAGAGAGAAAAAAAACACCTTGATACAGAAAAAGCAATATTAATTGCCGATTTAGATGAAGAGCTTTATCAAAGACAGAATATTCTTAAAAGTTTTAGAGAAACAATTCTTGATATTCACGAAAAAATAATGGGTAATCGTGAAGCTCATTTTGACGTGAAATCAACAAAAAATGTTGACGTAGTTGAATTCGTTATGAGAATTGATGATGACGGAAGCCATTCGACCGAACGAATGAAAGTTTTTATTTACGACATATCACTTATGCTGAATGAATACACAGGCAAGAAACATCCAAGATTTCTAATTCACGATAATATTTTTGAAGACGATGATTCAATCGAAAAAAGTTTAAACTATTTATTTCAGTATAATGAAAAAAGCCCAAACGAATTTCAATATATAGTAACTCTCAATAGAGATTTAATTGAGTCAGCATCAAGAAATGGTAAGTTGTTGTTTGATATTGACGTACTAAAGAGAGCTTCTTTTACTAAGGACGACAGATTTTTAGGACTAAAATATACTGAAACTAATAAATAAAGGCCAGCACCCAACAGCACCTACAATAAATTGGCGTTCCGATGGACATCGGAACAGTGCTTAAATGAAGCTTTGTTCTCCGTATCAAGTTTTGTGGTGGCAGACAGTTTAGTGCTTCGAAATCCGCTTCTTCGCCAAGCGCCAAACCGTTATGGGCTATATTGAGAGACGACCAAATGACAATTAACGAACAAAACATTCAATTGACAACCGGAGAGAAGTTTAGCGACTTTTTTAATTCTTCTCCATTGAGTTTAATTGTAATGATTCCTGTCGTAATTATTATACTTGTTTTACTGCCATTTTTCTTACTATTCGGACTGACTTATGAAAATGTAATTGAGAAATACTACTACAAATGGACAGGGAAAAGAAGAAAACATTTGTCACCTAAATTTGAAAATCCGTATGCAGACCTTTCAGTCTCTATCGACTTTAAGCATATTTGGTTAATCGACAACTGCGTTGACAATTTAAAAGAAAAATATAATTTATCAGACAACGACTTTCGTGATTTGGAAATTGGAAAAATAGAAACGGACCCGAAAATTGTTGACCTTGCCGACAAGTATTTTGACTACAAAACAATCGTTTTCCAAGACAAACTATTTGTACAAGAAATTAAATTTCCAGACTTTAACACAAGCATTGGATACATTGACTGTAAAAGTTTAAGCTATCAAACTATTAAAGAGTTTGACTCTTATCCAATGATTTTATTTAATAAAACGGCAGACGAATTAGAAATAACATTACGACAGAAAGGAACGAAAACATTAATAAGAGTGAATTAAATACAGCCTATAACAGGCGTTTGGCAAAAAAGCGGGTTCAGTGCTTAAATGAAGTTTTGTGCTTCGTATCAATCCCGATAGCAATCGGGAGTAGTGGCAGACTCCCGATATCCATCGGGATTAGCCCTTCGATTCCGATGGACATCGGAACGCCAACTTCTTATAGTTGCCAACCGTTACATGAAATTATAGAGAACCAAAAATTAGCAAGAAAATCTGTACTTTTGGAAGATTAAAATACCACAAAATGAATAATGAAATTATTCCCTGCGTGGTGTTCCTCACCTCGCAGCCAAAAGGTCCTACGGGAATAAATACTGCCAAGGTAGGTGGCGGAACACCAACCTTGAGAAAAGTATTCTTAATTTCGCTGGCAAAAATATCATAAGAAAATCATTTCGATTAAATATATTTGTGAACTTTATGTATAGGAATATTATGGCAGTGCTATCATCAATCGGGTTATTAAAATAAAAATAAAGGACAATGACAAAAATTCTAACAAACGTATTTCTTAAATATTTCTGTATGCTACTTGTAGCTTCATCATTATTTATCTCTTGCCAATCTCAAACGGAGCAGAAGGAACTATTACAAAAAGAGAACGAACTTCTAAAGAAAGAGAACGAGTTATTACAAAGGGAAAATAACCTATCGAGTAATTCAACAAACAATAATACTAGTAAAAATAATTCAACTTCACCTGCTCCAAAATCATCTGTGTCCATTACCAAGTCGGACTTGGAGCGAGCATTCAAAAAAAATCAAAGTGAGATTGAAGGTTCAGAACGAGATTGCTCGTCTGTCAATTCATTCATTGCTGACTTAAACTCTGATGGAGAAACTGATGGTTTAATCCAGTTCGGATGTGGTTTTAAAGGTAATATGGGCAATGCAATGGCAGGTTCAGGACTTGCAATTTTCATAAATGATAATGGAACTTTAGTCTTTCAAGGGACAGACGAAAACTTTGAAGGTTTTGTGCCGAACAAAATATCCTCTGGACTAGTTTACGGGGAGATTTTCGAATATGGACCGGATGATGCAGATTGTTGCCCTTCAATTAAGACCAAGATTAAACTCAAATTAGTAAACGGTAAATTTGTAAGAGCGAATTAACAGTTAATACATAACCTTTGCTAGCACAACCCTCGACACTTCTTCCATAAACCAAAAAACCCAAAGGGGCTTTAGCCCCTTTTTTTATGTTCATTGTTTTATCATTTATCATTAAAACACCCCTTAAAAATCCTTAAAACCACCCTAAACCCTTAAAACTTCTATGCTTAGTTTTAAAAATGCAGTGCATAATAGTTAGACCCTTATTCCTAAAATACAGAAAGCCATCCTAAACCTTAAAACCCTTATTCCTAAAATACCGAATACCACTCTAAACCCTAAAACCCCTATTCCTAAAATACAGATACCACCATTTGGGTTACTGTTACGGATAACAATGGCTGCAAAGCTTCAGACACTATCAAACTGACTATATTTGGCAATTTAAACATCAATATACTAACACAACTAAATATTCAAGTTTACCCCAATCCAAGTAGTGATTATTTGAATATCACAGAAACACAAAATATATTTTTCATCAGAATGTTGGATCATCAAGGGCGATTGCTATTTGATCAAATAGAGAACTTTGAAAAAGTTGATATTTCACAGCTTCCTGTTGGCAGTTATTTAATGCATATTTTTACCACCAAAGGAAAAGATATTGCTGTACAGCTTATTAAAGAATAGATTATAAGCTAGACAACAACCTCGTTTTGCTGTCTTTTTAAGTAGGACGAGACCTAATATAGTCAATATATAGTATTTTAAGGTAATGTTCTCCGATACAACTACTACTTCCTTTTAATTTTTAAAAGGGTTACTAAAAGCTGGATTGCTAATAAAAGTGTAATCGTTGAGTGTATTTAAAAATGCTTTAAGGTATTCTTTTTCCTGAGCATTCAATTCAATTTGAGGAGGACGAGAATGCTTCATCAAGGGGTCAATATTAGGACTTTGCAGTTGGACATGCTCACCATAAAAATCCAACACCTCATCCAAAGTTTTAAATCTTCCATCATGCATATAGGGTGATGAGAAAGCTAAATTTCTTAAAGACGGTGCTTTAAACTTGCCCTTATCAGAAACCTTGCCCGTAGTTAAAAACAGTCCAAGGTCTGTTAAATTTTTATCCAATCCATTGTTAAAAAACTCACTGTTTGTAAAAAGCAACCCAGATTCTCCATGACAATGAAAGCAATCAGCACCTCTAATCATAAAGTCGGGGCGGTTTTCAGTATTAAAAAGTCGTTCGCCTTCCATTTCTTCAAAACTTAACCCAGGGCCTCCTTTTTTGCTTCTATCATATTTTGAATCTGCACTTAGCAAGGTGGTCAGAAATTGCTCAATAGCTTTTCCAAGCTCAACAGAGGTGGCTTCTTTGACCCCAAATGCCTTATAAAACATTTGTTTGTAACGAACAGTACCATTTATTCTCTTTAGTGCAGCTGGTACAGAACTTGCCATCTCAGTTGGGTCTTCAATGGGCATTAAAGTTTGCTCATGCAATGTCGCTGCTCTTCCATCCCAAAAGAAACCTCGCACATGCCAATTAAGATTAAACAATGCCATGCTGTTACGCTTGCCAATATTGCCATTGATACCAATACTAAATTGCGTGTTTGTATGAGCAAATGCAGCCGATTGATGGTGGCAACTAGCACAACTTTGAGTGCTATCTTCTGATAAAATAGGGTCATAAAACAACATTCTGCCAAGCAAAATTCCCTGCTCTGTTAATCTATTGTCTTTTGGCGGAATAAATGCAGGAAAGCCAAAAGGCCTTTTAAAATCAACGTAATCAGGATTAGGAGGTAGTAAACTTATGTCCTTTCTACAGGCAAATTGGAGTAAACTTACTCCAAGTACAACTAGTATTACGATGTAAAATTTATTGAATGGTCTATTCATTAATTTTTAGTTTGCACTTGCACTAAACATTCCTTTAATGTTAGCCCTTAGCTTATTGATGAGTCCAGCTTGTGCAGGTGCCGAATGGCTAGAGGCTCCTTCTGTTTGAATCCTAAAAGCATTATCTCCATCAAAAAAATGATTCAAATCACATTTTACATTGATCACTCCAACATTGTCTTGTGTATGATTTAAGGTATTTTGCAAGTCAACACTAATGTCTACGGCAAAAGGCAAAGTGGCTATGTGATAAGTATATACATCATCAGCGCCATTCTTTTTAAAATTTCCTTCATGGGTAACAAAAATATAACCCCCTGCCCATCCCCAGTGCATATTGTTTAAAACAGTATTTAAAGGATGCTCTGCCCCCCATTGACTAGGGTCACTATGATTGATGGCACTATCCAAGCCCAATCTGAATTCCAATTTTTTATAAACCCCAGCAGCAATTGCCGGAAGTGTTACCAATCGTTTATTTTCTTCAAAACTAACATAACCAAACGTATTTGGAATGCTTACTACGGTGTTATCCATCTTGGTTAATACAATGTTGGACATAATCATTTTAAACCTTAATGGCGTAATGGTATCCTTGGAGGATGTTGTAAAAGTGGATGTATTGTAATTGATTAATTGCCCATTAAAATTACTGGTAAAATCTAAGGTTATTCCCTTATCCGCTTTCACTACAGGCTCAATAGGCGGATCATCAGGACCACAACCCTGAAAACTAAGCATCAAAATGCATATCCATAAAAATATACCCCTTGTTTTTAATAGCTTATTGTTCATAATATTGTTTATTTATTCTTTGTATATCGTTTTATAAAATAGCCATCTTCCGTTTCAATTTTTAATATAAATTGCTGACTGTCATAATTTTCTAAATAAAAATTTACTTTAAAATCATTGATGTCCTTGTGTTCCATTACCAATTGCCCAACGCTATTTATTATCAAGACGCTTTTTAAGGGCTTTTTGTTGCTTGTAATAGAAAAATTTCCGTTACTAGGATTGGGCATAATTACAAAATCGCCCTCCAAACCTGCAACATCAATCTTTGCAACCGTTCCAGATGCCAAAACTTCATTATTTTTATTAAATGCTATTTCGTCTATTTTATTTGTAAATATAATATTTTTTTTGGTAAAATTATCTTCTATTCGTATAGGTATAATTTTAATTCCACCAGCAGTTTTTATATGCAACGGAATGGTTTGAGGAAAGAAGGCAGTAGCACTGTTAATGCTGCTTTGTGTTATTTCCAAACTCAGCTGCCCACCCGTTTGACTCCAACGGACAAGATAAGTAGGATATCCATAACCATAATAAAATGAATTGAAAAATGGTGTTAACGAAATAGGAGTAAGCTTTTGAAAATGAGCCATTAACTGAGCAGTACTGGCGCTTCCATAGGCCAATTGGGTGTCTGCCAAATAATTTCTGCATCCATTAAAAAAGTTATCATCACCAATCATATAGCGCAAGGTATGCAACACCATCGCACCCTTTTGATAACTCAAATCTTGGTTAAAAATTCTGCCTACATTGTTTGTATCTTCCACAAAAACAGAGAGATTGGTATTCTTTTTTGCTTGATCCAAAACTTCACCCATTCTTTTATAGAACGGTTCATTTCCTTTTAAAAACTCATAAGCCAAAGCATTTAAATAAGTTGCAAAACTTTCATTAAGCCAAATATCTGCCCAACTGCTGCAAGTAACTTTATCGCCAAACCACTGATGCGCCAATTCATGGGCAACCAAATCAAAATTGAAAGCGCCCATACTACTCATAGTGGCATGTTCCATTCCTCCGCCAACATTCCATTGCATGTGTCCATACTTCTCGTTGATATAAGGATATATACCAAAGGCACTATCAAAAACACGGAGCAAGGGGTTTGTTTCCTTCAATTCATCCAATGAGCCAGCCACAGATTGCGGATAAACATAATGAAGGATGGGCATGTATTTTCCATGCAATAAAACAGAATCTAAAACCGCTTGATAATTGCTAATGGCAATGCCTACCAAGTAAAAATTACATGGATAGCGGTGCTTCCAATGGAAAAGTTGTTGGGTATCATTGACCTGCAAATGCTCAACCAAGGTGCCTTGAGCACCTGCCAAATAACCGGTATCGGTAGTTATAAATATATCCAATGAATCAAACTTATCCATCAAATTTGATTTACAAGGCCACCAATCTGCTGCTCCATAAGGCTCTGATTGTGTTGCTAACACTTTCCCCGTTATATGGCCGTCAATAAAAAATGAACGGAAAGCACCCTGTGAAGGATTGCCATGGTAAAAAACTGTAACCGAATCAAAGTCATTGATATTATAATTTTTTGGAAACGTAATGTCAATAATACTTTTTTGATGGGTAAAGGGAATATGAGCAAATCGTTGTTTTATAGAATCAACCGTAAGGTGATTTCCTAAATCAAAAGAAATATTGTTGGTAGCAGTGGTGAAGGTAAAATAACTGGTTACTGCACCTTGTATAAAGTATCTTTTAGGAGAAACCTCCCACTCTAAACGATGGTATTTTAAATCATAATTTGCAAAACCGTTAGCTGCTCGGTAGTTATTTTTATATTGTAAAAGGGCACTTTGCCTTTTTGAATATCCGCATTGCAAAGTCGAATCCTTTATTTGGGCATTGTTGGAAAGAGAAACAAAAAAAATTAAAACAGCAAAAACCCGTAACATTCAATACAAAGATAAGCAATATTTTCGCTTGTTTGATAATTGGCAACAAGACAAAAAGTAAAATATTACTTAAATCTTAGAAAGGGTAAAAGGAAGAAATTATTGAGTAGGCTCTTCTCCTTGAGGCGCATCCTGAAAATCTTCAGGATTGATTTGCATAGAGTTAGGATTCCCTTGTGGTGCTTGGGTAGAAGTACCAGGGTTGTCCAATGCTTTTTGAACCTCTTCTGTTGGAGTCAAATCTACATCATTGGTTTCTGAAACTTGGGTATTGTAACCAGAAGCAATCAATAACAATACTGCAATTATCCCACTTAAATACCAAGTAGATTTTTCAACGATATCGGTTGTTCTTTTAACTCCAAAAATTTGGTTGGCACCTCCGGAAAAATTATTAGAAATTCCACCACCTTTTGGCTTCTGAATAAGTACAATACCAATCAAAAGTGCTGAGGCTACAAGTGCTAAAATGGCGATTAATGTTATCATAAACGGTGCTTTTCTTTTAAATCTGTTATAAGGGTTGCAAAGTAAGTACTTTTTTGAGGAAATTTCAAAGCTAATTTTTCATAAACTGAAATTGCCATTTCTGGCTCTCCTTGGGTTAAATAAACAGTCGCTAAAGTCTCGCTAACAGCCATGTTGTCTTGCAAATCACTTAATTCAGACATTTTTTCTGGATTGTAAAAACTAGGACGCTCCTCTCCTCTTTTTGGCTTGTTCGCAATAAATTTCTGCAATATTTCAGCAGTTTTTTCAATATTACTTTCATTGATGGCTGGCAAATCTTCAATAATACGCTCCTCAATATCTTGAACGAAATCAATTTTTGGTTGATTGAAACTAGAGTAATCTAACCAATCTAAAAAGCCCATTTCATCAACCGCATGCAACTCAGCGTTAATGCTTTCTATACTGCTAGTTATTACTTCAGTTCCAATAGCAGCATCATTCAAATTGCCTACAGCTGACTTATTTAAATCCACTCTTTCAAGTTCTACCTTAGGTGTGAGTAGCGCAAATTCATCTTCCACTACTACATCGTTTTCAGAAGCAATATCCGTCACCAACCCTTTATTTACTTTAGTTATAATTTCTTTGGTTGGCACAATTGGATCTTCCAAAGGCTGCTCCTCAATTTTTTCAGTAATGCTTTCCTCTATTGGTGTTTCCAAAACATTTTCAGCTAAAGCAATTGGATTTTCATTATTTACCATTGCGTCAACGTCAATTTCCTCCTTTTTAGCGATGTTTTGGACTTCCTCAAATCCTACTTCTATATCCAAAGCAAGTTTGGGTTCAATGGCATGCAAAGGTTCCATTTGAGACTCATTCTCTAATATCTGCCCTTCGCCTTGTTTTAGAACTATTTTCTCTCTTTCCGTTGCTGTTTCAATTCCATGAGTTATTGGCAGAGGAGTATGAATATAATTGTAAAGCCACAACCTGTTTTCTGCGGTCAAAGATGCTTTGCGCAGCTGTTTTTCATACTGAACGTTGTGCGTATTGAAATAGGCCTTTGCCAAAATTGCTTGAGTTGGCGCATAAAAAGGAAATTTCTCTACAAATGGTTCAAGCGCAACTATTTCATCGCTGCCTAAAACTTGCCCATTTTCCAACCAAATATCAACCTGCTCTTGTGTTACTACCATTGCAATGCTGTTTCGTTAAAAATATCTGTAACCAAGGTACTGGTTATCACATCAACTAAATTAGACTCCACATCAGAAAAGTTCCTACCTGAATCAAAATCCTCAAACCTAATAAAGTTTTTGTCAAAATTTTCTTTGGAATTTACGGTATTCACAAAATTAACTTTCACATTGATGGTTAATTTATTTCTGGTACCGCCTTCTATTGTTTGTCTGTTCACCGCCTCAACGGCATAATTGGAAATACTTCCTTTAAACTGCCAATCTCCGTTTTCTGTTACCAATTTTAAGCCTGTTTGCCTTAAAAATTTATCTTTCAGCTTTTCTGTTATTATCTGTGCTAATAAAGGGTTTACCAAAGGCGCATTGTTTTCAAAAAGTTGGATAGAAACCGTTTTTACTTCAGGTGGAATGTTGATTCCACTTAAACCATACTTTACGCTTTTGCAACCACTCAGGGTCAGAATTGTTATAAAAAATCCAAGTTTAATCCAATTCATATTGCTTAATTTTTCTATATAAAGTTCTTTCAGAAATCCCCAAATCCTCAGCCGCCTTTTTTCTTCTTCCGTTATACCTTGTCAAGGCCTTTTTTATCATGTTTACCTCTTGATCCTCTAATGAGAAATTTTCATCATAATGAATAGCATCATTATCTTCATAGGTAAGTTCATCCTCTTGGGGTTTGTGAAACTTTGCCTCTTTTTGTTCTGTTTGCGCATTATTATAACTAGGATTCAAAAACTTTAATGCGGCAGTGTCGTCCTTTGCTAAATCTTCTAAATCTGAAAAATCTTCCTTACTGCCCATACCTGAGGAATTGGCCATTCCAAATACTATTTTACGCAGTTCATTTAAGTCTTTCTTCACGTCAAATAATACCTTATAAAAAATATCTCTTTCGTTCATGTTGGCCTGCCCACCAACTGAATCAGAAAAAAGGACAGGTAGATTTTTGGACACTACAGGCAAATATTGCGCAAGTGTTTCTTTATCTACCAATGCGTTTTGCTCTAAAACACAAATCTGCTCTGTAATATTTTTTAGTTGTCGAATATTTCCTGGCCATGGATAAGTGGTTAGCAATTGCTGTGCTTCCTCATCCAGTTGTAGAAGACCCGTTTTATATTGCTCTGCAAAGTCAGAAGCAAATTTCCTAAACAACAAATTGATATCCCCCTTGCGTTCAGAAAGCTTAGGAACTGATAAAGTAACAGTCGCCAATCGGTAGTATAAATCTTCTCTAAATTTACCTTGACTGGCTCTCTCCAACAAATCTCTGTTGGTGGCGGCAACAATTCTAACATCAGTTTTTTGTACTGCCGATGAACCCACTTTGATAAATTCACCATTTTCTAATACCCGCAGCAACCTGGCTTGTGTTGAGGCTGGTAGTTCACCTACCTCATCCAAAAAAATCGTTCCACCGTTGGCAGCTTCAAAATATCCCTTTCTTTTATCAACAGCTCCAGTAAATGAGCCCTTTTCATGTCCAAACAGCTCAGAGTCTATGGTTCCTTCTGGTATTGCGCCACAATTTACCGCTATAAAAGCACCATGCTTTCTTTTGCTTAGGTTATGCATAATTTTGGAAAAGGACTCCTTTCCCACTCCAGACTCACCATTAATAAGCACATTGATATCTGTAGGTGCAACCTTTACCGCAATCTCTAAAGCATGAATTAATTTGGGTGCATTCCCAATTATTTCAAATCGTTGCTTTACTGATTTTACTTCTGTTTCTAAACTAGCCATAAAATTAAAGTGCAAATTTAAGGAAAAATGTGCCATTTTGGCAGCATTATTTATAAATTTAGAGATAAATAAGTATTTCTCGGTTTAAATTTTTCCTAGAAAAATTACTGAGCTTTGGTATTCAACAATTTAACGGAATGATTTAAAACCTCTTCAACTGAAATGGCCCTTAAATTTTTACAAGTGTCAATTGACTTCTGGGTATGTTCTAAATTGATAAAGGCTACTGGGTTTTTAGGCGATGCATGATGAATAACAACAACATTTGCTCGCTCTGGAGGCCACCAAGTTTTGGGGTAATTCCTGCTGCCAAACAAAGCCACCACAGGCGTATTGAGGCTGTAAGCCAAATGCATAGGACCACTATCATTACCTATAAAAAGCAAGGCATTTTTTATAATTCCCTTCATCACTGCAATGCTTGTTTTTCCAGCTAGGTTAATTACGCCTGCTAAATCATTCCAAGCCTCTCCTTCTCTCGCACTTCCCAAAATCACAACTGCGCAACCCCTTTCAACAAGTGTTTTGGCAACGGCTTGATAATTTTTTACATCCCAAGTTTTGGCTGAAAATTTGGCTCCTGGTGCTATAACAATGTATTGAGCGGGTAGGTCAAAAGTATTTGCCTCTACAGTATCTGTATCTAAATATTTTTCTGCAATTTCATGCGAAAATCCTTGTTTCAAAAGTGTTGCACTATGCTTTTCAAATTGTCTGGCTTGTGGAAGATTAAAATAACGATAGTTTTTAAATAAATAACTGTTCCCAATGCTCCAACCCAGGCCATACCGTATGCCACAACTTTTATAAAAAACCATATTTCTTATTTGGGTATATAGGGTATCCAAATCTTGTGGAAACTCAATAACCAAAGTATATTGCTGAACAGCCAATATTTTGCGCAATGCTCTTAACGAATAATCTTCAAAGTTATAGGTATGGGTAAAAAGTGTCTGTTCCGGTAAGTTTTTAATATGTCCATACGCATTACCTCCAATAGAGGTTAGCAAATCAATTTGAGCGTTTTTAAAAAGTTTTTTAAAAGCCAAATAAAACGGTTGGCAAACAACATGGTCTCCAATAGTGCCTTTGCGAACGATTAAAATTTTGGAGGGCACAAAATTATCGGTATACTTTTTAAACAGCAATTGTCTAAAAGCATTGACTATCCCTAACCTTAAACCATCATAAAACGAAATAAGCTGTTTTTGCATTCGTGAAGAAAGGACAAAGATAAGGTCTTTTTCTAACCCTAAATAAGCTTTAGAACTATACTTATAACAAAACTATTTAGACTCTTAACCAATCCTCTAACGTAAACACAATTATTTTTAGAGCGAAAATGAATAAGTAATAGGCGACTCCCGATGTACATCGGGAGCGAGAAATAATTTTCTTCACGCCAAGGCTCAGAGACGCAAAGCGTTTATACATGATTAAAGAGTATCATGTTATGAACGCAATGAAGAATTTACAAATACATGGTAATATTTCTACACGAAAGTACCAATAGGAATTAAAAGTTTCGGTTTAATCGACTAAAAACTCAAAGGTATTTTCCAAAAGCTCTGCAAAAACCGATGGCAAGGCCTGCTCACTATCAAAAGGGTGCTTGATACCAAAAGTATGTCCACCTGTTTCCATTTCAATTTTTATGGAATGAGGAACAGCCTCATAAATTTTACGGGCTTCCGCTACATCCACCGCTTCATCATCTTTTGCATGAACAATCAACAAGGGCTTTTCAAACTGTGCACAAACCTCATGCATATCAAGTCGGTGCTGATGCACCAAAAAATCTTCATAAAACTGTCGATACAAAGGCAGTTTTTCACCGGTGCGTTTATTGGTTACCCAAGTTTTACCCGTTTTATCCCATTCTGCAATGGTTTCTGGCCTAAACCTTCCCTTTACATCAAAAAACGGAGACCATGCCACCACTTTTTTCACCCGCTCATCTTCCACTGCTTTGATTATGGACAAAGTAGCTCCTCTGCTATGACCAATCAAATAAACTTCATCCTTATTAATTTGATAATCATCTGCATGGGCATAAACCCAATCTAAGACCAAGCCTATTTCTGCCAACTCTATGGTGTAATTATTTTGCCCAAAAGCTTCTGGATTGGCAAACCTTGTGGGTTCATTGACCGTAGTTCCATTGCGGCTAAAGTTAAATTTAAGCAATGCCAAACCATTGTTAGCCATATATTTTGACATTTCATTGAAAGCACCCCAGTCTTTAAAACCCTTAAAACCATGCACAAAAATGACGATGGGTTGTTTGTCTTTTTTCAGTTCTTTGTATTGCAAATCCATTGATATTGCCGCATCCTCAAAGCCTTTTATTATTTGTGTGCTAATTTTTATTGCTTCCATTTTAATGTTACGCTTGCCCCTGCTCCTTTAAAATGAGGAATGGGTGGTGTTAGTTTTGTTATTTCTACCTTAATTTTTGTGAGAAAACTGAAGCGCTCATGAATGGCAGCCATCATATTTTCAGCCAATTCTTCAATCAATTGTAAATGCATTTCTGCATGCATAATCTCTTTAGCAATGTTAAATAAATCCTCATAATTCACAAAAAATGCTCCGCTATTTTGATAGCTACATTTTAAGGTAACTTCAAACTCATTGCCAGTTTGCTGCTCAAAAGCATAGTAGCCATGTTTGGCATAAAAATGTGCTTTATAAAGTGATACAGATACTTCCATTGCTAAAAGTCTGCAAAGCTAATGGGGAAACTGCACAATGCAAAATGTTGTTTTGAGGGAATTATGTTAGAAATACACATCGGAACTTCATTTAATCCTTATTTGTTAGCGGTAGTGTTTCTATTATCTTACATGCTTTAAATTGTCCATATCTTTTGCCTGTAAACACATAAATTATATAAGTATTAATTTTAATTATGTAAGGCTATTGGTTACTTTTAGGCACAATTTTGCCCCATTAAATTTTTTAGTATAATCTAATTTTAAAAGTATTATACAAATATATGCATGGCTAAAAATATAAATAATGGAAAATTATAAAGTAAAAGTAGAATCAATTAACGATATAACACCGGATGTTTTAAAAATTGTCGCTAATAAACCTGTCGGGTTTAATTTTGAACCAGATAAAGCAACTCAAATAGCCATCAATAAAAGTGGTTGGTTATCTGAGCAAAGACCATTTACAATGACCAATTTACCAGACAATAATTCGCTAGAGTTTATCATTAAAACTTATCCGAAGAAAGACGCTGTTACCAATGAATTGCTAGAACTAAAAAAGAATGACGAGTTGGTTTTACATGGCGTTTTTGGAGCTATTACCTATAAGGGAGAAGGTGTTTTTATAGCGGGTGGTACGGGCATCACGCCATTTATTTCAATCTTGAGAGATTTGAAATCAAAAAATGAAATTGGCAATAACATGCTATTGTTTGCTAATAAGAAAAAAGCAGATATTATCCTTGAAAAAGAATTTGAGTCCTTATTGGGTGATGCATTTATAAATATATTATCTGATGAGCAAAGTGATGGTTACGCTTTTGGAAGAATTACAGAAAAGTTTTTAAAAGAAAACGTCAAAAATTTTAATCAGCAATTTTATATATGTGGCCCTCCACCGATGATAACCGAAATTGAGGAAATATTGAACAATTTAGGTGTTGACAAGAAATTAATTACTAAAGAAATTTTTTAAATATGAAAACAGAATTAGAGATGAACGAAAAAATATTAAGGATAACTGAAAAAATCAGAACAAAATATCCTGAATTACTGGAAAATATGAATGAAATGCACGAAACAATTCCAGACAAAGACAATCCGGAAATAACTGTTAAAACCTTAACAGCCTACTACGATTCATTAGTAAGTTTACTTGATGGATATGAGGATAATCATGGTAAAAAGGAGTTGACAGAAAAAAATGAAGATCCATCAGTAACGATCATTAAAGATATGGAACTAGATAATTCTTATGAAGACTTATGGGCGGAGGTCAACGGTATTACACTTTCATATAATGATGCTGGAGAAGGAACTATTCCGGTAATATTTCTTCATGGTTATCCCTTTGATAAGTCAATGTGGAAAGGGCAATTGGATAGTTTAAAACCGTCAAATCGGGTAATTGCTTGTGATATTCGTGGGTTTGGCAAATCAACAGACGAGAATACACACCTAAGCATCGACTTGTTTGCTGAAGATTTAGTGGCGTTCATGGATAAACTACATATTGAGAAGGCAATTATTTGCGGTCTCTCAATGGGAGGATTCATTGCATTGAATGCAATAAAAAGATTTTCTGACCGATTTGAGGCCTTGATTTTATGTGATACGCAATGCATTGCTGATACAGCCGAAGTTAAAAAAAATCGATTCACTACAATTGATCAAATTAACCGTGATGGTGCAAGTGTATTTAATGAAAAATTTATAAAAAGTGTTTTCCACCCTGATTCATTGACTAATAAAACGGAATTGGTTGAAAATCTACGAAGTATTGTATTTGCAAATTCTAAAAAGATAATTACCGCTGGGTTAACTGCTTTGGCAGAGCGTTCAGAAACCTGTTCTTCTTTAGATACTATTCACATTCCAACACTTATTATTTGCGGTAAAGCAGATGAAGTAACACCACTTGCACAATCTGAATTTATGCATGAGCATATTGAAGGCTCCATTTTAAAAATTATTGATAATGCTGGACATGTTTCTAATCTTGAACAACCTGATGAGTTCAATAAATACCTGCACAATTTCCTGAATACTTTAAATGCTGCCAAATAAATTGACCTAATCCGGAGCCTATGAGCGCTAAAGTAGAAGTCAAATGAGACTTCATCCATTGCAATTGAATTCAAGAAAGATACAAATCATTATTTTTTTAAAAAAATTTATGGATAACAATCTTGCGATAAATGGAAAGTACTGGTAATAGTCTGTCGTCCATCATTATTAGTAAGGTTCCGAGTATTGATGTCAGGTGGGTCATATTAACAATAATGCTTAATAAAAAAGAAAAATTGAAATGATTAAAAAGGATAAATTAAAAACGAAACTCCCACTTGCGGCAATTCCGGCTGTGTTAGCTTCTGAGTGGATTTCAGGGGAAGAAACCCCATCAAATGCAAAAGATGTAATAGTAAAAATCGCAAATGGTACTTTCTTTATGGCAAAATATCACCCCGACAAAAAAATGGATTTTTTATTTTTCAGACTCTGGATTGAAAGCAAACGTGACTATACGAATGAAAGTTGTTTGTTGGCTTCCATTACAAAATCTGCCAGCTTACACTTAACCGCAGTAAATCTATAAACTCCTCTTTCTTGCAAAATAAATGATTGATCGTTTATGGAACTGAAGGTTCCTATTTCAGCTAATTTCAATTTACTTAACGTAGTTTGGTGATTCACACTTTTGCCAATACTCAATTATTATCTTCAATACATTTTTTAAATCTTGAAAACTCGAAGGCTTAACAAAAAACCCTTGAATAGATTTTGAGTAGGCGTCAATAACAGCATCTTGAGTAGCGCTTGTTGTAAAAAATAAGTAAGGGATAGTTTTTAAACGAATGTCTTCGTTTTCATGAATTTGCTTTCTTAGCTCCATACCATTTAACTTGGGCATATTGATGTCAGAAAAAACAATGAAAGGCTCCGTGGTTTTTGCAGTTAAATAGGTAAGTGCTTCCTGCCCGTCATTAAAAAAAACAATTTGGTTTTTATAATTGAGTTCTTCAAATACTTCTATAAACATCGCTTGGTCATCGATGTCATCCTCAATAATGATAATCGCTCCATTTTTATTCATTCTTTTCTATTTAAAAATTAATTGGCGAATGTACAATTTAATCGCAAATAGTAATTTTTAATTTTGCACCTTTATGAAGTAGTGTGCCGAGGAGATTTCTGACCATATCGAAGCACTAAACCCAAGCAGAAAAATGGCTATCTTTCTTTGGCAAAAGGTGTTATAAAACTTAATTTAATCCTTATTTGTATTGTGTTGATTCGAGTATAACTTAAACTAGCTCCGCATGGAGGAATAAATTATCTGTTTCAATATTTAATTTACTCCGTATAGTTTGGCGATTCGCACCTTAGCCAATACTCCACTATTATCTGCAATACACTTTTTAAATCTTTAAAAGTTCTGGGCTTGACAAAAAACCCTTGAATAGATTTTGAGTAAGCCTCAATAACAGCCTCTTGTGTAGCGCTTGTCGTAAAAAATAAGTAGGGGATTGTTTTTAAACGAATGTCTTCGTTTTCATGAATTTTCTTTCTTAGCTCAACGCCATTTAACTTTGGCATATTGATGTCAGAAAAAACAATGAAAGGCTCCGTGGTTTTTGCCGTTAAGTAGGTAAGTGCTTCCTGCCCGTCATTAAAAAAAACAATTTCATTTTTATAATTGAGTTCTTCAAATACTTCAATAAACATCGCTTGGTCATCGGTGTCATCCTCAATAATAATAATCGCTCCTTTTTTATTCATTCCTTTTTGTTAAAAATTCAATGTGCAAATATACTGTTTAATTTCTTATTAAGTTTTAAATAAGCCAGTTGCCCATGTGTAAAACACAACATGGCGACAACCAGAGGCTCAAATTTTGAGAAATAGGAGAATTATATAAATCATATTTTTTATTGTGTAACAAAGTTTAGGAGCATCGATAAGACATTTGCACTACTAATCAATCAACCAATAAAAAAACAAACCCATGAAAAAAAAACACGCATTCATCTTTGTATCTGTTATTTTGTCCCTTATTTTGTCCCTGCTTACTAAATTCAGTTACGGGCAAGCTCCAGCCTTAGGATCTACAGACAGTTTTGCCTTATTTACAGCAACTGGAGCCTTTACGTTGAACGGGTCAAATACGGTATTTGGTGATGTTGGTACTGATAATGGCGCATTCACAATAGCTGGAAGTCTGACGCTGAGCGGAACCCAACATGTGCAAGACACCAAATCTGCGGCAGCTGCAACAGATGTATCAACTGCCTATACCTTTTTGAGCTCATTGACCTGTGATAGCACCTTAACTACTCCTTTGGGTAATAACCGTGTACTTGTTCCGGGTGTTGTTTACTGTATTACCAACGCAACTGCATTAAACGGAAACCTCATTTTGGATGGGCAAAACAATCCCAGCTCAATCTTTAATATCAATATAAACGGAACTCTATCTACAGATAGCTCATCAACCGTTACCCTTATCAATGGGGCCTCTTTCTGCAATGTATATTGGCAGGTAAATGGGGCTGTCAGCTTGGGTGGAAATTCATATTTTAGAGGCACTGTTATTGCAAATGGAGCCATAAGTTTATTGAACCAGGCACAACTTGAAGGCAGGGCGCTCTCAATAGGTGGCGACATTACAACAAACGAAAATAATGCTGTGGGTTGCGATATTTACGGAATGCCTTTGCCAGTGCAATTGACGAAATTTACTGCCAAGGCAATAGATGCCAATGTCCAACTAGATTGGTCAACAGCAAGTGAAATAAACAACCATTATTTTACTGTTCAGCGCTCTACAGATTTAATATCTTTTCAAGAGGTAGGCAACATATTGGGTGCAGTCAACAGCAGTGCCATACGTCATTATTCCTTTATTGATTACAATCCTTACAAGGTTCTTTCCTATTACAGGCTGATGCAAACCGACTTTAATGGTCAGTTCACATACTCAGACATTGTAAAGGTTAACCCTACAAAAATATTTGGTTTCAGCATTTTTCCCAACCCAATTGGTGCGTTGACCACGGTACTTTTAGAAGAGGGTGCAGATGGCAAAATTAATAACGGTGAGTTTAGGCTATACAATATTTTTGGAGAAGAAATTATGAATACAAGCATTTCTGAAGGTATAACTACCTTTAGAACAAACCACCTTGTTGCTGGAGTATATTTTTATAAAATAATCATTGATAATAATATGATACAATCGGGCAAAATGATTGCTCAATGATAAGGAGTTTTAGCAGCACTAAACTGCCTGTCCCCGTTCACAAGAAATGAAGACCTGTCTGTCAGCGCAAATATGGCTAGGAATTAGCATGATGATCAATTAACGACTAAATCCAAGCACGGCAAAGATTATCTGCCTTTGGCAACAAGACGAAATAGGGAATAGGGTTTAATACTTATTTGTAATAGCCAGTGGTTCTAGTATCTTGTTTTAAGAACGATTTCACCTAGTTCTTTAATTTCCTTCTGTGATGTAAATATAACTCGTCCTTTTTTTGATATAACTTCCCAAGCAATATGGCTTATAATATCTTCTATTGCTTTGGGCTGAGTATTGTCTGATACTAAATCAAAGGTTCTTTCGCCAGTCATCATAACGGGCTGAGAAAAGTCATCGTGGACAATGAGAAGTTCACCACGACCATCAATAGCTGCTGTGTAAACATCCTGTAAATCGGATAACACCTTCCCTTGTCCTACGGCTTCTAACATTTCATTGATTGCATCCGTTCTTATTTTCTGTTTTAACACCTGGATGATTTCCCAACTTTGTTTAGATATATTATGCGTTGCAATATTGTTATAGTCAACATGGGCATAACCGCAATATATGTCTGGCTTGTCGGCAACTTGTATTAGTTTACTGTAGTTGTCTTCGGTGCAAATGACTACAACTTCTTCACTGCCGGAAATATAATAAATGAGATAAGCAAAGCTATACTTAAAGGAATGAGAATGGATTTAGCTAAAACTAAGATTGAAAAAACCGCGAATACAGTGGCTATTACGAAAAAAAGTTTTTGAAAAGATAACTTCATAATTAATTAAGTTTCAAATCCATCCTATACAATGAATTAAGAGGATATTTGTTAAGCGTCCGTTTGTTTGTTTGTTTGTTTGTTAAATAGACTGTTATTATTGGTTATTTGAGCACGAAAGTTTAGTAGAGGTGCCCTAATTTTAAAAAAGTTCTTTTAAATATTTTAAATTCGATTTAGCAGTCTCAATGACTTCGGCAGTATTACCATTGATCATTAGCTTGCCCATCGAATTCGCCATCCCCATCACTTGTTCAAACTTAATTACCGGAGGCATAACTAAGGCATTCGGATCAGTAAAAATACTGATCACGGCAGGACCATCATGATTAAAGCCATTGCGCAATGCTTGCTCCACGTCTTTGGATTCTTTTGCTTCCCAAGCAGCAATATTCATGGCTTCGGCTAGTTTTACAAAATCGGGATTTACCATATCGGTTTGCCATTCCATATAGCCTTCCACCCTCATTTCCAACTTTACCATCCCCAAACTTCTATTGTTAAAAATAACAATTTTAACAGGTATTTTATATTGGCTAATGGTCATTAAATCGCCCAAAAGCATTGTGATTCCACCATCTCCACAAAAAGCAATAACTTGTCTATTGGGGTGTGAAAGACCTGCTCCCATAGCCATTGGCATAGCATTAGCCATAGAGCCATGATTAAAAGAGCCAGTTAGGTAACGATTTTTTCCCGCTTTTAAATAACGTGCAGCCCAAACGGCACTCATGCCAGTATCTACGGTAAAAATAGCATCATCAGTAGCGATTTCATCTATCAAATAAGCTACGTATTCAGGATGTATATGTTTATCACCGCCCTTTTTTGTAACATAACTATCGTACTTTTCTTCTACCTCCTGATGCATACTGCGCATCTTATCCAAAAACGCTGTATTGGTCTTCTGATTTACCAATGGTAAAAGTTCATGAATGGTAGATTTAATATCGCCACAATAGCCGTAATCCACTTTAGCTCTGCGTCCTAGTCTTTCCGGTTTGGTATCAATTTGAATGATTTTACATTTTTCGGGCAAGAATTCACTATACGGAAAATCTGTTCCGAGCATCACCAAAACATCAGCCTCGTGCATGGCTTCAAAACCCGATTTATTGCCCAACAAACCATTTAATCCAACGGCAAACGGATTGTCTTTACTTTCGAAAAATATTTTAGCTCTAAAACTATATCCCAATGGCGACTGTAGTTTTGCAGCCAATTGCATGACTTCGTCTATGGCATATCGACACCCATGACCACAAAAAAGCATTACTTTTTCATGGGAATTGATAACATTAGCTAATTCTTTGATCTGTTTTTCACTAGGTATTACTACAGGCTCTGTGTAAAAATTTTTACCAGCCGAATGCACTTCTTCAATGTCTGCACTCGCCACATCTCCCGGTAAACCTAAAACTGCCACACCTTTTTGACTGATGGCGTGTTGAATAGCAGTTTGCAATCCGTTCATGGCTTGTTTGGGCGTGTTTGCCATAAATACATATTTGGAGCAATCCTGAAATAAAGACTCCGGTCGTGTTTCCTGAAAATTATCAAGCCCCATTTTGTCCGAATGAATAGTAGAGGCTATAGCTATTACTGGGTTGCCTGCTCTATTGGCATCGTATAAACCATTGACCAAATGTACATGTCCTGGACCACTGCTGCCCATACAACAACCAATACCATTTAACTCTGCCTCCATGGATGCAGCGTAGGCACCTGCTTCTTCGTGCCTTACATGAATCCATTGTAGTCTTCCATCCCTTCGTACCGCATCATTTACAGGGTTTAAACTATCTCCAGTAATTGCATAAATGCGCTTTACACCTGCTTCTACTAGCATTTCTACTAAATAATCTGATACATTTTTAGACATGAATATTTATTTTTTATTGTTGTTATTCTAATTAATTACAAAACTCTGTGCAGTAGGTTGTTTCCTTTTCTCAGGCGGGAGATTCCTTTTTACAGATCGGAGTTTCCATACCATATTCAATACTTTTTAGTTGTTTAAAGTTTCAATTTTATGATTTAATTTTAATAACGAAACACACAGGCAATACCTGTTTTCGTAGGCATTTTTTCATGTGGAATAACCATTACTTTGCCGCCCATCTTTGTTACAAGTTCACCTATGTCATCCAGCAAATCATCCATTTCAGGGTTTTCTAAATCGCCTTTTTCAATACTGCCAGTTTTGTTTATTATTTTGCCCGGAATTTGGCGGTCGGCTTCTATCATTAAAGTATCTACTCTGCCGGCTGCCGCTGCAACAGCTATGTCACTTATGCTATCACTGACAGTACCTTTTGATTTTGCCTCTTGATATACATCACAAGCTTTGTCGATGATACCCTTATAATATGGCTCCATAACTTTCCAGGCACGTTTCACAAGTTCATCCGTTTCTACAGACTTTGGGTTTACATCAATGCTATCTGGAAGCAAAGAAAGAATGTTACTTACATTATGAAAAAGTTGGTGATGTTCCGGCAATGCAGCCAGTATAAGCGGCAAACCTGAGGGTTTAGAATAATGATCGTTAATCGTTTTTGCTACAAAACGAAAAAATCTTTCGGCATCAATATCCACTTCTTCTGCTTTGCCACCTTGCCCATGATGCATGTTGTGGCTTCCACTACCCACTCCTCCATAAGACGCAACAGTGGAATGCTTATCGGTTAATTCGTCACCTAATGCTTCTTTTATGTTTTTTGGAATGCCCGGGGCAAGTACTAATTCTGTCAGCGAATGCCTGTTGCCTTCATAAAAATGGTAATCGTGAAGGCTTAAACCCAACACATTGTAACGCTCAACCGACTGTAAATATTTTCGAAGCGGTTTTGTATGAAAGTTTTCAGCAACTATGGCTAATTCTTCTGTGGATACAGGCAAGCCTATAGTTTTGAACGTGCCGGCTGTCCTAAGTACAGCTAGTCCATCTAATGTATGCCTCCAAAACTCTTCATTATTTTCAAGTTCCACAAATGGTTTTAGAAGTATGGTAGTTTCTAAAACTGAATATTGTTTCAGCAGGGATTGTTCCAATTTTTTTACTAGGTTTTTAAAAAGGATAGGATCCTGAAGATTATCAGGGTGAGTGCGGTGCGTGGGCATATACAGTGATATGCATGTTCCTGCATTGACGCTTAATAATTCTGGCATCATATCATTAGTAAGTAAATTCATATTCGTTTTATTTATTAGTGGTTATATAATTATTAGTATTGATTCCTCGAGTTGTTGAAACACTTTTCTAGTATAGCTAAATCGTTGGCTCACGGTGATTATTTTTTTTTCCGAAAAAAGGGAACTATTAAGAACAACTAATTACAAGGGCGTCTCTAAAAATTAGATTTTTTAGGTGCCCATAAGCAATAGGCTTTATTGTACAAAGGTTTTTAGTATCCGATCAATTTTTTTTGCCAGCTGGAAATCTTTATTTGTAAGTCCATCTGCATCATGCGTATTAAGTGCAATGTTCACTTTGTTATATACATTTTTCCAATCTGGATGATGGCCTAATTTTTCAGCTACAATTGCAACTGATGTCATAAAAGAAAATGCTTCGATAAAATCCTTAAAAAGTATTTCCCTGTGAATGAATTTCCCTTTTAGGATCCACGAAACATCAATTTCTTTCATTCTGTCTTGAATCTCTTGTTCATTCAAATTTGTCATTTTTGTTATATTTTATCATTTATTAGTTATGCCAATCTAGCTATAGTAATCGAAACAATCTAGCCTAAAGAGCATCTCTAGAAAGTTGACTTTAAGTGTGCGATCAGATTTTAAGGCACCTCTAAAAATTAGGTTTTTACTTTAAGTCAAGTTAGCAGGTTAAATTCTTTGCGATTATAAAACTGTTTGTCTGAATCACTTTCTTCTTCAAATTTAGTACCAGGCAAATAATGAGGCAAAACCATTAGCTCATATGACCTTTCTAAATCATCTCCTTTTTTAAATCTTTTTGTTTTTGCAAAAGTGGTATAATCTATTTGTTTAGAATGTACTTTTTTATTGTCTTCATCAAGTGTTGCCATGCCAATTGGTATAATCAAGTGATTTTCGCCTTCCTCATTCAAAAATTCATGCACACCCTTGTTTGCAGGAGTTGTATAGGTTTCGTGACCGGCTTCTATTAAAGATTTATCAACCTCCACATCAAGATAAACTACACGTTCTGCCTCTTTGTTTACCAGCAGTCCATCCACTTTGCCTATGGTTCTTTTGTCTGCATCTATTACTTCCCAGTCTCTCACATCAGCATACTCATCGGCTACCTTATAATCTGATAAATCGTGTAAATAATACAGGTTTTTATTTTTTTCTGTCATAATTGTAAATTTAAATTCAGTTAACTAATTCATTTTATTAAGCAGGTCTGCAGCCTTTCTGAAAAAAGATTTAACAGCAACCCGTTGGTCAAGCGTTAATGTTTCAGGGGTAATTGCCGATGCGGCACTTTTCACATCATCAGCCTCAGCGCCCAAGCTGGGATATTTTGCCTGCTGTATATTTTGCAAGGATGTGCTTAACACATCAGCAGCGCTCCTTATTTTATCACCATGGGTTGTTACCATCGGGTCTTTTGTTATTTCCTCGGCAAGCTGTTTTGCCTTAGCTATGTCGGCTTTTACATCGTACCCCGCTTCAGCAGCTATTGCCTCTATCGCATCTGTTAACTTTGTAAATGCCTCATTGGTAAATACATGGTCAAGTCCCATTGTATTGGTGTCAGCATTAATGAACGCAACATAGGCGGCAACTATGTTGTTGTTTTCATGTATATCTATCAGCGCTGTGTTATCTGTTGTTGCTATTGTTTCTAAAGGCTCAGCATTATCGTTGCTATAAAAGAAGAACCAAACAGATGCAAGTATAACCAGTAGCAATACTAATAACCAGGGCCAAATGGGCTTTTTCTTTTCTATTTTAATTTCTGTCATAATGAAAGTTTTATATATAAGTGACTTTATAGATGCAACAAAGAAAACTCTTAAATGTTCATATTATTTATTTGGCAATGCCTAATGCTGTTTTGCTGTCATTTATAGAATTGCATTTATCCACAGGGGACAATAAAAATCTGTTGTGAAGGTATAATTTTCAGGGGCTTAATATATATCGAATGTTTGTTTTGATGATTGTTGCCGCCTTATTTTATAATAAGGGAAATTAAACCACTAAACAAATACAGAAAGCAAAAGCACCTGAAGGCTTCCGCTATCGGTTAAAGTACTTACAATTTGGTCAACTGCGGTTTCAAATCCACCGGTAAGTGTGGGGTTTAGAAAATAGCATTCTGCCAATAGACCTGCTAAAAGTAATGGTATTATTTTCTTAGACCAGATTGCAATTGCAATCGTGATACCAAGTGGTAAAATTGAAAGCCAAAGGTTTTGCATTGCTTACACTCATTTTATTTCTTGCGTTTACCTCTCAAAAATAAAACAATAATCAGTACAAATACAATTGGAATAATCCACATACCCCAGCCCATACCCAAGCCCCAGTTCCATGCATTATCGTGCATCATTTTAATGGTGTTTGGTATGCGACCTATTCATTTGCATCATATTATTCATGTAAGGTCTGTCCCGCATCATTTGCATCATCGTGTTACCCATAGCAGTGTCATTTTCAGCCATATTCATCATTTCGCCCATCATCCTGTTTCTCATTTCAGCGTTGTTCATCATCATATTCATCATACCCGGGTTGTTCATCATGTTGTCCATCATCATTTGTTTGCTGCTGTCATTGTTCATCACCTCCTGCATCATTTCTGTCATGTAGGGTTGATGATGCACCACTGTACTAATAATTTCCCTGCGGTTCTGGTCGTCTTGCAGATTTTGGTCGGCAGTTGGATTTGTATTGCAGGAAGCAAGGAAAGTTAATGTCGCTGCAAAAAGGATTGGAATAATTGTTTGTTTTTTCATTTTGTTAGTTTTTAAAAAGTTTAAATATTTGCTTTCAGTTCCGCCAGGGTATAATGTGTATTAATTAAGGTATCGCGCAGTGTTGTGGCTTTAATTGCTTGAGAAGAAGTAATTTCCGCTTCGTTTTTTGCCAAGTCAATTTGCACCGATGTTACTCCCGGAGCAGTAGACAATTTATTTTTAACGGTTGCTGCGCATCCTCCGCAGCTCATTCCACCTATGTGAAAAGTGTGTTTGATTAAATTTTTCATGATTATTGAGTTATTCTAGTGAAAAAATAGTGTGTATTCTTTTTTTATTATAAATATAGACATCCGGTTAATGAACGCCACCCCTAAATCTTTAAATTTCTTGGATTAGTTTCATTAAATTAATAGGCAAAGATGAAAAGACAAAAGGAGAAAAATGTTACACAACTATGGCAATATATTACATAATTCTCATTTCATCCGCTGGGCAATTTTGCTTATGCTTTGCCCAGGGCCATAAAAAATGCTTGCAAACCTTTAGTGTCAGTTGTTAATTTTTGTCTTTTTTAGTCAGTAGCACTTTATCAATTCTTGCACCGTCCATATCTAAAATTTCAATTTCAAAATCAAGCCATTGCAGCGTGTCGCCTGCAGAGGGTATTCGTCTTAGTTCATTTATTATTAGTCCGCTAATGGTATTAAATGGATAAGCTTCTGCTAAGTAACCCAAGGCAAACTTGCGCAATAACTCTATTAGTGGGTATTGCCCGTCAACAAACCAACTGCCATCTTCTCTTTTGATAAACGAAATTTCACTCCCATAAAAATCAGAAACATCGCCAACCAATGCTTCCAATAAATCGTTCATGGTTACCATACCTTGCATTTGACCATACTCATCCATTACAATAGCCTGATGCATTTTTCCTGCTTTGAATATTTGCAATGCCTCATAAGCCGATATATTTTCTGCTAGGTATTGTGGTGGCTTAAGGTGATCAGCTATTTTAAAGTTGGGCTCTTTAATATGTTTAAAAAGGTCTTTGAGTAAAATAATGCCTACTACATCCATTTTATTATTGGCAACAGGGTAAACGGAGTGCATTGCGCTGTTTACTGTTTTGTTTATTTCGTCAGCATCAAAAGTCGTTTTCAAAAAAATGGTATCGTTGCGATTGGTCATAAGAGATGCAACTTTCCTATCACCCAAGCTAATAACACGCTCCATAATATCCTGCTCTATCTTGTGTATAGCGCCTCCTGTTGTACCTTCCTGTATAATAGCTTTTATTTCTTCTTCGGTTACTTTGCTTGCGGCATTAGGTTTGATGCGAAAAAGTTTAATAATAAAGTCTGATGTAAGGGTGAGCAACCAAATAAAAGGGGCGGCAATAATAGAAATCCAATACATTGGGAAAGCCAATAATTTCGTAATCCTTTCGGGCATGGTCAAACCAATGCGTTTGGGAACTAGTTCGCCCAGCACCAATGAAAAAAAAGTAAGCGTTACTACAATAACGGCTACTGATATGGTTTCACTGTAGGGCCTCAGTAAGTCAAACTGGTTTAAGTAATTGACTAAATCATGTTGAATTTTATCACCACTGTAAATGCCGGTAAGAATGCCTATAAGGGTAATACCAATTTGAACGGTGGAAAGAAATTTTCCGGGATTACGGGATAGTTCAATGGCTTTTTTAGCGGCTTTATCGCCTTTTTTAGCAGCAGTTTCTAAGCGAGATTTACGCGAAGAAACCATGGCAATTTCTGACATAGCAAAAACGCCATTCAGTAAAATCAAAAGAAAGATAATCAGTATTTCCATTCAACAAAGCTATTGATTAAGTGTTCCATTCGCATCTTTCTCATATCCCCTCTACAATTTTTATTTCTTCTTCCGTTAGCTCGTACAATTGATAAACCAATTGGTCTATTTGGCTTTCGAGTGCAGTGGTGGCTAAACCCACTTTTCTGCACAAACTTAATCTCTTTTTGCAAAATATCTAGTTGTTGGTTTGCGTAATGCCTATTGAACCCTAAAATTTCCTTGGTGTCAGGTTTTCCTTAATTCAAATGAATTTAAAAAAGATTCTCTAGTTTTTGCAGAAAACACCATGTGTACATATATTTTTACCCAACTCATCAATTATTTTATGTGGCTAAAGCCTCTTTAATCATAAATTTTTTCTTAAAGTCAGTTAAAACTGAAGCAGTAGATTTTCATTTATTAAACTTATTACAGTTTGGCTTCAGCCAAATGAAACTAAAAACTAAAAGCCGCTTGCTTTAGCATCATTTATGCACAAATATAATAAGATTCTTTTACATTTATCCTCAGACAGTTGAAACTGAAGCAATATCTTTTTTCAGTCGGCAATAGATTTTGCATTTATCAAATCTATTACAATTTGGCTTCAGCCAACTGAAACTAAAAAGCAAATTGCTTTAGAATTATCAAAATTCATCTTCTCCCCTTAAGGGTTCAGAACAATCTCCTTACTAACCACCTTGTTGCTTTCATGCAATGTCCTATCCACCATTACGAAAGAATAGCGCACCAGTTTATGAGAAAAAGTGGGGGTGGGTTTGGGGTTGATAACAAATGAAATGCTGCCTCTGATAGATTTGTATTTGCCTTCGGGCGTTAACCGAAGTACTCTTTGGTCTAACCCTAAACTATCGTTACTGGCTTCTATCCATGCATTGCTGGCATCCATATATTCCAAGGTAATCCACATATTGTTGAGGAAAGGTTCTCCAAAACGAAAAGGGCTCATGGTGTCATCGCTGTTCAACCCAAAATCTCCATCGCCATCAGAAAATTTTAAGGTTACATTGATAATGCTATCATTGCCCAAGCTGTCTTTTAGCAAGGCAATATTCTCCAAAGAAATTACTGGTTCTATGGGGTCATTAAATTCTTCTGGCTTGCATTGGCTAAAAAAAAGAGCAGCTATCATGGCAATGCTTAGATAAATTGTATTTTTGTATGCTCCAATCATGAAAAATCTGCCTGCTTTGATTTCAGACTGCAATTACGCTAATTTTAACGAGATTGCACTGAAAATATTTCAATTTCAAGCAGAAAATTGCATGGTTTTGAAAAACTATCTTCAATTTCTGGGCAAATCTGCTAAAAACATTCAGCATTTTGATGATTTAATCTATTTGCCCATTCAGTTTTTTAAAACAGAATCCATTACTTCCGTCAACAAACCTGCACAGCTCTTATTTAAAAGCAGTGGCACAGGAGGGAATCGTTCTACCCATTCCGTTTATGATACTCAAGTTTATGAGGAGGCTTTTATCCAATGCTTTTATCAGCAATTTGGAGATTTTAAAGACTATACTCATTTGGCTTTGCTACCCAATTATCAGGAACAAGGCAACTCGTCTTTGGTGTATATGGTCAATCATTTTGTTAAAAACACCACCCATAAAAGCAGTGCGTTTTTTTTAAATGAGTTTGATGCTTTAAAGGAATCATTGCTGGTAAACATGCAGCAAGGTCTAAAAACCATCCTTTGGGGGGTTACTTTTGCGTTGTTAGATTTTATTGAAACCTTTACGCCTCAGCAATTTCAGCACTTAATAGTGATAGAAACGGGAGGTATGAAAGGACGAAGAGAGGAACTGACCAGGAATGCGCTGCATGCTGCCTTGTCCCATTCATTTTTAGGCGCACAAATTAGTTCAGAGTATGGTATGACCGAGCTTTTTTCTCAGGCATATTGGGATAGTGAATTGGGTACCTTTACCTGTCCTCCACAATTAAAAGTGAGTATCAGAGCGGTAAATGACCCATTTACCCTGCTCGGCAAAAACAGGCATGGAGCTATTAATATTGTGGATTTAAACAATTGGCAAACCTGTTCATTTATAGAAACAGAAGACCTTGGCCTATTGACTGAGCATGGGTTTGAGGTCTTAGGCAGGCTAGACAACTCAGAAACACGTGGATGTAGTTTGATGTACGTTTAATTTGGGGCAAGCCTCAATTAGGCTTAGCATTTCTAGGTATTTCTCCTTCCCAATTAACTTATTGAGACAAAGACCCTAAAGGATTATCTTTGATATTAGTTCTCTAACAAACCATCAGTTTTCCACTGTGCAAGGGCACTAAGCTCAACACTGCTCAACTTAGAACCTACTTTTGGCATAAAACCGCCTGAACCCTGCGTTCTATTTACCCTATCGATGATTGCATTAATATTATTTTTTGCTGCAGTATATACGGTGTAATTGGTATTTCCGCCTCCGTTTACATGGCATGGCATACAATTATTATTAATTATTGGTTTAATATCGGTATCATAAGTAATTTTATTGCCTCCAGAGCTGGTAATAATTACAGTTAAGGCATTGGAAAAATTAACATTTCCTGCTATATTATTAGCTGATACACTAATAGTATAAGTACCTTCTGCAGTCGCAGCAGTTGAGGTTACAATACCTGTATTTGGGTCTATTACAAGGGCAGTACCTGCATTAGGCGAAGTGCTTAGGGTAAAGGTTACAGGGGTAGTTCCACTTACCATTGGCTTTGAAGAACTAACTGCCGTACCAGCCACAGCAGTGATACTATTGGGCGTATAAGTTAAATTAGTCGGCAAATCCAAACTGGGTTCATCCACTTTGCTGCTGTTGCAAGCACTTAAAACCAAAAGACTAGAAAGCATTAAAAATGCACTGAAATTAGTAAAATATTTTTTCATAACAAGCACAAATATAAAAAATTCAACCAAAAAAAGCATTATTTTTCAATGTAATTTTTTCAAGAACATGATTTTTTAAATCCATAAAACTTGAGTTCGGATTAAGCCTCTGTTAGGCCTCGCTAGTATTAATGTTCTTTTTAATGGCCAACAAAGAAAAGTCCTTTGCATCTTGAACAATTTTATTGCGCAAAACACCCAAACCGGTAATTTCCATTTCAACAATATCTCCCGCTTTCAACCATTGTGGCTTGTAATTGGCATCATTCAATAAACCAGAACCATTCAGTTCTAAAAAACAACCTGTACCTACTGTTCCACTTCCAATTACATCTCCCGGAAAAATATCTGCACCATAAGCGCATCTTTCCAATATCTCGGCAAAGGTCCAATCCATATCACCCATATTTCCTTCGCTTACTTGGATTCCATTAACCTTGCAGGTCATTTTTAAATCGTACTGTTTTCCGGTATGCCCTGCTTTAGTGGGTTTTAAATATTTTTCCAACTCATCTGGAGTAACCAAATAAGGTCCAACAACGGTGCTAAAATCTTTTCCTTTGGCTGGGCCTAGGTTCAATTTCATTTCCTCCATTTGCAATACCCTCGCACTCATATCATTCATGATTAGGTATCCAGCTATGTAATCATCCGCTTCTGCGGCTGTAATATTTCTTCCTTTTTTTCCAACAACAATGGCCGCTTCTAATTCAAAATCAAGTTTTTGAAAATGGTCTTTCATACACACCACATCTCCAGGCCCTTGCACTGCATTGTGATTTGTAAAATACCATATTGGATATTGATCAAACTCTGGTATCATTTCCGCTCCTCGATTTCTCCTAGCCGTAGAAACGTGTTGTCTAAAAGCGTATGCATCTCTACAAGAAGTTGGGTTTGGTACCGGTGCCAAAACTTCATTCTCATCGTAAACAACTTGATTTTTTCCAGCACCATTCAGCACATTTGCTTCCACTGCTTTGGCTTTAGACATCGCAGCATTGCCTTGCTGCAAAAACTCAAGCATGTTGTTTGGCAAACTGCTGTCATGGCTTGGTAAATCATAAATCTGACCATTGATTACCAGACCTATACTTTGTTGATTGTTATTTTTATACGTTACTAATTTCATTGCTTAATTTTTTAATAGATATTTTTTCAATTCTGATATATTGTTGACATACATATTGTCAACTTTATTGGCATCGCTTAATAGAATACTAAACCAATCCAGTATATGCACCACCTTAAAAATTTCTGATAATACTTTTCCGTCAAATGCAATTGAAGAAAAAAGGATGTTGTTCTTTTTCAAAATATTTTTCAAAAATTCAAATCTTAAATCAACCCTTTCATTGCTACAACCATTCAATAAAATAACGTTGCTAGGCAGGTTATCGTAATACGTTTCCAACACATTGTGATTGTTTTCAGGCAAAATATTTACAAAAGCTTCTAACTTGGCATTTTCTTGAATTTGTTGAGCAAATCTAACTCCCACAGCCTCTGATAATCTGTCTGTAAATATTACAAATTTGTGATTAATTTGCCCTTTAAAATAGTCCAACATCACTTGTGCACTTTCTTTCCATTCATGCTCATGCTTAAACTCATCAGCGGCAACATTCAATTCATCTTTCAAGTTTTCAATACCAAAAAGCTCTCCTAAAATCAATAAATTCAAAGTCAAAGAGAAGCCCAAAGCCATTCTTGGTTGATAGCCCAATGGCAAATTATAAAAATTAAATTCGTGCATTTCTGCCAATTCCTTTAATTTACCATCGCTAGAAATACAAATAATTTGACAACCCATTTCCAAACCTTCATTAAACAATGAAAGGGTTTCTTCTGTGTCACCACTATAACTTACCAAAACCAATAGCGTATTTTTATTTACATACACTGGCAAATGATAGTCAGAAACAACTTCAATTGGCGCAGTAGCATTGTCAAAATAAAAGTTTTTAACAAACCTTGCACCAATGCCAGAGCCACCTAGGCCACCTAAAACCACATTGTTGATTACAGCACTTTTAATGCCGTGGGGATGGTATGTTTTTAGTGCAAAAGCTATCTGCTCACTAAATTTTTCTAAAGACTCCTCGTGTGTTATCATAAATTAAGGCGTGCAAATATAAGCAATGAAACCCTATCCTTCAAATGCCAAATTTCAATGTTAAAAATTAATAGCTGCCTCTACTTGTTGCAGAACAGTATCAACTTCTAAATGATTTTTTGCCAAAAGAGATTGTGCCTTGTTTTTAATGTCATTGGCATAGCTTTTATTATTCAAGCCCTTTGCATTGACAAGAACATTAAAATAAGCCCCTCTTACAGCAGTTTTGATACACAGCAAACCGACACCCGCATCGGTTATTGAATTTTTATTGCCTCGCCCCACCATTTCAGCCAACATGGCCACCCCTTCATAAGCGGCTTCCATGGTTCTAAATGGAACCTCTGTTGCATATATGCTGGCATTTTCTATGGCTTTTTTTCGTTCTGTTATTTGCTCATCATTGTCTTTTGGCAATCCAAAAGCATTCATAATTCCATCAAAGGCGCGGGTGTCTTCATCCACCAAATACATCAATTTTTTCTTATAGGATTGCGCCTTTTCCGCCCATTGACCAAAAAATTCAGTTTGTTCTTCCCAACCTCTTTTGTTAGCTGATAAATTGGCAACCATTGCTCCCAAACTAACGCCCAATACACCACACAAAGCTGCAACACTGCCCCCACCAGGCGCAGGACTTTCTGAAGCTGTTTCATCAGCAAAATCCTTGATAGTCATATTGACCAATTTTTCTGAGGTGTTATCTGCCATGCAATATTCAATAATTTTCTTTTGAGGGTCAAAATCACTCAATTCATCCAATCCCAATGATTTTATGGCAATGTGAATCAATTCTTTTTCACTTAAACCAGTGCTGATGCCTTGTTTTTTCGTAAAATATAATCCCGCATCCACCATCGCTTTTAATGGAACCAAACCCACCAATTCACTTCCTGTTACCCTTGTTCCTCTATCTCTTGCACGCTCACAAACCTCATTAAAGGCAATATGAATTGGGGTCGTTTTATAATTGGTTAAGTTCATAGAAATTTGGGCAATTTCATACTCATCAATATACCATCCTATAGCTTTTACATGTTTTAAAGTACCCGGAACTCTAACACTTTCCCCAGTTTCATCCATTTTAATGGCACCGCTGTATGCATTTCCTTCTCTAATAGTTCTGCCAGCTTCTCTCACATCAAAAGCAATCCTGTTTGCAATTCTAGTGCTTTTGGTATTGAGGTTGATGTTGTAAGCGATTAAAAAATCTCTTGCACCAATCGCTGTATTTCCTGATTGAGGATTGAATTTAGCGGGTCCAAAATCAGGTTTCCATTCTGGCTTTGTAATTTTTTCTGCTATTCCCTCATACTCTCCTGACCGAATAACAGAAAGGTTACTCCTTTGTTTATCTTGCTGTGCTTCCTCGTATAAATAAACTGGGATTTTCAATTCATCTCCTACCCTTTTTGCCAGTTTTTTGGCATATTCAGCAGTTTCTTCCATACTGATATTCGCTACCGGAATTAATGGGCATACATCTGTAGCACCCATCCTTGGGTGCTCTCCAAAATGTTTGCGCATGTCTATTAGCTCTGCTGCCTTTGCCATGGCGTTAAATGCAGCCTCAATTACCTGATCTGGTTCACCAACTAGGGTAACTACCGTTCTATTGGTAGCTTTTCCGGGGTCAACATCCAACAATTTTACACCTTCAATTTTTTCAATTTCAGCTGTTATTTGATTGATTATATTCAAATCATTGCCCTCACTAAAATTAGGCACACATTCTATAATTTTTTTCATGGGTATATATTATTTGGAAGAGGGCAAAAGTAACAAGTGTATGTTCAAAAAACACGTATTTGTTCAAAAATCCTTAATAAAAAAAATCCCCTCTACAGCTTGAACCGTAAAGGGGAAAAATTAAAACTATTATGAAAAAATCTTAAACCTAATTGATGGTTTAAGGTCTGGCGGAGAGTTCTATATCAATTTCAACATCATTAGACAAGATCATCTCTTTTGCTGCATTTTGATATTTTGCTCCATATTTAGTTCTGTCAAAAGTAACTTTACCTTTAACAGTAATTCCTTTCTCGTTTTCAATGATTATCACATCAGTTATTTTTTCAGTATTGGTTACACCTTTGATTGTTAAATCTCCCGTTACACCAGTGCTATCAGCAGAAGTGATTACAAAATTAGCGGTTGAAAAACTATCAGCAGTAAAAAAATCAGATGATTCAAGATGCCCTACTAGTTCTCCTCTACCATATCCTTTTGCAGAATCATAATGAGATTGATCATCTGTAGTTTTCATAGATTTCATATCCATGGTAAAATTTCCACCAATAATATGTCCATTTTCTAAAGTTAAACTACCTTCAGTTAAAGAAAGTGTACCCGTGTGAGATTTTATTCCACCAACCATTTGTCCTTTCCAATTAATAACTGAGGTTGTTACATCTACATTGTAAGTTCCCATAAGTCCTTCTTCCGTTTGAGTAGTTTCGGCTGGCTGGGCACTGTTGCAAGCCATAAAAGCAACGGCAATAGATGCCAAAAGTGCAATTGATAATGTTATATTTTTCATTGATTATTATATTGGTGCAAATATAATTAAAAATATTTGTTGTAAACAACTGTTGTTGTAAATAAATTTTTATTAAATTTGCCGTGTGAATAAACAAGACATAAACTTGCATGAAATTTTGTTGACTGAGATAATGAGAACCAGCAATTTACTCGAACATGGTTTTACAAATCTTTTTAATAAATACGAGTTAACCTCCTCTCAGTACAATATTTTAAGGATTTTAAACGGTGTTGAAGGCAAAACGATAACTGCCGGAACCATAAAAGAACGGATGATTAATCCAAAATCTGATGCGACAAGGTTAATTGACAGATTGGTACAAAAGAAATTGGTTACCCGAAACGTCAGTCTCAAAAACAGGCGACAAATTAATGTAGGAATTACCCAAAGTGGCATTTCACTGATTCAACGCATTGACGCAGATTTAAAAGAAAAGTTAAGTGCTTTTAACGACTCAGTGTTGAGCCAAGATGAAAAAACTTTTTTCATTGAATACTTAAGCAAACTGAAAGCACAGATAAAAAGCACAAATTAATTTTTTAAACGGTGAAAAAGCTTTTTTTGGATGATGATGACAAACTTGATTTTTGCGGATTAGGCATTTACAGTTTTGCTAATACCGTTAAATTGGTTTGGAGTATCAACCAACAAGAAAACTTTAATTTTGAAAGGGCTGATAATATAAATGAAGAAAAAGGCAGTACTTCCTTGAACACTTACTTTGTTTTTTATGATGAAGATTATGGCTGCACTTACTACTTAATAAAAAATAAAGGAGTTGATGGTTATATTTTTCAATCAAAAATTGAGATACCATTTTTTCTTTTAATAACGGGCGATGAGCAGGTCTTGGCAATGGAGCATTGCAAGACTATTTTGAAAGATAATAAAAATATAGCAGCCATTCATCCCCTTGAACCAAAAATTTTGAATAAACTTGCAGTCTATTTATAGCAATGTATAAAACCGTATTTAACAGAACAAAAGTTGTGGCTACTATTGGCCCTGCATCCTCTAGCGCAGAACAACTAAAGGCTTTAATTTTTGCTGGAGTTGATGTCTGCAGGCTCAATTTTTCTCATGGGGCACATGAGGTTCATCAAAAAGTATTAGATGACATTAGAAATATTAACAGTGAACTGAATAGCAATATTTGTATTTTGCAAGATTTGCAAGGCCCTAAATTGCGTGTTGGTGATATGGGAAATGGCGTAATGCTCGAAGAAGGGAAAACAATTTTGGTTACCAACCAAACCGTTTTAGGTTCGCCAGAAAAAATTAGTGTTTTGTATGAACAATTGGCTCAAGAAATTAAACCTGGCGAGGTTATACTGTTAGATGATGGCAATTTAGAAATCAATATTACTAAAAAAATCAACGAACACACTTTAGAAGCCCAAATTATTGTAGGTGGATTGTTAAAATCTAACAAAGGCTTTAACCTTCCCAACTCCAAAATCACCGTACCTGCCCTTACCGAAAAAGATTTAGAAGACTTGGAGTTTGGGCTAAAAAATGATGTTGAATGGATTGGGCTTTCGTTTGTTAGAAAGGCGCAAGACATTTTGGATTTAAAAAAGATTATCGCTGATAGGGGTAAAAAATGCAGAGTTATAGCCAAAATAGAAAAACCAGAGGCTGTAGAAAATATTGATGAAATAATCGATGCAGCTGATGCAATAATGGTGGCAAGAGGAGATTTAGGAGTAGAAATAGCTCAACAAAAAGTACCTTTAATTCAAAAAGACATTGTCGAAAAATGTATTTTGAAATCTAAGCCTGTAATTATTGCAACCCAGATGATGGAAAGCATGATAGAAAACTCCAGACCTACTAGGGCTGAGGTTAATGATGTTGCCAATGCGGTATTGGATGGCGCAGATGCTGTAATGCTCAGTGCTGAAACATCGGTAGGAAAATATCCCATAAGGGCGGTGGAAATAATGGAACGTATTATTGATGATGTGGAGCAAAGCAAGGGTGTTTATTTTAAAGGTTTAAAACCAAGCAGTACATCTAATACCTTTTTCTCTGATGAAATATGCTTTACTGCGGTGCGAATGAGTGATCACCTAAAAGCAAATTGCATTATTGGTATGACTACCAGTGGTTACAGTGCCATAAAGATTAGTAGTTTTAGACCGAAAGCATTTATCTATATTTTTACAAATAATATGGCATTGCTCAATACTTTAAATTTGGTTTGGGGTGTTAGAGGCTTTTATTATGATAGGTTTGAGAGTACAGACAAAACCTTTTCTGATGTGGTAAACATACTTAAACTGAATAAGGTAGTGGTAAATGGCGATATCGTAATACACACGGCTAGTATGCCTATCCACAAAAGAAGCAGAGCCAATACCATAAAAATTAGTGTTGTTGATTAAGCAATGGCAGAAGAAATAAAAAATAAAGTTACCAATAGCGGGCTAATAACAATAGACTTAGAAGAGCAACTGAATTTTCCAAATGCAGTTGCTTCCATTGATATGAAAGATTTTTTGTTTCAGGAGTTAATCTTAAAGGAAAAGGATTTCAGAGCCAGTTTAAAAGCTATAGATTGGAGTATTTACAACAATAATGTTGTGGCAATATATTGCAGCGTTGATGCCATTATACCCAGTTGGGCATATATGCTGTTGGCCTCATATCTACAAAATAATTGTTTATTTCATGCAGTTTGTCAACCCAATCAGGTTTTGGAACAATACCTTTTGCAACAATTAAATAATTTGCCTTTAGAGGAATATATTGACCAAAGAATTGTAATAAAAGGCTGCGGAAAGCAGGATATACCCCATGGAGTTTATTTAAAGATTACGGCCCTATTACTTAACAAGACAAAGTCAATTATGTATGGAGAACCATGCAGCACAGTGCCAATTTATAAAAAAAACGGCTCAATAATTCTTGAAAATTAAATATATTATTACCCTCAAGCCTTTGTCACTGCTACAAAATAAAAAAAATATTTAAAATATTTAAAAAAAAACTTTGAGCAATGAAAATAGTTATTACTTTTGCAAACAGTTTAAACTAATAATCAACACAATAAAAATGAAAAAATCATTAATTTTAGCAAGTATTTTTGGAGCTTTAGCTCTAGTAGCATGTAACTCTAACACAGAGAAAGTAGAAGAAACCCCAGAAGAAATGACTGAACAAGTTAACGAATCTATGGAAGAAGCTAACGAAAATTTAGATGCAGCTATGGACACAGCTGCAGCAGCTATGGATGCAGCTACTCAAGCTACAGAAGAAGCTACTCACTAGTCAATAATTAAAACTAGCAAGTCAAAAAGTCGTTCATATAAGTGAACGACTTTTTTTTGCTTAAATTAGTCAACACCAAAAAATTATGATTTTAAAAAAAATTATTAGCTATCTAACGTTTAAAAAGCAAACCAACGATGGCAATGAGCCCAATTACAATCTTCGGATGATGCATGGCATTAATCGAATAACCATTTTCATGTTCTTGATAGGAATTATCTTTGTTATCATTAAATTTGTATTCTTAAAATAAAACTAAAAAATATGTATATAGTATTGTTCATAGTCGGTGGAATTTTTGCACTGATTGGTATGTTGGTAGGTAAAAGACTAAAATCAAAGTTTAAGCATTATTCACAAATGGCTTTGTCAAACGGTATGTCAGGGGCAGAAATTGCGGCTAAAATGTTGCAGGACCACGGTATATTTGATGTAAAAATAACCCAAGTAAATGGAGAACTTACTGACCATTACAATCCTGTTGATAAAACTGTTAACCTAAGCGAAGTAGTTTACAACCAGAGAAATGCAGCCGCAGCAGCCGTTGCCGCTCATGAGGTAGGACATGCGGTGCAACATGCACAAGCTTATGCTTGGCTAGGCTTTAGAAGCAAAATGGTGCCAATGGTAAACATTTCGTCCAAAATATTAAATATTGCCAATATGGTACTTTTATTTGGTGCTGGTGCTTTGCTTTATGGAGGAAATCCAATTGGACAAACGCTTTTGTTAGTTCTTATAGCAGCCAATTTATTTATAACCATATTTGCTATTGTAACCTTGCCCGTTGAATTAGATGCAAGCAACAGAGCTTTGGCATGGATGGATGAAAAAAACATGGTAACTTCTCGAGAACATGCCGGTGCAAAAGATGCCTTAAAATGGGCGGCAATGACTTATGTTGTAGCAGCTTTGGGTGCTATTGCCAACTTGCTAATATACGTGTTAATGTTTTTAGGAAGTAGAGATTAAACGGCAAAATGCGAAAGCTTCTTTTAATCTTATTTTTAATATTAGCTGGTTTGAATGTTCATTCTCAAACCACAGTTTTAACAGAAGGCAGGGCTAGAGATAAAGCTTATTATCGGGCGCAATCCATTGTGCCAATTTTTTTATTGACTTCAGACACCATTGAAGAGAACAATGCATTTGGTGTTGAAGATAAAATTAAAAATAATACCAGAATTATTGCCATACCTGAAGATCTAAAAGATCAGAAAAAATTAGGCTATGGCTATCTATATTTCGGGGCCGCTGAAAATGCTTTTGCAACAGGTTATATTCTATTTCTTATAAGCAATAACACCAGAAATAATAAGCCTTCTATTCTGTATATCGACAGAAACAATGATTTTGATTTAACCAATGACGGTGCACCGGATTCCATAAATTATACCGATGATCATTTAGACATTCATTTGTTTAACACAAAAGCAAATAATGCTAAATACATTGTCCGGCTTAGTCGCTTTGATTACAACAAGCAATATAAGTATATAAACCTAACAGATGTTCATTATAACAAACACAGTGGGAACAAAACGTATATGGGCACTTTTTATTCTTTTAGAGAGCAAAGACTCAATGTTTTAGCTGGAAACTACAAATCTGCTACAGACTCATTTACCATTGCCTTGAAAGATAATAATTGCAATGGATTATTTAATGATGTAGGATTGGATGAGGTGTTTATTGGCAATTATCAATCAGAGCAATTTGCGGATATTGCCTTTAAGGTTGGAAAAAATAATGAAGCCCTTATTGAAACAACAGGAAAGGTTTTTAAACTAACCTCCATTGCTCCCAATGGCAGTTTATTTACTGTTACTCAAGTGTTTGATGAACCGTTTCAGCATCAATTAAATATTGGCAAAAAAGTGCCCAAAATTAAATTTCAGTTGGCCGATACGGGCAAAATACGTAAGAAAAAGATATGCAAGTTTCGCAGAAAACCAACTTTTGTTTATTTTTTGAATAGTAAAGTAGAAACACTGCAAGAAGATACCTTATACCTCCGAAAAATTTACAATGAGTTTGGTAAAAAAATTAATGTAGTAATGCTCAATAGCGGAGATATACCCAGAGAGGCCAAAAAGATGGCAATACTGGGCAATTTACCATACACTTGCGGAATTTCTAACCTTGAAATTGATGAGAAATGGTATGTAAAAAGAAAACCAGTTGGTTTCTTTATGCAAAAAAGACTAAAATTGCAGTACTCTGGCATTAGCCCCAAAGAGTTATACGTTTTATTAGAAAATGGAGGAAAATAAAAAAAGTAATAAAGTTGTCATTGGTATTTTAATAGCTATTCTAGCACTAGCAGCAGGTGGAAATGTTTATCAATTTTTAAATAGCAAAGAAGATAAAAAAGAAAAGCCTGTTGTGAATAGCAATGAGGAAATGGTCAATGATGCTTTAGATGAGACGCAAGATTTAATGCAAAGAATATCGATGGAAAGAGATTTAGCCATCAACCAAGTAGATAGTTTAGAAATAGAATTGAGTGAATGGAAGTTAGAATTGGAAAACTTAAGATCTCAGGCTCAAAATGGAAACATGAGCAACACTGAAAAAAACAGACTTTTAGGAGAAATAAGCAGCTTAAAATCTAAGGTTTCAGCGCTATTACTAAAAGAAAAGCAGATTGACTCTTTAACCACTGAAAATATAGCTTTTCAAAATAAAATTACCACCCAAACCACAAAAATTAGCAGTTTGGAAGGGAAAGTTAAGGTTTTAGATAGCAATGTAAATAAGTTCAGCAACGACAACAAAGTATTGGTGGATAAAATCAATACCGCCACCGCTGTTCAGTTTGGGGGTATCAATGTTTATGGAGTTGACAGTAAAAAATCTGGTGAAAGAACTACTTTTGATGCTTCCAAGATTGATGAAATGTTTGTGGAGTTTAGGTTAATTGGTAACAAACTTTACAACAAAACATCCAGTGAAGAAATAAAGGTTAGAATTACTGGCCCAAAAGGAGAGTTATACCAAAAAGGTGGGACTTGTATTGCCCTAGCAAGACAAGAGGATTTTACTTTTTTAGAAACCATTACCTATAATGGCAAGAGTAGTACTTTTAAAGATAGTTTTAAACCAGCAAAAAAATTAAACAAAGGCAACTATGAAGTTGAGATTTTTGACAACGGCACACCGGTTCAAAAAACTACGATTTCTTTGTATTAACCCGTTTCACTAAGTTCCAATGTTGTTTCAAAGTTTTGGTTGAATACGACATCTCAATTTTTTTCTTGCGATAAGCTATTATTAGCACGACTAAAATACTAGCGTACCCTAAATCTATGGCATACAGCACGCCATTAAATCCATAAGTTGGCATCAAAATAAATGAGCATGCCACCAAAATGAACAAGCCCGTTGAATTCGCCAAAAGCACAGTTTTAAAAGCATTGATGGCATGAAAAAAATGGGCATAAATGGTAGAAATGCCTAAAAGTACAAAACCGGGCAATAACAGCATCAAAATTGCCTTTAACGTTTCAAACTCCGCACCCAATAACCACGACCAAAAATAGCCTGGCAACATTAAAATAACGAACCATTGAATAAGATAGAGCATCGAATTAAGCGCCAAATACCGGGGAGTAATTCTTAAACCGTAATGGATGTCCTTGTGATGGTTTACGATTCTGTTATGCTGAACCATTCCAATAGATTGCCCTGGAATTTTCATCATATCCCCTACAGTCATGGCATTGCTAAAAATACCCAGCCTTGCCATTCCATAATTGCTTTCAATAAAAAAATAGCTAATTCTATAATTTAATAAATTGACCAGCTGTCCACACTGACTGAGAAAACCATAAAAAAACAAATCCTTTTTCCATTCAAAATGAATAAAATCTTCCTTGTTCGATACCTGAAAAACCTTGATGCTGCTTAAAACAAAACCAATAAGGTAAGCAAACATAAACAATCTAAAGTAGGCGAAAAAATCTGTGCTATTATTTCCTATCCAGTAAAAATAGTAAATGGACCCAAGAAAAATAAGGTTGAGAAAAAGGTAAATTAAATTTCGCTGATTGATTTGCTTTCGGCCTAAAATAAAGGAAAGGTTCATGCTAGAGAGTCCTAAAAATAGACAACAAAAGGACATATACAAACTATTAGCCAAATCAAGGTGCTGGTGTAATATTAAATAGCCCAACAAACCGAGAGAAACTAGAAAAGACAACAAGTAACTGGGCAGCAATAAATTAATTGTTTTGTGCTTGGGCGCCATATTGATGATGGCACTCCCTCCCAAAAATTCTACCAAGCTCTGTGCTAAAGTAATGATTAACAAATAATAGCCAATTTTACCCCTGCCCTCTGCTCCCAATACTTGTGAGGTAATAACCACCACGCCCATCATACAAAAAGCTACTAAGAACTTGCTAACTAAAGCGTTGATTATTTGATTTTTACTGCCTGCCATTAAAAATCAAATTTAAGGTTAAACTGTTGTAAAATAGCATCTTGCGAAAATAAATTGTGTGCTTTTTTTGAGATGTTGCTTTTATCGTATTGCTGATAATTTTTCATCAGTCGCATCATGGCATTGGTTAGCTCCTCTTGATCTGCGGCAGGAACCAAAATACCATTTTCCCTATCAATTATTTCATTTATCCCTCCAACATTGGTGCTAACAATGGGCAAACCACAACACAAAGCTTCCTCAATCACACAGGGCATATTTTCATAGTTGCTGCTCAATACAAAAGCATCGGCATCTTGCATTTTTTCAGCAACCTTTTCCATAGAAAGCACTCCGGTAAAATCAACTAAGTATTTTATATTCAGCTCATCAACAAGCGGCAGCAATGATTTTTCGTCTGCCGAATTGATAATACAGAGTTTGCAAGGCATGGTTTTAGCGAGTTGTGCAAAGGCTTTTAACAACATCGTTACATTCTTGTGTTCATCTTTTAAACTGCTGATATGCAACCATGTAAATCCTTCATTTTCTAAGAACTTATATGTAAAGATGGAGGAATCCACCACATTATAAACAACTCCTTTCACATGGCTAACTCCTGCCCTTTCCATCTGATAATTTAAATTTTTGGAAACACTCATCACTTTTTGGCAATGGACCGAAGCCTTTCTCGCTACCTTTAAATGCAAGTGATTGGGATTAAATTGAGGCAAATTGATGTGATAGCCCGTCCAATGTTCAAAAGCAAAATTAGGCACTTTTAAAACCTTATTAAACCAAAACATATGGGCCGCCAAAGGAAAAAACACATTCCAAAAAACAATATCTGGCTTTTTTCTTTGTTTCAAAATGCTTTTGTATGCTTTGTAAAAGGCGATGGCAGAGAAAGCAAATTTGAACAAACCGCTTTTATAAGCACAAATTACCTCCAACAAATTACCGTTTATCTGGGTCTTAATTTCAAACTGATTATTAATGCTTCTATCCCTATAAACATGAATAACAGATACTTGGTGCTGCCGCGCCAAAGTTTGTGCATGCCTTTGTATAAAATTTCCGTTGAGTGGAAAAATCGGGTTTGGATACCAAGAGGCAGGCAATAAAATATGTTTGATATCTGTTTTGATAATATGAAAAATATTATTGCAATTTTACTGATAAATATGCTAATTTTGCCCCTCTTTTAAAGAACATTTGTTTTTTAAAAGAAAATAAGGTTTTCTATTCGTATAAAACCTACAAAACATGGTGGTTGTAGCTCAGCTGGTTAGAGCATCGGTTTGTGGTACCGAGGGTCGTGGGTTCGAGCCCCATCTTCCACCCTTAAAAAGAGTTAATCTAATGATTGACTCTTTTTTTATGTTTAATTTTCACTAAAATTTAATGGGGCGAGAAGTTTATACTGAGCCCTTCGTCATGATTAGGAAAGGCTAAATTTATATAGTCGAAGTGAGCCCCATCTTCCATTAAAGACGATTAGTAAAACTAATGTCTTAATGAAGACCAAAACGTCTTCAAACAAAGGGAAAGACTATTTGAAAATATTGTAGTCAAGCATAAAATGAGCACTAGACTAACCTTCCCATTTAATTCTTTATATTTGCGTGTAATGCATGATGTAAAATTAATATGGATCCCAAACAAAAATCATTGTTAAGAAGTAGGTTGTTTCGTCACTTGGATGGCATTGTTATCGCCCCGACTGCTTTCACATTAAAAAAACATGGCTTAACAGACTATTTACTTAAAAATAAAAAAGTAGCATTAAACAACCTTGCTATAAAATTTAAGGCCAATGAAGGGTATTTAAATGTTGCTCTAAGGGGTCTCTGTTCTCAAGGATGGCTTATCCAGCATGTAGACAATAAAAATAACTCGGTAAGCTATGAAACAAATGAAGAGTCAGCAATAGCGTTCAACTATTTTTATCTCTATGAGGATGTAGTGGATTTATTGCAAATGTCAGAAAGTTACCATCAAAGAAAGTTTGAAATTGAACCATTTTTAAAGTTGGATAGTATTTATAAAAAGTACAAAACCAACTATGGTATAGCGTTATCTGAAAACAAGTTTCAAAGAAATATTGAAGAACAAATTTTAACCCACATTGAAGGAATTATTGTGGGACCGACAACTGTTCATTTGGGTATTACTGGAATGTTTCATAAGTATTTTATGGAGACCAGATTCCGTTCAGAAGAGTTCCATGAAAACCATCAAGAGTTTGACCAATTGCTTGATATATTAGCAGACCTTGGTTGGTTTAATAAGAAAAATAACGCTTATGAGTTTAATGAATTTGGTTTGTTTTTTGCCAAAAGGGCGACCGCTTATGGCGTAACGGTATCTTATATTCCAACACTCAGAAAATTGGACGACCTCATATTTGGCAACCCCCTAATTCTAAACAATACAGCGCCAGGGTCTGACGAAATACACGTTGATAGGGCCATGAATATTTGGGGAAGTGGTGGTGCCCACAGTGCATACTTTAAGGTGGTGGATGAAATCATTATCGATCTTTTTAATAAACCCATAGAAGAACAACCTAAGGGCATACTTGATATGGGTTGCGGCAATGGGGCATTTCTAGAGCATCTGTTTTCAGTAATTGAAAGTCAAACGTACCGAGGAACTGTTTTAGATGAATATCCTTTAACAATCATTGGAGTAGACTATAATCACGCGGCATTAAAAGTTACGAGAGCTAACCTCATTCAAGCCGATATATGGGCAAAAGTTATATGGGGAGATATTGGAAACCCTGAGCTTTTAGCGAATGACTTGAAAAATAATTATGATATCGAATTGGAAAATTTGCTGAACGTAAGAACCTTTTTGGATCATAATAGGATTTGGAATAACCCCAAAAGCAGTGCATCAAGAATAAGTACATCAACGGGCGCATATGCCTACCAAGGCAAAAAACTCGATAACAATTTGGTTGCGGAATCCCTAAAGGAACACATTGAAAAATGGACACCCTATGTTGAAAAGTTTGGCTTGTTGTTGATTGAATTACATACGGTAAAACCAGTCTTGGTTGCTCAAAATTTAGGAAAAACAGCTGCCACCGCCTATGACTTAACCCATGGATATTCAGATCAGTATATACTTGAAATAGACGAGTACCTAAACCTAATTCAAGAAGCTGGTTTGACTCCGGACATGAGTAAGTTTAAAAAGTTTCCGAATTCTGATTTTGCTACGGTATCCATTAGTTTATTTAAATCCAAACAGTCATGACCAGAAATAGTTGACACAAAGGTGTTGATGAGTGTCCAAAAAATAAGAGAAATGAGGCCTCATCTCTTTTTCCCTTTATAAATTATCAGGCGGGCTCTTAATGGCTCTTTTGGAATTATCGGTAACATGCGTATAAATCTTTTTAGTTTTAATGGAACTGTGACCTAATAATTCCTGAATAAACCTAATATCAGCACCCGCCTCTAACAAATGGGTTGCATAGCTATGGCGCAGACCATGAATACCAACTTTTTTATTGATACCTGCTTTATTTAATGCCCGTTTAAATACATTTTGCACACTCCCTATAGAATATTGGCCTCCATACTGCCCTTCAAAAAGCCATATTTTCGGTTTATATGTATTGTAGTATGAGATTAAATCTTGCACAATTGATTCAGGCAGATTAACATACCGGTCTTTTTTACCTTTTGCGGTAGCAATAAGCACCACCCCACTGCTTCTATCAATATGTTCTAGCTTAACACCCACCACTTCACTTACCCTTAAGCCCATGACGTAACAAAACTTAAGGGCCAGCAAATGTTTTGGGTTGCTAACTTGCTGAAACAAGCGTACAATTTCATTTTTGCTTAGCATTTTGGGCAAAGTAGATGGTTTTTTAGGACGAGGAATGTGATAAAATACTTTTGGTTTAAAAAGAACTTGCTCAAAATAAAATTTGAGTGCATTTATTTTTCCATTCATTTTCCTTTCCTTCATTTGCAGTTTTTGGACACAATAGAGCAAATAGTCTTGTATGCGCTGCGTGGTTAACTCATGCACGGGATAATTATTAAGCAGCACTAACAGGTGTGCAAACTCTGCCAAATAAATTCTCTGCGTATTAGCACTATAGGCTTTTAAGGCTAGCTGATTGCTCATTTGATTAAAGGCTAGTAAATTTTCTGCAGTGAACTGTTTTTCTAATTTATCTCCAATTGGTTTTTGCTGTATTTTTAACTCGGTCCTTATAACAGGTAAGTCAGGCAAATACCATTTATTTTCTGCCCTACTCCATTTAGCGGAAGAAAATCTTATCTTTAGCTCATCTATATGCTTTTGGTTAAAAGGAAAACTAATCCAAATTACATTTTTACTTTTGTGTTCACCAATAGTGAAAGAGTAATTAGACATTTCCATTTGTGGCATATTATATAATTTTCAAAGATAACTATACTAATTGATATACGCAATGCCCATATACCTATATAAGTATTGCACTTTCATTTACAGTAGTTTATAAATTTTAACAGGAAATCTGTATAAGTTTATAAATATGATTATATTTGTGAGTTATAAGCAAGCCTAGAGAACGACAGTACTCCGAAAAAACAGACATCTGAAAATCGAACTTTGACATTTTGACAAGAACATACGGACTGACTTTGGTGACACACAAATCGACCCGATTGTTTTAAAATTTTTTCCCACCGCACATTTTAAAAAATAATTTTAGCCAACCACATATTGGCACATTTGCAAAACCGCACCAGCCGACCCACAACCCAAATTTTGCAAAAGAGCCAATTTCCCAACGCTCGACAGAAATGTTGAAAATAATTTGAAATAATTGGCGACAAATCAAAAATATTTTTCTAATTTTGACACATTATGTCAATAGAGGTTATGTCAACAGAAACGATAGGCGTAAAGTTAAGACAAATTCGAGAAGAAAAGGAACTTACATTAAGGAAAGTTGCTGCATTGCTCGACATTGATGTAGCTATTTTGAGCAAAATGGAACGTGGAGAGCGAAGAATTACAAAAGAAGTAGTTCTGAAACTTGCCGACATATACGACTATAACGCAGACGAATTGTTGGTTTCGTTCCTAAGCGACAAGATTTTGTATGAAATTCAAGACGAAGATTTAGGAATAGAGGCACTGAAAGTAGCAGAGGAAAGAGCCAAATATATTAAAGCGAATAAGAAGAAATGACAATAAAGCAACTCATAGAAAAATACACAGCCGACAGGGATTATTACTTGACAAGCAAGTATAATGAAACACTGCTTCGCAGTGATTTCTTAGACCCGTTTTTCGAGTTGCTTGG